>ERZ773108.90-NODE-90-length-90768-cov-5.549315_pt1 | contig 90768 bp, 74 predicted proteins | sample MGYA00580570_ERZ773108 | MGnify/ENA primary metagenome ERZ773108 (study PRJEB29015, sample SAMEA2737840) | human gut metagenome | biome: human gut; feature: human-associated habitat; material: faeces | place: China | collected 2012 ...
GGACTCGGCGCGGCGGACGCATCAGGCGATCCGGACGGCGACGGCGTGGCCGAAACTGTCGGGCTGGGCGACGACGTGCGCTCAGGCGTCGCGATAACGGGTGTAGGCGCGGCGGTAGGCTCCGCACCCAAGCCGAACGGCGTGCAGGCAACCGCGATAACTGCGACGCATACCGTCAGCGCCGCGACTATAAGCTTCAGTATCTTCTTGCTCATATATATCCCCTTTCCGTCTGCCCGCGGCGCGCGCCGCAGGAAAACGACTGGTTCTTTTTTACGCGCGGGACTGTACCCCGCGCAGCTTTTCTAATATAATATCATTACCGCGCCGGTATATCAAGAAAAAGAAAGTAAAATTTATTTTTCTGTCGAAAAAGCACGAACGGTGCAACGGATCGCGATAAACGCAGTTTATATAGGTGAAGGCTTTCATTCCACTCCATTCTTATGAGGAGGACAAGTTATGGATGATTCAAAAATAGTTGACCTGTATTGGGCGCGCTCGGACTCGGCCATTGCGGAGACCGCAAAGAAGTTCGGCGCGTACTGCCGCACCATCGCCTATAACGTCCTGCAAAACCCCGAGGACAGCGACGAGTGCGTGAACGACACCTATATGCGTGCGTGGAACTCCATGCCGGATAAGCGCCCATCGGCGCTCGCACCGTACTTGGGGCGCATCACGCGCAACCTCGCTCTTTCCCGCGTCACAGATAAGAACCGTTTAAAGCGCGGCGGCGGGGAGGTCGCACTCGCGCTCGATGAGCTGGACGAGTGCATCGCCTCGGCTTACAGCCTTGAGCGCGAGGTCGAGAACCGCGAGCTTGCCGCGGCGCTGAACCGCTTTCTCGCACAGCTCCCTGAGACGGAGCGTGCGCTGTTCGTCAGCCGGTACTGGTTCCTTGCCCCAGTCGCGGAGCTTTCAAAGAAGTTCGGCTTCTCCGAGAGCAAGACCGCTTCCATACTCCACCGGACGCGCGGCAGGCTACGCAGATTTCTTATTGAGGAGGGACTTGCATGAATTCCGAAAAGCTTCTTGCCGCCATGAGCGGTATTGACTCCCGATACATAACCGAGGCTCAGGACGCGCTATGTTACCGCACCGGTGATAAAAAGCGCGCCTCACATAAAACTCTCTGGCGCACCCTGCTCATCGCCGCCGTGATCTCCGCGCTCTTCACTGCGGCCGCCGCGGCCTCCGGTTGGTTCGGCATAAGCAGCCTGAAGCTCGGCACGCACAGGGACACCGGGCGCACCGTGATCTCTCTTCAGGGTTTTGCCGGTTCCCCGGAAAATATGGCCATCAGTGAACTGCTCGAATACTGCGATGCGCACCCATACAGCTATAAGGACAGCGACCTTTCCGAAGAGGAACAGCTCGAAATGTACCGGCAGTACGGCGGGTACTTCGTCCATAACAGAGAGGGCTACAAAAAGGTCGACGAGATATGCGAGAAGTACGGCCTGCGCACACTGGGTGAAATGTCCGTCCCCGCCGGGGAAAAGGCTTTCTATGAAGCCGCCGGTACCGGCAGGCTCACCCGTGAGCACAATGGCTGGGAGAGCCGGCACGCAAGCTCTTATATATATGAAGAGGGCACCTTCGATATGGAGGGTTATGTCACATCTGAAGAGCTTCCCTGCGCTGTTGGCTTTGATTTCCGCCGCGCCTCCAAGGGAACCCTTGGCTATGTCGTCGGCGGTGTTGTGGACGTGAACGGCTTCTCCGAATGGGACTATGAGACATCCACCGGTGTGACGCTGCACCTTGCAAATTCCGAGAGTGACGACCGTAACCGCCGCGCTTCTTTCATCCTGCTTGATTCCGATACCGCTTTCTATGTCATGAGCTTCCTGCACGACGGCTACGCCGACTACCTCGGCGACGGTATCATCGACGGCATAGGCGATGCGTATATCGAGTTCAACATCACGGCCAAGCAGCTTGAGGGTCTTGCCGAGAGCTTTGACTGGGCGGCGCTCACCGATCCCAAGCGCGGCATGGACAGCAGCTTTGAGCCGCTCGAAGGTGTCTCCGACACTGTCTCCGCCGCTGATTCTGTTGTCCTCAGCTCTGAACCGGACTTCGGCAGCCGCGTTACCGATTGGGATATGTACTATATAAAGCTCGCCTATAAGGAGTCCATCGAGCCGTATATCTCCGATTTCAAGCTCATTGATTACTCGCTTATAACTGTATCCTTCATGGCGGACGGCTGGATCCAGTTCAGCGGCACGCCGAAAACAAATCTCGACTGGGAATGCGTCAGCGCCGGCGGCACGAATATCTATTGCCGCAGCCTCAACATGAGTTCCGATGAAACCGGCACATGGACGATGGGCGCGGCATACGACGCCCTGCCCTACAAAGCCATAAGCGCTTCCAAGAACATCGGCACTATGGAGGATCCCGACTATGTCCGCGTCTGGTATGACATGAACAGCATCACCTCCGCCTCTCTCTATGTCCGACAGCTCGGAAAGAGCTATTCCCTGCCCGCCGATAAGCTTCCGACGCTCTCCCTGATGCTCCGGGACGACGGCACTCCGGGCGCTGCCTTGGACTGCGGCAGCTTTAATCCCCTTTATCTCACCTTTGCCGACGGGCGAACGGTTTCCATATACACTGCCGGCAACGGCAGCAACGGCTATGTCCCGGATCTGGGCGGCTATAGCTCTTACGGTCTGGGTATGAGCATCTTTGAGCTGTTCGGTGTTCCGCTTGAAGCCGAGGGCTATTTGGAGCATGACGGCATCGTCACCACCCACGGCGAAAATATCTCTCTCGGTATGGTAACTTGGGCAGAGTATGATTACGCCCCCGGCGGTTTTGCTCTTGAACGCCGCGTGAATGACGGACGGGAGACGCGCTGGTCAAACTACGAATATGATGAGGCCGGACATCTTCTCCGCGACATATGGCACGATCCGGACGGCAGGGTTTCCAATACCATCACCTATACATACGACGTTTCCGGAAAGCTCCTTGAGGCGTACACCGTCAATGACCGCTTCTGGACTCGCAGCGAGTATATCTATGATGAACTTGGCCGTCTCATCCTCATAAAGGCCTACGACGACGAACACCCCGATGGCAATGAGCGCGCCTATACCTATTACAATTACGACAGTGAAGGCTATTGCCGGGTAAAGTACGGCTTCGAGCTGACGGAGTAAAGTATTTCTTATCAACAAAATTATAACACTGCCCCGCGAAGCATCGATGCTTCGCGGGGCAGTGTTATGTAAATTAAATTATGTCTCTTATAATACGTCTACTTAATTACGTAAATGATTTTAAGTAAATTAAATTACGTTAATTAAAATATGCAAACTGATTTCTGTAAATTAAAATATGTATACTCAATTATGTTTATCTATGCAATGCTTTACAAATTTCGATTGACAGCGGCGGTGATTTGTCTCATAATCATTGCGAGATATTGCTGGTCAAAACGGGTCATTTTTATGGCCGCTGACCAACTGTAACTAAGGAGATAAGGATATGAATTATAATGAAATTCTGGCCGCCGCGAAAGATCAGGTCGGCCCCTACTGCAAGGCCTGCCCCGTGTGCAACGGCAGAGCCTGCGCAAACGCCATGCCCGGCCCCGGCTGCAAGTACCCCGGCAACGCCGCCGCGCGCAACTTTGATAAATGGCAGGAGATATTCGTCAACATGGACACGCTCTGCCCCAACACAGAGGTAGATGTGTCCTTTGAGCTGTTCGGCCATAGGTTTGCCGCTCCCATCTTCGCCGCACCCCTCGGCTCTATCGACCTGCACTACGGCCCGAAATATAAGGATCATGCCTATAACTCCATCCTCGTCAAGGCTGCGGCCGAATACGGCGTCATGGCGCTGACCGGCGACGGTGTCGACCCGACCATCATGCTCTCCTCCGTTGAGGACATGAAGAAAGTCGGCGGCATCGGCTGCCCCGTCATAAAGCCTTGGAACAAGGAGGCCGTGTTTGAAAAGCTCGATGTCCTCAACGCGAACGGCATCTTTGCCGCCGGTATGGATGTTGACGGCGCGGGGCTTCCTTTCCTCAAGGCCATGAACCCCAATGCCGGTAGCAAGTCCGTCGATGAGATGTGCGAGATAATCTCCTACGCCAGAATGCCGTTCATCGTCAAGGGCATTATGACCGTCCGCGGCGCGGAAAAGGCCGTTGAAGCCGGTGCTGCCGCCATCGTCGTCTCAAACCACGGCGGGCGCGTTCAGGGCGGCGTGCCCTCCACGGCGGAAGTCCTGCCGGAGATTGCCGCGGCGGTCAAGGGAAAGACGACCGTGCTCGTCGACGGCGGCATACGCTCAGGCGTCGATGTGTTCCGCGCCATCGCCCTCGGCGCGGACGCTGTTCTGGTCGGCCGACCCATCCTTCCGATGATCTACGGCGGCGGCGAGGAGGGCTTCAGAGTGTACATGGATAAGCTCGTCGGTGAACTCAAGTCCACAATGACGATGTGCGGCGCGCCCACGCTCCGCGACATCACCCGCGATAAGGTAAGATACTGATACTATTATTCCAATTTTGTTTGATTGAAAGGCGGAACGCACCATGGATATACACGAGATCGTAGAATCCGAGAAGCACTTTTTCCGTACCGGCGTGACCCGCGGGGTCGATTTCAGGATAGATATGCTGAAAAAATTCCGCAAGGCCATCATCGAGAATGACGAGCTTATCTCCACGGCGCTCAAGGCCGATCTCAATAAGCAGCCCTTTGAAAGCTATATGTGCGAAACGGGGCTGCTGCTTGAGGAGATCAATTTCCACATAAAGCGCCTCAAGAAATGGAGCAAGACCCGCCGCGTGAAGTCCGGCATTGGGCAGCTCCCCGGCAAAAGCTACGTCTGCCCGGAGCCTTACGGTGTTGTGCTCATCATGGCGCCGTGGAACTATCCCGTGCAGCTTTGCCTGATGCCGCTCGTCGGGGCTATCTCCGCGGGCAACTGCGCCGTCGTGAAGCCCTCGGCCTACGCGCCCGAGAGCAGCCGCGTCATCTCAAAGCTTATCGAGTCCGCATTCCCGACGGGCTTCGTCACCGCCGTCGAGGGCGGGCGCGATGCGAACAAGGCGCTGCTCGATGAACCGTTTGACTACATATTCTTTACCGGCAGCGTCGCCGTCGGCAAGACCGTCATGGAGGCCGCCGCAAAGCGGCTCACCCCGGTAACGCTCGAGCTTGGCGGCAAGAGCCCCATCATCGTCGATGAGACGGCGAATCTCCCGCTCGCCGCGCGGCGCATCGCTTTCGGCAAGGTGCTCAACGCCGGTCAGACCTGCGTCGCACCGGACTATCTGATGATTGAAAAGAGCGTTGAAGCGCCGTTTATCGAGGAGTACAAAAAGGCTCTTGCAGATTTCTTCCCAGATGGGGACATGTCCGGCATGGTGCGCATCATAAACGACAAGCACTTTGAGCGCGTCTGCAATATTCTCGATAACAGCGGCAGCATCGCCATCGGCGGCGCGCGCGACGCGGAGACGCGCTTCATCGAGCCCGCTGTGCTGACCGGCGTCCCGGTAGACTCCCCCGCCATGCAGCAGGAGATCTTCGGCCCGGTGCTGCCCGTGCTGCCGTATGAAAAGCTTGACGACTGCATCGACTTCATCCGCTCCCGCCCCAAGCCTTTGGCGCTCTATATCTTCTCGGAGAACAAGATGAATCAGGAAAAGGTACTGAACTCCTGCTCTTTCGGCGGCGGCTGCATCAACGACACCGTCATTCACCTTGCAAGCTCGCATATGTCCTTCGGCGGCGTCGGTGAATCCGGCATGGGCAGCTACCACGGCAAAAAGAGCTTTGACACCTTCACCCATTACCGCAGCGTCCTCAAGCAGGGCAAGCTTGATGTCAAGCTACGCTACTTCCCGTACAAGTCCGGAAAAGAAAAAATCACCCGCATGATCCTCAAATGACGGTGGCCGGGTGACCATGGGTAAAAAGAGAGAAATATAAATGAGAAACACATCCCTCTGCTATATAGAGCGCGGCGGAAAATACCTGATGCTCCACCGGGTGAAGAAAACCGTCGACGAAAACAAGGACAAGTGGATAGGCATAGGCGGCAAGTTCGAAGAGGGCGAAAGCCCGGAGGACTGCGTCATTCGCGAGGTCTCGGAAGAGACGGGACTGACGCTGAACTCATGGCGCTACCGCGGGATAGTCACCTTTGTGTCCGACGAGTGGGGCACGGAATATATGCACCTGTTCACCTCTGATGACTTCAGCGGGACTCCGTGTGAATGCGATGAGGGAGTGCTCGAATGGATAGAGAAGGAGCGGCTGCTGTCCCTGCCGATATGGGAGGGTGACAAGATATTCCTGCGCCTGCTGGACACGGACGAGCCGTTTTTCTCCCTCAAGCTCTGCTATCAGGGCGATACGCTCATTCAGGCCGTGCTGAACGGAAAGAAGATATAAACTGTGGCACACATAAAGGACTTTATAAAACACGAGCTCACGCTGTGCATCGCGTTTATCGCGGCAGCAGTGAGCTGCTGCCTTGTCCCGCCGGACGCGGCATATCTTGGGTATGTCGACCTCCGCACGCTGGCGCTGCTTTACTGCCTGATGGTAGTCGTGGCGGGGCTGCGGCGCGCCGGGGTGTTCGCATGGCTGGCGCATAAGCTGTGCGCCGGTGCGGGTGATCTGCGCACGATCGGTTTTACGCTCGTGCTGCTCAGCTTTTTGAGCTCCATGCTGATAACAAACGACGTTGCGCTGCTGACCTTTGTCCCCTTTGCAGTGGTCGTGCTCGGTATGGCGCATCAGGAAAAGGCGCTGATATGGGTGGTCGTCATGCAGACCGCGGCGGCAAACCTCGGCAGTATGCTCACGCCTGTTGGGAACCCGCAGAATATCTATCTGTTCTCGCGCTATGATTTCAGCCTTGGCAGCTTCCTTTCCGTGACGCTCCCGATATGGGTGATATCGCTGATACTTATATCGCTTCTGTGTCTGCGTCTGCCGAAAGAGCGGCTCGAAGTTTTCCTCGGTGAAGAACCGTTGCTCGACCGGAAGAGCCTGACGCTGTACGCGCTTCTTTTTCTTCTGTGCATGTGTACTGTCCTGCGTCTGCTGACATGGCAGATAATGCTTGCATTAGTGATCCTTGTGCTGCTTATCTTTGACAGGCAGCGGCTGCTGACGGCGGATTTCTGGCTGCTGCTCACCTTTGTGTGCTTCTTCGTTTTCTCGGGAAATCTTGCGCGTATGGACGCGGTCAAAACGCTGCTGCAAAGCCTGCTGCATGGGCGCGAGCTGCTGATCGGTGCGGCGGTGAGTCAGGTCATAAGCAATGTACCGGCGGCGCTCCTGCTCTCCGGCTTCACGGATAACGGCAGAGGGCTGCTGCTCGGCGTGAACATCGGCGAGCTCGGTACTCCTGTCGCAAGTCTGGCAAGCCTCATAAGCTTCAAGCTCTATTCCCATGCCGAACATGCGCGCCCCGGCGCGTTCATGCGCTGCTTCCTCGCTGTGAACCTCGGGCTTTTAGCTGTGCTGCTGGTGCTTGCGCGCTGGATATCATGATAAATTGCCGGTTGCACCAAGGCAAAGATGACATTCTAAAACCGATATAGCGAGCGCCCGACGTGCAAACGTCGGTCGCTATTTGCAGATACTCAGTCTGCATCGGGTATGTTGGCTTATATTTACTTTATTCCCGGATACAGAGGAAATGTGCGGCAGAGCTCTATCGTCTGCTCCTTCACCTGCGCGACGGCGCCCTCTCCCTCGTCGATGAGCCGGGCGATCATCTGCGCGATCTGTGCCATCTCAGGCTCTTTCATGCCGCGGGTCGTGACCGCGGGCGTGCCGAAGCGCATGCCGCTCGTGAGCTTCACGGACTGGGTGTCAAAAGGTATGGTGTTCTTATTCGCGGTGATGTTCGCCATGTCGAGCAGCTCCTGCACCTCCATGCCGGTACGGCCCTTGCTCATCACGTCGACGAGCATAAGGTGATTATCCGTGCCGCCGGAGACAAGGCGCAGCCCCTGCTCCGACAGCGCCTTTGCGAGCGCCGCAGCATTGAGAACTGTCTGGTGCTGGTAGGCCTTGAACTCGGGTTTCAGTGCTTCGCCGAAGCATACGGCCTTTGCAGCGATGATATGCATCAGCGGGCCGCCCTGAGTGCCGGGGAAAACAGCGCTGTCTATCTTCTTTTTAAGCTCCTCCTTGCAGAGGATGAGCGCGCCGCGCGGCCCGCGCAGGGTCTTATGCGTAGTCGTCGTGACGACGTGGGCATAGGGAACAGGACTCGGATGCTCCCCTGCTGCGACAAGTCCGGCAATGTGCGCCATGTCGACCATAAGATACGCCCCGACAGAGTCCGCGATCTCGCGCATGCGCTTAAAATCTATGAACCGCGGGTACGCGCTCGCCCCGGCGATGATGAGCTTCGGGCGGCACTCCTCGGCGCGCTGCCGGACCTTATCGTAATCGATAGTCTCGGTCTCGGGGTCGACGCCATAGAAGCAGGCGTTGAAGTATTTCCCGGAAATGGACGCCTTGGAGCCGTGGGTCAGGTGACCGCCGTGGCTCAGATCCATGCCGAGGATGGTATCACCCGGCTTGAGGAGAGCGAGATACACCGCAACATTCGCCTGTGAACCGGAGTGCGGCTGGACGTTCGCGTGCTCCGCGCCGAAGAGCTGCACTGCCCTGTCGCGCGCAAGGTTCTCGACCTCGTCGACATACTGGCAGCCGCCGTAGTATCGCGCGCCGGGATAGCCCTCAGCATATTTATTTGTGAGATGGCTGCCCATGGCTTCCATCACAGCGGGAGAAACAAAGTTCTCCGATGCGATAAGCTCTATATGGTCTCTCTGGCGCTGGAGCTCGCGCATCATCGCATCGTAGACCGCGGGGTCCTGCTGCCTTATATTATTGTACATGGCTTTGCCTCCGTTTTTTGTTTTCCTAATGATTTTACACCACTATGCTGTCCGTGGCAACTCGGTAAATGTTCCATAAAACGGCGCTTATTTTTTGGAACTTTGGCTATAACCGGACAAAACCGGCCGCGTATCTCTTGAAGCGTCCGCGATTAAATGTTAAAATAAGGCACCATCAACTTACACGGAGGTTCTCCATATGAAAAAGTTCTGGAAAATTCTGCTGATAGTGCTGGCCGTGCTGCTGGCGGCAGTCGTGCTGCTGTTCGCGTGGCTCACGATAACCGAGTACCGCCCCGATCCGGTAACGGAGCTCGACGTTGTGTCATCCGAAGAAGGCTCGCTCATCCCGTCTGACCGGGAGCTCAGCATCATGAGCTGGAACATCGGCTATGCCGGGCTCGGTGAGGACTCCGACTTCTTCATGGACGGCGGCACAGGCGTGCAGTCCGCCGATAAGGAGCAGGTTTTGGAATACCTCGGCGGCGTTGAGGACGTGCTTGACGATATGTGGCCCGACCTCATCATGCTTCAGGAGGTCGACGTCGATTCGACGCGCACCTATCACATCGACGAGAGCGCCATGCTCGCCCGCTCGCAGAGCGTCCACGCACTCAACTATTCCTGCGGCTTCGTGCCCTATCCCCTGCCGCCGATCGGCAGCGTACACAGCGGCCTGTTCACAACAACGGATTATAAGATCGACAGCGCCGAGCGCATTTCCCTGCCGAGTCCGTTCAAGTGGCCGGTCAGCACGGCAAACCTCAAGCGCTGCCTGCTCGTAAGCAATCTGCCTATAGACGGCAGCGACAAGCAGCTCGTGCTCGTGAATCTCCACCTTGAGGCCTACGACGACGGCGAGGGCAAGATAGCCCAGACAAATCAGCTGCGCGACTTCATAACGAGCGAGTACGAAAAGGGCAACTACGTCATCGCGGGCGGGGACTTCAATCAGGTCTTCCCCGGAAGCCTTGACATTTACCCGATAATCGATCCGGAGCTGTGGGCGCCGGGAGTGCTCGACGAGAACCTGCTGCCCGACGGCTGGACGCTCGCCTACGATCTTGACTCGCCGAGCTGCCGCCTGCTCAACCAGCCCTACGACAAGGACGACGAGAACACGCAGCACTATGTCATAGACGGCTTCATCCTCTCTCCGAATGTGGAGCTTACAAACGTGCAGACGCTCGGTCTCGACTTCGGAAGCTCCGACCACAACCCGGTCTTTATAAATGTCAAATTGAAATAATGCAGACAGCAAAAGCTCCGCGGTCAATGACTGCGGAGCTTTTTGTCACCACACGAACGGGATAAGACGGTAACGGACTTTTTGCATATATTCATCGTAGCCGTCAAGTCCGCCGCGAAGCAGCTTCTCTTCATTGAGAAGCCGCTTCACTAAGACATAAGGTATAAACGCCAGCGGTATCAGGCCGATATATGAGCCTAAAATAAGCGGCATTGAGAGAAAGAGCCAGATGATCACGGCATACATGGGATGGCGGACTATGCCGTACATCCCCGTGCTCACGACCTTTTGCCCGGCCTGAAGCTCAACGCTGCGGGAGAGATATTCGTTCTCGTGCAGAAGCTCCGCGAAGCCGACATACGCTAAAAGGAACACGGCGCAGGCGGTTGTACTCAGCCACGCAGGAACCGCCGACCAGCCGAAGCGGAAGTCAAGCGCGCACAGCAGGAAGCTTGCGGCAAAAATGAGCGACGAGAGCATGAGGATACGCCGCTGCTCTGGCTCCGCCTCTCTTGTTCTCAGGCGCTTTGCGAGCAATTCGGGCTTTGCGATAAACAGGACAAGGCCGAGGATAAAAGCCGGGATGAAGAACACGCAGAGCAGCCGCCATGCGCCGGGATAATCAAGCGTCCCCGCTGGCAGGAAAAGGAGCAGCCCCATAGTCAGCGCTCCGCTGAGAAGCTTCACGCCGCCTTGAACGACAAGTCTTTTCCGCATATCGAACACCTCCCGATATCACAGCTCGACACTTGCAGGGGACGCGGGGTCGTGCGCATAGTGCCGTCATAATAGTATTTTAATACCCTTAGTCATAAGAATCAAGCCCAAGGCGACGATCAGGACTGTGCTGCATTTCACAAGATACTTGTTGTACTTTTTCGGAATGAACACGCCGAAGAGGCCGAAAGCCAGCATGAACACGCAGGTGCCCAAGCCGAAGGCGAGCATTGCGGCGGCACCGCTCTTCCATGAACCGGACGAGGCCGCAAACATCCACATGGAGCTCAGCGCACCGCAGGGCATGAGCCCGGTCAGGAGCCCTACCGCAAGCGCCTTGCCCTTGAAGCGGCATGGCTTTGCGGGTACGGGGCTCAATTGGCGCAGTATCGGAACTCCCCACATTCTGAGGCCGATGAGCACGACGAGCAGGCCGCAGACGGTGAAGAGCATACTTTTAAGCTCCGCGTCATAGCTGAACATTCTGCCTATCGCGCCGAAAATCGCACCCATGAGGGTGTAGCTCACGAGCCGCCCGCCGTTATACAGCAGGGCGCTGCGCTGCGAGAGCATTATCCCGCCACACATCCCGATGCAGTGGACGCCGGTCAGCACACCGATAATGAAGAGCGCGCCGAACCCGGCTCCGCTCTCCGCCGCTGGGACTTTCACAAGCCCCGTAACTGCGGGGATCATAAAGTACAGGCAGATGACCGCGGCGAGGGCTATCGCATCCGACCGCGCGCCGCTGCTGCCCCTGCCGACGGGATAGCCCGTGTCCGCGAGTATGCGCGCTATCTCATCGGGAGATATGATATCCGGATCGTAGACCGCAGTCACCTGACTTCTGCGGTAGCTCGCTTCGCAGCTGATCACGCCGCGCGTGTGCAGGAGCCGGTGGGCTATCTCGTCCTCACATTGGGGGCAGATCATCCCGTCGACCTTGGTGACAAAGCTTTCATTTACCATAGTTCTTTAACCTCAGGGCATTGAGCAGAACGCCGTTTGAGCTCAGCGCCATCGCTGCCGCCGCGATGGACGGGTTGATTATCCCAGCCGCGGCAAGCGGAATGCAGATGACGTTATAAACCACCGCCCAGATAAGGTTCTGCCGCACATTGCGCATGGTCGCGGCGGAAACGTCGAACACCGTTTTCACGCTGTCAATGCCGCTGCCGACGATCATCACATCGGCGGAAGATATCGCGATATCCGTGCCGCAGCCGAGAGCTACGCCGATATCGGCACAGGCCAGAGCGGGAGAATCGTTGATGCCGTCGCCCACGAAGCAGACGCGCTGTCCCTTCGCCTGAAGCTTTTTGACAGCGTCAGACTTATCCGAGGGCTTGACCTCGCACAATACATTATCTATGCCGAGAAGTCCCGCGATCCGCTCGGCCTTGTCGCGCTTATCGCCGCTTATCATCCAGAGCTCCATGCCGCGGCCTTTGAGCTCCGCGACTGCCGCCGCGACCCCGCCGCGCAGCTGCTCCTCGCCTTCCGTAAGGCCGAGGGTCAGCGTGCCGGTCTTGTCAAAAACCACGGTATCGGTCTTATATGCTGTCTCTAACTGCTCTCCGCCGCGAAACAGCACTCCAAGCTCCGCCGCGCGGCCTGAGCCTGTCATAATTGAGGTCGGCGTCGCAAGGCCGAGGGCACAGGGACAGGCGATGACGAGCGTCGCGCAGACACAGTTCACGGCTGAGGCGAGGTTCCCGGCGTCGAGCACAAAATACCGCAGGCAAAACACCCCAGCAGAGACCAAGATCACGACCGGCACGAACACCGTGGCTATCTTATCGGCAAGTCTCGCGACGGGCGCTTTCTCGTTCTGCGCCGCGCTGACGATATCGATTATCTGCTGGAGCATGGGCTTTCCGGAAATGTCCTTGCAGGAGAGCTGCACGCTCCCCTCGCGGCAGAGAGTCCCGCAGTACATTTTGCTGCCGGCGGATTTTGACACAAGCGCGCTCTCACCGGTGAGCATGGATTCATCCGCTTGGCACGTCCCGTCTATGACTGCGCCGTCAATGGGGACACGCTCGCCGCCGCGGATGAGTAGGATATCCTCGGGCTTTAACTCTTCTATGCTGACAGTCTGCACATCATCGCCGCGCAGGACGTTTGCCGTCTCCGGCTGGAGGCGGATAAGCTTCCTTATGGCCTCGGACGCTTCATAACGCGAGGTGCTCTCTATGTATTTGCCGAAGAGGATCAGCGACAGCAAGACGCCCTCGGAGAGGAAATACAGCTTCACATTCTGGTGCACCGTCAGAGCGGTATAGGCGCTGTGGATATAGATGACCGTCGTCGACAAGGCAACTAAAAGTTCCATGCCGAGCACCTTCTGCTTGAGCGCAGTCCACGCACCTTTATAGAAATACTGCCCCGGCCAGAACTGGATGACGGTGGCTATAGTGAGCTGGATCGCTGGGCGCAGGTTCCAGAACAGCGGCATGAACGCCACCACGGCAAGCCATACGAAAAGCTCAAGGAGCAGATTATATTTGAAGTATTCTTTGAAGTGGTATCCCGCGACCATGGTGGTGCCGGTCTGGGCATTGGCAAGCGGTGTCGCGAAGCTGAGGTTCGCCCCGTAGCAGACAGCTATCGCGAAAGCAACGCAGTTGAAGCCGTACTGCTGGCAGACGGCGAGCACGGGCGGGAGCACTATGAATACCGCCGTTGAGTTTGAAATAAAGTTACTGACGACCATTACCACAAAGACCGAAGCGGCGAGGAAAACTATCGGCTGCACATCCGGGCCGAAGACCGAGGTAAAGCCGCTGGCGATCAGGTCACCGCAGCCGCTCTCGTTGATGCCGGAGGCAATACCGAGACAGCCCGCAAGGCGGATGAGCGTCGCCCAGTCCATGTTTTTCAGTACGCTCTTCTCCGTCGTGCATCCGGTGACGACGCAGAGGATCGCGCATATACAGGTCGCAATAACATTGCTGACAATTTCCGTTGCGAAAAAGACGACAAGCATTACGAGAATGATATACATGTATATCTGCTTTCTCTTGTGGCCTGCGTCTTCCTCGACCTTGACGGCTCTCGACGCGACGAGCGTATCGAGCTCATCAAGATTCTCGCTGCCGTCGTCCTTGCCCCATATCTTCTTTCCGAGGGGATAACCGATAAAGAGGACGTACAGGAGATAAACTACGCTCAGGCACAGGCCGACGGGCATGAAATCCCACATCCCGGCCGTCTGTCCGGCAGCGCCTTCAAGGATGGTCTGCATTGTGAGCTGGGGCGTCGACCCGACGAGAGTACATACTCCGCCGAACATTGCGCCCATAGTCGTCGCAAGGCAGATGTTTTTAAGCTTTACATTGGGGTTGGTCCTGCAAACGCTGCTCATGACCGCAAGGTACATTGCGATGACAGCCATGTTTGCAAGGAACATTGACATGATTATAGACGTTCCGCCGGCGAAGAGGATGAACTTTCTCTCGCTGCCGCCGGACACGCGCATTACGACATTGCCGATCTTCTGAGCCACACCGGACTCAAACATTGCGTTGCCGATAACGAGCATCCCGAAAACGAGTATGACCGTGCTGTTGGAAAAACCGGAGAAGGCCTTTGAGAAGGAGCATATCCCGGTCATTGCGAAGAGGAGACACGCTATAACGCTGGTGACGGTTGAAGGTATCCACTCGGTTATAAAGAACACTATGCAAAAGACTAATATCAATAAAGCTATAACCTGGGAAGAGAGCAAAATACCACATCCATTCTATTTTTGATTATATACATCTCCCGCCGATCTCAACGGTGACGTATATTCCCTCGACAGGGCCGGGCACGATCCCCTGGAGACCATGTCCCGCCAGGAGTGGAACCTTCGGTTTTACGTAAAAACGACAATTCATCCGCGATTATTCCACAGTTTCCGGAAAAGCGCAAGGCTTTTCCGGAAACACCGGGAACGGCTCGGACAGATCACGTTCTTTGCCGTATCAAAACAGTAAGTCCAAGCTTAGAATACGAGGCAGCCAACGCTGTAGCCAATGAAGACGAGGCAGATGTATGCCGCGATCATCGGCAGCCACATCCACTTGGTCATGAAGCTGCCTTCGACGTCGCCGGTACCGACGACCATGGAGGTAGTGGTGGTGCAGCCGGGAGTCCACATTGCGTAGTGAGCGGCGCAGATCATTGCAACACCGAGAGCCGGGCCATTCACGCCCGGCATGAGGACTATCAGGGGAGCCGCGACCTTGAAGAGGACCATTGCGATGGAGTTGGAAACGAAGTTCGTGAGCAGCAGCACAGCGCCGATGCAGACCATGACGAACACGAAGGAGGGCAGAGCCTGGACCATTGGTCCAAACACCTGCTGGATCCACAGAACGATGCCGAGCTCTTCCATGTTGACAACGGTGCCGAGCAGACGGACGGTACCGATCATCATGCAGCTCTGCCATGCGATGGACTTGGTCGCCTTGTTGAAGTTCATGAGCGGCTCGCCGTCGATGGGAACTACACAGAACACGCAGACGCAGAGCAGTACGGGGATAGCGGAGCCGAGGCTGGAGATGAAGTCACGCATGCCTGCGAAGAACGGGATGCCGGTGAGACCCTTGAGCAGATCCTTGCCGACCCAGAAGAAGATAACAACAAGGAACATGATGCCCGCGAACTTTTCCTTCTTGCTCATGGGAGGGATGGTGGCGCGCAGAGCGTCGATGTCGAGGTTAACGAGCTTGGAAGCGTCGATCTTGTAGATCTTGGCCATGATGAGCACTACCAGCAGGATCCAGACAACGCCGATGGACATACCGATGGCGGCGGACTGTGCGATGCTGATCTCGAGGCCGAAGGCTTCACCGACCCAGCCCATACCGGTGATGAAGTTGCCGTGGCCGATGGCGGTCATACCGTTGCCGGCAATGGTGATAGCTGCGATGCAGCAGAACAGGAACTGGGAGAACTTATCCTTGCGGTCATATCCGCAGGTGTCGAGGATCTCCTTTGCCAGTGCAAGGAACATGACGCAGGTCGCGGATGAGGTCATGCCGAGGCCGAGGACGAACATCGCCGCGAAGAACATCAGCACGATAATGTACGGTCTGCCCTTGACGAACTTGCGGGTGATGAACCATACCGCGATGCGGCGGGAGATACCGGTCTCGCTCAGGACATGGTTGACGAGCATGCAGGCCATCAGGAAGGCGAACATCCAGTCACCGAAGGAGCCCTTGATAGCAGCCGTTGCGCTCATCGCGCCGGATATTGCTACCATGCTGACGACCAGAATGCTCGTCCAGCCGGTCTCGACCGTGATCCACAGATAGGTTGCCATGATGAATACGCCGACGATCTCCATGCCGGTGTCGGTCATGGGTTCGGGTGCGGGGATGAGCCACTTAAAGATGGCCCAGATCACAAGAGCGATGATGGTGTGCATCAGCTTCTTGTTCGGGGTTTTTGCCTTTGCCATTTTTTTCTTCCTTTCTTACTCTGTCTTTTCTCGTTATATTTCCGACTAAGTCAGGCTTTATAATTCCGACGCGGCTCCCGCGCCGGAATTATATACATAAGTTGTCGGCCGCCGTGTGCTTACGCCTTCTTCGGCAGCATCTCCTTGGTGATGTCCTTGCTGATGACCATCTTCTGTATCTCGTTCGTGCCCTCAAAGATCTGGTATATCTTCGCGTCTCTGAAGCGCTTCTCAACGGGATATTCCTTGCTGTAGCCGTAGCCGCCGAGGATCTGGACGGCCTCGGAGCAGACCTTCATACCGGCGTCGGAGGCAAACACCTTCGCTGCGGAGAAGAGCTTTGCATCGACGATGCCCGCGTCAGCGGTCTTGCTCGCCTGCCAGCACATGAGTCGGCCCGCTTCAAGCAGGGTATACATCTCGGCAAGCTTGAAGCCGATGCCCTGATGCTTGCAGATAGGCTTGCCGAAGGACATTCTCTTCGTGGAGTAGTCGGCTGCGATCTCAAAGGCGTACTGCGCGTTGCCTATTGCGCCGGCGCCTGCGGTCGGACGGGTGCGGTTGAGGCACTGGGACATTATCATCATGCCCTCGCCTTCCTTGCCGATGAGCATATCCTTGGGTACGCGGACGTTGTCGAAGATGAGGTCGACGGTGTCGGAGGTGCGGTAGCCCATCTTGTCCTCCTTCTTGCCTATGCTCAGCCCCGGAGTCTTTGCATCGACATAGAACGCTGACACTCCCTTGCCGCGAAGCTCTCGGTCAAAGGTTGCGAATACGAGGAACATGTCGGCATGCTCGCCGCCGGAGATGAAGGTCTTGGAGCCGTTGATTACATAAGCGTCGCCGTCGTCGACGTATGTCGTGCGCATACCGGCGGAGTCGGAGCCGGACTCGGCCTCGGTGAGCGCGAAAGCCATCGCGCCGCCGTTGCAGAGAAGCTCGGTCACGGTCTTGATCTGGTACTCGGTGCCGAAGAGACGTGCGGGCAGGGAGCCCATGAAGCTTCCGGCCACCGCGCCGGCAAAACCGGCGTCGCCGCGGGCAAGCTCTTCCTTGCATATCGAGTAGGTGAAGATATCGAGCCCCATCCCGCCGTACTTTTCGGGCAGGATCATGGTGGTCAGACCCATTTCATAGGCCTTCTTGTAGAGCTCCTCGGGGAAAATGCCTTTGATCTCAAGCTCCTTGCAGGTGGGGATTATTTCCTCATCCGCAAAGCTGTGTACCATCTGTCTCAGATCCTGCTGATCCGGAGTCAGAAGGTCAAAGCTGGTTGTAGACATATCTGTTTTCTCCTTTATTTTTCTTAATTTGCTTATTGCTTTAAGGCTTTGCTTATTGCTTTAAGGCTTCTCGATGGGCTGGCCCCAGCGCGTCTCAAGCTCGTAGACCTGCTCGCGGCTGAGTCCCGCCTGAGTGAGTATCTCGTAATTGTTCGCGCCGAGAACGGGGGCCGCGCCGAGAACTTCCGGGGTCGCGGAATACAGGACGGTCGCGCCGCGGCCGCGCCATGTGCCCTCTCGGTCTGCCGGCATGGGCAGATCGGTGATGCCATTGCGGAAGAGCATCTGCGGGTCTTCGATGACCTGCTTGCAGGAGAGTATTTTTCCGCAGACGATACCGGCCTTGTCCATGATGGCCTTACATTCGTCGACGGAGTCGAACTTCGACATCCACTCTTCGATTATGTCCGCAAGCTCTCTGTAATGGTTCGCGCGGTTCTGTCCGCCGACAAAGCGCGGGTCGTCAACAAGCTCGGGGCGTTCGAGGACCTGAGTGCAGAGCTTTGCAAAGTGGCGGTCGGGGTGCGCGGCAATGACAAGGTACTCGTCCTTCGGTCCCTTGAACACGCCGTAGGGTGCGGAGCCTGCGGAGTGGTTGCCCTGCCTGTGCGGGTCCTTGCCGTTGGTCGCCTGCTCAAGGAAGGGGTTCATGGAGGCAAGGCACTGCTGCATCGCGACGTCTATCATCTGCCCCTCGCCGGTTCTGAATCTGTGGAACAGAGCCACCATGCATGCGCCGAAGGCGTCCTTGCCGCTTATGAAGTCGGAGATTATAACACCGGACTTCACCGGGGGGCCATTGCGCTCGCCGGTCATATCCATGATGCCGCTGCACGCCTGAGCGAGGATATCGAAGCCGGGGTCCTTCGCCTTGGGGCCGGTCTGGCCGAAAGCGGAAATGGAGCAGTAGATTATGTCGGGCTTTACGGCCTTGAACGCTTCATAGTCAAGCCCCATCTTTTTCATGGAGCCGGGCTTCATCGTCTCAAAAACTATGTCGCAGGTCTTGCCGAGTTCGAGTATCGCAGCCGCGCCGTCGGGGTCCTTTAGGTCGACGGTGATGCTCTTCTTGCCGCGGTTGTTCCACATGAATTGGGTGCTGTAGCCCTGTATGGAATTTGCGAGACGGCGGGTGTCGTCTCCCTCTACGGGCAGCTCGACCTTGATGACCTCCGCGCCGAGGTCGGCCATCATCGCACAGCAGGCGGGGCCCGCCGTATGCGTGGAGAAATCGAGAACTCGGATACCTTCAAGTGCTTTCATTGTTTTCCTCCTGTATCTGATGAATACTTTACTTTCCCTTGAATTCGGGCTTGCGCTTATCGAAGAACGCGAACACCGCCTCGCGGAAGTCCTCGGTCTGCTCGCACTCTCCCTGGAGCTCTACCTCGCTGTAGGTGCCGGTCGACCAGTCGCCGTAGACGCAGCGGTTTATGAGCGTCTTGATATTTCCGTAAGCGACCGTGGGGCCGTGGGAATACTTGTCGATGTATTTTGCAAGGCGCTCTTCAAGCTGCTCCGGCGGGACCGCCTCGGTGAACAGGCCCCAGTCGGCGGCCTGCTGTCCGCTGAAGCGCTTGCCGGACATAAACAGCTCTGTCGCACGCACCTGACCGACTGCCTTGGTCACGAGCCAGGTCGCGCCGCTGTCGGGAACGTAGCCGATGTTGACGAATGCCAGCGTGCATTTTGTGTCTGCCGCGGCTATCTGGAAATCGCAGCTGAGCGCAAGGCTCATGCCCGCTCCCGCGATCGCGCCCTCTATGCAGGCGATAACGGGCTTCTTCACATTGCGCAGGCGCAGATTCATTTCGCTGCCGAGGCGGCAGTTATATCTCGTCCCGCGCTCTCCGCGCTCAAGCCTGTCGCGCATGGCGTTCAGATCGCCGCCTGCGCTGAAGCAGCCGCCTGCTCCCCTGATGACGACCAAACGAATGTCGTCGTCAAAATCGCAGATGTCAAACAGCCGTATCAGCTCTTTCTTTGCCGGGTTCGGGACCGGGTTCTTTTTCTGAGGGTTGTTCAGGGTTATGTACGCGACATGATCCTTCACCTCAAACTTGATGAACTCGTAAGCCATCTCATTTCCTCCTGTCATTTGGTCAACAAGCGCCGTGCAGACATCTCCTCGCTTGTTATTTTTTTGTTTTAGTTGGCCTAAGTTTACGGCCTTATCCCCGATTTGTAAAATACGAAAAAATTCGAAAAGCCCATAGAAAAAACCTATGGATACATAAATTCCGTCTATGCACCGGTCGGCACTTCGGAGTGGCTCCGGCAAGCGATCTCAAATTTCTTGCAGCTGTTTCGCAGCAAAATCAAGCATTTTTTACCGTTTTCCGGTATTATTTATCTGTTGTTTCCTTATACATCGCCGGCTTGCCCCGTATGTATACCTGCACAAACTATCCCCTGTTTGCAGGCCGGCTGTATATAAACTCTGCACCAAGTTAAATTTCTTTAACCGATAGGTACTTGCAAAGTTATCACTGCTGTGGTATTTTTAACAAGGCCAGCCATAGGATTTTTTTATGACCCATATATCAGGCTGCCGAGGGATGGAGGGAAAGCATGCTGAACCTGTACAAGCTGAAATACGTTGTCACAGTCGCAGAGGAAAAGAGCATCACAAAGGCTGCAAAGAAGCTCTATATTTCCCAGCCGTCCCTCAGTCTCAGCATCCATGCCATTGAGGACGCCCTCGGTGTCGAGCTGTTCGTCCGCGGCAAGAACAGCGTCACGCTCACGCCTGCCGGTCAGGCCTATGTTGAATGGGCAAAGGTCACTCTTGAATCGGCAAAGCAGCTTGAGGCCAAGCTGAACAAAATAAAGGCCGGTTCAAAGCGTCAGCTTGACATCGGCGCTTCATACCAGCGCAGCGCAGCCCTCCTGCCCGAGTCCATAAGCAACTTCTATAGCCGCACGAAAGACTGCAACATAAAGATCCATGAGGACGTCAGTGCAAATCTCAGCAGCGCTCTCCAGGCCGATCAGCTTGATATCGTCATCAGCCTTCCCCATGCCGATACAACGCTGTATAAGTCCGTTCCCCTGTTTCAGGAGCGCTTCCTTCTCGGGGCAAGCGATCAGGTCGATATTCCCTGCACAGAGGCTGAGCCTTATGCATACGTCGATAAAAAGGTCATCATCGGTCAGCCAGTGATAATGCTCCAGGAGCAGCAGTACCTCGGAAAGGTGATTCGCAATCTCCTGCTCGACCTCAACTGCATCCCCGAAAAGAGCACCGTCTGCACCAATATGGAGACTGTCCATTCTCTTGTGAGCAAAAATGCGGGCATCTCTCTTCTTCCGGAGGTCAGCGTTTTCCTGCGCAGGATAGAGAACGTGAACTATTACATGTTCAATGACCCGACCCTGAGCCGCACCGTCGCCGCGGTCTATAAGAAGAATAATCCCAAGCTTGAGGATATTGAATTGTTCGTTCAGTGCCTCAAGGACTATATCCGCGGCTGCTCATATCCGTTCGAGATCCTCGATTGACTCTCCGTAACAAGCATTTTCCCGCGTTCTCCGGCAGCATTTGTTTTTTTTATAGCTGGCATAGGCAAATATGTATTTGTCCTCTTCCGATATGTGTGTTATTTTTTTTGCATGCAGAACGGGCTGACCAAGCCCGCAATTTTGGAAAGGACGATAGAAACATGAATACAAGGATCACGGAGCTTTTCGGAATTAAATATCCTATCCTCCAGAGCGGCATGCAGTGGCTTGCGACTCCGGAGCTTGCCGCCGCCGTTTCAAAGGCCGGCGGCCTCGGCATCATCAGCGCGACCATTTTCATGGTCGACTCCGACCCCGCCGCTACCAAGGCCGGTCTCGCCGCTGGGCTTGCCAAGTGCCGCGAGCTTGCCGATGGTCATCCCTTCGGCCTGAACATCTCCATGCTGCCTCATGCTGACTATGACAACAATACCGAGCTTTTCTTTAGGACCGCTTATGAGGAGCATGTCCCCGTTATAGAGACCTCCGGCAACAACCCCCAGGCCTACTATGAGCTGCTGCGCGGCTGGGAGAAGGAAGACGGCAGAGATAACGAGCATGACAAGATCAAGCTCATCCATAAGTGCCCCTCCGTCAGACACGCCCTCTCCGCTCAGAAGGCAGGCGCCGACGCCGTCACGATAGTCGGCTTCGAGTGCGCAGGCCATCCCGGTCTCGGAGATGTGTCCACCATGGCTCTCATCCCCGTCGCAAAGGAAAAGCTCTCCATCCCCGTTGTCGCTGGCGGCGGTATATGCAACAGGAACACCTTTGTTTCCGCAATGGCTCTCGGCGCTGACGGTGTCATCATGGGCACCCGCTTTGTCGCGACCGAGGAATGCGGCATCCACCCCAACTGGAAGCAGCTCATCATCGACTCCACCGAGAACGACACTGCCGTGCTCCAGTACAAGGTCAGGAATGCCAACCGCGTGTGGTACGGCCATCAGGATAAGAAGAATCCCGAGAACTCCAGATTCTCCAAGACCGCAGCTTGGGTAAAGAAGACCGAAGCCGCATGGGATCTTGACGCCCCGCATGACAAGCCCCTCATCGCCGTGCTCATGGCCGGCGATCCGAACGACGAGGAAGTGCGCGGCATCAGCGGCAAGAACCAGAGAGTCTGCTACAAGAACGGCAATATCAACGGCTGCCTGTTCCCGATGGGTCTTTGCGTCGGTCAGATCCACGATATAAAGACAGTTCAGGAAGTGTTCGACGAAGTCTGCGGCGGAGCCGAGAGCGTTCTCGAAAAGCTCCGCGGCGAGTTTGCCGACTGAGCATAATAAAGCGGACAGGGCAGTCCGGAGTCTCCTCCCCGGGCTACCCTGTCTTGGGCTATTCTGGAATCTATTCTGGCAATGGAAGAGTGTATATGAAAAAAGTGATCACAACGGGTCATCTGACCCTCCGCAAGCTTAACGCCGGCTGCGGCAAACTCATGCGTGCGATCGCCCCGACCTACGGTGCCGGCGGCAAGACCGTGCTGAACGCGGGTTATACCGGCGCTCCCGAGCTTTTGGGCAAGGGCGCGTCCGCCGCCGCTGCCATCAGCCTTGCCGACGTGACCGAAAACGCCGGGGCTATCCTGCTGCGCGCTGCCGGTGAAAAGACGGCAGACCTCACCGGCGACGGCTCCATCACCGCAATGCTGATCGCCGAAGCGATCATACGCGAAGGCGCGCGCGCCGTCACGGCAGGGTGCAGTCCGGTGTTTATCCGGCGCGGCATTGAGCTTGCCATGAAAGCGGCGGAGGATGCTCTGTGCGAAATGACGCTCTCGCCCTGCGATGAGTACACCGGCCTTGCCGCAGCGCTCACCGCCGGCGACGAGGAGCTTGGCGCGCTTGTCTGTCAGGCGCTTCAGCAGGCCGGGTATGACGGCGTGGTAACGGTCAAGCCTTCCGACACCGACCGAAGCTATGTGTCCGAGGACATTGCCTATTCCATCCCCGCCGGGTACCAATCCAAATACATGGCCGACAGCGAAACCTCAGGCGAAGCTGTGCTTGAAAACGCCGCCGTGTTCGTATGCGCCTCTCCCATCATGAGCATACATGACATTCTCCCGCTGCTCAACGAAGCTAGCATACAGAAGCAGCCGCTGCTGTTACTATCCGAGAGCATCGCGCCGGAGGTCGTAAAAAGCTTTGTGAGCAACATTGCCCAAGGGGTCATACGGCTCTGTTCCGTTGAAGCCCCCGGCGTCGGCGCGGTGAAACGCGCCGCGCTTGAGGACGCCGCGGCACTCACAGGAGCGGTCGTATTCGGCACCCCGCTGAATCCCGATACCAAGGCCGCGCTCCTCAGCACCTGTGGCCGGGCGGCCAAGGTGCGCGTCACACAGTCCAAGACCCTGATATACGGTGCTTCCGCCGCTGAAACGCCGGGGCTCAAGGAATATACCGGCCACCTCGCATCCCTCCTCAGGCTTGAGCATAACGAGCTTGAGGACGAGCGGCTCCGCCAGCGCATTGCGCGCCTCACCGGGCGCACCGCGGAGCTCCGTATCGGAGCCGCTTCCGATGCTGAACGCCGCCTTCTCACTTCCCGCGCCGAGTGCGCGCTCAAGGCTGCGCGCGCTGCGGCAAATGGCGGAGTGCTCCCCGGCGGCGGCACGGCGTATATCCGCGCCCTCCCTTGTGTCAGAAAGCTTTGCGCCGGTCTGTCCGGTGACGAAAAGGCCGGTGCTGGCATACTTGCCGCCGCGCTCGAAGCCCCGCTGCGCACCCTCTCGCAAAACGCGTGGTACGCTCCCTCCGAGGTCACGGCGCGCGTTGCAGAAGGTCACGGTAATTATAGCTTTGATATTGCTTCCGGGCAGTATGCCGATATGCTCAGCCGCGGGGTCATTGACCCGGCCGCTGTTGTGATAACAGCGCTGCGCTCCGCCGTCTCAGTCGGCGCGCAGCTTCTCACAGCGGACGCCGCCGTTTTGATAGACGGCGCGCCGATCTCCTCCATTCCTGTCCCGGACGACCTGCACATCACTCCGCAAGATTTCATGTGACATGTGAATTTATGATCAAAAAAGTCTGCGACAATATTTTTTGCTTTCCGATCACTCTTCCGCGCAGCCCGCTCAAGTATCTCAACTGCTACGTGATAAAAAGCGGCAGCGGGAAAAATCTGCTTATAGACACCGGCTATGCCCTGCCGGAATCGCGGCGGGACCTTGAGGCCGGGATTCGGGAGCTTGAGTTGACGCCTGAGAATACCGACGTTTTCCTTACCCATATCCATGCCGACCACACCGGCAACGCCGCCTATCTCGCAAAGCTCGGGTATCACATAATCATGGGTGAGCGCGACTATCACGGGATCATCGAGGCGCACTCTCCGGATTTCTACGGAGCCCGGCAGAAGTCCATTGACGCCGGTGTACCGGCCGACGTGCTCGATGCGATATTTGTACACAACCCCAGCCCGATCATGCTGCCGGAGATGTTCCCCGCGGAGACCGTCAAGGCCGGGGATGTGCTTGAATACGGCGGCCACAGGCTCGAATGTCTCCCGACCTACGGCCACTCCCCCGGGCACATCTCGCTGTACGACCGTGAACATGAAATCATCTTTCTCGGCGACCATGTCCTGTTTGATATCTCTCCGAACATTGTGCTCTGGACATGGGAGGATGACGCGCTCGGCGAATACCTTAAAAGTCTCCTCGCCGTGCAGGAGCTACCGGTAAAAACGGCTCTGCCTGCGCACAGGACTGCTGGGAGCATTCCCCTTGCCGCGCGCGCCGAGGAGCTCATAAATCACCATCAGCGCCGTATTGAGGAGCTGTCCGCGATCGTGCGAGGCTGGCCGGGGCTGACCTGCTACGAGGTTGCCGCACGGATGAAATGGAGCATACGTGCCGCAAGTTGGGACGATTTTCCACCGTCGCAGAAATACTTTGCCGTATGCGAATGCATGGCGCATCTGCAGCATATGTGCTGTTCCGGGCTTGCAGAGCGCCGCACAGATGCAAATAGTGTCATGCGTTACTATGCTAAGGGAAAATAAACAATACATTAGAGCTTTTAACGTACGGATATAACGTCTGATAAAAATAACTCACTTATTTTTGCGTTGGATCTGCTTCGTTTGAAGGCTCTCCCCAACTATTGATATAAAACCACAAAATCTGACGGTATGTAAAACAGCTTTGAAGCATTGCGGCTCAATGGTTCAAAGCTGTTTTATATGCTGCGGAGAGAATAGTAGTCTGAACCGCACAAATGTTTTGAAGCACGGTTCAGCAGAGTGATCTCGTCGATAAACCCTTTCATGTCTTCGATGTAGGTATACGGTGCCACCCTAATCCAGTATTCTTTTCACCTGTTCACGCACTATCGTCGACAAAGCCTCGAGCCGTGCCTCTTCTGCCTTTATCTTTGGGTGCTGCTCAAAGCTGAAATCGCGCAGTGCCTCAACATCCTGACGTATATCATCTGTCAGCATTCCTCTTGCCGTTGAAATGAAGTCAGCACCAAAACGCGGAGCGCATGTGCTGATGCACCAGTCTGTATTTTTGAGTTGGTCAATGTCCATATCAAACAGCAGGCTGCGGTTGTTGTCGAACACCGGCGCCATTCGTATTACGGACATTGTGTCATTATCTATGAGCGCCCCAAAATTGCCGAGGTGCCTGTCAGTGTTGAGTATCAACGCGTCGAGCACGCACATTCTGCGGAAGCTGTCACCGGAGCCTATCGATGTAAAATAATTGAGCATGGCAGAAACAGAACGCTCACCCTTCGGCAGAAGGTCATGTGCTTTAGCAAGACCGGCTTTCTCGCTCGTGAACAGTGCGCACTTGCTTATCAGCTTATCGTGATAGTACGCGATGTCATAAGGCACATAGTCCATGTGCAGCTTCTCTGCGAGCTGGCACGAAAGATATTCCGACAGCGGTTCTATTTCAAACGTCGCACTTCCGCTTTTGTAAAGCATGATCCGCCCGTTTTCCCGTACCCAGCATTTCGCAAAATATCCGTCCGTCCCAAACTCTGGAGATGTAGTCGAAAAGCTTGTGCTCCCAATGCGTCCGTCAAAAGCTGCCGCTGCAATGAGCTCATCAAACTCGTTGCGGTACAGCGAAACATCATCCCATCTAAGTGGAGAAGTCTCCGGCTTCACCCAGAACGTATCATTGAGTGAAAGCGCGTGGGTGACATTCAAAAAGCCCTCAAGGTCGTTGCAGTTATATCTCTCAAGAAGCTCCGTAATATGCTTGCGGTGCTTCGGGGCTTGTCTGCCAGTCAGGTAGTCTGTGAGATTATGATATCCCCATGGGCGCAGCTCGGTATACCATTCATGCTCACTGCACTCGACCTCGTCAAACTCATTGCGTCTGCTCGAGAACGAAAGCCATGCAAAATCTTTGTTCATGAGAATATAGTTCACAGGCACACCTCCTTTGGCAGTCTATCGACTCTATGTATTTTACCATGCTTCTTGTAAAGTTACAAATGCAAAAATAGTAATAGCTTTCCGTACCCGTTTGCAGTATGTTGTGTCTGCAAACCAGACCTCTACTCTGCCGAGGTCAACAGAAAGGAATTGACGGATATGGCAAGCATAAGAAAACGCGGGAACAGCTACCTGATCGTAGTCTCAATGGGCTATGACTGTGCCGGGAACAGGCTCAAATCCATGCAGCAGACGGTGCATCCTCCTGCAGGCATGACGCCGAAGCAGACAGAGAAATGGCTCAACGAACAGGCTGTGCTCTTTGAGCTCAGCTGCAAGCAGCAGCCGCAGCAGACGGCATCCAACATGACTCTCGCCGAATACTCAAAGTACTGGTTCGAGAACATCGCGCCAAACAAGCTCGCAAGCTCCACTGTAGCGCGTGAGAAAAGTGACATTGACCGCTTCCTTCCGCACATAGGTCACTACAAACTCACGGAGCTGCGGCCGGAACACTTCCGAAAGCTCTACGTCGCTCTGCGCAAAGAAAAGAATATGATAAACGGCAAACCGCTCTCCGAGCTGACCGTTGAGGGAGTCCACGCATGTCTGTGCGGGATACTCAGCGATGCAGTGGAGAGCGGTTTGTTGGATCACAACCCCGCTTGGCGCACCTACAAGTATTCAAATATCGATAAAAAGCAGCAGGTCGTTGCCGACGAAGAGATAATGCAAAAGCTGATCTGCGCGCTGGAGAAAGAAAGCATCAAGTACGAGACTTACTTCAAGCTCATCATCGCAACAGGGATACGGCGCGGCGAGTGCTGCGGCATAAAGTGGAGCGACATTGACTACGCCGGGCGCAGCATACATATCTGCCGCAATGTAGTCAAGGTCAGCGGTGAGGATATCTGCATCAAGGAGCCGAAAACCAAAGCAGGCACTCGCTATGTGTACTTCTCACCTGAGATGGGGACGCTGCTGAAAGAGTACCGCCGCTACTGCGAGAGCGAGGCTCTGCACTATGAGGGACGGACTATAACCGACAACGACTTTCTGTTCAGAAAGCATGAGCTGGACGAGCCTATGACGCCGACAACATTCACATGGCGCTTCAAACTTATCCTCAAGAAAAACGATCTGCCCGTATAACCTGAATGTACATTCGCTCCGTCATACAAACGCCAGCTTGCTGATTGCAAACGGTACAGATGTTGCGACGGTCTCAAGCCTCCTCGGTCACGCGCAGGTCTCGACAACACTGGACATCTATACTCACGCATTCGACAAAAATAAGAAAGCCGCCGGCGATAAGCTGCATAATGCGCTGGAGATATAAAGGTACCCGCCACGGCTCACCTGAGCCGTGGCGGTGTGGCAGTGTCAGCCAATTTTGAAGACAGATGAGAGCATTTCAGAATACTTTAGGTGACCAAGCTTTGCCGTTATCCCATTACAGGGAGCCTTTCGCGCTAAGCGCATCCAATTTTCTGTTGCGCAATGTAAGCGTGAAATCAGCGGCTACCATCGCCAGGTCCAGAATATACACGCACAAAACAAAATTAACATTGTGCGTTATAAGCTTTCCCGCAATTCCGCAGAGATACCCGACCATTATCAGTAGCTCAAAGCCGATGCTTTTCCCGCCGGCTGTGCGGGAACGGTATGACTTGACGATATTGAACGGCCATGAAGCTCCAAAGCACAGAAGCATCCCTACCTCAAACACTGAGCCCATAAAACTCTCCTCCAAAAGTCAGTCAAGCTTTGCGCTTCCGGCAAGCTCCGCTCCAGTCATACAGGCCGCGATGCTGCTTTCCCATGAAGTCTGTGGCAGGTGCCTTTTAACAGCAAGCGAAAGCGCAGTCTCCGGCACTATGTGGCAGAGCCTATTGATTGCGCCGACAGTAAGCATATTTACACAGTTGCTTTTACCGCAAGTTTTCTCCGCGGCCGAAAAAATCGGCAGGCTGATAACCCTGGCAGCCCCAGTAACCGAAAGCGACGAATCCGTCAGGATCGTACATTTGCTGCCAGCAACGGCGGAATAAATATCGCAGGCCTCCTGCGTGAGCAGCACTAGGATATCCGGATGCTCGATTTTCGGAAACAATATCGCGCCGCTGCTGATGATCGTCTCTGAGCTGCAAAGGCTTCCTCTGGCCTCCGGTCCGTAGGCCTGCGTCTGCGTGGCGTTGAGCCCGCAGTTTGCCGCGGCCTCGGCGAGGACTATCGCGGCGGTTATGATACCTTGGCCGCCGGAGCCGACAAATTTGATTTCATGTCTCATTGCCGCCCTCCGCTAAGCTGTGAAGCAATTTTTCGTATATTTGTGTATATTCGGGGTACTCGTTTTCAAATGCGGCTCCGATGGAATAGCCGTCAAATTGTTCCCCGCACTTCACTGGCTTCAGATTATCGCGCTGCCAACGGAGCATATCGACTGGGCTGACGTTCCCGTTTTTACGTCCGTAGTAGGTCGGGCATATGCTGGCGCAGTCAATGACTGAGAACCCCTGATGCTTTATCCCACTCGCAATAAGAGATACCGTCAGCTCAGTGTGATAGCAGTCCCCGCGCGCGGCAAAGCCAGCACCGGCTGCTTTAGCCAGACTGACTATATCAAAGCTGCGCTCAAGATTGCCATAGGGCGCGGTGGCCGCGTGATCCCCAGTCGGCGTTGTCGGTGAATACTGCCCGCCCGTCATGCCGTATATCTCGTTATTGAACACCACGACCGTGAGCCCGATGTTTCGGCGGCAGGCATGGATGAAGTGATTGCCACCTATCGCGGCAAGGTCGCCGTCTCCGGTTATCACGATAACTTCCAGCGTAGGATCAGCGAGCTTCACACCGGTCGCAAACGGGATCGCGCGGCCGTGAGTGGTGTGCACCGTGCTGAAGTTCATATATCCGGCGGCTCTTGACGAGCAGCCTATGCCCGAAACGATACATACCCTGTCCCTGTTCAGGCCGAGCGAATGTATCGCACGAATAACATCGTGCATAAGGATCCCATTGCCGCAGCCTGGACACCAGATATGCGGCATGTTTTCTTTTCTGAGATACTGCTCCGTATCCTTATCCGCCATGACTGATCTCCTCTTTTATGCGCGCAGTGATCTCTTTCGGATATAACGGCTGCCCGTTATATTTGCATATGCGCCCAACTTCCCGGCCTGACGTGTATTTTTCAAGTTCCTGTGCCATCTGCCCCATGTTAAGCTCCGCGGCATACAGTCTGTTAGCTTGCCTGGCAGCACGCTTAAATGCTTCCGCCGGGAACGGCCATACTGTGACCGGGCGAAACATCCCCGCACGTATTCCTTCTGCGCGCAGCATATCCACCGCAGCACGCACGGCCAATGCCGCGCCCCCGAAGCAGGCAATGAGAACATCGGCGTCCCCGGTCAAATATTCTTCACTGCGGCATATCTCGTCCAGATTCTTTTCTATTTTATCATTCAGCCGGGTCAGCAGCCTTTCGCATTCGGCGTTGCTGTTTGTCGGGAAGCCGCTTTCGTCGTGAATAAGTCCCGTAATGTTGTACCGCTGTCCATAGCCTATCGGCGGCATGTGCGGGACATGCTCTCCCGGCTCCGTGCAATACGGAGCTGTTTTGTAAAATTCGCAGTTCAGCCGCGGCGGCTCCGACAGTTCCGGCAAAGCGACGCCCGCGCGCAGATGCCCGATCATCTCGTCCATCAGGAAAATGACGGGAGTCCTGTAGCTCTCGGCAAGCGTGAACGCTTCCATTATGAGCGTGTAAGTCTCCTCAACGGAGGATGGGGAGAGCGTTATGATCGGGTGATCCCCGTGCGTGCCCCAGCGGCACTGCATAAGGTCGCCCTGAGAGGGTGAAGTGGGCATACCGGTCGATGGTCCCTGCCGCTGCACGTTCACGATCACGCACGGGAGTTCCGCAATTACGGCATAGCCGATGCTCTCCTGCATCAGGGAAAAGCCGGGACCGCTCGTGGCGGTCATAGCCCGTCTGCCGGCTGCCGCTGCCCCCAGAACGCACATAAGACTGCCTATCTCATCTTCCATTTGGATAAAAGTTCCGCCCGACTTCGGCAGCAAAAGCGCCGAAAGCTCGGCGATCTCCGTTGAGGGCGTGATCGGATAGCCTGCGTAGAAGCTCATCCCCGCTGCCATCGCGCCGAGGACGCAGGCTTCATTTCCTTGTATCAGTGTGTATTTTTCCATCATTCGCTCAATATTGCAGTGACCGTCACAGCCATATCCGGACAAAGATGCTCACAGCGGCGGCAGGCAATGCAGCCATCCGCGGCAACCGGTTTTTTGCTGTCCATCCTTATCGCCCTGACCGGGCAAAAGGCGGCGCATATGCCGCAGCCCTTGCACCATGCCGGGTCAAAACTTACTTTACCTTTTGTGTCAGCATTCATCTAAGTATACCATCCGCATACTCTTATAGCTGCGGCTGTCTCAATTTGCATTTTGGGGGGCTGCCTCTTAATGAGACAGCCCCTTCGTTGGATGCCCGGACGCGGAGGATCACTTGAATTTGGGAGTGCGTTTATGGAGGAAAGCATCAACGCCTTCCGCACAGTCCGGGGTTTTGAAAACGTCCTTGCTGAACTCGAGGTTCTTATAGAAGCATTCGGCTGAACCGGAATTACCGATCTCGCGGACGCCCTTCTTTATCAGCTTTATTGCCTCAAACGGCTTCTGACCGATTTTTTCGGCCATATCGAGCGCCGCTTCAACAACATGTCCCGCGGGGGCAAGCCTGTTGACGAGGCCGAGCCGCAGGCATTCGTCCGCTTCTATGAACTCGCCGAGGAACATCATTTCCATAGCCTTTGCCGCGCCGACGATCCTGGGCAGGCGGAACAGACCGCCGCTGCCGGGAAATACGCCAAGGTTTATTTCGGGCTGGGCGATTTTGCTTATATCAGACATTATGCGCAGATCGCAGGCCATGGCCATCTCATAACCGCCGCCGCAGACAGTACCTTCCATTGCGGCAATAACGGGTTTTTCAAGGAACTCTATGCAGTTGAAGGTCTCGTTTTCCTTCTGGAGCTTTTTACCGATGACATCATCCCACACCTGAGGGAATTCCTTGACGTCGGAGCCGACGCAGAAAGCACGCTGGCCGGAGCCTGTGAGGACGATAACACGAACCTCGTCGTCCTGCTCAAGCTTGAAGAGCGTCTCGCGCAGCTCGGCGCTCAGGTCAAGCGTTACCAGATTCAAGGGAGGGTTGTTGAGAGTTATGAGCGCTACATTTTTTCTGGGCTTTTCAACCAGAATAAGTTTGTTTTTGTATTCCATAATTCTGTCTCCTGTTATATGATGCTTTCAATTATAACTGTCGGCATTTACAGCAGCAGAGTGCTCATCCCCGGAACAAGAACAAAGAGGAAGAACACAGCCACGAAGCCGAGGAAGAACGGTATTTCACCCTTCGCGATTTCGCTTATGGAAAGCTTGGAAACCGAAGCCGAGGCGAAGAGGTTGACCGCGACAGGCGGGGTCATATTGCCGATGACGATGCCGACGCAGACAATCATGCCGAAGTGGATCGCGTTCACGCCGAGGCTCTGCGCGATAGGCCAGAGCACCGGAACAAGCAGCACGCAGATTGAAATGCCCTCAAGGAAGGTGCCGAAGATCAGCAGGATTATCGCCACGACAAGGCAGAACAGCCACGGCGCAAGATTCATCGCAACGATTGCGTTGACGATCTGGCTGGAAATTCCGGAGAATGTGAACAGCCACGAGAACGCGGAGGAGGTCGCGATGATGAACAGAACTATAGCACTGCTCTTGCCTGAGTCAAGTATGATACGGTAAACATTTTTGAGATCGATCTCTTTATAGACGAACCGGCCTACTATATAAGAATATACGACAGCCACAGAAGCAGATTCCGTCGGAGTCATCAAGCCGGAATATATACCGCCGAGAATTATAACAGGCAGAAGAAGTGCCGGGAAAGCATGAACGAAGTTTATACCGATCGTCTTGGCGGAGTGCTTCACAGTATTGCGCGGCCAGTTCTCTCTCCGTGCGTAGAAGCCGCAGAGCGAAAACAGTACCAGCGCTATAATAATACCGGCAACGATACCAGCCTTAAACATGTCGCCCACGGAGCTGTTTGTAATAGTGCAGTAGACTACCATGACTATTGACGGGGGGATAATGGGGCCAAGACCGCCGGCAACTGCCAAAAGACCGGCGGAGCGATCGGCGGGGTAGCCTATCCTTACCATGTCGGAATAGAGCATTCCGCCGATAGCAAGCACAGTCGCGGGGGCGGAACCCGACAGCGCCGCGAAGAACGCACAGGCAAGGATCATCGCATAGGCCATACCGCCGCGGATGTTTCCTATAATGCTGTTGCAGAAATCAACAAGTCGGCGGGATATTCCGCCCTCGCACATGAAGTTGCCCGCAAGGACAAAGAACGGTATTGCCATGATGGAGGATGCGTCCAGCGCAGTGAACAGACGCTGCGGAATGACCGCAAGCGGCACATCGAGTGTAAGCAGCGCCGCCAGCGTTGCCGCGCCTAGCGTGACGGAAATCGGTACGCCTACGAGGAGCATTATTATCATGGACGCAAAGAGCACATACCCTGTCATTCTGCCGCCTCCTTTTTCTCCGGTATATCATCGCCCTTGCCGGTGAAGAATGACAGCACGAGCGTAACAGTCTGAACTATAGTTATGATCCCGAAGCTCAGGGGAAGTGCGGAATAAGGTATCCACATCGGGACGCGCAGTCCGGACGAAACCTGACCGGACATTATCTGAGTCTGAATGATACTGAAAGAAAAATAAAAGCAGACTGCTGAGAATACGATAACAACGATTTTAGAAATTACGTGGCACACAGTCTTTGCCGTGCCGCCGAGCCTGTCGGTCAGGACAGTGAGAGATATCTGGGAGCCGTCACGCAGACCTGCTTCCGTAGCAAGCAGCGCCATATATACCATGCAGTAACGGGATATTTCCTCCAGCCAGCTTATGCCGAACTTAAATATGTTTCTGTTGAGCACCTGAGCGAATGCTCCCAGTATCATTATCACAAAGGTCAGAAAAAGTATAAAGTCTTCAATTTTCTGAAGCTTGGACAATATTTTTTTCATGTGGTTTCCCCTTTTCATAGACACGGCCGGATAAATCCGACCGTGTCTTCAAAAGTGTAGTATGATCAGGCTGCTCTGTCCGCCTCGATTGCAGCGGCCCAATCGGGATTGATTCTATCGGAGAACTGCTCCATCGCGGGATCAACGACCGCGCGCAGCTCATCCATGGGGATCTCGTAGAAGTTGACGCCGAGCTTGACAAGCTCCTCACGTGCGCTGTCATTGGCCTCGACGAGGTACTGGCGCTGACGGTCAGCACCGGCCTTGACGCCGGACATGAATGCATCCATCAGATCGGCGGGGATGGTGTTGTATGCCTTGTCGGACATGAACACGCCCATAAAGCCGAATACATGGTTAGTCATGGTGACGTTCTTGGTGATCTCATAGTAACGGTTTGCAATAAGGTTTGCAACAGCGTTCTCAGCCGCATCAATAGTGCCCTGCTGGAGAGCGGTAAAGACTTCACCGGAAGCCATCGGGGTGGCGATCGCGCCGAGAGCGTTGAAAGCGGCGATGTGCAGGTCATTTTCCATGGTGCGGATCTTCAGGCCCTTGAAGTCCTCAATGGTCTCAACGGGACGAGTGGAGAAAACATTTCTGAAGCCGACGTCCATCCAGCCGACAGTGTGAACGCCCTGAGCGGCGGTCTTCTCTGCGATAAGCTGACCGACCTGACCGTCGATAACGCGATGAGCCTCATCGGCATCATTGAAAAGGAAGGGCTGGTCGAGAACTGCCATCTCGGGAATGAAAGAAGTGAGGACAGCGTTGGAAGCGGTGAACATGTCAATGGTGCCAAGCTGAGCGCCCTCATACATATCTCTCTCGTTTCCGAGCTGGCCGCCCGCAAAGACTTCGATCTTGATGCGGCCTTCGGTTGCTTTCTCAACTTCCTCAGCGATCGCGAGAGCGCCCTTGTGGAAGTTGCTGCCGTCGGGGTCAACCATGCCGAGCTTGAGCGTGATGACATCGGCAGAAGCTGCGGTATCGGTGCTTACGGCCGTGTTGTCCTGGGCTGTGGGTGCAGTGGTCGCGGTGCTGCTGGAGCCGCAGCCTGCGAGCAGGCAGGCGACCATGGCAACGCAAAGAATGATTGCTGTGAGTTTTTTCATTTTTTTCTCCTTCTTCTATTAAAATATATCTTTTTAGCTGAGTACGGAATTATTCCGCCTTTGCTACAGCTTTCCCTGATTTGAGCATATCCGCTATTTTTTCTTCCGAGTAGCCGCACTCTCTGAGCAGCTCCAAGGTGTTCTCTCCCAAATCGGGCGGCAGCCTGCGCAGCGGCAAGGGCTTACCGTCATAGCGGTTCGCGTGGCCGAGGACCTTTACCTCTCCGGCGACGGGGTGGTTCATCGTGATGAAGGTTTCGTTGAATATGACCTGTTCATCGTTGACAACGTCTTCATACTCGTTCACCTTCTCGTACCACATACCGAGCGACTCGAATATCTCCGTCCACTCTGCCGTGGTACGCTTTTTCATCTCGGCGCAGACGACCTTGTCAAACTCAATGCGGTTTTCCATCTGATCTCTTGCGGTGAAGCCTGCAAGCGAGCCCGGAGTAAAAGCTTTTTCCAGCTTATCAAACGGGTTCAAAGAGAGCGTTATGCAGGAGTCGGCTGTCTCATAAACGCCGTAGGGCGACTGATGGAAACGTGTGGACAGGCCGGTATCGGTGCGCGGAGTCAGCTCGCCGCCGTTCATGAAGTAGTTGAGCGGTTCTATCTGGAGGTCAAGTGCGGAGCCGAGCAGGCTTGCGTCTACCTTGTGCCCAATGCCTGTTCTGTCGCGGTCATATACAGCAGAGACGATACCGAGCGCGGCGAGTATTGCGCCGTGCTGGTCAACGAGCGCCGTACCTGCCGGCATAGGCGGGTGGTCGCTCGGCCCGGTCAGGGCGGCAAGGCCGCTCATGCCCTGAAGCAGCAGATCCTGACCCGGCTTCTTGGCCTTGGGACCAGCTGAACCGTAGCCCGTGCAGGAGCAGTATACTACGCGAGGATTTATTTCCTTGAGCTTCTCATATCCCAAGCCAAGCTTGTCCATAACGCCGGGGCGGAAATTTTCAATGATAACGTCATAGCCTTTGTCCCGTATGAGCGTGTATATTGTTTCACGGCCTTCCTCAGACTTGAGGTCGATCGCGAGGTCGCGCTGATTGCGGTTCGCCATGAGATAAAACACGCTGACACCATTCTTGTAGGTGTTGCATCCGGACCAGCCGCGCTCATAAGCGCCTTTACAGGCTTCGATCTTTACTACATCCGCTCCGAGGTCTGCCAGCGCCTGCGCGGCGGACGGTCCCTGGAGATAATGTGTGAAGCTCAGAACCTTGATTCCTTCCAGCATGGGTTTACCCTCCTTAATAATTTCTTTCTCAGTATAGCAATGATGTTGCTTTCGTCGAATCCTTATTGATCCTGCGGTAGAGCGCCTCGGCAAAGTAGTAGTCGCCGTACATTGCCGATTCGTCAACGCCTGATTTGCGCGGGAGGTCGACAGTCGCATGGCGTATTATACCATACCTGTCCATGTCTTCAAAAAGGCAAATATTGGTCTCGGCACCAATGATCCTATCGGCACGTTCGCCCCAGAGCTTTGCCGCTTCGGTGTCCTCACGCACACCGCACATCTCGGATATAAGTGCCATGCCTGCGCAGGCTATCGAGGAGGCCGCGGCGTCTATCGGCTGGCTGCTGTCATTGCGGAAGTTGAAGTCCCATGCCGGCATCAAATCGTCGTTCAGATGCTCCCAGTAATAATCGGCGATTTTTATTGCCGTTTCAAGAAACTCGGTTTCGCCTGTGTAACGGTACATGTTCGCAAAACCGTACAGCGCCCAGGCCTGTCCGCGGCTCCAGCATGAATCTGCCGAAAAGCCTTGATGTGTATCGCCGTAAATGTTATAATCTTTATCCCAACGGACAACATGATAGGTGGAGTAGTCCGCTCTCACCGCATGCTCATGTATGCGGCGGCCGACGCCGAGACACAGCTCTTTCCGTGTCGGGTCGTCCAGCAGCTCGCCGGATATCCACAGCAGCGGGATGTTCATGATCGTGTCAACAATGGATATTCCGTCATATCCGGATTCTCCCCATGCGCGGATGAGCCCGGTCTCGGGTATGTACTGCTTGATGAGGTTCTCGGCTCCGGCGTGGATGAGCGGGAGATACGCATCGTCTCCTGTCACTCTGTAACCAAGCACACAGCTCGGTCCGAATATAAAGCCCTGATCGTGAGTGCTCGTATCATCCATGCGGCATCTGAGCTTCATTGCCCAGTTCTTTATCATTTCGTCCATGCCGCTGTCGTCATTCATTATCCGTTCCAGCCAGAGCAGCCCAATCCAGAAGCCGCCTGTCCAGTGTCCATTCTGGTTAGTGAGCCATGAGGACTTTCTGGTGATGTGAGGGAAACCGTCCAGCCGGTCATTCATGTAGTTTACTTTTTCAAAGCATTTAGCTAAGACCTTCTCGTAATCCTGTCCCATTGTTTACCTCTCTTAGTTTTTGTATTGCTTGAGGTCGGTCAGCTCCGGCATTTTTCACAAATCTCAGCTGTTCCGTTTACCTGTGGTCATTATTACATAAGTTCCCGAAGTTTGATGTGCTTATTAGCACACTTTGTGGCTTTTATATACGACATTTGGTTGGATATGTAGGGAGATTTTTATGCTGACAGAGTATGAATTAAATAAATTAAAGAAGAGTTTTCTGTTCAAGAATGCCTCCGAGAATGAAATTCGGCAGTTTGCAAGAAGTTATGGCTGTAGTATTGTTGAATTTGACCGAAACGATTGCGTCATAACGCGTGAGGAGATATCAAAGCGTATCGGTATAGTGCTTGACGGCACAGTCGGTATATACTCTGACAGCTTTTATGGCGGACATACACTTATAGGTCTTGGCGGACAACATTACCTTTTCGGGTTCATCGCGATCTTTTATAACAACCATAACTCCATCACCACGCTCTACAGTCACGATCACTGCACTATTGCTTTCTTTGACATCCCACCGGGACTCAGCTCCGTAGAGTTTATCAGATCCACTCCGCCTCAGATCCTCTCCAACATATATGAGATGCTGACCATACACATCCGGGACGATTTTGACCGTCAGCAGATCATCAACAGCAAGTCTGTCAAGGTGAAGCTTGCGCGATATATGATATACTCGAGCAAGAATGCTGGCTCAATGCAGTTTGACATAAAGATGAACCGCACAGAGCTGTCCAATTTCCTCGGGGCATACCGTACAACGCTCTCCCGGGAGCTGAGCCAGATGGAGCGTGAGGGGCTCATTCGCACGGAAAGGAGCCTCATCACCATCCTTGATTACAGGAAGCTGCTTGATATCGAAATGACTAGCTATTACGGGGCAGAGGACATTTAACGCTAAAGGCTGGGAGCAGTAAGTCTTTTTTCTTACTGCTCCCGGCCCTTGACGTTATTGTTTTTTGGAATGGCGCTCTGCCAGTCTCTTTATGTAAGTTGGCTTGAATGTGACATGCGGCGACAGCTTTTTGTACATGAAGGAAACGCCGTTTCCCAAAGTCAGTGCATATACTACCGTACCTACCCCGATCCCGATCAGCCCTCCAGTAAAGAGGAAAGATATACCGGCTGACACTGCTGTGCTGCACAGGTCATAGCCCGTCCGGAATTTCCGATAGTCCTTGTTCAGCAGTTCCGCCATGTCTCTGGCAAAAGAATCACACGGGGTCATCGGCAGCCGTGTAAGCATTGCGAGCGCCACCGTTATCACAAGGAGAATTACCGCCGCGATCCACACGGCGATCCTCACGGTAAGACTTTCCGGAATAGTCGGAAGGATTGCAAGCCAGAAATCAAGAAACAGGCCGAACAGCGCATTCAGCCCAAAAGCAACGATACATTCCGGACGCAGCTTCCGTGCCACGATACAGACCGAAGCGAGCATACACGTCTGAAGAATGATGCTGCATGTCCCGTATGATAGCGGCGATATCTGGCTCACGACAAAAGCCGGCGCAAGCATCGGGGATACGCCAAGATCTGTCATAGCAACAAGATCGACCCCCAGTGCAATAAAAAGGAGGCTCAATAGGAGTATTGGTTCCGGCTGAAGCACCAGTCTGACGCCTGCCGTGTCAGGCGTATTTCCGCTTTCCCTTGTAGCACGAGCTTTCATTCTGCATAACCCCCGCATCTGTCTTATGAGCACTTTATACGTGCCATGTTTCTCTGCATGGATAATTCAACGCAGAACCATATCCTATTTTTGCGCCAGTGTCAAGAGATTTTGTTGATGATGCTTTTGACTTGAAAGTCGGGAAACGTTTTCATCAAATTTTAAGTGGACGGCTAAGTAGACGGCATTGTGGAGACATAAGCGAAGAATTCTGCTTTGGCAGCTTTATGAAAAAGCTGTGTTCAAATAGCAGCCTTGTGTAGAAATTTTAGCTTTACGTTATGAGCGTTTTGGCGCTTATGCGTTAAAACGTCAAAGTAAAAGCCCTGATCTCTCAAGGCTTTGAAGATAAGAAGAAACCCGCTTTTCAATAAAGATGTTCGGAAAGCGGGCTTCGTTCAGATGGTATGCCCGACAGGATTTGAACCTGCGACCTTCGGAGTCGGAGTCCGACGCGCTATCCGCTGCGCCACGGGCACGTATGTTCGACCTGCGCCGATTGGCGCGGGTCTGCTTTTTGCTTTTTAGTGGTCAAACAGTAGTCAAAGGCGTATCGCTTTTTTGTTTTCGCTGCCCTATGTGCCAGTGCCTTCAACCGCTTGCGGATTTCCGATACTCTACGCGCCGCGTATGTCGGAGTCCGACGCTCTATCCAGCTGAGCTACGGGCACATATTTACATTTACCGCAATATATGGTATACTGACTGTTGTTTCGGACACAAAAGCAGCAGCCATGATTACTGCGGGAATTATTATATCAAAACTTCCGGGTAAAGTAAATAGCGGTTTGCGGCTTTTTAAAGTCTTTTTTGGAAGGCATATTTTTCAGAAAAAGGATATATTGTATGAAGCACATAAACGTCTTTCATAGAATCGCCGCGGTGCTGCTCTGCCTGTGCATGCTGCTGCCCCTCGCCGCCTGCGGTGAGACGAAAATGTACCAGAAGCAGGTGTTCGCGATGGACACCGTCATGACGCTGACGGCCTACGGCAACAAGGGCGAAGCCGGGCTCAATGCCGCGCAGAGCGTCATCACCTCTATGGACTCGATGCTCGACCCCGATGTTGAGACGAGCACGACCTACGCCATCAACCATGCCGAGGGTGCAAACGTCTCCGTCTCCGGTCAGGTAGCCAAGATGCTCAGTACCGCGCAGACCGTGTATAACCAGAGCGGCGGTACACTCGATCTCTCGCTCTACCCCGTTATAAAGCGCTGGGGCTTCACCGACGGGCGGTACTACGTCCCGTCTGATGATGAGCTTGCGCAGGATCTCGCGCGCCGCGCCTTTGACAAGATGATACTCACGAGCTTCCCGAGCTCCGGCTCCTACGCCGTCTCCTTCCCCGCCGGGACGGAGATCACCTTCGGCGCAGTGGCCAAGGGCTGCGCCTCTGACTATGCCATCGCTGCGATGCGCAACGCCGGTGTCACCAGCGGCATCATCTCCCTCGGCGGCAATGTCCAGACCCTCGGCCTCAAGCCCGACGGCACCAACTGGACGGTCGCCGTGCAGGATCCCAATAACTCTTCAAGCTACCTCGGCGTCATCAGCGTGGGTGAGACCGCCGTCGTCACCAGCGGCACCTACCAGCGCTACTTCACGCAGAACGGCAAGACCTACCACCACCTGATAAACCCCGAGACAGGCCGCCCCATCAACAATACCCTCACCTCCGTTACGATCATATGCGAGGACGGCACTCTGGCGGACTGTCTGTCCACGGCGCTCTTCATCATGGGCGAGAGCAAGGCGCTCAACTACTGGCGCACCTACGGCGGGTTTGAAATGATCCTCGTCAACAAGGATAACCAGATCACCTGCACCAAGGGTCTCATGGAGCAGTTCACTCTCGCCAACGATAACTATACTCTAAGGTACACCGAGTAATGACCGACCTGAATACCGACGTCAGATACATCAGGGGCATAGGGGAGAAAAAGGCGCAGGCGCTTGCAAAGCTCGGCGTCTTTTCTCTCTATGACCTTGTTTCTTATTTTCCGCGTAAATATGAGGATCGCAGCACCGTTATGCCTATCGCGCTGACAAGCGGCGGTGAGAGCGTCTGCATCGAAGCGCTGGTCGCCGACACTCCGCGCCTGACCCGCGTGCGCCGCGGGCTCGAGCTCGTGAAGCTGCGCGCCGTCGACGAGAGCGGTTCGGTTGACATAACATTTTTCAATCAGCCCTACGCGAAGGACAATCTCATCCGCGGCGAGAGCTATATGTTCTTCGGGAAAATAGAAGCCACCGGTATGCGCCGCTCCATGGTGAACCCCGTGTACGAAAAGTCCACCGGAAGCGGTATCGTCACCGGGCGCATCATCCCGATCTACCGCGTGTGCAATGGGCTCAATCAGCGCACCATGCTGCAGGCCGTGCGCCAGGGGCTGGACGCCTGCCTTGACCGCATCCCGGATGTGCTCCCGCAGGACGTGCGCGAGCGCTGCCGCCTTGCGCAGACCGCCTACGCTTATGAAAACATCCACTTTCCCAAGGATTTTGACGCGCTTGAGCTTGCACGGCGGCGGCTGATATTCGAAGAGCTTTTCGTCCTCGCCTGCGCGCTTGGCCGCATCCGCGGCGAGCGTGTACGCGAGGAGGGCATCAAGCTGCCCGTCCATGATATGAGCCGCTTCTGGGCGTCCCTGCCGTTCTCCCCCACCGGCGCGCAAAAGCGCGCGATAGAGCAGGCGCTGGGCGATATAAGCTCAGGCGCTGTGATGAACCGCCTCGTGCAGGGTGATGTCGGCAGCGGCAAGACGCTGGTCGCGGCGGCACTGATGTGGCAGTGCGCTGAAAACGGATACATGAGCGCCTTCATGGCGCCGACGGAAATTCTCGCCGAGCAGCATTATTCGACGCTCAGCTCCATGCTCGCCCCGCTCGGCGTGCGTATCGGCCGGCTCACCGGCGCGATGAGCGCGAAGGAGAAGCGCGAGACTAAGGCAAAGCTCAAGGCCGGGGAATACGACATCGTCGTCGGTACGCACGCGCTGTTCAGTCAGGACGTCGAATATTCAAATCTCGCCCTCGTCGTCACCGACGAGCAGCACCGCTTCGGTGTCGGTCAGCGCTCGGCGCTCATCGGCAAGGGGCAGAAGCCGCATGTGCTCGTCATGTCCGCAACGCCGATTCCGCGCACGCTCGCCCTCATAATCTACGGCGATCTCGACGTGTCCGTCATTGACGAGCTGCCGCCGGGTCGGCAGAAAGTAGACACTTTCGCCGTCGATGAGAGCTACCGGCAGCGGCTCAACGGCTTTATCCGCAAGCTTGTCGGCGAGGGGAGGCAGGTGTTCGTCGTGTGCCCGATGGTTGAGGAGAATGAGGAGCTGCCCGTAAAGCTCAAGTCCGCACAGGAGCACGCCGCTGAGCTTGCCGCGCTCTTCCCCGATCTCACCGTTGCCTGCATCCACGGCAGGATGAATCCCAAGGAAAAGGATGCCGTCATGGCCGCCGTTGTCGCGGGGGAGGTCAACATCCTCGTTGCGACCACGGTCATCGAGGTCGGCGTCGACGTGCCGAATGCGGCTCTGATGATAATCGAGAACGCCGAGCGTTTCGGCCTGAGCCAGCTGCACCAGCTGCGCGGGCGCGTAGGCCGCGGCAAGCACAAGAGCTATTGCGTCCTCGTCTCGGATAACGACAGCGAGGATGTGCGCGCAAGGCTCTCGATCATGACCAAAACCAACGACGGCTTCAGGATATCCGAAGAGGATCTGCGTCTGCGCGGTCCCGGCGATTTCTTCGGCTCCCGTCAGCACGGCCTGCCGGAGATGCACGTCGCCGATCTCGGCGCGGACATAGACGTGATGCAGCGCGCGCAGAGCGAGGCGCAGCTGCTGCTGGCAGCCGACCCGGAGCTTGCTTTGCCTGAGCATGCCGCCCTGCGGCAGAGCGTTGAGCGCATGCTGCGCGTGAACGCCGACAGCTTCAATTGATAATGTAAAAGCAGCCCCACCGTTCTGCACGGTGGGGCTGCTTTATTTGTTCACTGCCTTTTCAGTTCAGGAAATCTCTGAGCTTCTTGGAGCGGCTGGGGTGGCGCAGCTTGCGCAGCGCCTTTGCCTCGATCTGGCGGATACGTTCGCGTGTGACGTTGAACTCCTTGCCGACCTCCTCAAGCGTGCGGGTGCGCCCGTCGACGATACCGAAGCGCAGCTCGAGCACCTTCTTCTCACGCGGAGCGAGAGTGTCCAGCACCTCTTCAAGCTGCTCGCGCAGCAGCGAGAAGCTCGCCGCCTCGGACGGCTCGGATGCGTCCTCGTCGGGGATGAAGTCTCCGAGGTGGGAGTCCTCCTCCTCGCCTATAGGCGTTTCGAGCGACACCGGCTCCTGCGCGATCTTGAGGATGTCGCGCACCTTGTCGACCGGCATGTCCATCTCCTTTGCGATCTCCTCAGCCGAGGGGTCGTGTCCCAGCTCCTGAAGCAGCTGGCGGGAGACGCGGATGGTCTTGTTTATCGTCTCCACCATGTGTACGGGGATGCGTATCGTGCGCGCCTGGTCGGCGATCGCACGGGTGATCGCCTGACGTATCCACCATGTCGCGTATGTGGAGAACTTATAGCCCTTGGTGTAGTCGAACTTCTCGACGGCCTTGATAAGGCCGAGGTTGCCCTCTTGGATCAGGTCGAGGAACAGCATCCCGCGGCCGACATAGCGCTTGGCTATCGACACGACCAGACGCAGGTTTGCCTCGGTCATGCGGTGCTTGGCTTCCTCATTGCCTTGGGACATCTGTATCGCAAGCTCTACCTCCTCCTCGGGGGTCAGCAGCGGCACCTTGCCTATTTCCTTGAGGTACATACGCACCGGGTCGTCCGTGGAGAAGCTGTCCATCAGCGCGTCGGTGTCGTTTATCTCTTCATCCGTGACCTCTTCGATGCCCGCAAGGTCATCAACGTCGGGGAGCACATCGTCGATAGGCGGGAGCAGATCGTCAGCGCCGACGTCTATATCGACGCCGTTTTTCTCCAGCGTCTCATAGAACTTGTCGACGGCTTCACCGTCAAGGTTCATTTCCTCAAGGCACTCCAGCTCCTTGGCAGTGAGCTTGCCGGCCTTTTTGCCCTTTTCAAGCAGCTCGTTCAGGCGCTCCTCGGGAGCCTTTACGGGCTGTTCGGGCGCAGGCTCCTTTTTACTCTTCGCGGCGGCCTTCTTCTTCGGCTTTGCTTCGGGAGCCGGTTCTGTGTCGGAGAGCAGCTGATTTGCCATTTCTTCAAGCTCTTTTTCAGTGTAAGTGCGTTCTTCTGCCATGTTCTTATCCCTCATATCCTTTTGTTTGTCTTAAATGCTCGGCATATGCCCGCAAATCGGAGCTGTCGATTTTTTGATTTCTGATTTTTGCTATGTAGTCCTCGGCGCTTTTCCGGCTGCTGCTCAGTCGCTCCGGCCGCTGAAGTATTTTCACCAGCAGGCTCATCTCGTCCGAAGTCAGCGCGTCCGATAAAGTCTCAATGCTGATCGCGCCGCCGCGCCTTATTTTCTCCAAGAGCGAGGAATATATCTGCGCAAGCTCCGGGGAAGAAAATTCCTCTTTTCCCGGCAGCGCGACCAATGATGCGATCTCCGGCTCAAGATACAGCACCCGAATCAGCCCCTCCTCGGCGGCAGCCGATTCGGGGTTCGAGTATTTCATCGACACAGAGTTTGCGACGACGGAGCTTGGCTTTGCTATCTGCCGCGCGTCCGATCTCGCCGCTCTGTTCATAAGCCGCTTGCGCAGCCGCTCGACCTCGGATGTTACCACGTTCTCCGCGACGCCCGCCATCGACGCTATCCGCATCGAGTACACCTGCCGCTCGACCGCGCCCGGCAGCCGCGCCACAAGGTCGGAAGCCTCTTTCAGAAACTCCACCTTCTGTTCGTCCACCGTCAGGTCATACTTGCTTGTCACCGCGTGCAGGCGGTAGTCGATCTGGTTCTCCGAGCCGTCTATCAGGTTTCTGAAAGCGTCCGGACCTTTGGTCTTGATGAACTCGTCCGGATCCTTCGCCCCCGTGACGCGCAGGACCTTCACCTTCATGTCGAGCTTTTCAAGAATGCCTATCGCGCGCTGCGAGGCCTTTATGCCCGCCCCGTCGTTATCGTAGGCGATGATGACCTCATTCGTGTAGCGCGACAGCAGCCTTGCCTGCTCCGGCGTGAGCGAGGTGCCGAGCGAGGCGACCGCGCTGTCGAAGCCCGCTTGGTGCAGACTCACAACGTCTATGTTTCCCTCTGATAAAATTATATATCCGCTTTTCGATTTTTTAGCCAGATTCAGGGCAAAAAGGTTCCGGCTTTTGTTGAATACAAGTGTTTCCGGGCTGTTCATGTACTTTGGCTCGCCGTCGCCGAGGATGCGCCCTGAGAAGCCTATGACGTTCCCGCGCACGTCGATGACCGGGAACATGAGCCTGTTGCGGAAGGTGTCGTAATAGCCGCCGTTCTTCCCGCGCCGCGCAAGCCCCGCCTCGAAAAGCTCCTGCCCGGTGTAGCCCTTTTTCTCCATCGCGTTTAAGAGCAGGCTCCAATCGTCCGGCGCGGCGCCGAGTCCGAAGCGCTTGACCGTTGCCGGGCGTATCTGCCGCTTGCCTATGTATTCCCTCGCGCTCTCACCCAAAGGTGTGGAGAGCTGTTCATAGAAGAAACGCGCCGCGTCCTTGTTCAGCGCCAGCATCCGCGCGCGCTTGCGGCTCTCAGCGTCGTTCGTCTCCTCGGGCATCGGCATGTTCGCGCGCTTTGCAAGGAATTCAACGGCCTCTGGATAGCTCAGGTTCTCAATGTCCATGATGAAGTTTATCACCCCGCCGCCCTTGCCGCAGCCGAAGCAGTGATAAAACTGCTTGTCCGGCGACACAGAAAACGACGGCGTCTTTTCACTGTGGAACGGGCACAGTCCGAACATATTCGAGCCGCTGCGCTTGGTGAGCCTCACGTAATCGGACACGACCGATACTATGTCGTTTCTCTCGATAAGCTCCGATATGAAATTTTCAGGAAACGCCATGAGCGCTCACCTCCCCAAAGCAGAGACTTTTTGCGACTTTACTTTACCGTCCACGCAAACGGTATGAATATCTCGCCGAACTTCTCCATCGCGTAGCCGTCGGTCATGCCGGAGATATAGTCGCAGGCCGCGCGCTCGACGCCTTCGTTTTCCATGACGCCGCGGAAATCCTCGGGCATATCCTCCGGGTGCTTGGTGTAGTGGCTGTAAAGTCCCTCGATTATCCCGTATACCTTGCTCTCCTCGCTCTTGGCAAGCGGGTTGTGGTATACGGCGTCGAACATATATTTATGGAAGAAGTCATAGACCTCCCGCATCTTGGGGGACATTTTGATGACCCCGTCCGTGCTGTTTGCGATGAGGTCAGATACCAGTGAATTTATCCTCTCGCTGTTGCGCGTCCCGCAGCACTCGCGTATAAGCGCCGGTACATCCTCGGGCTTGATTATGCCCGCGCGCATCGCGTCGTCAAGGTCGTGGTTTATGTAGGCGATGCGGTCGCACAGCCGCACAACGGTCGCTTCGCGCGTATCGTCGGGGCTGCCGTAGGTGTGGTGCAGGATGCCCATGCGCGTCTCGTAGCACAGGTTCAGCCCGCGCCCGTCGCGCTCGAGCACGTCCACCACGCGCAGGCTCTGCTCATAGTGCTTGAAGCCGCCGGGATATATGCTGTTGAGCGCCCGCTCGCCCGCGTGGCCGAAGGGCGTGTGCCCCAGATCATGCCCGAGCGAGGCGGCCTCGGCAAGATCCTCGTTCAGCGCGAGCGCCCGCGTCACCGTACGTGCAAGGCGGCTGACCTCCAGCGTGTGCGTCAGGCGCGTGCGGTAATGGTCGCCCTCGGGCTGGAGGAACACCTGCGTTTTATGCTTCAGGCGGCGGAACGCTTTTGAGTGCGTGATTCTGTCAACATCGCGCTGGAAGCAGGTGCGTATATCGCACTCCGGCTCCGGCAGCGCACGGCCCTGACTGTTCTCTGACAGCACGCCGTATTTGCCGATGAAGTAATGCTCAAGCCGTTCTCTCTCTTCGCGGGGACAGGACATAAAAACACCGCCCTTCGTTTTTCTTTCATTACTTATATACGACGCGAATTTTTATTTCCCTTTATTTTTTTGAAAAAATTTTTCCGTGGAAATTACGGCAAAAAGCAGAGCATCAAAAGACGCTCTGCTTTTTGCCGTAAAGGGCCTTTATTATTTAATGACCAATTACTTGATGCCGTACTTCTTATTGAACTTATCAACACGGCCGCTGGTGTCGACCAGCTTCTGCTTGCCGGTGTAGAAGGGGTGGCACTTGGAGCAGATCTCAACGGTGATGTCCTTCTTGGTGGAGCCGGTCTCGATGATGTTGCCGCAGGCGCATCTGATGGTGGTCTGCTGGTAATTGGGATGGATTCCTTCCTTCATTGCGTAAAACTCCTTATCATATGCTGTCATGATTGTGCCCCGCATAGGGCATAGTTACAAGACGCGACAAGTATTCTATCACAGCCCCATGAAATTTGCAACAATAATATTTGCAGAAATCACCTGCAAATTCGCCGCCGCATCCGCCGCAAAGGCTGTACTTGCTCATAGCGCTGACTCATGTTATAATAATAAATTGCAAATCAACCAACAAGTACCATCAAGGAGAAGCACATTGGAAAGCATAAGCCAACTTCTTGCCCGCGAGCTTGGCCGCGAGCAGAACCATATCGATAATGTCATCAAGCTCATCGACGAGGGCAACACCATCCCTTTCATCGCCCGCTACCGTAAGGAGCTGCACGGCGCGATGGATGACACGACCCTGCGCACTCTCGCCGAGCGCCTTGAATATCTGCGCGGGCTTCAGGAGCGGCGCGACACGGTGAAGAAATCCATCGAGGAGCAGGGCAAGCTCACCGATGAGCTCTCGGCCGCCATTGACGAGGCCGCGACCCTTGCCGCCCTTGAGGATATCTACCGCCCGTATAAGCCCAAGCGCCGCACGCGCGCAACCGTCGCCAAAGAAAAAGGACTCGAGCCGCTCGCCCTCGCGCTCTTCGCGCAGGGCAGCGGCCTGCCCGAACCGGAGGAGCTCGCTAAAGATTACATAGCCCCCGAAAAGGGCGTTGAGACCGTAGAGGACGCACTCGCCGGCGCGTCGGATATCATCGCCGAGATGATCTCCGATAACGCCGATATCCGCAGCAGGCTGCGCGATCTCATCTCCGCAAAGGCCGTGCTCAAGTCCGAAGCCGCGACCGATGAGGACAGCGTCTACCGGCTCTATTATGACTTCAGCCAGAGCATCGGTAAGCTTCAGGGGCACCAGATCCTCGCCATCAACCGCGGCGAGAAGGAGGATAAGCTCAAGGTCAGCGTCGGACTCGACCGGGAGCTTGCGCTCCAGAACGTGCGCCGCGCCGTCATAAAGCCCGGCAGCCGCGCGATGGCCTTTGTCCGCGCCGCGGCGGACGACGCTTACGACCGCCTTATCTGGCCGTCAATGGAGCGTGAGACGCGCGCCGCCCTTACCGATACCGCCTGCGAGGGCGCGATAAAGATGTTCGCCCTCAACCTGCGCCCGCTGCTGATGCAGCCGCCCGTCAAGGGCAAGGTCACTATGGGTCTCGACCCCGGCTACCGCAACGGCTGCAAGGTCGCCGTCGTTGACGGTACGGGCAAGGTGCTCGATACCGCCGTCGTGTACCCGACCTTCTCCGCCGGTAAAAAAGCCGAGGCCATCCGCATCCTCTCCGGCCTTGTGAGAAAGCACAATGTTGAGCATATTGCCATCGGCAACGGTACTGCCTCGCGCGAGACCGAGCAGATGGCCGTTGAAATGATCTCCCAGCTCGGCGGCGGCCTGAGCTACGCTATCGTGAATGAAGCCGGCGCGTCTGTCTACTCCGCTTCGAAGCTTGCCGCCGAGGAGTTCCCGGACTATGACGTCAACCTCCGCTCCGCCGTCTCCATCGCGCGCAGGCTTCAGGACCCGCTCGCAGAGCTTGTCAAGATAGACCCCATGGCCATCGGCGTCGGCCAGTACCAGCATGATATGCCGCAGGCGCGCCTTGAGGAGACGCTCACCGGCGTCGTCGAGGACTGCGTCAACGCCGTCGGCGTGGATATAAACACCGCGTCCCCCTCGCTTTTGCAGCGCGTGTCGGGTCTTACCAAGACCACCGCGAAGAACATCGTCGCCTACCGCGAGGAGAACGGCATCTTCACCAGCCGCAAGGCCATCAATAAAGTCCCGAAGCTCGGCCCCAAGGCCTTCCAGCAGTGTGCGGGCTTCCTGCGTGTGCCGGAGAGCAAGCAGGTGCTCGATAACACCGCCGTCCACCCAGAGAGCTATGACGCCGCGTCGAAGCTCCTCGAGATTTGCGGATACACTATGGCCGACGTCAAGGCAGGCAAGCTCTCTGATCTCAAGCAGCGCCTGGATAACTACGGCGTCGCGAGAGCCGCTGAGGCGTGCGGTGTCGGTGAGCCGACCCTGCGCGATATTGCCGCTGAGCTTCTCAAGCCCGGCCGCGACCCGCGCGATGAGCTGCCGCCAGTGCTGCTGCGTCAGGACGTGCTCGAGATAAAGGACCTCAAGCCCGGCATGGTGCTGACCGGCACCGTGCGCAACGTCATCGACTTCGGCGTGTTCGTCGATATCGGCGTGCATCAGGACGGTCTTGTCCACATCTCGCAGATCAGCGACAAGTTCATCCGCCACCCGAGCGAAGCCGTCGCCGTCGGCGATATCGTCAAGGTCGTCGTGCTCGATGTGGATGAGAAGAAGCACCGCATCTCCCTTTCGATGAAACAAGCAAAATAACTCCGCTTCCGTAAAGGGGAAAAAGGAGGCCACATGACTCTTAAAGAAAAATGGAACTCCGGCGCGAAGCTGCGCCTGCTCGGCGCGGTGCTGCTCAACGCCCTTGTGCTCGCCTGCATTCTCGCCTTTATCACCCCAGGCTTTGAGAGCAATGACGATCAGACCCTCGCCGCCTTTGTCGACGGGCAGATGTCTGTCAAAGACGCGCATATTCCTTATATGAATTATGTGCTCACGAACCTGCTCAAGGGGCTGTACCTGCTGGGCGATACGCTCCCGTGGTTCACCATTCTTCAGTATGTTCTGCTCTTCGTGGGCTTCACTGCGCTTACGTTGATCATGTTCGAGCGCCTGCGCGCATGGCAGGGCGCAGTGCTGACCGTTATGGCGCTCGTGCTCATCGGCGTTGACAGCTATACCTGTATCAGCTATACCAAGACCGCCGCCGTCTGCACCATTGCGGGGCTTGCGCTGATGCTCCACGCTATGGAGTTTCGCGCAAAAGGCCGCCGTGCGCTCCCGGTCATTCTCGGCGGGGTTCTCGCCATCTTCGGCGCAATGCTGCGCTTCATGGAGTTCCTGCCCTGCGCAGCGCTCATGTCCGTGCTCGGCCTGAGATACATCTGGGGCGTCCTTGCGGACAAGGGTATCGAGAAAAAGCTCGCCGCGATCGTGTGCTATGCTCTCCCCTTTGCCGCCGTGCTGGCCATTGCCGCGGGGCTCTATGCCTATGACGGCGCTGTCTGGAGCCGCGGCGAGTGGGGCACCTACCGCCGCTTTGACGATTCGCGCATCGCCATGAGCGACTACGGCATCCCCGCCTATGAGGAGATTCCCGAGACCTATGACAGCCTCGGCCTGAGCGAGACCGCGGTCGAGGTCCTGCAAAGCTGGAACTTCTATGATCCCGACCTATTTAATAAGGAGACCATGGACGCCATAACCGCCGACCGTGACGTGGCAAGGCCCGCGCCGAGCCTTGGCGAGTGCCTCGGCAAGCTGCTCGATACCTGCACGGTGCGATTTTTCGAGCATCAGGCCGTGTACCTGCTGCTCATCGTGTTCGCGCTCTGGCTCGCCTGCGGGGAGCATGACCTGCGCGGCTGGTTCACCTTTGCTTTCGAGATCGGTATATTCTGCGTTTTCTATCTCTATCTCATCCGCCGCGGGCGCTATCTTGTCGACCGCGTGGATATGGGGCTTTTCATGGCGGTCATCACCGTCCTGATCTGGACTCTGAAAAAGGAGTTCTTCAATAAGGAGCACGTGCTCTCCGCGCTGCTGCTCCTCTGCGCTCTGTTCACAAGCTATATGTACAGCCGCACGGACTACCGCTTCGGCTCTCACAGCATGGCCGAGGACAAGAGCGAGCTCAAGCAGGCTGTCGATACGCTCCTTACGGATAACGACTGCCTGTATCTCTGCAAGGTAGACCCGCTCGACAAGGCCATATACTCCGCCTTTGAGACCCCGCCCGACGGCTATTGGGACAGGATCGTCATCATCGGCGGCTGGCTCACGCAGAACCCCATCGTCGCCCGCACGATGGCGGACTACGGCGTCGTGAACCCCTACCGCGATATCGTCGGTAAGGACAACGTCTTTATCATCGACGACGATATCGATCTCACTATCAGATTCATAAACGAATACTACGATCCGGACGCCTCGGCGGAGCTTGTAGAGCCGCTGAGCACCGAGACCGGACTTGAAATTTACCGCATCACCGGATGAAGGAGGGAAGGACAATGCGCCTTAAAGAAGCATGGCAGACCAGGGGCTGGGTAAAGCTCGCCGCTGCCGTCATTATAAACGCCGTTTTCCTCGCCTTCATGCTGACCTGCTTTGCCCCCGTGTATGAGACGAACGACGATCTGTTCCTCAGTAAATTCGTCGACGGTCAGCTCAGCCACCGGACGATATGGATGCCCTATGTCAACATCGTGCTCGCCTGCCTGATAAAGGTGCTCTACGGCGCATTCGGCACGGGCTTCCCGTGGTACAGCTTCTGTGAATATCTTGTGATGTTCTGCGGCTTCACCGCGATAACATGGGTGCTGCTGCGCCGCTTCAGGCCTGCCCCCGCTCTTGTTATGACCGCCGTGCTCCTCGGCGCGTTCGGCACGGACTGTTACCTCAGTCTCAACTTCTCAAAGCCGGGCGCCATAGGCACGGCAAGCGGGATGTTCCTCATGCTCTATGCCATGCGCAATGAGACCGGGCGCGTTATGAAGCTGCCGCTGTGGCTGGGCTTCGCCCTCGCCCTGTGCGGGCTTGCGTGGCGGTACGAGTCTTTCGGTGTCTGTGCGCTTATGATGACCGGCGGCTGCCTGTATGTCCTCGTCAGGCTATGGCTCGAGCGCCGCGGGCAGAGCGTCAGGGATGTGCTCAAACCCATGCTGCGCTTTCTCACGCCGTTTGTGCTGCTGGCAGCCTCGGCACTTGCACTGTTTGCGTTCAGCCAGTGGATGTGGAAGCGCCCCTATGTCAAGGCGTATACGGAGTTTGACACTGCCCGCTGCCAGCTCGTGGACTTCGAACTGCCGAAGTACGACAGTCTGAAAGATGTCTATGACTCCATCGGCATCGACGAAAACTTCCTCAGCATGATAAACGGCTGGGACTTCTATGACACCAAGAAGTTCACCAAGGAGAATATCGATACCATCATCGCCGCGCGGGACACCGAGTACCAGCGCAAGAGCATCGGCGAGTGCCTTGGAATATTCCTCGAAAAATGCATCGGCGGCTTCTGCCTTGACCGGCCCTTTGCCGGTTTTGCGCTCATTCTGCTGCTGTGGCTTGCCTGTTCGCGCCGCCGTGCGGAGGACTGGATAACGCTCCTCTATACTCTCGGTCTGTTCTTCATCGTGTACATGGTCTTTATCTATATCGACCGCTACCTTGCAAACCGTATCGATATCGGCATTTTCCTGTCAATGGCACTCGTCATCACCATGCTTATGGATGAAGATAAGCTGCGCGGTGAGCCTCTGCTGCTCCTCGCCCTGCTCTGCACGAGCCTGTTTATAAGCTGCCGCATGAACCGCGCCTACTGCCTGTATGACAGCCACAACACCATTGAGGACAAGTCCTCTGAAAAGGCCGCGGTAGAGACTCTGCTTGCCGATAATGAGCATTTCTATTTCTTCACGACGTGGTCTATCGATCACGCGCTCTACAGCCCTCTTGAAACTCCCCCTGCGGGCTATGCCGATAAGCTCGTGCAGATCGGCGGCTGGAGCATGCACCACCCCATTATCGAGGAGCTGCTTGAGAGCCACGGTATAGAAAACCCGTTCCGCGATATCGTCGGCCGGGAGGATATCTATATCATCGACAACAACATCGAGCGGACGATGAAGCATATAAACACCTACTATGACCCCGACGCCGTCGCCGTCCCTGTCGAGCCGCTGAGTGAGGAGACAAATCTTAAGATTTATTATATTGCGGCGACACCCCATAATACGTCTGCGGCATCTGCCGGATAATTTGCGTCCTGATTTAGACACTTTTTCTTGAAATACACAAAGTATTCCTGCAAAAAAGTGCCGTCATCAAAACACAAATTTTCTCGGCATCTGCTCTTGCCGCATTAAGCGGAGTCACCGCGTCGTAAAAAGATTAAAAAATTTGTTGCATTTTGCATTGAACCATTTTATACTGACGATTGGCAGCAAATCTATAACAAATAATTAACGAGAGGTTTTTATGGAGAAGAGAGAAAAAAAGCACGGCGACCGCTTTGACGCCTATTGGCTTCGTGACGAAGCGCCCTCGATGGCGCAGTTCATCGCCTTCCTCTACCCGAACCGCGCGGATAACGAGGCATATATCCAGCAGGATATCGACCTGCGCCCGATAGACGAATATCTCGCCAAGAAGAACGAGGGGCTTGAAAAGGATAAGTATAATTACTTCCACATAATCATGGCGGCGCTTGTCAAGTGCTTTGTGCTGCGCCCGCGCATGAACCGCTTCATCTCCGGCAACCGCGTCTATGAGCGCGACCATATCTCCGTCGCCTTCGTCGTGAAGAAGCACTTTGCCGACTCCTCCGAAGAAGGCCTTGCCTATAAGCACTACGGTGGGGACGATACCATCGACACCCTCCACACCTCCATTCTGGAAGAGATATACCAGTGCCGCCGCGATGACGTTAAGGACAACTCCAGTGACTTTATGGATAAGCTCGTCCGTCTGCCGCACTGGATGCTCAAGATAGTCGTGAATATCCTCTTCTTCCTTGACCACCGCGGCAAGGTTCCCTTTGACCTTATCAAGGCTGACCCGAACTATGCCTCGATATTCCTCACGAACCTTGGCTCCATCGGCCTTCAGAGCGGGTATCACCATCTGAACAACTGGGGTACGAACTCCTTCTTCTGCGTCATCGGCAAGAAGCACCTTGCCCCCGAATGGCATGAGGACGGCAGCTATACCGTGCGCCCTGTCATCGGTCTCGGCCTCACGGTCGATGAGCGCATCGGCGACGGGTACTATTATTCCGGCACCGTGCGCCTGCTCAAAAAGCTCATGGAGAACCCCGAGCTTCTCGAACAGCCCTTCAGCACTCCTGTAGAGTATTAATAGAGAGCATTAATAGAAAGAAAGGATCAATTATGGAGATCACAGCAAAAAGACCTTGGCTCAACAGTCTTGGCGATGTTCCCGCCACGCTGGATTATTTTCAGGGCTCGATGGTCGAAGCGGTCGAAAAGATCGCCGAGCAGTATCCAAACAATATCGCCTTCGATTTCATGGGGCGCTCCACCACTTATAAGGATCTCGTCGCAAATATAGAGAAGTGCGCCCGCAGCCTGCGCACCCTCGGCGTCAGAGCAAACGACAAGGTCACCATCGCCATGCCGAACTGCCCTCAGGCCATCTATATGTTCTATGCCGTCAACATGGTCGGCGCCATCGCGAACATGGTTCACCCCCTCTCCAGCGAGAAGGAGCTTGAGTTCTATATAAATGAGTCCGAGAGCGTTACCGTCGTCACCCTTGACCAGTTCTACGGCAAGTTCGAGGCCATCCGCCAGAACACCTGCGTCGTAAACGTCGTCATCGCCAGCATCCGCGATGAGCTCTCCCGTCCCATGAAGGCCGGATATATGCTCACCGAGGGGCGCAAGATAAAGAAGATCCCGGAAGATGCTCCCGTCATCCGCTGGAACGAGTTCATGCGTCTCGGCAAGGCCTGCTTCTGGAACTATAAGGTCAGCCGTGAGGGCAATGACCCCGCCGCCATCCTCTATTCCGGCGGCACCACCGGCACCACCAAGGGCATCCTGCTCACGAACCTGAACTTCAATGCCCTCGGCCAGCAGATCATTGCCACCAACCCCATGTTCCGCCCGGGCGACCGTATGCTCTCTGCCATGCCGCTGTTCCACGGCTTCGGTCTCGGCGTGTGCATCCATTCCATGCTCTCTCAGGGCGGCCGCTGCGTCCTCGTCCCGCGCTTCACCGCGCAGAGCTATTCCAAGCTCATCACCAAGTACCGCTGCAATTTCATCGCCGGCGTCCCCACGCTGTATGAAGCGCTGCTGCGCCTGCCCAATATGGACAAGGCTGACCTCAGCTGCCTCAAGGGCGTTTTCTCCGGCGGCGACTCGCTGTCTATCGAGCTCAAGAAGAAGTTCGATAAGTTTCTCTATGACCACCATGCCACCGTTCAGGTGCGCGAGGGCTACGGCACTACCGAGACCGTCACCGCCTGCTGCCTGACCCCGACGCATATGTTCAAGGAGGGCAGCATCGGTCTGCCGTTCCCTGATACCTATATCAAGATCGTCAAGCCCGGCACGGATGAGGAGCTTCCCTACGGCGAAGAGGGTGAGATACTGCTCGCCGGCCCCACCGTTATGAAAGAGTATATAAAGCACCCCGATGAGACGGCCAACACCCTCCGCAAGCACGCCGACGGCCTGACCTGGGTCTACACCGGCGACCTCGGCGTTATGGATAACGAGGGCTTCATCTACTTCAAGGGCCGCAGCAAGAGGATGATAATCACCTCCGGCTACAATGTCTATCCCGCGCAGCTCGAGAACATCCTCGACGCCTGCGATCAGGTGCAGATGAGCTGCGTTATCGGCGTGCCCGATTCTTACAAGATGCAGCGCGTCAAGGCTTTCGTCATGCTCAAGCCCGGCGTCCCCGCAATTGAGGAGACCCGCAAGGAGATCATGGCCTATGCCGCAAAGCACATCGCCAAGTACGCCATGCCCAAGGAGATAGAGTTCCGGGATGAGCTTCCCAAGACCCTTGTCGGCAAGGTCGCCTACCGCCAGCTCGAGGAAGAGGAGCTCCAGAAGATCGCCGCTGCAAACGCCAAGGCAGAGCCCGAGACCGTTGAAGCAAAGTAAATACTCAAAAAGCACCAACCGGGTGAGGCTTTGAGCCTCACTCGGTCATCATATCACCTAAAAATCCCCGATATTGAAAATTTATATTGACACTGCGGTAGAATGTTGTTAGAATAAGTCGTCTCAATTGGATATTCCGAGTTTATCCGAAGCAAGATAGCGACCGCTGCGGGGGCTGGAAAAGCCCGGAGCAGCTAAGGCCACACGGACAGCCGGGTCGAATGCCGATAAACCGCGAGCGCGGTGGCAACTTTAGTTGCCTTATTGATTGAGTGGGGAGCGCAGGCTCCCAAGAGCTCAAGTTTTATAAGTTGGTTACTATAAACCGGTGCTAAAAAGCATAAACTTGTGAAATGGTCAATAAGAGTAGTAAAAGTAATCTTTGCTATATAGACTCTCAAATCCATTTGGGCTGAGTCCCCGCGCGCGGGGGCAGTGCATATCTGCATATCATTACAGCTCTTTTCAGGCAAGTCGTGCTTTTTGCATGACTTGCCTTTATTTTTTTACGACAGGGAGAACGGGGCTATGAAAAAAATCATTGAGCTGAACAACATCACCAAATCCTTTGACGGGGAGACCGTGCTGGACGATATCAGTCTTGATATCTATGACAACGAGTTTCTCACGCTTTTGGGTCCCTCGGGATGCGGCAAGACCACGACGCTGCGCCTCATCGGCGGCTTTGAGACTCCGGACAAGGGCGACATTATCTTCATGGGCGAGAACATCAACGATGTGCCTCCCTATAAGCGCAATGTCAACACCGTCTTCCAGCGCTACGCCCTGTTTCCGCACCTGAACGTTTTTGAGAACATTGCCTTCCCGCTGCGCGAAAAGAAGGTCGACCGCGATGAGATAGAGGAAAAGGTCGAGGAAATGCTCGCACTTGTCGCACTCAAGGGCTTTGAGCACCGCAGCGTCACGAGCCTCTCCGGCGGACAGCAGCAGCGCGTCGCCATTGCGCGCGCCCTCGTCAGCCGCCCGAAGGTGCTGCTTCTCGATGAGCCGCTTGCCGCGCTCGATCTCAAGCTGCGCAAGGATATGCAGCAGGAGCTCAAGAAGATTCAGAAAGCGACGGGGATAACCTTCGTCTTCGTCACGCACGATCAGGAGGAGGCGCTGTCCATGTCGGACACGGTCGTCGTCATGTCCGAGGGGCGCATCCAGCAGATCGGCACGCCCATCGATATCTACAACGAGCCGACCAACGCCTTTGTCGCCGACTTCATCGGCGAGAGCAACATCGTCGACGGCATCATGCTTGAGGACAGAAAGGTCTCTTTCTCCGGCCACACCTTTGACTGCGTTGACGCGGGCTTCGGCAGGCGCGAGCCGGTCGACGTCGTCGTGCGTCCGGAGGACGTGGACGTCGTTCCCGAGGAAAAGGGCATGCTGCGCGGCGTCGTGACCTCGGTCACGTTCCTCGGCGTACACTATGAGATCATCGTCGATATCGGCGGCTTTAAGTGGATGATCCAGACCACCGACTTTGTCGACGTCGACGAGCATATAGGACTGTATATCGAGCCGGACGCGATACACATCATGCACAAGTCCGAGTACTCCGGTATGTACGGCGACTACTCGTCCTTCTCCAACGAGCTTGACGAGCTGAGCAACGCAGAAAGCGAGAGCGAAGAATGAACGAAAAGACCCGCGGCCTTATCCAGCGCCTGACGCTGACGCCCTATTCGGTGTGGGCAGCGCTGTTCATCGTCGTGCCGCTGATATTCGTGGCCTACTATGCCTTTACCGACGCAAGCTTCAGGTTCACGACGGAGAACGTCACGCGCTTTTTCACTGCGACGTCCGTTGTCGACGACGGCGAGGCAGTCAGGGAGGTACACACCTACCTGCTGATCTTCATGCGCTCACTGAAGCTTGCCGTTATCTCGACGCTTATATGCCTCCTGATGGGCTACCCCATCGCCTATATAATGGCGCGCGCCAAGGCACGGACGCAGAAGATAATGGTCACGCTCATCATGATCCCCATGTGGATGAACTTCCTTATCCGTACCTACGCATGGATGACCATCCTTCAGGACACCGGCATCTTTAACGGCCTCCTCTCCGCGCTCGGCCTCGGCACGGTGCACATCATCGGCACCGAAGCCGCCGTTGTTATCGGCATGGTGTATGACTATTTTCCGTATATGATAATCCCTATATATTCTGTCATGGCGAAGATGGACGTGAAGCTCATCGAAGCCGCGCGCGACCTCGGCTGCAACGGCGCGGGCGTGCTGCGCCGCGTCATCTGGCCGCTGAGCCTGCCCGGCGTCATCTCCGGCATCACGATGGTGCTGATCCCGTCTATCAGCACATTCTACATTTCCCAGAAGCTCGGCAACGGCAAGTTCTATCTGATAGGTGACGCTATCGAGGGGCAGTACGTTGCGAACAACCTGCACTTTGCCGCGGCGATCGCGTTCATCCTGATGATAATTCTGCTGGTGTGCATGGCGCTCATGCAGCGCCTTGCCAACCGTAAGCTCATAGTCGCGTAAGGAGGGGAGCAAAATGAAACCTGCCGCAAAGGTATATACCGCGATCATTATGATCTTCCTCTTCGCGCCTATCGCGATCCTGCTCGTGTTCTCCTTCAACGAGGCGAAGAGCCTTTCCGTGTTCTCCGGCTTCTCGCTCAACTGGTACCGTGAGCTCTTCCGCGATGCGGAGACCCTCGGTGCCGTGCGCAACACCCTTATCCTCGCGGCCTCCGCTGCCCTTATCTCCACCGTCATGGGCACCGCTGCCGCAGTCGGGATAAACAAGCTGCGCAATCGCGCGCTTCGCACTGCGATGGACACCGTGACGAACATCCCCATGGTGAACCCCGATATCATCACCGGTATCTCGCTCATGCTGATGTTCGTGTTCGTCGGCCGCCTTTTCGGCGCGGCGACGAGCCTGAATTTTGCCACCATGCTCATCGCTCACGTGACCTTCTGCCTGCCCTATGTCATTTTACAGGTGCTGCCGAAGCTCCAGCAGATGGACCGCTCGCTGCCCGAAGCAGCGATGGATCTCGGCTGTACGCCGCTGCGCGCGTTTATGAAGGTCGAGATACCCGAGATCATGCCCGGCGTCGTGACCGGCCTCATCATGGCCTTCACCCTCTCGCTGGACGACTTCGTCATCAGCTATTTCACCTCCGGCAACGGCTTCCAGACACTGCCGATCCGCATCTATAACATGACGAAAAAGACCGTCACGCCGAAGATGTACGCCCTGGCGACGATCATCTTCTTCGTCATCCTCGCGCTGCTCATTATGACGAACCTCATTGACAGCGACAAGCCCAAGACCGCAAAGCCCGCCAAAGCCAAGGCCGCGAAGAAAAGGCGCGAGCGCACCCGTACTGACCGCGTTATCGCGGGCGTCATCGGCGGTGCGCTGCTCATCGGCATGATCGCGGTTATCGTCCTCTCCGGCGGCAACACCCTGACGCTGAACGTCTACAACTGGGGCGAGTACATCTCCGACGGCTCCGACGATACTCTTGACACCATAAAGGCCTTCGAGGAATATTATTACGAGACCTACGGCGTCAAGGTCAAGGTGAACTACACCACCTACGCCAGCAATGAGGACATGTTCGCAAAGCTCTCCTCGGGCGCTGTGAGCTTCGATGTCGTCATCCCGTCGGACTACATGATAGCCCGCATGCGCGAAAACGACATGCTCCTGCCGCTGGACTTTGACAACATCCCGAACTACCAGTACATCAATGAGGGCTTCCATGGCCTGTACTATGACCCGGACGATATGTACAGTGTGCCCTACACCTACGGCGTCATCGGCGTTATATACGACGCAAACCGCGTAGACGAGGAGGACGCCCACGGCTGGGAGCTCATGTGGAACGACAAGTACAAGGGCGATATCCTCCAGTTCAACAACTCCCGCGACGCTTTTGCGACGGCGCAGTATATGCTCGGCCTTGACGTCAACAGCACCGACCACAGCCAGTGGGACACCGCGCTCGACGCGCTCAAGAAGCAGGCTCCCCTTGTGAAGAGCTATGTCATGGACGAGGTCTATAACATGATGGAGTCCGGCGAGGCCGCCATAGCCGCCTACTACGCGGGCGACTATTTCACGATGGTCGACGCTCAGGCGGATAATGTTGACCTGCAGTTCTACTACCCCGACGCGACGAACTACTTCATCGACGCGATGTGCATCCCGTCCTGCTGTCAGAACAAGGAGCTTGCCGAGATATTTATCAACTACATGCTCTCCCCCGAGCCCGCCATCGCAAACGCCGAGTACATCTACTACGCCTCCCCGAACTCCCTTGTCTATGAGGACGAGGGCTACATCGAGGAGATGGGCGAGGACACCATGGCCATCCTCTATCCCGAGATAGACTTCAACGCCATGTACGGCGCCTACGCCTACCGCAGCCTCGACGCTGATATGCTCGACTATGTCAACACCCTCTGGGAGACGCTGAAGATCAACTAAGCATAAACCATTAAAGCCGCAGCGTTAGGCCGCTGCGGCTTTTTCATATGCGCTGAAAGCACGAAACAGAATTATTTTTGCGACACTGAGCATTCATTTGACATGTTTGCTATTTTTATGTCACTTTCCAGGTGCATTTGCAATGACCCCGACTGTAAAAATTTTCCCCTCGATTTACAAACATCACACAAAGGATCGCGCAGTACCGGTGCCAAAAATGAGCGTCACGCGCAAAAATCGCCAAGTATGTGCGTGTCTGCTCAAAACGCCCCAATAATAATTTATTGAAAAATGGAAAATGAGAACTTAATATATAACCACAGTCGTGCACGAAATCGATTCTAACTGAAAAAAGAGGGGTTACAATGAAAAAGCAAATGCGCAAGATAGATGTTCTGGCAGTTGCGGTAGGCTCCATAATCGGCTGGGGCTGTTTCGTAATGCCGGGCAACTCGTTCCTTCCCTCCGCCGGCCCGATAGGCACCGTTATCGGACTGTTCCTCGCAGCTGTCATGGCTTGGGTCATTGCCCAGAGCTATGGTTACCTTATAAGAAAGTACCCCGTCGAGGGCGGCGAATTTGAGTATACCACGCAGGCGTTCGGCAAGAGACACGCTTTCATCTGCGGCTGGTGGCTCATCCTGGCATACATTTCGTTCATCCCGCTCAACGGCACCGCGATCGGTCTTATCACCCGCTATGTCTTCCCCGGCACGATCCTCCAGTCCGTGGAGCTCTGGAACATCGGTGGCTTCGATGTTTACCTCGGTGAGATTATCCTCACTATGGCCATCGTCTGCATCTTCATGTTCATCAATATCAAAGCCGTCAAGGTGGCTTTCGTCTCCCAGACCTTCCTTGCTATAGCGCAGACCATGATCATCTTCGTCTTCCCGATAATCATCATCGCGACCGGCAAGGCTGACTTCAGCTACATGAAGCCTCTGTTTGAGGGCAGCAAGGGCGAGAGCGTCATGTCCGGCATAGGCGTCATCCTCTCGATGGCTCCGTGGGCTTTCGTCGGATTTGACGTTATCCCGCAGGTGTGCGAGGAGTTTGAGTTCGACCAGGCCAAGACCAAGGCTCTCATGGTTATGACGATAATCTCCGCATGGGTCATGTACTCCTGCACCACTCTCACCACCGCCATCGTGCGCCAGGAGGGCTACGCCTCCTGGGCTGAGTACCTCAACTCCAATCCGTTCTGGGCGACCGGCTCCGCTGTCGAAACGGCGCTCGGCAAACCGGGTCTTTACATTCTCGGCTTCGCCATGGCCTGCGCGGTGCTCTCCGCAATAAACGGCTTCTTCATCGCCTCCACCCGTCTGCTCGCCGCTATGGCCAACAGAAAGGCTCTGCCCAAGTTCTTCGCCAAGCGCACCGCCGTCACCGGCGCTCCCGTGAACGCGACCTTCTTCGTCGGCGCTATCGCCCTTATCGGACCGTGGTTCGGACGCACCGCTCTCAGCTGGATCGTCGACATGACCTCCGCCGGTACCTCCATCGTGTTCACCTACGTCTGCATGGCCGCGTGGAAATTCGCAAAGCGCGAAAACAACAGCAGAATGAAAGTGTTCGGCATTCTTGGCGCTCTGTGCGGCGTCGTCTTCCTGCTGCTGCTCATCATCCCCGGCACGGCATCGTCGCTGTACAAGCAGTCGTGGATATGCCTGATCGTCTGGGCGCTCCTCGGCGTTGTGTTCTGGTTCACGCAGAAGAAGGAATATCTCGCAGAGCCCGCCGCAAACACCAAGAAATAATATTCATCCGCAAAAACATAAAGGCTGCGGCAGTATATGCCGCGGCCTTTTGGAATTAAAATTTAGGAGCAATTTTATGAGAATTTCGGCGTCCGAGTTTATTCTGTTCTGCAATCCGCCGCTCGAAAATGTCCGGCGGCTGTCTTCCATCGTGCCCGAGGTCGAGCTTATGATGGACGGCGACGCATGGGAGCACGATCAAAACGGCTGGGCAGCGCAGGTCAAGATGCTCAAGGGTATAAACGTCCCAATGAGCGCGCATCCCCCCGCATGGGATGTCAACCCCGCCGCGCCGCTGCTGGCTCTGCGTGAGGCCGCGTCATTTCTGAACAAGAAGACGCTGGAATTTTGCGTTGACATAGGCATAAAGCAGATGGTCTATCACCCCGGATACTATGACCGTGATTCTTTCTTCAGCCTGAACCGGGCAAAGGATCATGCGTACCAGCTGCTTGATGAGCTTATCGCTTTGGCAAAGCCCGCGGGTATAACCCTCGCCTTTGAAAATATCGGCGGCCCCGCTGCGACTCTGTTCACTCAGGAGGAGTTCATCCATGCGCTCGATGGGATCGATCCCTGCGCGCAGCTCCTGCTCGACGTTGGGCACGCGAACATGAACGGCTGGAACATCCCCGAGGTTATCGACAGGACTGCCAGCAGGCTCTGCGCCCTGCACCTGCATGATAACGACGGTACCTGCGACGCTCACCTGCCGATGGGGCAGAGCAGCATCGACTGGTCAAGGACCTTTGCATCGATGCGTCAGCTCCCGGAAAGCTGCGTCTTCATCATGGAGTACCAGACCGGGACAGATCTGGAAAAGCTTGCAGAGGGCAGGGACATGCTCCTTGCCGCCCTCGGCTGAGAAGAAACAGATAAGCAACCGCCGGTCTGATAATTCAGACCGGCGATATTTTCAGGCGTATTTGGTCACGCGCCGTACTGTGAAAACGGCGTGTAGTCGAGCTGCTGGTACGCGGACTCGACCGGCTCTATCTCGGTCAGCGTTCCGTTCGCGTAGCTGTAGCAGCTGTATTCGGTGTTGAACGCGCTGTTCGCCCCGTCGATGACGAGGGTGTTGTCATCGCAGATGTAGCAGCGGGCGCGCTCCATGGAATCGATCAGCAGTACCGGGTGGCCATCCTGATAGGTGTAGAAGTCAAAAACGGCGTTGGCAACAAATTCGTCCCCGCCGATTGTGCCGATGAACAGCTCCATCGTGCCGTCCCCGTCGAGGTCAAGGAAAATGTAGCCGACGTTGTCGAGCGCATTGCCCTCGTAGCAGTACATATTGAGCAGGCTTATCTCGCTGCCTGTAAGCTCCTCGCCGCCGTAGTTGTTCGTCAGCGCCTGCGCGTACACGTCAAGGATGTCCTTGTACATCACCAGCGGGTCGGTCACGGGCTCTGGCGTAGGTTCCGGCGTCGGAGTCGGGGTCGGTTCCGCCGTCGGCTCCGGTGTGGCCTCTGGCGTAGGCTCGGCGGTCTGCACCGGCTCTGCCGTGGGAGTCGGCGCCGCAGTGCTCCCGCAGGCGGTCAGCGCGGCAAGCGCCAACGCCGCGCAGAGAATGATAGATATAAGCTTTTTCATTTTGTCTTCTCCCTCAATTCATCCAATTGATCTGCTGCTCATCTGTAAGCGGGTAGCTTATGAGCGCGCTGCCGTCGAGGTTTTCGCGGTGCATGTCAACGGCGGTGATGCAGCTGTTGTTATAGGTGGTGTAGTAATAAATGCCCCTGTCCGCGTTGCAGCAGCTTGAATAGAGCGTTATCTCATACTTGCCGCTCTCAAGCTCGCAGCAGCCGCGCTGCTGCTCAACGTAGCCGAGGATGTGGAAAAACTGGCTCACGCTCTCGTTCTCGCTGTCCCCGGAGACGGAGTTGAGCTTTGTGAACGCGGCGCGCACAAAGCGCGACTGCGAGGACAGGTCTCCCGGCAGGCCGATACCGCCCATGCCGCGGCTGTAGGTATCGAGCGGCAGCGCCGAGAAGCGGTTCACCGGCGGCTTGGCTGAGACGTTCACGTAGTTGTTGAGGCTGAATAGCTGCATCGGGAACGGCGGGTTGTTCGTCAGCACGCCGACCGGGTTATCGTATATATGCAGGCCGTCCTGCGTGGATTCGAGCGTGATGCAGCCGTTTCTGTCGGCGATGAGCCAGTGCAGCTGGGCAAGCGGCATCCCGGCGGAAAACGGGATATCCGTGACGTTCAGCCGCTCAAGCATCGTGCGCGCCTCCGCAATACCGGCGCAGCTGCCGAGCAGCCACGGTATCAGCTCGAACTGCGTGATGTTATCCTTGCCATTTACCGGCGTATGATACTTCGCGTTGCCGACGAAGTTCAGTCCCGCGATGCAGAGACCCTTTTCGTTCACCGCGTCATAGTAGAGCGGGTAGCCGTCCTGCACATGGGCCATGCCGATAATGGCGTAGCGGGTTCTGAACTTCTCCCCACAGCGCAGGTCAAAGGAATACCCGCGCGGCGTGACGGTGACGCTCTCTCCGTAGGGAAATTCGCTGAGGAGCAGGCATCCGGTAAGGATGCCTGCTCCGATTTGGTATACGCTTAATTCAGTAGCCCATAGGTCTGCTTAAGCAGCAGGATGCGGTAAACGCTCTCATTGATGCGCTCTTCGCTGATGGTGCCATTACTGACCGCGTCCGTCACGGCTTCAAACGCTTCACAGAAATCGTAGGGACAAAGGAGAATATCGCAGCCCGCGGCAATAGCGTTTACGGCGGCGTCGGCGGAGGTATATTCCTCCGTAATCGCTCCCATCGCCAAGGCGTCGGTGATCACGACGCCTTCAAAGCCCAACTGCTGTCTTAAAATGCCGGTGACGATCTCGGACGACATGGACGCAGGCGTCATATCGCCGGTTATTTCAGGCGTCGCTATATGCCCGACCATGACGCAGTCCTCACGGCTCAGCGATCCATACGGAAGCCACTCGCAGCTTTCCATTTCTTCTTTTGACTTGTAATTCACGGCGATCCCGTTATGGCTGTCCTCCGCGGTATCACCGTGCCCGGGGAAGTGCTTGAAGGTGGGGATGATCTGCTGCTGTTTTAATCCATCCGCCATGGCTTTTGCCATTTGGGCGGCAGTGCCGGCGTCCGATGAAAATGCGCGGTCCCCAATCACGGTGTTATCCGGATTTGAATACACATCGGCAACCGGCGCAAAATCCATGTTGAACCCGTATTCACGCAGATATGCGCCTATCGTCTCGCCCATATCCTCAGCAGCCGTTGTATCCCCGCTTGCCCCGACATCGGCTGCGCTGCTGTACTTCGCAACGTCAAACGCGGAGCTGTTGGCTATCCGGGCGACGCGGCCGCCCTCTTCATCTACCGCCATGAAAAGGGGAATACCGCCGGCATTTTGAAGCGCATCGATAAAGCCGGACATCTGCTGAGGTGTCGATATATTTTTCCCGAACAGCGCGATACCGCCTACGGGATATTTATAGAGCACATCTGCCATGGCGCTCGACAGCTCGGTAACTCCCTCGGCATAGGGGTCCTTGATCTGCTCCGGAGTCTGGGTCAGGTCCAATGCGTCGGGACGGATAATAAACAGCTGACCGACTTTTTCTTCGAGCGTCATCTGCTGCAGAGTAAGCTCAAGCTCGTCGTAGTTAACGGACTCGGGGGTAGGTTCCGGTGTCGGGGTCGGTTCCGCCGTCGGCTCCGGTGTGGCCTCTGGCGTAGGCTCAGCGGTCTGCACCGGCTCTGCCGTGGGAGTCGGCGCCGCAGTGCTCCCGCAGGCGGTCAGCGCGGCAAGCGCCAACGCCGCGCAGAGAATGATAGATATAAGCTTTTTCATTTTGTCTTCTCCCTCAATTCATCCAATTGATCTGCTGCTCATCTGTAAGCGGGTAGCTTATGAGCGCGCTGCCGTCGAGGTTTTCGCGGTGCATGTCAACGGCGGTGATGCAGCTGTTGTTATAGGTGGTGTAGTAATAAATGCCCCTGTCCGCGTTGCAGCAGCTTGAATAGAGCGTTATCTCATACTTGCCGCTCTCAAGCTCGCAGCAGCCGCGCTGCTGCTCAACGTAGCCGAGGATGTGGAAAAACTGGCTCACGCTCTCGTTCTCGCTGTCCCCGGAGACGGAGTTGAGCTTTGTGAACGCGGCGCGCACAAAGCGCGACTGCGAGGACAGGTCTCCCGGCAGGCCGATACCGCCCATGCCGCGGCTGTAGGTATCGAGCGGCAGCGCCGAGAAGCGGTTCACCGGCGGCTTGGCTGAGACGTTCACGTAGTTGTTGAGGCTGAATAGCTGCATCGGGAACGGCGGGTTGTTCGTCAGCACGCCGACCGGGTTATCGTATATATGCAGGCCGTCCTGCGTGGATTCGAGCGTGATGCAGCCGTTTCTGTCGGCGATGAGCCAGTGCAGCTGGGCAAGCGGCATCCCGGCGGAAAACGGGATATCCGTGACGTTCAGCCGCTCAAGCATCGTGCGCGCCTCCGCAATACCGGCGCAGCTGCCGAGCAGCCACGGTATCAGCTCGAACTGCGTGATGTTATCCTTGCCATTTACCGGCGTATGATACTTCGCGTTGCCGACGAAGTTCAGTCCCGCGATGCAGAGACCCTTTTCGTTCACCGCGTCATAGTAGAGCGGGTAGCCGTCCTGCACATGGGCCATGCCGATGATCGCATAGCGGTTTTTGAACTTCTCCCCGCGGCGCAGGTCAAAGGAATACCCGCGCGGCGTGATGGTAACGCTCTCTCCGTAGGGAAATTCATAGTCAAGGTTTCGTCCGAAATAAAAGTCCTTCGTCAGATATGTCGCAGCTGTGCACATTGCGCTCCCTCCAATCAGTAAAGCTCATTCTACCTCCCAGCGCGCCGCGTATCAAGTGAAGAATTATTAAGAAAAGCTCAACAATTGTACACCTGCGCTGCCCCGGAGTGTCGACAAGCCCGCGAGGCCGTGGTAGAATGTAATAAATCTTACTTATGAGGAAAGCCCATATGGAATTGATAGTCAAGCATTTTTCCGAGCTGAGCGCTGAAGAGCTGTTCGAAATATATAAGCTGCGTGTCTCCGTTTTTATAGTGGAGCAGTCCTGCCCTTATCAGGATATCGACGATGCTGATAAGTCGGCGTACCATGTCTGGCTGCGGGATGAGGACGGCATCGAAGCCTATGCCCGTGTGCTCCCGGCCGGCGTCGCCTTTCCGACTGCGGCCATTGGCCGCGTCATTGCGGTGAAGCGCCGCTGCGGTCTGGGCACAAAAATCGTGACCGCCTCTATAGAGGCGGTAAGGGACAAGCTCGGCGCAGACATGATCACCATCGAGGCGCAGGTTTATGCACGCAGCCTTTATGAGAACCTTGGCTTCAGACAGACCTCCGAGGAGTTCTTGGAGGACGGGATACCGCACATCCAGATGCAGCTTGAGCTGTGAGAAAAGGCAAAGATTAAAATATACAGATTTTAGGAGGCCGTTTCTGTGAGTAAGATAGGAGACTTCGAGCAAAGGCTTATCAGCAATGGGATGACCGACCGCGACCTTGAAGAATATGCAAAGCTGCTGGTGCGGGTGCGCGACAAGCGTCAGCATTGCTATACCACAGCCGTCAAGTTCCCTCCGGAGCGCATCGAGCAGGCTGTGAAGCTGATAAAATTCGGGCTTGAAAGCTTCGAGGGCGACGGGTGGTACTCAAACTATGCGTCATATCGGAGCATGGGTCAGATATATAAACAGGCCGGAAATTACCAAAAGGCTTATGAAAGCTATCTGTCCGCCATGAACACTCTGGACGAAACCCGCGGCAGCTATGAGATCCAGCTGTCGGGCTGTCTCATGTGGATGAAGCTGCACATGGATTCTTTCGAATATTCAGAAGAAGCGGAAAAATACTATTCATGCGCCGTAAAAGGCGATGAGTTTTCCAAAGCCTTTATAAATCAGGAGTTCAGACTCGCCGTAGCGGATACTGTGATATCCCTGCATCACGGGCAGACAGACAAGGCACGGCGGTCATTAGCGCGGGCGAGGGAGATTGCAAAGCCAAATTATACCGGCAAGCTGTACACTATCCTTGTCAGGCACAGGTATAATGAAAAATTGGAGCTCAGCCCCGAATCCGCCCGATTTATAGACGAGACACATATCCCATACTGACAACCCCCAGCGCCTCCGTCTTGTACGGAGGCGCTGTTCTTCTTCCGAACCGGTCTTCTCACCCGCTTGCCGCGATAAATATATTGGACACGTCCCCCGCGGAAAGCGCCGCGTCCAGCCGCGGCAGCAGGCTTTCGGCAAACGCGGCGACGTATCCCCTGCTCCATGCATCACCGGTCTCCAGCTCCCCGCAAAGGCCGAGGGCAGCGCCGCGCAGCAGCTGCCGCCGCTGCTCCCGCGTTCTGCTTTGCAGCAGATATAAAAGCTCCTCCTGCTCCGCATTCCCTATGTGCAGACTCCGCGCGTTCTTTCCGAGCAGCGCCAGACCGAACCTGCCGCTGTAAGCATTGCACTCCCGCAGCTCCTGCCGGGCTGCACACATCTGCCGCTGCATCGGGATGAGGTACATTTCGTCCATACCGCGCTCCCTGTCATATCCGCGCTTCGAGTATTGAATTTACTATCTGCCTGAATCCGTAGTCGAGGAACTTCTCTTCGGTCATGCCGTTCTGCGCGCAGATGAACTCTCCCTTTGTCCCGGCAAGCGCCAGCAGAGAATCAATGCTCGACCAGAGCACATAGACCGTCAGCGTGGGGACGATGTCTTTCCTCACTTTGCCGCTTTCCTGTCCGCGTATAATGAGCGCTTCAAGCGTTTCATTTATCTCCGTCCCAAGGCGGAGTATATTTTTCACCGCGGCAGATTTAACTGTTCGCCCGATCTCTTCATCTCCCGAGCGGTTCAGTCTTTCAAGCGAGTACGGATATTCCCTCCGGTACTTTCTCATCGCCCTGCACACCGCGCGGTACGCATCGGTGAAACCGGCGTTATCGTTCGCCGCGTTTTCAATATCCGTCTTCAATGCCTGCAAGCCCTTTTCAATGATGCAGTGGAGAATATCGTCCTTGCTCTCATAATAGGCGTAGATCGTGCGGCGGCTGTATTCCGATTCCTTTGAAATGTCCTCTATCGTCGTCTGCTCATATCCCTTTTCCGAAAAGAGCTTTTCGGCAGCCGTCATTATCCGTGCCCGATGCAGTGCGGCCACAGCCTCTTTTTTGTTCGTCTCTCCCATAGTATACCCCAGTTATAAAAAGTATACCGTGAGTATACTATATAATTTCTTCCCTGTCAACAGTTCTGACCCTCCGGCTCAGCCGCCGGAGGGTCAGAATGGGTCAGATATGGTCACCCGATCCTGTCAGATCAGGACGCCTTCGCAGTGGTCAATCTCGTGCTGAATTATCTCTGCCGTCCAGCCGGTAAAGGTTTTGAGCCGGGTCTGAAGCTTCTCGTTCTGCCACTGTACCTTGATGCTTTTGAAGCGCCTGACTTTCCGCGTTCCGGTGAGGGACAGGCAGCCCTCCTCCGCTTCGTATGCTCCGGACTCCTTGATAATAACGGGATTGAGCATGACCGTGTATTCACCCTCGTTGTCAAAGGCGATGATGCGCTTGTTTACGCCTATCATGTTCGCCGCCATACCGACACAGCCGTCCTTATGAGCGATCAGCGTATCCAGCAGATCGCGCGCCGTGCCGAGGTCCTCCGCCGCGGCGGGTTCGGCTTTCTGCGCAAGAAAGGCTTCATCCCTGCATATCTCGCAAACCATTGTACTGTCTCCTTGGACTGTTTTTCCATATTGTATCAGTCCGCGGAAAAATGTGCAAGCCCCGCAGCGTCCCCAATATATTTTTGCATGATCAGTTGTTGAATGTTCGGATAAATTGTGCTTAAATGTACTTATATTTCAAAAATCTTATCAGGCGGTGGTACAATGCCCTTTCTTATCGTTCGCAGCGACATAACCAAAATGCCCGTGGATGCCATTGTCAACGCGGCTAAAGAGTCCCTGCTCGGAGGCGGCGGTGCGGACGGCTGCATCCATCGCGCGGCGGGGCCGGAGCTGCTGGAAGAGTGCCGGACGCTCGGCGGCTGCAGAACCGGCGAGGCCAAGATCACTGCGGCGTACCGTCTGCCGTGCAGTTACGTGATCCATACTGTCGGCCCCGTGTGGCGCGGCGGCAGCTTCGGCGAGCATGAGCAGCTCGTCTCCTGCTACAGGTCAAGCCTTGCGCTGGCAAAAAAGTACGGCTGCGAGACCGTCGCTTTTCCGCTGATATCCTCCGGCGCTTTCGGCTATCCCAAGGAGCAGGCGCTGCGCACGGCGGCGGATACGATCGGCGAGTTTCTGCTGGAAAACGACATGACTGTCTACCTCGTCATTTTTGACCGCAAGGCTTACCAGATAAGCAGCAGTCTCTTTGCCGACATCACCGAGTATATAGACGACCATTATGCCGACACGCATTCCGATTCCCCGTGGGAGCGCCTGTGCCTGGAAACGGGTGCCGTGCCCTTGGCACGATCCGCAAGTGATGACGGGGATATCGCCCTGCCCTATATGTACTCTGAGGCGGATAATGAGTGTACGCTGCCCTATTCCGCCGCGCTGGACGATCTGCTCACTCATCTGGACACCGGGTTTTCGGAGACGCTGCTGGATCTCATCGACCGCAGCGGGAAAAAGGACTCCGAGATATATAAGCGAGCCAATATTGACCGCAAGCTGTTCTCAAAAATACGCAGCAATCCCAGCTATAAGCCCTCCAAGCCCACGGCCATCGCTTTCGCCATCGCGCTGGAGCTGGATCTGGACGAGACGCGTGACCTTATCTCCCGCGCCGGTTACGCGCTGAGCACCAGCAGCAAGTTTGATGTTATCATTGAATATTTCATAGCCCGGAAGAAGTACGACATTTTTGAGATCAACGAGGCTCTGTTCGCCTTTGACCAAAGCCTGCTTGGTGCATGAACTCTGCGCCGTCGCATCAGTCGTGATATAGCCGCTGCCAGCTTATCACGGAAGTCAATTTTGAGGACAGAGAAAAAACGAATCAAAGCCCAGCCACAGGCGGGTTTGATGGTACTGTCAAGGATTATGCGCAAAAAAGTTTGCAGACTCCGGCTGAATGAAGTCAGCCGGCAATAGAGACGTCGTCCAAAGCCGCCTCTAAGTGCTTCGTGTTCATGTATTTCTTATTGCCCCACTGAGTTCCCCGCCACATGGCGCAGTCTCGCACAGAGACCAGCATCAGGGCAGAGTTCCCATCCGGGAACGTCCCCACCACACGCGTCCTGCGGCGAATCTCACGGTTCAGTCGTTCGATCACATTGTTTGTGCGGATGCGAGTCCAATGCTCACTTGGGAAGTCGCAGTAGGTCAGAGTTTCTTCAATACCGTCCTCCACTTTCTTCGCTGCTTCTTTCAGCTTCATCGCTTCCAGCTCGGCAACTACGGCCTTTGCTTTTTCACGAGAGGCATTTTTACTCTCCTGCGCATGGATCGCCTTAAGCATTTTCACCACAATTTTGACCTTGGATTTGGGAACGACAGAGAAAACATTGCGGTAGAAATGTACAACGCAGCGCTGGTATCTGGCATCTGGAAACACTTCTCCCACGGCCTCCAGCATTCCCATACACTTGTCACCAACAATGAGCTTCACACCGTCAAGGCCGCGTCCACGAAGTCATATTCGAGTCTGGTCGCCTTCGACAGGTTAATGTTATACCTCTTAAAAACCGAGCGAAAGTACTTGATAAACTTCTTGTCCTCCGCCGACAAAGGAGACACCCAGCCCGTCGCAGCACCAAGGTCTTCAATTTTTTCAAGTTCGGAAAAATTCATTTTTGCCATTTAGATGTTCTCCGCAACAGCTCGCTTTAGATGCGTACCAAGCAAGTTTATTCACCTGCTTTGTATACGCAGTTTAACATTTTCATTTAAGGTAATTAAGTATTTTATCAGTATTGCAAGGTCAGCAAGACCAGATATGGGAAACTCAAAATGAGCAGTAAATGAGCTTAACGCGAATCCCACACATCCAAAGCGTTGGATTCGTGTTAAACGTGTTAGTAGTAAACATGTTGCGTTATGAATATCAGTTTTTTAGGCAGCCGATTGGCACGACATATACACCGTCCTGACGGCGATAGGCATAGTCGCCGGTGCCTGTCAAAACCATAAGGAACGACGGTGCATTCATCTTATCAGTGTCAATTTTGGCTTCCATTGCCTTTAGGCTCTTTGCTCCTTCTTCAATAAGTCTATCTCCGCCCAGCTTGATCTCAATCAAACCGTATTTCCCGTTTCCTAAATGAGCAACGGCATCGCATTCCTGACCGTCTCTGTCACGATAATGGTAGACCTCACCATTCAAGGAATCCGCAAAAACACGCAGGTCTCTGATGCAGAGTGTTTCAAACAGAAAACCAAAGGTTTTGAGATCATTCACAAGGTCATTAGGTCCGATGCCCAATGCCGCGGCAGCAATAGATGGGTCAATATAATATCTGGTGTCAGAAGAACGGATGGCAGTCCTGAAGCGAAGATTCGGATTCCACGCCGGCATATCCTCTACAACGAAGATCTTGCGGAGAGCGCTGACATATGCAGCTACTGTTTCATCGCTCATAGAGACTTCATCGTTTGCGGATACATCCTGCGCAAGCACTGTATTCGGTATCTGACTGCCTTGATTTCTGGCGTAGGAACGCATTAGCCGATGCACTTTTTTGGAATTTTTCTGCACACCGTCGGCACGGTTAATATCAGAACGCACCACGGCATCATAGTAATCCATTGCCTGATCCAGAGCAATCTCGTCCCGCATATCCACTGCCTGCGGCCACCCACCACGGCACACAAGGAATGCCAAACGATCAATGTCGAGTTCGGAAGCGCCATCGATCTCCGCTGCTCCATCAAACAAATCTTTCAGGCTGACTTCGCCTGTGGAGTCCCCGGACTCATAAAGACTCATAGGCCGCATGGTCAGCCATGTAAAACGACCCGTGCCGGAGTGAGTGATCTCCTTGGTATCAACAGGAACGGCAGAGCCGGTAAGCACAAATTGTCCCAACTCTCCACGATGGTCGACCTCAAAGCGAATGGCATCCCACAGCTTTGGCGCGATCTGCCACTCGTCGATCAGCCTTGGTACTGCCCCCTTCAGCAGACGCTTTGGATTCAGTTCGGACATGGTGATGTTCTGCTCTTTCTTTTCAGGCTCATCCATATACAGAATACTGGCAGCGACCTGTTCCGCCGTGGTGGTTTTGCCGCACCACTTCGGCCCCTCGATCAAGACAGCGCCTTTACCCTCCAGCTTCCGCGTCAGTATTTCATCGGCAATTCTTTTCCGATACTTCTTCATTCAGAACACCTCAATCCTTAGCTCAGTATCCTTAGTATACCTCAGAACCATAATCAGCTCAAGGCTTTTCAGAAGATTGGCGGAAATTTTTTGGAAGATTGGCGGCTATCCAATCGGAAACTTGTCTAAGCAAAACTGATTTGGCGAGAGTAATCCCATTTTTCATAGCACGAGCAAGCAAAAGCAGTACGGTATCAGGTTAACAGCCTAAACCGCACTGCTCTTTTGAGTCAAACTCTTTCGTTGGGTGGGAAAAAAATAGCTACCTGCTTTATGATCTGAATCCAAGATCCACAAAAGGTATCTGCTTTAACAGCAAAAAAGTGCAATTTTCTCACTCTCCGCGGGATATATCACAGAATGCTGGCTGCATCGTATGCCGCGCGTACAGCATCAATGATGAAAGCGGGTTTGACCGCGTCCCCGATGATCGTCAGCTGTTCCACCTTGTTTTCAAGCTCCTTGTACAGTCCGTTTACCGGGCGGGAACCGATGGCAAGGACGACCGTATCCGCCGGGACTGTTGTTCTCACGCCTTCGCTGTCTTCCAGCTCCACGTGATCGGTGCCAATGGCAACAACCTTTGTGAGCTTGAGCATTTTTACGCCGTGCTTTTTAAGCCTTGCCATCATGCTCCACCGGGTGGTGGGGCCTATATCCGCGCCGAGGCGCGGCCCCATTTCCACGATGGTAACATCTTTTGTGCCGTGGAACATAAGGTCCTTCATTCCCTCGGGGGACTCCGCATCGTATGTCATCAGGAACTGCTGGATCTCCGGGGATATCGTGCCCATTTTCGCAATGAACTCACCGGTCTCCACACCTACGGCTCCGCCGCCGACAATAACTACACGCTTCCCTATTTTCTTCTTCCTGAGCAAAACATCCCACGCCAGCTGAATATCGGGCGTTCCTTCAACAGGAAGCTGCGGCGCAGATGGAGACGCACCGGTGGCAATGACGACGCGGTCATACTCGCCGCGCTCCACGGCGCCTATAATTTCTTCTGCCGCGGCATCGTGGTTCAGTTCGATATTGACGCCGAGCCTGCGGCACTCACGTTCAAGATACTGCCCGAAAAGCGCGAAATCATGCCGTCCCGGAGGCGCGGAATTGAGCTCGAACTGTCCGCCGACGTGATCATTCTTTTCCCAAATCGAGACCTTGTGCCCCCTAAGCGCCGCAACACGGGCAAATTCCATTCCCGCGGGACCTGAACCGACAACGAGGATATCTTCCGGCGAGGGACTCAGCGTTTGTGTGGGCAGCTTGGAGTTTTGCATAAGGTCAACTTCGCGCCCGACCTCCGCATTGACAAGGCAGGATATCTTGCGATGTCTCATGCGCATATCAAGGCAGCCCTGGTTGCATCCCACGCAGGGACGTATCCGGTCGCAGTGGCCTTTGGCAGCCTTGCGCGGCATTTCCGGATCAGCAAGGCTGTGGCGCGCAAAGGATATGTAGTCCGCCATTCCTTCATACAGAACATTCTCTGCGGTTTCTATGTCCATTCTGTTGCAGATAATAACAGGGATGTTTACAAACTCTTTAATTCTCTTTCCGTAGTAAGCAAAAGCGCCGTGGGGTACGTCCATAGTGGCCTGCGGCACGACCGCTTCGTGCCATCCGCCGGTAACATGGATAGCGTCGACGCCGGCTTCCTCCGCGGCGGCAGCGATCTGGCACGCCTCGATATTCGTATTGCCGCCCGGAATAAGATCACTGCTGCATATACGGAAGACGACTGGGAATGTCGGACCGACAGCGGAACGGACAGCAGCGATCACCTCAAGCATAAATGTCATTCGCTCTTTCAGCGTTTTTCCACCGTATTTGTCTGTTCTCAGATTCGTAATAGGCGAGAGGAATTGCGCGATAAGGTATCCTGAGTTTGCGCAGATCTCTATCGCGTCAAAACCAGATTTGACGACGCGCTCCGCCGCGTCGCGGTAATAACCTATCATGCGTTCAATGTCCTCGATCGTCATCTCTCTGGGCGTCTCGTTAGTGTAACGGGAGAAAACGGCGGAGGGCGCGATACCCGTCTGGCCATATTCGCGGCTGCTGCAATAACGTCCCTGATGAAGCAGCTGAGCCATGATCTTGCCGCCTTCCTCGTGAACTGCGGCGGTAAGTCTCTGCATACCCGGAATGAAGCTGTCGTCATACAGCTTCATTATACCCTCGCTGGTATTTAGGCATGGATCGATCTGTACCGCGCCCAAATCGATAAGCGCGTAGCCGCCGCGAGCCCGCTGGCGGAAAAACTCGATCAGCCTGTCACTGACATAGCCGTCTGTTTCGTCGCAGAACCCGTGGCCCATTGCGGCCATTACGAAGCGGTTTTTCAGCTTCATGCTTCCGATCTGACCCGGTTCAAGGATCAACGATACCTGTTTCATTTCTCTGCTCCCCTTTTCTTTATTTCAAGTTAAATTGCGGTGCGCGTTTTTCGATGAAGGCCGTGACGCCTTCATTATGGTCGCGCGACTTGCCGCATGCGACAACATTAGGAATTTCCATATTTTCATATGTTTCGAAGTCCACCCAGAAAATTGCATTTGCCATGCGTTTATCGCACTCAAGGGCAAGGCCGGGTTTGTTGGAGATGTTATGTGCGAATTCATACACCGTCTCGCGAAGTTTTCCCTGCTCGGTCAAACGAGCCCACCCCATTTTTTCCGCAGCCTCACCTCTGGTCACTTCCCCGCTCATTATCAGCTCCAGCGCTTTCGCTGGGCCTACGACTCTGCTGAGGCTGTACATTGAAGCGCTGTCGCATGACAGGCCCATGTTGATAAAAGCCATAGCGAACTTGCTTGACGGTTCCATAAACCGATAATCGCATGCAGACGCGATCGCAGCGCCGCCTCCCATTGCCGCGCCGTTGACCATAGCAATGACAGGCTTCAAGCATCGCCTGATTGCGCGGACCCACTCAATAGTGAGCCATGCAGTCTCGGGCGGGATATACTTCCCGGAGTCAATATTTTCTTTTAATTCAACAATATTTCCTCCCGCGCAAAAATGCTTCCCTTTGCCGGTGACAACGATCGCTCCGACGCGATCATCGTAAGCCAAAGAATTAAACGCGTCAATGCACTCTTCTTTCAGTTCACGTGAAAAGGAATTGAGCGAAGCTTCACGGTTAAAGCAAACAGTGGCAACTCTCTTATCAAAAGACAGTTCGATCTCACGGTATTCCATACATCATTCTTCTCCTTCTTTGTAGTTTATAGGCGCGCGGATATACGCATAAAAAAAATATTAGCAAGTGTTGTGCCAGTGCTGGCACAACACTTGCTAATATTTTAAGCGCGTAAGCGCGGCACCCGTGATCCCGCAGGTGCAATAAATAATACGACTTGAGGTGAAAGTGTGAAAGTACTTGTTTGTTTCAAAATTGTACATGACGAAAATGAATTGGCAGTTAACCCGGACAAAACCATTGACGACAGCAAAGCTTCATATGTAATCAGCCCATACGACTGCAACGCAGTCGGTGCGGCGATGAATGTGGCTGCGCTCTGGGAAGGAAGCGTTGTGATAGCGGCAACGGTCGGCGGAGAGCGCGTTGAAAATGGCAAAATGAAAAAATCAATTCTCTCCAGGGGGCCGTCCGAGCTGTACGCCGTCAAAGGAGACAGCCTCGATAATGCCGACAGCATAACTCTTGCGTCGACGCTCAAGAGCCTGATAGAGAAGATAGGAGGAGTCGATCTTGTGATCTGCGGCGAAGGCTCTGCGGATGTTTACTCCCAGCAGACAGGCAATATGCTTGGGATATTGATGGGGCTGCCCACGGTCAACTCTGTCAGCGCCATCTGCTCTGCGGACGATCATTCGATATGTGTTGAGCGCAGCGGAGGCGAAGGCGTCGAGGTGCTCAGTCTTTCTCTCCCGGCTGTCATTTCGGTGAACAGCGATATCTGCATACCCAAGATCCCGAGCATGAAGGATATCCTCGCGGCAGGCAAAAAGCCGAGCACAGTCTACGCGCAGGATGCGCTCGATGCAGCAAAGTATGACGGAATTACTGCGGTGAGCGTAAAAGCGCCCGAAAGCACAGAGAGAAAGCAGATCGTCATAAAAGGCGACGGGGAAGATCAGGTTGCAGAGTTTTACGCCAATATTCGCAAGGCGCTTGCATAAGGAGGGAGCAGTGCAATGAACAAAGTTGAAAATGTTCTGGTCGTCGCAGCGGGCAAAGCGATAAATGAATTGACCTGCGGAGCAGCTCAGATAGGAAGCCGCGTGACGCTGGTATACGCCGGTGCCAGAGATTCCGCGATGAATTCGGATAAGGCGTATTATTTGGGCGACAGGCCGTTTTTCTCCTGCGGCCCGGCCGCAGCAAAGCTGGCGCTGGCAGAAAAGCCTCAGCTGGTACTCCTTGATTCAAGCAAGGATTCTCTGCTGGTCGCATCGCATATCGCGGCAGCGTTTGGGACGTCCGTTCAGACGAACGCCGCGTCGATCCTTGTTGGCGACGGCATAATCACCGACAAGCTGCTGTATGGCGGCGCGGCGGTGAAAACGGAAAAAAGCAGCGGCGCCGCCGTGGTGTGCGTTTCTCCGGGTGTCTTCTCTCAGGGCGCCGCTAACGCTGTGGCGGATATCTCGGACGTGCTGTGCGAAGGCGACGAGCGCATCAAAGTGCTCGAAACCCGCGCGAAGGCCGCCAGTTCAGTCAACTTGAGTTTGGCCAAAAAAATCGTCGGCGTCGGCCGCGGATTGGCGGACGAAGAAGCGCTCAAAATGTGCAGAAGCTTTGCCGAATCGATCGTAGCGGAGCTGGGCTGCACACGTCCAATATGTGAAGAACGGAGCTGGATGGAAAAAGAACGCTATATCGGAGTTTCCGGCGCAGTGGTGCAGCCCGATTGCTATATCGCAGTCGGTATATCCGGACAGGTGCAGCACATCGTCGGCATAAACAAATCCGGGACGATCATAGCGATCGACAAAAACGAAGCCGCTCCGATCTTCAAGTCATGTGACTACGGGATCGTGGGCGACCTGCATAAAATTGTGCCTCAGCTGCAACAGCTTATCGAGGAGTAATATTTATTTCAGTATGACCGGGCACGGAAAGGGTCTTGTACACCCTCTCCGTGCCCGGTTTCTGTCATTCTGTATCTGCGACGCGATAAGGAAAAATCAATACTTTTTCCTCAGCGAGCTGGCGGGGATGCCCGCCTCTTCCCTGTACTTTGCCACTGTTCTGCGTGAGATCCTGAGCCCCTGCTCCGACAGCATGCAGGCGATTTTGCTGTCACTGAGGGGCGAGGCTTTATCCTCGCTGTCCACGATGTATTTTATCTGGTTCTTCGGGTTGCAGGGAATATCCTCATCCTCACATTCGATCGTGTTCGAGAAAAAATATGTCAGCGGAAACGTTCCCCACGAGCAGGAAAGATACTTGCCGTTCACCGCCCGAAAAACGGTGGATTCATTGCAGCCCAATGCCGCTGCAACATCCTTCTGTTTCAGCCTGCACAGATATTCCGGGCCTTTGAAGAAGAACATCTTTTGGCAGCGAAATATTTCCGTACACACCAGGAGCAGTGTCGAATTCCTTTTTTGAACGAAATGCTGTATCGCAGAGGCCTGTTTCTTTTTCTCCGCAATCCACACTTTTGCATCACTGTCAAAGTCCTCCATGCAGCAATAGGTCTCATCGAGCCTGACTTCCGGCAGGAATTCTTTATTCAGCGAAATCGCAAAATTATCCTCCCACGGAGAAACGGTAACATCAGGTATTATATATCTTGGGACCTCCCGGTCAAACATCCGCGAAGGTCTGCTCTCCAAAGTTCGGATCAGCTCGATCGCTTCATATATCTCCGATATCGTGCATCCAAGCCGGTGAGAAACTTCTTTCAAGCGGTTCCTGCATAAAGAATCATATTCGTCCTCAAGGAGCCTGATCGCAAGCTCCGATCGCGAACGGTCTCTTTTTAGCTGGATCAAAAAACACTGGCGAAGATCCGCCGCCCCGACCCCGGAAGGATCCATCGAACGGATCATGTCAAGCATTTCGGAAACAGTCTCCGTCGGGACGCCGAGCCTGCCGGCTGCCGAAGTCTCCGCTTCGCGAAAGAAGCCGTTTTTATCGAGAGAATTAATAATATAATAAAACACTTTATATTGCCGGTCATTCAGCCGTTTCGGTATCTGCATAATAAGATAATCGCGCAGTCTGGTAGTTCCCTCAAAAAAGCCATTTGCTTCAGCCATCTGCCCACCGAAATCAATGACCGCCTCCGTGAAGCCGCGAGAGTCCGCCGAGGCGTCATACGCAGGGATGTGCGAAAAGCTTTCAAAAGAGATCAGCGGATTTTCCAAAGCAGCATTTTGAATGTATTCCTGCAGCTCCTCAATGTTCATGGAGAGGATGCTGCAGGCCTGAACCATGCTTTGTGTAACAACGGCCGATTGTTTTTGCCGGCTGCTTTGCTGGAGTGCAGGCACTCTGACCACACCTTCTTTCTACGTGTATAGTACTGTATATCATTGACGCTTATGCGACATTGATATACATTTTTGTACGTTTGTCATCTGCGATATGCAAAAATAATACTAACAGTTTTTTCAAAAATGTCAAGTTTAACATGCATTACCGACAAACTTTGCTCGGAAGCGCCCAGAATCGTGCTCCGAACTGTTGACACATTTGAACGCAAAGCGTATAATTATGTATATGATTGTTTGCAAAGCAACAGGCACGTGCTTATGAGGAGAAAAACATGTTCAAATGCTATTTATATTCAAAGGAGCGGGATGATTATCTGCGCGCGCTGAAGCGCTCAATAATTGCCGGGGAGGATGTACACGTACCGGATGAATACGGCTTCCTGGCCAAAGAGTGGAAAGAATCTTCTGAGCTGGGCGTGTCCCCGGCTATGGACTATGTTCCGGACAGTTCCCGCGATATGCAGGTGTTTAATCATATAACGGCGTTTGATAAATTCCGCTTGGCGTACCTAAATGACTACTACACCCGAAGAGACGAAGTTCTGGGGCAGCTTAAATGCGCGATCTATTATACGTATTCCGACCTGGCCGTATATCGCAAGGCCGGGGATGCAGAGCTGCTGGCCGAACTGAAGGCAAAAGGGATCCGTCTCGGCTCGAAGCTCACTAAAGAAGTTGTCGGCACCACGGCCATAAACGTCGCGAAGAAGAACTCAAATCAGGTGGTCTGCCGGATCGGCAGCGAAAACTACCTTGAAATGTTTTCCGATTATGCGATATATGCGTTCCCATGGTTTGAGAAGGCCAGAAATGCAAGCGGGATGCTTATGGTTGTTACCCGGGCACAAAATTGCAGCGAGCTTGTCCAAAACGCCATAAACTTCTTATTAGGCATAGAAGGCGTAACACATGAAATCTACTATCCCTTTACGCGGACCCGAGCTGATTTTTTGGAGCACATTGCATACAACAGTGACAGGATAGAGATCATCATCGACGATCACGGCGCAGTAGCTTTCGCAAGCAAATTGTTTCAGGAAACGTTCGACAAGAAACTGGACAACGGTCCTCCGATAGGAATAAACCAGTACGTTCCGGAGCTGTCTTATTTAACGCAATTTATCGAAGAGAATGGCGTCCCCTGCCAGACAAGGGAAATACTTCTCCTGACGGCAGAGCAAAAAAACAGATTTTTCCTGGCCGTTCCAGAGATGATTCGCACAGAAAGCGGCTGCCGAGGCGTTCACTGTGTTCTTCAGCCGGTAGAAAAAAGAAAGAGCACCCTGACAACGCCGGCGGGAACCGGCGCAAAGCTCCGGTATAACTTTTCAAGCATCATTGGAGAGAGCGACAGCATCGTTCAGGTCAAGGACTGTGCAAAGAGAGCCGCGGAAAACAACAGCAATGTTCTTATACTTGGCGAAAGCGGGACGGGAAAAGAGCTGTTTGCGCAGGCAATACACGCTGCAAGCAGCAAAAAAGACGGTCCGTTTGTACCGATAAACTGCGCGGCACTGCCGAAGGATCTGTTGAACAGCGAGCTGTTCGGATATGAAGAGGGCGCGTTTACAGGGGCGTCCAAAGGCGGTACTCCCGGAAAATTCGAGCAGGCGAACGGAGGTTCCATCTTTCTTGACGAAATCGGCGACATGCCGCTTGAAATGCAGAGCGCGCTGCTCAGGGTGTTGGAAGACAACACGGTCATCCGAGTCGGCGGGAAAAAGTATATCCCGGTCGACATCAGGGTGATCGCCGCAACAAATTGTGATTTGTGGAAGAAAGTCCAGGATGGCAGCTTCCGGGCTGACTTATATTTCAGGCTGAACATCGTGACCATCAAGATCCCGCCGTTAAGAGCTCGCCTGGAGGACATCCCTATGCTGGCAGACTACCTGCTGGAGTCTCTCTGCAGGAAGAGCGGTATTAAAAAACCTCCGATCTCCGCTGAAGCTATATCTTTGCTGAAATCTTACAGCTGGCCCGGGAACGTCAGAGAACTCAGAAACGTCCTTGAGCGGTGCCTGAACAATTCAAGGGGATCGGTCATTACCATGGAGGAGATCCCAACGGAGGTGAGGTCCATGTACGAGCCTAAGGACACGGCACAGCAGAAGGCAGGTATCGAGCAGTCAAGAAAGCCGTTTTCCGTTGACGACTGGCGCGGCTACAACAAAGACACAGTCATAGACCTTATGCGCAGGTACGGCGGAAACAAGTCCAGGGTTGCCAAAGAGCTTGGAATAACCAGGGCAACATTTTATAAACGACTCAAAGAATACGGAATAGAGTAATTTTTTGCGCCGCACAGAACATATTCTGTGCGGCGCAATTTTTTACGCTTTACTAAGCTTTACAAAGCTTTTCAGAAAACGAAAGCAAATATGCAGCAGATAGTAAGGCCGATGAAGATCATGATAAGGTTCGCTTTGATGCTTTCTTTCATATCTATGTGTTCCCCGAAAATGAGAGAGGATCCTGCAAAGGAAGACGGAGTGGCGCAGGACATGCCGGCCGCCGAGGTAACAGCCAGACAGAAGGCTGCGGGGGATATTCCGCCGAGGTCAGAAACCGACATCAGCAAAGGAAGAAATATATTTAGGGAAACCACACAGGTAACAACATTGCTCATTAAGTTTGTCATTATTCCCGCAATGAAAATACCAACTATGACCAGAAGCACCGGCGAGACATTCACGAAAACCGGGCTGAGGAAAGAAATAAGGTAGTCCTTTATGCCGAAGTCCGCATTGCTGAAGCCGGATGAGGTGAACATTATCATCGCGAGGAAGCCCGCCACGGGCCAACTGAGTTTGGGCATTATCTCGCGCAGATTCAGCGCGGGGGCACCGTCGACCTGTACGATGCAGAGGATCGCGATCACCGCGCTTCCGATAACATGAAAGCCTATTTTGTTCAGATATGTGGCAAGCGGAAACAGACCATTGAAAATAGTGAGGCACCAGAGAAGCGTCATCGCAAAGAAGCCGCCGGTAACGATCTTTCCGCGCTTTGTCAAAGGTTCGGCCGCCATCTCGCGCTGGATATCTATCGGATCATAACTCATGAAGTTTGAGAAATCCGGACGGATCACATACTTTATGACCGGGATCCCGATCAGGCACCAAAGCAAACCGACAGGTGCGCCAAACGCCATTATCTTTGCGTAGCTGATCGATATACCGTATCCGGACGCGGCCGCATCCATTGACAGGAAAATGGTCTTTGCAAACGGGAGGGCATTGGCACCGCCGAGCACCGACCAGAGCGCAAGGAGAAATACCGACAGATAAAAGCTGTCGCCGCGTTTATAGTTCAGGCGCTCACACACGGAAAGCAGGATCGGGCAAATTATGAGAAGCGAATATGTATTCGTGACAAGCGCGCCGAGAACGAAGCTCGCGATCGCCACCATCAGCAGAAAAGTATACGGATGACCGGCAGTTATTTTCCTGGATATGAACCAAAGCGCGATCTTTTTCATGATGCCGCACTCTCTGGCCGCGGTGATCATGATGCAGGCAAAAATAAAAATCGCGACCGTGCCGTTGCCAAACGCGCTGGAGAACATTGAGGAGCTCTTGGTGACCTGCATGAGGCCAAATGCGGCAAGCGCGATCATGCTGGATACAAACGTATCTATCGTCATCCAAAGATAAACTAAGCCGATGAAAATTGAAAGGAAATTCTTGCCCGCATCCGTCAGGCCGTTTTCAACCGGGAGAAATATTTCGGCCAGAGCAAATAGTGTAAGAGCAATCGCAAAATGCTTCCACTGGGATTTGCTGATCTTCATTATAAAACCTCCAATATCGCTGATTACAGCATCAGACTCTATGGATTTTTATAGCAAGTCCCATGCCAAATTATTAATTTGTCAATGCAGTTGAATGATCAGCGAAGTCTGGCTAGTTCCCCCACATCTTTTGGCACGCCACTTGCTAAAATGTTGTCATGGTAGGTAAAACCAACACAAAAACAAGTCAGGAGGAAAATATGTATAGTTTTAAACGCACAGAAGAGCAGGAACTGCTGCTTGAATCCCTCGGCGAGATGATGCAGGAATTTCCGGACGAGTACTGGAAAAAGTGTGACGAAGAGAGGAAGTTCCCCCAGGAGTGGTATGAGAAGATGGTGGAATGTGGATTTCATCTTCTCGGCCTTCCTGAGGAGATCGGCGGTACGCCTGTCGACGCAGTGACGCACCTGATGTTCATTGAGGAAATGGGCAGACTTGGCGGCCCCGTTACGCTGATGGGCAACTTCCTCAGAGTCAAGGATGTCATGTCTTTCGGCACCGAGGAGCAGGTCAAAGATGTTCTCAAGCAGGCAGAGACAGCCCCTGTCTCCTTCAGCATAGGCTCGACAGAGCCGCAGGCCGGTTCCGACAGCAAGGGAATAACCACGAGAGCCGTAAAGCGCAACGGTAAAGTATATATTACCGGGCACAAGAGCTTTATCTCCCACGCGCTCAACACTTCAAAAATGATGACGGCCTGCATAGACGATGACGGAAACGTCACGCTTTATATGGTTCCGTTCAATGCGCCGGGCGTGACAATGGAAGACGTCCATAAGATCGGCTTCAAGTGCAGCTCTACCTGTGAGGTATATCTTGATAATGTTGAGGTCGATGAAAGCGACCGCTTCGGCCCCGAAGGAAAAGGCTTCCTCTGCCTGATGGAGAACTACGCTTACGAGCGGCTCGTCATCGCGGCACAGGCTTTGGGGTACGCAGAATGTGCCTACGAGGACGCAGTGAAGTACGTCAACCAGCGCGAACAGTTCGGAAAGCGGATCGCAGACTTCCAGCTCACTCAGCAGAAAGCGCTTGAAATGTATCTCCGGATCGAAAACATGAAGAACCTACTCTACAAGGGCGCATGGAATATCGATAACGGTATTGAGGACCGCGTTCTGCCCAACGCTGCCAAATATTACTGCACAAGAGAAGGCTTCAAGGTCATCGACGACGCAATGAGCATGATGGGCGGTATCGGCTGCACAGACGACTGCCGCATCAGCCGTCTCTGGCGTGACTCCCGTATGTTCCGTATTACCGGCGGAACGGACGAGATCATGATACATACCGCCGGCCGCGGGCTTCTGAAGCGCTTCAGATAACGGCTCATGAAACTTCCATTAGAAGGCGTTCGTGTCCTTGACTTATCGCACATGCTCCCCGGGCCATTCAGCACAATGCTGATGGCAGATATGGGAGCCGAGGTCATCAAGATAGAACCGCCGAGCGGCGACAGTTTCAGAGCAAGGAAGCCCTTTATCCAGGAGGAAAGCACCGCTTTCCTCCTGGTAAACAGGGGAAAGAAAAGCTGTGTTCTGGATCTCCGTTCACAGGAGGGGCACGACAACTTCCTCAAGCTCGCGGCGTCTGCCGACATCATCCTCGAGCAATTTCGCCCCGGCGTAGTCGAGCGTCTCGGTATCGATTATGCGACCATTCGGGAAGTAAATCCCGGCATCATCTATGTCTCCATGTCAGGCTTCGGGCAGGACGGCCCATATCGGGACATGCCGGGGCATGACATAAATTATCTCAGCATAAGCGGGATATTGGATACAATCGGTCAAAAAGGCGGTGCGCCCGCTCTGCCCGGGATTCAGATTGCGGATATGTGCGGTGCACAATGGGCCCTGATATCGGTGCTTCTCGCGCTCGCATCCAGAGAAAAAAACGGCGGGCTCGGGCAATATGCGGACCTGTCAATTACCGATGCTGTCTTCCCCTGGCTCAGTCTTTTCCTTAGCGATTATCTATCGAACGGTACAGTCAGCAGCCGGGGCAGCACGAAAGCAGGCGGTGCGTATGCGTTTTACAATGTGTACGAGACGGCTGACGGCAGGTTTGTGAGTCTCGGCGCCGCGGAGCCGAAATTCTGGGCAAACTTCTGCCGCACTGTCGGGCGAGAAGACTGGATCCCCCGCCAGATGGATCCTGCCATGATCCCGGAACTGCGCGGCATGTTCAAGTGCCGTACGCAGAAGGACTGGCGCGAGCTTTTGTTCCATGCCGACTGCTGCTTCACCCCGGTAAACAATATCGAAGAGGCATTGAATGATCCGCAGCTGACCCATCGGAGAATGGAGATAAACGTTCCGTGCCATAGCGGCGGTCAAGTAATGAACTTTGCATTTCCTGTGAAATTCTCGGAGATGCGCGCGAAAGATGCCGCCCCTGTTCCGCAGCTCGGCGAACACAATGCGCAGCTTATAAATGACACAAAATAACTTTTGAAAGGTGGGTTTGTTGTGCTTACTCAACAGCCAAAATTTGGCCCTCTCAGCGGCGTTAAAGTAATCAATGCGGCCCTATCCGTGGCTGGGCCTTTTGCAGCCCAGCTGATGGCCGAGTGGGGCGCAGACGTCCTTTGGCTCGAAAACGTAAAAACCCGGGATATCGTCCGCAACGGCACAGGCTACTTTGCCGAGGCGGAAAGGAAAAATGAAAGATCAATGCCTCTGAACATCCCTACTCCCGAGGGTAAAGAGATCCTGTTTAAGCTGCTCAAGGAGACCGATATTTATATTGAGGCATCAAAAGGCGGCCAGTATGACAGGTGGGGACTTTCCGACGAGGTCATGTGGGAAGCGAATCCGAAGCTCGTTATTGTACATATATCAGGCTTTGGCCAGACGGGCCTTCCCGAATATGTTAGGCGCGGTTCTTATGATCCGATAGCCCAGGCGTTCGGCTGCTACATGCAGTACAACGGGTTCCCGGACAGAGATCCCATACCGGCAAATCCGCAGCCCTGCGATTTTGCCACCGGGCTGATGGCCGGCTTCGCAGCATTGGCCGCGCTCAACAGGGCAAAGGAGACCGGAAAAGGCGAAAGCATTGACCTTGCACAGTATGAGGTCATGATCCGCATCCTGAACAGCTATCCCGTAGAATACCTTAACCTTGGCATAAAGTATGAGCGCGCCGGAAACCGAAACGCAAAATGCGTCTGCTTCGGTCTCTATAGATGCAAGGACGGCAAATGTGTTTACATTGCTGGAATAGGCGCCGGTATCAGCAAAAAGCTCGCAGAATTCCTTGGACTTGAGTATGGCAGCGAGCTTCTCCCGGCAGGGCTTCCATATTACTCTCCGAAGTCCGAAGGCGGTCAGCTGCTGGAGGGCAGTCTGCTCAAATATCTCGCCGACAAGACGGCCGCTGAAGCTGAAACCGAACTGCTTGCGCAGGGCATCCCAACTCAGCGCGTAATGGATCTCGAGGACGCCGTGGTCAATCCTCAGTATATTGCGAGAGAAACCTTTACAGAGTGGGAGGCAGTCGACGGGCGGACTATCAAGGGCGTTAATATCATACCCAGATTCAAACAGGCGCCCGGCATGGTATGGAGAGGCTGCCCGACAAAAGGCATGGATACCAGAGAAACGCTCGAACACCTCGGTTACGGAGAGGAAGAGATCAGCAGGCTTTACGAAGACGGAATCGTCTGCTGAAATATAAGAAGGAGGAAAAAATGGAGAACACAAATAAAAAAATATTATATTGGGTCAAGTGGCTCATATGCATCGCGGCGCTGGTGATTCCCTGCGTGATTACTCCGTTTGAAGGGCTCGAAACTCCCGCCATGCGCTGTTTGGGCGTCCTGCTGTTTGTCGTGCTGGCAATGGTGTTTCAGGTAACGACCGATTTCATCGCAAGTCTCATGGGCTTTTTCCTGTTTTACATTCTGAAGGTTGGCGACAGCACTGCCGCAAACCTCAGCGGATTTACAACGACGACCTTTGTCCTGCTTCTCGGTGCCTTCGGTATGGGCGGCGTTCTGTCCTCCTGCGGCTCCATTGCATGGCTCGCGAAGAAGCTCGTCTCCCTTTTCCCCAAAACGTATAAGGGCAGCATTACCGCTATGTATGTTTCAGGTATGCTCGTCTCCCCGTTCCTGTCGTCAGGTTCAGCTAAGGGTGTTATCATGGCAATGATCAGCGGCCCGACCGGCAAAAATCTCGGGATAAAGCCAAACACTCAGGCTGCCGCAGGTATGTTTATGGCCGGTTGGATCCCCGTCGGCGTATTGGGTGTATGTTTCCTTTCCGGGTGCATGAGCGCGCCCACTCTTACAGGCCTTGTCGATCCTGTTTATGCCGACAATTTCACCTGGGTCAATTGGTTCCTTCAGGCGCTTCCCTTCCTGATCGTCACCCTCGTCGGCTGCTATGCTGCCAACCTTATCCTCTATAAGCCCAAGGCCGGAGACATTGTCGAGGCAGCTGCAACCATTGCGGAAGCCGACGTATCTGCGCCCCAGAAGCTTAATTCCAAGCAGATCATTTCTCTTGTCGTTCTTGTCGCGGTCGTTCTTTGCTGGATCTTCGCAAAAACACTCGGGCTCGCAGACGCATGGATAGCCCTCGCAGGTCTTGTTGTCATGCTCCTTGCCAGCTGCATCGACCAGAAGAAAGGTGTAAGCTGCGTTCCTTGGAGCGTTCTGATTTTCTCCGCATGGGTCCTGACCGTTTCCTCTTTGATGAGCAAGACTGGTCTTGCAAACTGGATAACTGATGCTGCCGGCGCTCTTGTTGCACCGCTTATGAGCAATCTGTGGGTCTTTATTCCCGTTTGCTGTGTGATCATTTACCTCATCAGGCTTCTTGTCATTTCCCAAACGCTTGTCACCTCCGTTTTCTTTGTTCTGCTCAGCCCCCTTGCGGTCTCTGCCGGCATCAACCCCTGGATAGTTGGCTTCATTGCAAGCGTGACTATCTGCACATGGAATACCCTTCCGCAGTCCATCCCGTTCCTTTCCGCCTTTGGCGCGACCAACGGTGAGGTTACATACAGCCATACCGTGAAGATGTCCGTTTTTGTCATGATCTGGCAGATCGCGGCCCTGCTTGTGTCAATTCCTTTCTGGAGCATGATGGGCCTCTGCTGATATAGTTATCAAGATGGGATCCGATTTTATCGGCTTCCATCTTGATAATTCTCAAAGAAATATTTAAGATGTTTCAGAAAGCGTTATTCAAACATTACTATTCATGTTTTGTCTAATTTGATTGGAGGAGCAACAATGTATCAGGTCGCATATTTCCTCACCAGGAATGCCAGTATGTTTCCGAATAAGTGCGCCGTAGCGTATAAGGGTCAAGCTCTGACATATCTTGAGCTGAACCAGGCCGCTAACAGAGCCGCAAACGGGCTGATGGCACTCGGTTTGAACAAGGGGGATCGTATCGCGCTGATGGTCAGAAACTCATTGGAGTTTGTGATCCTGTGGTACGCATCTCAAAAGGCTGGGATCGTCCCGCTTCCCATTAACCTCCGCCTCCTTTCAGATGAGATCGCCCATATAATCAACGATTCCGAGAGCAAAGCTCTTATATATTTCAGCAGCTTTTCAAAACTCGCTTTGGCTTCCGTATCCTGCTGCCCGCGCGTAACGCATCTGATTTACAAAAAAGATGATGACAGCCCGTGCGAAGGCACCGATCTGAAGTCGCTGCTGGAGTGGCCGGATGACAGCGAGCCGCAGGTAGATATAAAAGGCGAAGATGAATCCGTCATACTATACACCAGCGGGACCACCGGAAGATCCAAGGGGGTCATGCATACTCAGCAGATGGTCAGAGAGTACTCGTATATGATGGCGCTGGAAAGCGATCCTCCGAACACTCCCTCGTCGGTCCTTGTTCAAAGTCCGATTTTTCACCTCGGCGGGATGCAGCACATCTGGAGGATGGCCGCTCTGTCAGGGACTCTTGTAATGGTGAATAAGTTCCTTCCGGAGGAAATACTCGGCGCCATAGAACAGTATCACGTTAACGAACTATATGTACTGCCGCCGATATTGATCAAACGCCTGTACGACTTTCCTCGCTGGAAAGAATACGATCTGAGCTCCGTGCGGTGTGTAATGTGTACCGGAGGAAAGTGCAGCCAGGACATTGCCAATATGATCTTTGAGCTTTTCCCCGGCAGCAAGATCAGGCTGTCCTACGGTTCGACAGAAATATTCGGGCCTACAACAGCCTATATAAGCGAAGACATGATGCGCACCCGGCCGGAGCTGGCAACTACGATCGGAACTCTCAACAATCAGGTGGAGCTGCGCCTCGTGGATGAAAACATGAACGACGTCCCCGACGGAACTCCCGGCGAAGCACTCGTGCGTTCGCCTATGATTTTCAGAGGTTACCTGAACATGCCCGAAAAAAGCACGGAGCTTTTTGAAAAAGACGGCTATTTCCACACCGGAGATGTTCTTCGCCGAACCAGCGACGGGTATTACTTTATGATGGATCGGATAAAGGACATGATCAAAACCGGCGGAGAAAATGTATTTGCCCAAGAGGTTGAAAGTATCCTGAGAGATTTTGACGGTATTTTTGACTGCGCCGTTATCGGAATTCCGGATCCTGAAATGGGCGAGGCAGTGGCTGCGGCGATCGTAACAAACGACGGCGGCAGACTCGACCCGATACAATTTGTAAATAAGTGCAAAGAGAAGATGCCCGGTTATAGGAAACCGAGGTATTGGTGCTTTATGAAAGAGCTTCCTACAAACAGTGTCGGAAAGATACAGAAGCAAACTTTACGTGAGCATCCGGAGTGGTTTGAAAAAATAAAATAAGGAGAACTAAGCTTTGATCAACATACAGCAAGTGATTGCAGAAGAAAATATTTTCACCGGTGACGCAATAGGCGCGGACTACTGCCATGACGAGTGCCCGGGCGT
>ERZ773108.105-NODE-105-length-87191-cov-5.898354_pt1 | contig 87191 bp, 85 predicted proteins | sample MGYA00580570_ERZ773108 | MGnify/ENA primary metagenome ERZ773108 (study PRJEB29015, sample SAMEA2737840) | human gut metagenome | biome: human gut; feature: human-associated habitat; material: faeces | place: China | collected 2012 ...
CTATTCTGAAAACTGCCATTTCAAAAATCTCCTTTCCTGTGAAATTAAAAAAGCGTCGGGATTTTTTATCAATCCTGACGCTCTCGGTCTGTATTTTCTTTTAACGGTTTGAACATTGCGCAGCTTGTTCCTTTGTGGCAATGAATGTACGGGCAGAACGGATTTTTATTATCGAGTAAATATGTGTCATAGCCCGTCTGACATTTAGGGCATAGCTGCTCATTATTTTTCTGTTTCATAATTTTATTTTCCTCTTTTCGTTGACTATTTTGCGAAAATGTGGTATAATAAATATAGAAATTAAAAAACACGATATGGTTATCGTGTAATCAAAATAATATGATGCACAATACGCATTATGAGTATATGTGTGCATATATCGGTAAATCAGGTGTATTGCCGATTGCGGCGGAAACATAAAGAAAGAGGTTTACAATTATTCTATATACCATTGTCCAAAAAGTGTATTTGAAAAAATCCCTCTTTCTCCGCCATTACATAAATACACTTTTTTGGTGTATTTATTTTTATAAATTATATCGGCAATATATTTGAAGAAATATTTGTTGATATTTTTAAACTTGCCGATGTGGGTATAATAATATTCGAGGTGTGCATAATGAATTACTTATCTGTATCTGAGATTGCCGAAAAGTGGAATATGTCTGTGCGCAGCGTTCGCAATTATTGTGCCAAAGGCAGAGTTAACGGTGCTTTTATAACGGGAAAGACTTGGAATATTCCCGAAAACGCAGAAAAACCCGAAAGAAAAAACAAAAAAAACAATCAATCTCAAACTTTGCTTGAAAGATTAAAAGCAGAGAAAGCGTCTGCCCTTTCCGGCGGAATATATCATAAAGTGCAGATTGAACTTACCTATAATTCAAATCATATTGAGGGCGGCAAATTAACCCACGACCAAACGAGATATATTTTTGAAACCAATACAATCGGAGCGGAAAATGATGCGCTTAATGTTGATGACATTATTGAGACGGCAAATCATTTCAAATGTATTGATATGATAATTGATAATGCCAAGTACAAACTTACGGAGAAGTTTATAAAGCTGTTGCATTATACTTTAAAATCCGGTACATCCGATTCAAGAAAAGATTGGTTTAATGTGGGTGAGTATAAAAAGCTCCCCAACGAAGTCGGAGGCAAGAAAACCGCAAAACCCGAAGATACCGTAAATAAGATAAAGGCACTTTTGAAAGGCTATAACCAAAAAGATGAGCATACGCTTGAAGAAATCATAGACTTTCATTATCTGTTTGAAACAATACATCCGTTTCAGGACGGCAACGGCAGAGTCGGCAGGCTTATAATGTTCAAAGAGTGCCTGAAAAATAATATTGTTCCGTTTATTATTGATGAAGAATTAAAAATGTTCTACTACAGAGGTCTGTCCGAATGGAATAATGAAAAAGGGTATTTAACTGATACCTGCCTTGCGGCACAGGATAAGTTCAAAAAATATCTGGAGTATTTTAAAGTTCTGTATAAGGAATAATTGCAATCAAACCATATCGTATATTTATTTTTTGTTTTACATCAATAACAATACGTTAATTCACATTTAAGACAGGCATTGTACAGAATTTAACAAAATTCATCAAAATTTTGTTAAATATGCTAATTGCGCAAATAAGAGGTTGTGTGATACTATATATTAGTATTTTTATTGATAATTATACGGAGGGAGTTATATTAATGATTAGTATTAAGAGGTTAAGAACATTTGCGGTTTTTGCGCTTATGTTCATTGTTATGTGTGTCTCTGCACCGCTTTGTATTTCTGCGGCAGATGACGAAATGGATAACGATGCCGCGGTAGGGATTATCGGCGGTGCGGAATATGACGCCGATACTATGTCAGAGAGCGAAGCCGAAGATTATTTGACTGCGGCGGAGACTTATATCGACAATTATTCTGCCAATGTAGGTGAAGATCCCGAATTTACACAGAATCTTGACAGAGCACTTGACTGCAAGAGAGAAAGCATTCCGTCATATGCAACATTGCTTGCGCTTTTGCCGCCGCTTATAGCGATAGTCCTTGCCCTTATCACAAAGGAAGTTTATTCGTCGCTGTTTATAGGAATCCTGGCAGGTGCGCTTCTTTACTCGAACTTCAGTTTTTCGGGCATGCTGGACAGACTGTTTGCCGACGGATTTATCGCGTCCGTTGCCGATTCATATAACATTGGTATTCTTTTCTTTTTAATTATACTCGGTGCAATTGTTGCGCTTATGAACAAGTCGGGCGGCTCTGCCGCATTCGGCAGATGGGCTTCTACTCATATTAAATCGAGAGCCGGTGCGCAGGTTGCTACGATATGCCTCGGAATATTAATCTTTGTTGACGACTACTTTAACTGTCTTACTGTTGGCTCGGTTATGCGTCCTGTTACGGACAAGTTTAAAGTGTCGCGCTCAAAGCTTTCGTATCTCATAGATGCTACTGCGGCTCCGGTCTGCATTATTGCTCCGATTTCTTCGTGGGCGGCGGCTGTTGCCGGATTTGTATCGGAAGACCAGATAGGCGGACTTGAACTGTTTATAAGGGCGATACCTTATAACTTTTACGCTTTGCTTACAATTATAATGATGTTTGCGCTTGTTGCGATGAAGCTTGAGTACGGACCTATGAAGAAGCACGAAGAGAATGCCGAAAAGGGCGATATATTCTCTGACGCGGCACATAAAATGATGGACAAGGCAGAAAGCATTTCTGAAAATACCAACGGAACAGTATGGGATTTGGTTGCTCCGGTCTTGGTACTTATAGTAGCTTGTATGCTTGGACTTATATATTCGGGCGGATTCTTTACGGCTGATGCAGACGCTTATCATAACTTTGTAGACGCGTTCTCAAATGCCGATGCGTCTGTCGGACTGGTTATCGGTTCATTTGCGGGACTTATCTTCTCGGTTATATACTTCCTGTTCAGAAGAACGCTCAGCTTTAAGGAATGTATGGATTCTATCCCCGAGGGATTTAAGGCTATGGTTCCGGCAATTATGATTCTTTGCTGTGCGTGGACGCTTAAGACAATGACGGACGGACTTGGCGCAAAGATACTTATTGCTGAATTTGTACGTCTTAAGGCAAGTGCATTTCTGCCGCTTTTGCCTGCGGTTGTATTTCTTATCGGCGTTGGACTTTCGTTTGCAACGGGTACATCGTGGGGAACATTCGGAATCCTTATTCCTATTGTTCTGGCAATATTCAGCGGTTCAATCAGTGACGAGATTGCAATTATATCCATTTCGGCTTGTATGGCGGGAGCTGTCTGCGGAGACCATTGCTCACCCATATCGGATACAACGATTATGTCATCTGCGGGTGCACAATGCAATCATATAAATCACGTTACCACTCAGCTGCCTTATGCAATGACGGCAGCGGCGGTTTCATTTGTATCATATGTAATCGCCGGTTTTGTAAAGAATATATGGATATGTCTGCCGATAGGAATTGTGCTGCTTCTTGTAACATTGTTTATAATAAAAGCGGTAACATCGAAAAAAGCGGCGTAATTCAAGCAATTTTTTGCCTCCCCTTTTGGGGAGGTTTTTTTATGCCCGAAAATGTCGCATTTTTGGTTACGAAAAAATGTGGGAAATATAGGAAATATGATACAATAGAAAGTGAATTTCAAAATAGGAGTGAAAGATATGGAAATGAGGCTTGAATATCTCGGCTCGACTTTGGTGGCAAAGCTTAACGGAGAGCTTGACCAAAGCTGCGCGGCGGAGATTCGGGAAAAGATAGACAACGAGATAAGTCTGCACGGAATGAGCAATTTGGTTATGGATTTTGATAATGTTCCGTTTATGGACAGCTCGGGCATTGGGATGCTTATAGGCAGGTATAAGCAAATAAAGGCACGCGGAGGAAAGATGCTTGTTATCCGCACCCAACCGCAGGTGGATAAGGTGATAGAGCTTGCCGGACTTAAAAAGATAATGGATTTTGATTAAATCTTAAGAGAGGACTGATACTGATGGAAAATTATATAAAGATTGAGTTTCCCGGCAAGAGCTGTAATGAGGCGTTTGCGAGGGCGGCGGCAGGCGCGTTTGCTTCGCAGCTGGATATAACTATTGAAGAGCTTGCCGATATAAAAACCGCGGTTTCTGAGGCGGTAACAAATGCAATTGTGCACGGATACGCAGGCATACGCGGTATAGTAGAGATGCAATGCAGAATATCGGGAAGAACGGTTGAAATAACCGTTATAGATAAGGGCAGAGGAATTCCTGACATTGCGCTTGCGATGCAGCCACTGTATTCGGGCTCAAATGATGAAGAGCGCAGCGGTATGGGCTTTACGGTTATGCAAAGCTTTATGGACACGCTGCATGTTGAATCACAGGTTGGCGTAGGAACAACCGTTACAATGACAAAAAGAGTAGGGGCAGTTTTTGATGACTAAGCGGAGTGCATCTGAAAACACAGAGCTTTTAAAACGTGCGGCGGACGGCGACAAGTCCGCAAGGGATGAGCTTGTTCTTAATAATATGGGGCTTGTCTACAGTGTGGTAAAACGCTTCGGCGGCCGCGGATATGAGAGAGACGATTTGATTCAGATAGGAAGTATAGGGCTTATCAGGGCGGCGGAACGCTTTGATTTGAGTTTTGGCGTACAGTTTTCTACATATGCGATACCTATGATAATAGGAGAGATAAAGCGATTTATCCGAGACGACGGGATTATAAAGGTCAGCCGAAGTTTAAAAGAAACGGCGGCTGCCGCGGCACGGGCAAGAAAGGATATAGAGGCATCCGCGGGAAGAGAGGCAACCGTCGGCGAGATTGCCGAGAGAATAGGCGTAACGCCCGAAGAGCTTGCGTCGGCAATAGATTCTCAGCAGCCGCCTCAGTCTATTTATGCCGCGGCTGACAACGGAATGTCGGAATTTAAAACTCTTGCCGACAAAATCGAAAGCAAGGGTAATGAGATAGAGCATATGCTTGGCAGGGTGCTTGTGGAGGAACTTATAAAATCTTTAAGCAGCCGAGATAAAATGATTGTGGATATGCGTTACTTTAAACATAAAACTCAAGCTGAGACGGCAAAAATGCTGGGAATTTCACAGGTTCAGGTATCGCGGCTTGAGAAAAAAATTCTTTTAAATCTGCGCAGCGGAGTAAAAGAGGAATAAAATTTTAATTTATGAAAACACTACCGATAAATAAAGGTTTATCGGGAGGCAGAGAATGAAGTATACAAATAAAGAATATCAAGAGTATCTTAATGAAAAGTCACCTAACAGCACTTTGCTTAAAGACGTGCTTTGGGCGTTTGCAATTGGGGGACTGATATGTGTTATCGGTCAGGCAATATTTGATATCTATAAAAATGCGGCGGGCCTTGATGAGGACTTGGCGCGTACTGCCGTAAGCGTTACGATGGTGTTTGTCGGCGCGTTTTTAACGGGAATAGATGTCTACGGAAGGATAGCCAAATATGCGGGCGGCGGAACGCTTGTGCCGATTACCGGGTTTGCAAACGCCATTGTTTCACCGGCTATGGAATTTAAAAAAGAGGGGCTTGTGCTTGGGCTTGCGTCAAAAATGTTTGTTATAGCGGGACCCGTTTTGGTTTACGGAATAACTGCCTCGGCTGCGGTTGGGGTCATATATTGGATAATGTCACTTTTCGGCGGAGGCGGAATATGAGTAAAAAATGCGGCAGACAGACAGTAAGAATAGACAATGTTAAGATTAAATCGGCAGCGGCAATAGTGGGCGAGAAAGAGGGCAGCGGACCGCTTGCACAATACTTTGACATTGTGCTGCCCGATAACGAATGGAACGAAAAAACGTGGGAGAAAACAGAAAGCAAGATGCAGAGAGAGGCTATACGCCTTGCGGTGCAGAAGTCAAAACTTTCGCTTGACGATATGGACAGAGTCTTTTCGGGAGACTTGCTGAACCAATGTATAGGTGCGGGCTTTGGACTGCGCGGGCTTGAAATTCCGTTTTACGGAATTTACGGAGCGTGTTCGACTATGATAGAGGGGATAAGCCTTGCGTCTATGCTGATAGACGGCGGATTTGCCGAACACGCCGCGGCGGCGACGTCAAGTCACTTCTGTACGGCAGAAAGACAGTACAGAACTCCTCTTGAATACGGCGGTCAGCGCACACCGAATTCTCAGTGGACGGTTACGGGCGCTGCCGCGGCGGTGCTTGAAAGCGAACCGGTCAGCGGCGATATAAGGGTTACGCACCTCACCGCGGGGAAGATAGTGGATATGGGTATAAAAGACGCAAATAATATGGGCGGAGCAATGGCTCCTGCCGCGTATGATACAATAAAAGCTCATTTTTCAGAGCTGAATATAAAACCCGACGATTATGATATGATTATTACGGGAGATTTGGGTAAAGTGGGCTCGGAAATTCTGACCGAGCTTCTTGCCCGCGACGGTATCGATATATCACAGAATTATAAAGACTGCGGATGTATGATTTATAATGCCGAAGAGCAGGATGTGCACGCCGGAGCCAGCGGCTGCGGCTGCATAGGAACGGTTCTTTGCGGATATTTTTTTGACAGAATGAGGAACGGAAAGATAAAGAAGCTTTTGGCAGTAGGCACGGGAGCGTTGCTCAGCCCCACATCTATGCTTCAGGGTGAGTCGGTGCCGGGAATAGCGCACGCTGTCTCGTTTGAAGTAAAAAGCGGAGGTGAAGGTCAGCAATGATGAGCTATATAAACGCGTTTTGGGTAGGAGGACTGATATGTGCCGCGGCACAGGTTTTAATTGATAAAACAAAGCTTACCCCCGGAAGAATACTTGTTGCATTTGTGGTGACGGGCGTAATACTCGGCGGCTTTGGAATATATGACAAGCTTGTCGGGTATGCGGGCGCGGGGGCGACCGTGCCGATTGTCGGGTTTGGAAATGTTCTTGCCAAGGGTGCGATAAAAGGGGTAAGCGAGCACGGATTACTCGGCGCTTTGATGGGCGGAGCGGAAGCCGCTGCAGGAGGAATTTCGGCATCAATTGTTTTTGGATTTATTATTGCGCTAATCTTCAGCCCAAAGAGTAAGTAAGATATTTTAAGACTTTGATATTCAAAGCTGACCTTTCTATCAGAAAGGTCAGCTTTTTTATATGGCACTTGTTTTGAATGTAAATAAACCGGAATTTAAAATCCTTCGTCATTCATCTCTTGTTCCCAATCAGAGGGTGTATCTGTTATCGAATCCAAATTACCATCTGAATCATACCAGGTTGTTTTGCCGTCTTCGCCGTCGTAACCTGAAAATCTTCTGCCATCTGTGTCGTTGTTTCTCCAAAATCTGTCGGGTTTTTTAAATAAACTCATATTTAAGCCTCCTTGTATTTTTAATTCCGATTTGAAATTTAAATACATTATACTTCTATTTTGGAATAATGTCAAGTGTTTTTTGAAATATACTAATAAGTAATATTTTGAAAGGAAATTATAAAATATGAAAGCAAGGAAACAGGCATACGGAAATAAGAATCTTGTTGGCAAAAATATTGAACGTTTGCGAAAAATGAATGGTATAAAGCAAAAAGATTTTATTGCTCAAATACAGATTATGGGCTGTGATATGAATCCAACCAGCTACTCAAAGCTTGAGGGGCAGGTGAGAAGTGCAACCGACAAAGAAATTTTTGTTATTTCCAAAATTCTTAATGTCACAATGGAAGAACTTTTTGAGGAAAATTGATGATATAGAATTAAATTTGTCATATAACTGTAAGATGATATAAATAATATTATAGGATATTAAGCTCATTGATGGAAAAGCCGATGTCAAAATTCAATATTAAATTATAATGATACAAAGTACTCCCTATCGGTAAAACGCCCGGCGGGGAAGCAGTATAGTCCCGAGTTGTATGACTTTTTAAATATGTATGATAAATAAATTTAATCGCCGCATTTCGCGGCGATTATTACTATTGAGAGTGTATCTATTTTTGGGTAGTATCAATCGATATATAAATTCTTTTGCCGTTTTCATCGTCAACCCACTCTACGATTCCGCCAAGCTGTTCTGTTACGGCTCTCAGCGGAACATATACAAATGACGGATTGGATACGAACTTCGGATAGCAGTCCATTTCAATGCGGCTGCCGTCTTTCGTCTCTATTATATTGCTGTAATAATTAAGCTTTATACTGTACTTAAGATTTCGCGTCCATACCTCTACATCTTCAAACCTATGGTCAATATTTTCTATTACACAGTTATAAAGGGAGGGCAGCATTATAAGAGGGATATACACACGATTGTTTTCTATTATATCCTGAGAGAATGCCAGAACTTTTGTGCCGTTAATATATGTGTCTATAAACTTGCGCATAGGTGTGGTGCGCTCTGTTCCGCTTATCGCACCGTCGTTTCCGTCATCGGGAGCTGTTATTCCGTCAATAACATAGGGGTCATTTTCTGTGCCTCTGCCCGATAAAATTTTAATATTGTCTTCGTTTAAGTAAAATGCGGGTCTTATGCCTTCATAACCGCAATTCATTGCATAACTTATAGTGTAGTTGTTTTTGTTATCATAGCGCGCATACACATAATAAGAGTAAGCATCGTAAAAGCGTTTATTGTCGTTTTTAAGCGATTTTTTAAACACATAAGGAGTGCGAAGAAAATAAGCACTGTTACACTTGGACAGAGGTGTGTGCGATCCGATATAATTATATACATACTTATATGAAGAACTGACAATATAATCGTCCAACGACTGTATGGTATTATCTGAGGAAATAAAGCCGAGCCCCAGTACATCGGTGTTTTTTATAACATTTTGTATTTGCTTCAAATCGGGCAGAAATATCATATCATCTGTATATTTATAGAGAATATTGTCATATAATTCTTCATTAAAAACTTTAGTATTTATGTCATAATAATTATCTTCCCAGATTTCGGCATCGCCGCCGTCGGCACACGCTGAATCAACCGAGTTAAGAGCTGTTTTTTGGTGTACCTTTTTTATTGCCGCTCTTTCGGTTGCGCTGAAGTTTTCGTCCGACAGAAAGCCTTTTTCGTATTCGTAATATGCGGGGGTAGTTCTGCCAAACCAATTTACTTCTCCCTCTGCAGCCTTAGAGTTGAGCCATAATCTTATATGACTGTATTTCCAATAACTGTTTGAATAATCCTGTTGACTTCCATCTCCGTGCAACTCTGTATTTTTGAGTGATGTGTGAAAAGGTTTTTTGCTTATAATTTTGTCGCTCAGAATAAACTTTCCGTGTTCGTCATCTGCGGCGTATCTCCATATTATCGGCATCCCGCGGTATTTGCCAAGACATATATAGTCACCGATTTTTAAATCACCGGCGTCATCGGCTGCAAATGTACCGTACGGCAAAGCGGTGAATATCGCCGCCGCGCAGAGAATAATCGCCACACCCTTTTTAAGTATTTTCACAATGCTCACCTCAAAATGTTAAAAAATGTAATTGGATAAATTTATTATATACTAATGTGCGTGTTTTGTCAATATATAAAGTTTTACCCAAAATTGCACGGTTGAAAAAACTTTTAAAAGCGGTTGACGATAATGCAAATTTGTGATATAATAAACAAGTCATGTTAAATCGGGGTGTTAGCGGTGCCTTGTAACCCTCAATCCGCTGCAGAGGGGATGAAAACTTGCCTTAGGGATAGAGATGTCCGGTCTGCCCTTATATAAGTGGCGTTGATGGTTTGGTCTTACGCAATCGGAACCTGTGAACCTCGTCAGGGCGGGAACGCAGCAGCGATAAGCAGTAACTTCGATGTGCCGTAAGGCAGCCAGACCTGAGTTAACTGTATAAGTAACGCGGGTGTTTCTTTTTCGACGGCAAGCACATGGCATTTTTTATGTAAAAAAATCACAGAATAAAAGGCAGGGGAGTTTATATGGCGGCGTATCGGGCTTTGTACAGAAAGTGGAGACCAATGAGATTTGAGGATTTGGTCGGGCAGCAGCACGTTTCGGATACTTTGCGCGGAGCGGTGGTAAGCGGAAGAATAGCCCACGCATATCTTTTTTGCGGGACGAGAGGAACGGGCAAAACATCTGCCGCAAAGATATTTTCGCGTGCGGTAAACTGCCAAAGCCCCGAAAGCGGCGAGCCGTGCAACAAATGTGAGACTTGCAAAGGGATTTTAAACGGTACAATTCTTGATGTGTATGAGATGGATGCTGCCAGCAACCGCGGCGTTGAGAGTATACGCGAAATCCGCGAAGAGGTAATATATGCTCCTGTCGGATGTAAATATAAGGTTTATATAATAGATGAGGTTCATATGCTGACAACCGAGGCGTTTAATGCCCTGCTTAAAACCCTTGAGGAACCGCCCGAACATACTATATTCATTCTTGCAACAACCGACCCGAACAAGCTTCCGCAGACAGTATTGTCAAGATGCCAAAGATTTGACTTTAGGCGTATAGGGACAGATGATATAGTAAGGCGGATAAGCCGTATTGCAGAGGCAGAGGGTATAGATATAACGCCCGATGCGGCAGAGCTTGTGGCAGAGCTTGGCGACGGTTCTATGAGAGACGCGATAAGCACTCTGGACCGCTGCGCAGCTTTCGGAGGCGAAAAGCTTACAACCGAAAGAGTGGGAGAAATAACGGGAATCATAGGCAGCAAAAGGCTGTTTGATATAGCCGACGCCGTTGTGAAAGACAGCGCCAAAGATGCGCTTGCTGTTTCGGGCGAGGTTTTAAATGCGGGTAAAGAGGCACAGTTCTTGCTTGAAAATTTAATTGAGCATTTCAGAGCACTTCTTATCTGTAAAACAACGGATAAGCCTGCCGCTATGCTTGAAAAGACCGAACAGGCGGCGGAAAGATATTCAAAGCAGGCGGAGAAGTATTCGTCGGAGAGAATTTTATACTCGATAAAAGCACTGAGCGATTGTCTTGCTCAGGCGAAATGGCTGTCTAAGCCGAGAATAGCCGTTGAGACGGCTATGGTCAAACTTTGCAGCCCAAGCTACAGCTCTGATACGGACGCTTTGCTTGCAAGAATAGAAAAGCTTGAAACCGCTGTTGCGAATTTAAGCAGCGGAGCCTATGTGACGGCGCCGCCGACGGCTGACACGGATTCGGCACAGCCGCAAAAAGGCGACGGAGGCGGTTCGGTAAAGAGCGATGCGGAAAACAGGAAAGAAGATACAGAGGCAAGCGGCGGTCAGACAGCGGAGGAATGTGTATTTTGGGCGGACGCATTAAATGAAATAAAAAAGGAAAGCAAGGCGCTTTACGCGTTTTTGTATAATGCGGATGTGTGTATAAAAGGTGAGATTGTAGAGATTCAGGTTGCCGGGAAGGTTGCGTATAACAAAATTGCAACACCTAACGGGATAGATTACCTTTCCAAACTGCTGAGCCGTGTGTCGGGCAGTGCCTTCCGTGCGAAAGTTCTGATAAAAGGCGAAGGCGGAGCGGACGAAAAAGATAAGGAGGAGCCGTCGATAAACGATTTGGCGGCAAAAGCGGCTATGTTTGGAGACAGAATAGACATAGTATAAGGTAAGGGGATGTGTGAATTTTGGAAGCGAGAATAAGTGAGTTAAAAAAGTATATTTCGGAGAAGTACAGATTCCGTACAGAGCTGCACGCGCATACATCGCCCGTAAGCTCGTGCGCGGACTTCCCTCCCGAAGAGGTAATAAGACGCTATGCGGCAATAGGCTATGATGCGATAGCGGTTACAAATCATTTTACCTACGGTTACAGATTTGAAAGATTTGATAAAGAGCCGTCCGCAGAGGAATTTGTAAATTGGTATATGACTGATTTCTATGCCGCAAAGAAAGCGGGCGAAAAGTATGGAATAACCGTGATTTTGGGTGCCGAGCTGAGGTTTGCCGAGAATCAGAACGATTATCTGGCATATGGAATAGACGAGGATACTTTAATCGAGATTTATGACAGGCTTCCGTATGGGCTTGCGGACTTCCGCAATTTCGAAAGGCTTAAAAACATACTTTTGGTTCAGGCGCATCGTTTCAGAAACAATATGGAGTATGCAGACCCGTCGCTTTTGGACGGAATAGAAACATTTAATATGCATAACGGACATAATTCGAGGATAGGCAAAACGGTTAAGTTTGCCAAGGACGAGGGGTTTAAGATTGTAACGGCGGGGTCTGACTTTCACCACGACGGCGGTGAGGGAATGGCGGCTCTCAGAACAGCCGAGCTGCCCGATGATTCTTACAGGCTTGCAGATATATTGCGGGGCGGAGACTACGCCTTTGAAATAGCGGAAAATTCGATAATATTGCCGTAAACCCGTCAAAGACAACAAATCAAAATATTCCGAAGTTATGCCAGTTAAGGCGGGTTCGGACTTAAAGATAAAATTTTAAATTAAAAGAAGAAAGGATTGATTTTAAATGGCAAAGGGTGGATTCCCGCGCGGAATGGGCGGCGGAGGAAATATGAATCATATGATTAAGCAGGCTCAGAAAATGCAGGAGCAGATGCTGAAAATGCAGGAGGAAATGGAGAACAAGACTTATGAGGCAGCCGCAGGCGGCGGAGCCGTTAAGGTTGTTTTTGACGGAAAGCGAGAGCTTAAAGAGGTAATCGTTTCGCCCGAGGTGGCAGATCCAGATGATGTTGAGATGCTTCAGGACTTGATTATAGCCGCGGTAAACGAGGGATTGCGCAAAATCGAAGAAGACAGCACATCTCAGCTCGGCTCGATAACCGGGGGGCTTAACATTCCCGGGTTGTTTTAAGTATATTAAGCGCCGCTCTTTTAGGGCGGCGCTTTTGCTTGGCATAAATTTATCGGCGGACTATTGACTAATTGAAAAAAAGTGGGTATAATAGCCATAAGAAGAGTACGTATAGTATAATAATTAAGCAAGGATAGGAAGTGAGTTTTAGATATGACATTTTATAATTTTTTGTCATCGATACTCAGCTATGTCTTTACATTTATAATATATTTGTTTATATTTTCGGTCATAAGGCTTATATACCTTGATGTAAAGAAAATGAACAGATTTGAAACAAATAATGTGGATGATGCGGCGTGCGCAAGCCTTAAGCCCGTGAAATCAAAGGTTCACTTAAGCTCGCCGATAAAAAACAGATATACAATATACGGAGACGCGGTTATCGGCAGAAGCCGCAGCTGTGACATCTGCATAGCGGAGGAGTATATATCGGCAAAACATTCGCGGATATGGTTTGAAGACGGTGAGTGGTATCTTGAGGACCTCGGCAGCCGCAACGGAACCGCCGTAAACGGACAGAGAATCCGCGATGTTGTTATTCTTGACCCTGAGGATGTGATATCCTTCGGCGGCCTGAATTTTGTGTTTGAACTTTAAACCAAACGGATAAAAATTGTCGGAAAGGAGCCGGATTTATGTCAAAAATAAAAGGACAGAATTATAAGCGGCCTGCTTTTCTTTTGGTGCTGATGAACCTGCTTGGCTTCGGACTTTTGTATGTGGCAAACGGATATAACATAAATATAATCTATGTGGGCGGAGGTCTGCTTGGATTATTTTTACTTATGTATTCGATTATAATACTTTGCCGTATGGGCGATAAGTTTATTGTGCCGATGGCGTGTATGCTTATAACGATGGGGGTTATTCTGCTTTGCAGAATCGACATAGCAAAGTACGGAGTGCGTCAGATAATGTGGGTCGTTGTGGGGGGAGCTGCATTTTTTGTGGCGTATGCGATATATTATAACTTTTCAAGATGGAACAAGTTGTGGTATCTTTATGCAATCGGCGGAACGCTTTTGTTTGTGATAACGCTTCTCTTCGGTGCGCGAATTAAAGGCTCTAAAAACTGGCTTAGCATAGGAAGCTTTACCTTTCAGCCGTCAGAGGTTACAAAGATTTTGTTTGTAATGTTTCTGGCGTGCTATTTCTCAAAATCGTGGACAAAGCCGATAGGAAAGATACAGCCTAAGCTTATAACGCTTTTGGTGACATATATGTATATAGGTTTTTTGGTTCTTCAGCGCGACTGGGGCACGATTTTGATTTTATTTTCGATATATATTTTTATGATTTATGTGTACGATGACGATTATAAGTTTTTGATGTTTAACGTCGGTGCGGCGGCGATAACGGCGGTTTTGGGATACAAATTTCTGCATCATATACAGGTCAGGGTAAATACGTGGCTTAATCCGTGGGCGGATATTTCAAACACGGGGTATCAGATTACCCAGTCGCTTTTTGCCATTGCGTCCGGCGGATATTTCGGCAGAGGTATAGGAAACGGTTCGCCGAGCTATATCCCCGAGGTTCAGACTGACTTTATTTTCTCGGCGGTATGCGAGGAGATGGGGGTTTTCGGCGGAGCGGCGATAATAATACTCTTCTTTTTAATATCGTATCGCTGCTTTAAAATAGCCATAAATACCTCTGATCCGTTTGACAAGGCGCTTACTTTCGGGCTTACGATTATGTTTGCGATGCAGACGTTTATCATAGTCGGCGGCGTTACAAAAATGATACCGCTTACGGGTATAACCCTTCCGTTTGTCAGCTACGGCGGAACTTCAATCGTGGTAAGCCTGGGGTCGCTTGGGATAATTCAGGCGGTATCGGCAAAGGACGAGCGCGGAAGAAACGGCGGAAAAGATAAAAAGAGCGGCTTGCCGCAAGAGGTGAGAGAAGATGCAAAATAATAAAAAAATCATTCGTGTTTTGGTTGTTGTATCGCTTATGTTTCTTGCCCTTGTTTCATACCTGCTTTATTTTAATATGTTCAGCGCAGAGAAAGTCGCGGCAAATCCGTATAATAAGCGCCAGTGGGAGGACGAGCGTTTTGTTAAGCGCGGAAGCATCTATGACAGAGATGGAGAGGTTCTGGCGGAAACGGTTGTTGACGGTGATTCGCGGACAAGGTCTTATCCAAAGGGGCATTTATACAGCCATATAATCGGATACTATTCAAGGGTATACGGTAAGAGTCAGCTTGAGATGAAGTATGACAAGCAGCTTCTCGGTCACGGAGACATAAACATTACGTTTAACGAGCTGCGCTCGGGATACGACCTTAATTTAACGATAGATAATGACTTGCAGGAATACGCATATAAACAGCTTGACGGAAAAAGAGGCGCAATTGTTGCGATAGAGCCGGAGACGGGCAAGATACTTGCAATGGTAAGCTATCCCGATTTTGACCCATCGGCGGGGGCACTTGAAAAAAATTGGAAGTATATAGTAGAGAGAGAGGATTCGCCCCTGCTTGCAAGGGCAACGGGAGGGTTGTATCCCCCCGGTTCGACATACAAAATTGTGACCGCGGCAACCGCGTATAATGCGGACTACAGCGGCAAGACGTTTGAGGATAACGGCGTATTTAAAATGGGCGGACTGAAGGTAAGCAATTACGGCGGCGAGAGCTACGGCACAATTAATATGAAAAAGGCGTTTGAGGTTTCAAGCAACTATGCGTTTTGTTCCCTCGGATATGAGCTCGGCGCGCAGAATGTTAAGGATGCGGCGGAGAGCTTTGGCGTAAATAAAGATATTGACACAGATATTCCCGTTTCAAAAAGCCGAATCGATTATAAGAAGATGACAAATGAAGACGCGGCTCTTGTGTCAATCGGGCAAGGGCAGCTTCTTATGACGCCGCTTCACGTGGCGATGCTTGGTGCAGCTGTTGCCAATAACGGCAGAATGATGAAGCCGTATCTGGTAAATACGGTTACTACATCTTCGGGGCTGACATTAAGCACAACAAAGCCGTCCGAGCTGTGCCGTCCGATGAGTGCAGAGTGTGCGGCGTATCTGAATGAGCTTATGATAGGAGTCGTTAAAGAGGGGACAGGTAAAAGCGCGGCGATTTCGGGAATAAACGTTGCGGGTAAGACCGGTACGGCAGAAAACGAAAATGAAAAGGATCATTCGTGGTTTGTCGGATATGCGCCGGCAGAAAAGCCGACCGTTGCGGTGGCGGTGCTTCTCGAAAATGACGGACGCTCGGGCGGGGCGAGTGCGGCGCCGATTGCCAAAAATGTGATGAGTAAATATTTAAAATAGAAAAAGCATCTCTCTGCGAGATGCTTTTTCTGTACTAAAACGCATTAATCTTTCTGAACTCGTCGGGGGTCATACCCTCGGATTTTTTAAATACCGCACAGAAATAGCTGGCATCGTGAAAACCGACCTTAAGCGCAATTTCTTTGACCTTTATATTTTTATGGGAACAAAGATAGTATTTTGCCATATTTAATCTGAGATGAGTCAGATATTTCAGCGGAGTTGTGTCATAGACCTGATTGAACAGACGGCACAGGTGATTTGATGTTACACCGATGGATTCTGCCATATAATCAAGGCTTAAATCTTCGCTGTATCTTGTCTTCATAAGCTCTATTACGGGGCTTACCTTTTCGTATTTTTCGTTTTGGGTCATTCCGCCCACCTGCGGAGCGTTGTTAAAACATTCGCCCACTTTAATCATAATTTTGTACATCATACAAGATGTTTTTATCTCCTTGTCGGGGTCATCGCACCAAAACATATCAGAGAGTGAGTTTGTTAAAACATCAAAATCCTGAACGTCGTGAAGTGAAAAAACAGCAGTATCTCCGAGTCCGAGATAATCGGCGATTTTATCGGCAGAGCTTCCGTCATACGCTATCCATTTTGTCTTCCAGGGGCGCTTTACGGGATGATATTCGTGGGGGACGTTCGGCCTGAAGAAGAAGGCGTCGCCCTTTTCTATTTTATATTCGTGCCCGTGTGCGATGAATATTCCGCTGCCCTCGCTGCAGTAAAGAATCTGATATGCGGGGAAGCCTTCGCTTCGCATTATATCGTCCTGCTCTTCTTTAAGACCGATTCCGACAACATAGATGGGCAGAAGCTTTGTTTTGCTTAAAAGAATAGGTAATATCATATGTAAAATTTCACTTCCCTTCGGAGTAATGAGGTTAAAATTTTTATATACCCGTGTATATTATATAATATATTATAAACTTTTTCAAGCGTTATTTATGCATAAATATTACAATATATTATATTTTATTTCAAAATAATGTTTTTTGTACATATTTTTTTAAGAAAATACTTGAAGTTTTTGAAATATTGTGATAAAATATATATTGGTTTTTTAGTTTATGTTTGAAACCGTTTGCTGTTGTGTAACAGTAAAAGTTAATATGTGTTTGTCCGGATTAATGGTAAGCCGGACAAAAATAATTTTATACCATCACGAGTTATGTAAAAAAATTAAAATTTATTATATTTTGTACTTTGGAGGAAGTATGATGGAAAAATTATTTAAACTTAAGGAAAACGGCACTGATGTCAAAACCGAGATTATTGCCGGAATCACCACGTTTCTGGCAATGGCTTATATCCTTGCCGTAAACCCGTCACAGCTTGGCACAATCGACGGTGCGTCTGCAGGGGCAATCCTTACGGGTACCGCTATTTCTGCTGCGATAGCTACACTTTGTATGGCTTTCTTTGCCAACTATCCCGTAGCCTTGGCATCGGGTATGGGTCTTAATGCATTTTTCGCATTCACTGTATGCGGCGCAATGCAGATTCCTTATTCGGTTGCTCTTACCGCTATTTTGGTTGAAGGTATTATATTTATGCTGCTTTCGCTCTGCAAGTTCAGAGAAGCGCTTATAAATCAGATTCCGGAAAATCTTAAGTTCGGTATTACCGCAGGTATCGGTTTGTTTATAACAATCATCGCTATGATTAATGCGGGTGTTGTTGTAAACAATGAAGCAACCTTGCTCGGAATAGGCGACTTCGGTTCACCGCAGTTTATTTTGGCTCTTGCAGGACTTTTGATTATAGGTGTTCTTCACCACTTCAAAGTGCCCGGAGATATCCTTCTCGGCATCATTATAACTTGGGTTCTCGGCATTATTGCAGAGCTTTGCGGTTGGTATCAGCCTGATCCCGCAAACGGCGTATACTCGCTTATTCCTTCATTCAGCAGTCTGAAAATCGAGGCTCCTACTTTCTGCAACTTTGACTTCAGTTATATTGCAAAGAATCTCTCGACTTTCCTTGTTGTAATGTTTACATTCCTTTATACAGATATATTTGATACCGTAGGTACACTTATCGGCGTTGCCGAGAAAGGTAACCTTCTTGACGAAAACGGCGAGCTTCCCCACGCAACGGGCGCACTTATGGCTGATGCTGTAGGTACCTGTGTCGGTGCGGCTCTCGGTGTTTCAACCGTTACAAGCTATGTTGAGTCAAGCGCAGGTGTTTCGGCAGGCGGCAGAACGGGTCTGGCTTCGGTTGTTACCGCAATCCTCTTCCTTATTTCTATCGTATTTGCTCCGATATTCCTTGCTATTCCTTCGTTCGCTACTGCTCCTGCAATGATGTTCGTTGGTCTGCTTATGCTCAGCTCTATCAAGAATGTTAACTTCGACAGCGATATCGCAGATACCCTCGGCGCATTTGCCGCTATCGTATTTATGCCGCTTACATATTCAATCGCAAACGGTATTATGTTCGGTATGCTTACTTGGGTTATCCTTAAGGTATTTACAGGTAAAGTTAAGGAAGTTAAGCCTGTTATGTGGGTTACAACAGCATTGTTTGCGCTTTACTTTGTGCTTAAGTTCCTGCACATTATGGGTTAATTATTTTGACCGAAAGGAAATGATTTCACGATGAAAAATCACTATTCAATGGAAATAGCGGGGAAAACAAGAGACCTTCCCCTCTGCAAAATAAACGATAATCTTTATATTGCCGCATTTATTATGTTCGGAGATGTAGAAATTACCCGCGCCGCGGCAAAAGAGCTTTTGGCGAAGGCTCCCGAACACGATATTATGATTACGGCTGAATGCAAAGGGATTCCGCTGCTTTACGAGATGGCTCGTTTGGCAGGCGAAAATAATTATATAGTTGCCCGCAAGGGTCCGAAGCTGTATATGAAAAATGTGCACACCACCTATGTTAATTCGATTACGACAGAGAACCGTCAGATGCTTTGCCTCGGCGAAAGCGATGTAGAGGCGCTTAAAGGCAAAAGGGTTTTGATTGTTGACGATGTAATCAGCACGGGAGAGTCGCTTGCGGCTCTTGAGACGCTTGTAAACGAGGTCGGAGGAAACATTGTCGGAAAGATGGCTGTTCTTGCCGAGGGCGAAGCGGCGAATCGTGACGACATCGTATTTCTTGAACCCCTTCCGTTATTTGACGGAGAGGGTAATCCGATAAAAGAATAGTATGAAATCAAATAAAAGGCGGAGACGTAAATAATATGTCTCCGCTTTTTGTGCGCAAACATTTATTGCCGCAATAAAAACAATAAAATATTGCCAAAACCCTTGACAAGCAGTAAAAGCCGTGGTATAATAATATAGATTTTCCTGATGAGAATTATTTTGAGTTATATATTGTAAGGAGGGGCAACAATGCTTAGAACATTCCAGCCTAAGAAGAGACACCGCGCAAAAGAGCACGGTTTCAGAAAAAGAATGAGCACCAAAAACGGTCGCAAGGTCTTGGCGAGAAGAAGACTTAAGGGCAGAAAGAAGCTGTCCGCGTAAAAGACGCTTCAAAGCGTCTTTTTGTCTATATGGGTTTTGTCAGCCGTAAGCATAAAAGACGTAAGCCTCAGTTTAAACAAATACCCGTTTTAAATCAATCGGGATATGGCGGAACGGAGATTGTTATGGATAAGATAATAAGCCTGTGCAGAAATTCTGAATTTCAGAGGCTGTACCGCCGCGGAAAGTCGGCGGTTCGTCCGACAATGGTTATGTATAAGACGAAGGGCAAAAGCCTGAGACTTGGCATAACTGCCGGGAAGAAGATTGGCGGCGCTGTCTGCCGAAACAGGGCAAAGAGGAGAATCCGAGAGCTTTTCAGGATTCATCAGTCTGAATTTATGCAGGGTCTTGACATATGCATAGTGGCAAGAACACGTATTCTGTCGGCTTCGGCAGACAGGGTAGAGGCGGATTTTATGTCCGCCGCCGCAGAACTCGGTATTTTGAAATAACTACCGAACGAGATGAACAAAAATGAAAAAAATATTGATTTGCATTATTGAATTTTACCGCAGAAGGATTTCGCCTTTAAAGAAGCCCTGCTGCAGATTTTACCCAAGCTGTTCACAGTATGCGATTATGGCGATAGAAAAGTACGGCGCTTTTCGCGGAAGCATAAAGGCGCTTTTAAGAATTCTTCGGTGTAATCCGCTGTTTAAGGGCGGCATAGATTATCCGTAAACTTCAGATGCAACCTAAAACAAAGGAGGGACAGCTAAGTGTCCTATATAATGATGGGTTTGGGTTGGGTACTTCGTATGTGCAGCGTACTCACCGGAAACTATGGCGTTGCGCTTATAATATTCACAATTTTAATTAAAGCCGTACTTATGCCGCTGACTGTAAAACAGCAGAGGTCAATGCTTAAGACTCAAAAGCTTCAGCCGCTTTTGATGGAGATTCAGCAGAAGTATGCCAATGATAAGGAAAAGCTGAATCAGGAAACAATGAAGCTTTATCAAAAGTATCAGGTAAATCCGATGAGCGGATGCCTGCCTTTGCTTATACAGCTTCCTATAATTATGATGCTTTACTGGGTAGTAAAAAAACCTATTATATATATAATGGGCTTTCACCAGGACGAGGTATGGAGAATAGTCAGCGCGGTTACCGAGTGGGCTGAGGGCAGCCCCGACAAGATGAATGCGTTTTTGTCTATGGTAGGAATTGACGATATGTCAAAACTGACCGACAATGCATATAAAATGTTTGGAATGTACGAGATTCAGATTGCAAGATTCCTGCACGCAAACCCCGAGGTTATGCAGAATCACTGGATTTCGGAGATAGGCAGAAATTTTGTGGTTATAAACTTTAACTTCCTTGGTATGGATTTATCGCAAACCCCCGATTTGGGTGCGTTTTTAGGCCTGTTTATGGGAAGGATAAGCAACCTTACTTTGGGTACGGTTCTGCTTTGGATTATACCTGTGCTTTCGGGCGTCAGCGCATATTTGACATCGTGGATTTCACAGCTTCAGAATCCGCAGCAGCCGCAGACCGATAAAAATGGAGAAGAGACGGCAAATCCGATGAAGAGTATGATGATTATGATGCCGCTTATGTCGGCTTGGTTTGCATTTACTCTTCCGTCGGCAATAGGATTGTACTGGATAATCAGCAATATTTTTGCATTGCTGCAGCAAATTGTACTTGCAAAGATAATAGATCCCGGTATAACCGAGGAGCAAGTTGAAGGAGAGATTGTTAATGCTAAGAAAAATAGAAAAAAACGCAAAAAGTAAAGAAGAAGCGCTTGAGCTTGCGGCAAAAGAACTCGGCGTTCCGGTCAACGAGCTTTCGTATAAAGTAGAGCGCGAGGTAGGTAAGGGACTTATGGGTCTTTTGCTTGGCAAAGAGGTTGTTATTTCGGCTTGGATAACAAAAGAGGCAGAAGAGGAAGAACGCAGAATAAAAGAGATATCCGATATAGCAAAACAGCGCGCTCATTCCGATAAGGCTCAGTCAAAGTCCGAGAATCCGTATGCACCGAAGGCAGAACCCGTTGCGTGCGACTATGCCGAAAAGACAAGAGCGGCAAAGCCGACAGAGCAAAAGGAAGAGCCGAAGGCAAAAGCCGAGGCGGAAAAGGCGGATGAGCCTGCTTCGATGAATGCCGATAAGGCTGATGATAAGGCTGATGATAAGGCTTCAAAAAAGCAGCGCGAGGTTACTGAGAAGTCGCTTGAAGATGCAAAGTATTTTGCGGAAAATCTTATACGGATGATGGGCTTGAGTGATGCGAAAGTAAACGTTGTAAACAGCGGTAAGAGTGTGGATGTTGATGTATCGGGTTCGCGGATGGGACTTCTTATAGGCAAGAGAGGCGACACGCTTGATGCGGTTCAGTATCTTACAAGCATTTATGTAAATAAAGAAAAAAATTCTTATATAAAAGTAAATGTCGATACAGAGAACTATCGTTCGAAGAGAGAAGAGACGCTTGTTAAGCTTGCAAGAAGTTTGGAAAGACGCGTTATCCGCGAGGGCTCTGCCGTTACGCTTGAGCCTATGTCTCCGAATGAGCGCAGAATCATACATTCGGCTTTGCAGAACAGCTCAAATGTTAAGACTTACAGTATAGGCGAAGAGCCGCACCGCAAGGTTGTTGTTGACCTTAAGTAATATGAGCTATAAGTATTTTGAAAATAAAGATTGCGAGTTTTATCCTTGCCATAAGGCAGAACATATTAATTGTCTCTTTTGCTTTTGTCCGCTTTACAGCCTTGAAGATTGCGGCGGCGGAGCCGTATATATAAAAGGCAAAGACGGCAGATTGATTAAAGATTGCAGCAAATGCTTGTTTCCACATATAAAGGATAATTATGACGCGGTGATTCAAAAACTGAATAGATGATATAAAGCCGCTCAGCCGAGCGGCTTTAAAAATGTCATAAAAATTTGATAATTTTACTTGATTATCCGCAGTAGATTTGATATAATAAATTTTATATGGAGGTTTTTGTTATGTTTGAGTATATATCGGGCAAAATCGCTCATAAAACAAAAGAATATGCGGTTATCGATGTTGCGGGCATCGGTTATCGGATATACTCGACTATGTCATCGCTGGGCGAAATGGGCGAGGCGGGCGAGACGGCGAAGCTGTATATATACACAAATATAAAAAATGCCTCGGACGTGTTTTCGCTTTACGGGTTTACCACCCCCGAAGAGAGAAATACATTTGAAATGATACTCGGAGTGTCGGGAGTCGGAGCAAAAACCGCTGCTTCGCTTCTCTCAAACATTTCAACGTCAAAGTTTGCTTTATGTGTTGTGACAAATGACAGTAAGTATCTTGCATCGCATACGCCGGGGCTTGGACCCAAGGGTGCGCAGAGAATAATTCTTGAGCTTAAGGACAAGTTTAAAAATGTAGAACTTGACGACATTCCGCAGGGCGAGATATTTACAGAGGGCACGGATGACTCAAACGAGGCATTGTCGGCTTTGATTGTCCTCGGCTATAGCAGAAGCGAGGCAGAGCGTGCTCTCGGCGGGGCAGAGGGCACAGTAGAAGAACAGATAAAATATGCGCTTAAAAAGCTGATGTAGTTCTTCTGCGGCAGAAGGAATGATTATATGGATAATGAAAACAGAATTGTAACCACATCGGAGATGAATGGTGACAGCGAAATTGAATATAGCTTAAGACCCAAGCGTCTTGCTGAATATATAGGGCAGAAAAAGGCAAAGGACAACTTAAAGGTATATATCGAGGCGGCAAAAGCAAGAGGAGAGTCGCTTGACCACGTGCTGCTTTACGGTCCTCCGGGGCTGGGAAAGACCACCCTTGCGGGAATAATTGCAAATGAAATGGGTGTTAATCTGCGGATAACCTCGGGACCTGCAATCGAAAAACAGGGGGATCTTGCCGCGCTGCTTACAAATTTGGGCGAGGGAGACATATTGTTTGTGGACGAGATTCACAGACTGAGCCGAAGCGTAGAGGAAATCCTGTATCCGGCAATGGAGGATTATGCCTTGGATATAATAATAGGCAAGGGACCGTCGGCAAGGTCGATAAGGCTTGACCTTCCGCACTTTACGCTGATTGGTGCGACAACAAAGGCGGGGGCGCTTACCGCACCGCTGCGCGACCGCTTTGGGGTAATTTTGAGGCTTGAGATGTACACGCGTGAAGAACTTTCGGAGATTGTGACCAGAAGTGCGGGAATATTAAATATAGATATAGAAAGCGGCGGAGCAGCAGAAATAGCGTCGCGTTCCCGCGGGACGCCGCGAATTTCAAACAGGCTTTTAAAGCGCGTCCGTGACTTTGCGGAGGTAAAGGGAAACGGTATAATTTCGGCTTCGGTTGCGGATAAGGCTCTCGAAAAAATGGAGGTTGATTCGCTGGGGCTTGACGCGATAGATAAGCGAATGCTTATGACGGTAATCCGTTTATATAACGGAGGACCCGTCGGACTTGAAACGCTTGCCGCCACAATAGGAGAAGAGAGCGACACAATAGAAGATGTTTACGAGCCGTATCTGATGCAGATTGGCTTTTTAAGCAGAACGCCGCGCGGAAGAATTGTTACACCGCTTGCTTATAAGCATTTTGGCATTCCGTATGCCGACAGCGGACAACAGACAAAATAATGTCGAAAGGAATTGAGTATAATGAATAAAGACGATAAAAAGAAGTTTTATATTACAACCGCAATCGCATATACATCGCGTAAGCCGCATATAGGAAACACATATGAGATTGTTCTGACAGACGCAATAGCGAGATTTAAAAGATATATGGGATACGATGTGTTCTTCTGTACGGGAACGGACGAACACGGACAGAAAATACAGGAGCTTGCCGAGAAGGCGGGCATAAGCCCGAAAGAATATGTTGACGGGGTTGCCGCAGAGATTAAAAGAATTTGGGATTTGATGGGCACAAGTTATGACAAGTTTATCAGAACAACAGACGATTATCACGTAGAAACGGTTCAAAAGATTTTTAAAAAGCTTTATGACCAAGGTGACATATATCTCGGCTCATATGAGGACTGGTATTGCACCCCGTGCGAGTCATTCTGGACGGATACACAGCTTAAGGACGGAAAGTGTCCCGACTGCGGACGCGAGGTTCATAAGCAGCACGAGGAAGCATACTTCTTTAAAATGAGCAAGTATGCCGACCGCCTTATGAAATATATAGAAGAAAACCCCGATTTTATTCAGCCCGAGGCACGCAAAAAAGAGATGGTGAATAACTTTTTAAAGCCCGGACTTCAGGATTTATGTGTATCCAGAACCAAAATAGATTGGGGCATTCCCGTGCCGATAGGCAAGGGTCACACAGTTTATGTCTGGCTTGACGCTCTTACCAATTATATCACGGCGCTTGGCTATCGCTGTGATGAAAAGAGCGAGACCTATGACAGATACTGGCCTGCGGATGTTCATATTATCGGCAAGGATATATTAAGATTCCACACTATCTACTGGCCTATTTTCCTGATGGCGCTGGGTGAGCCTCTGCCCAAAAAAGTTTTCGGTCATCCGTGGCTGTTAAACGGAGAGAATAAGATGAGCAAGTCGATAGGCAATGTGATTTATGCCGATGACTTGGTAAAAAGCTTTGGCGTTGACGCTGTCAGATACTATCTGCTTCACGAGATGCCTTTTGCCGCTGACGGAACGATAACATACGAGACGCTTATTTCAAGATACAATTCAGAGCTTGCAAATACTTTGGGCAATCTTGTGAACCGAACCGTATCTATGATTAATAAGTACTTTGACGGGGTGATTCCCGAAACGGGCGATATGACGGAATTTGACGAGAATCTTGCACAAGTGTGCTTAAGCTCGGCTGAAAAGACCGCCGCGTGTATGGAAAATCTTCGCGTTGCGGACGCAATGGATTGTATATGGAATATCGTAAACCGTGCAAATAAGTATATCGATGAGACAATGCCGTGGGTTCTTGCAAAGACCGATGAGGGAAGAGAGAAACTTAAAACGGTTATGTACAATCTTGTTGAGGCAATAAGATTTATAACGTCTTTGATTGGTTCGTTTATGCCCGATACTCAGACGGCAATTGCGGCACAGACCGGAGCGGACGAGCTTGAATGGGAGAGTCTTTCGCGCTTCGGCGGCACAAGAGCGGGCGTTAAGGTAGGCGAGGCAAAGCCGATTTTTGCGCGCATCGATGCCGAAAAGAAGCTTGAAGAGCTTGCGGCAGAGCTTGGCGAGCCTGAGAAGAAAAAGGTTGAGATAGAGCCGTTTAAAGAAAATGTGACAATTGATGACTTTGATAAGCTTGATATAAGGGTGGGCAAGGTCGTTGTATGCGAGAAGGTTCCCAAATCCTCAAAGCTTTTAAGGTTTGAGCTTGAGGTCGGTTCAGAGCGCAGACAGATTTTGTCGGGCATAGCGAAGTATTATAAGCCCGAGGATTTAATCGGAAAGAATGTATTGTTTATAGCAAACTTCCCGCCCAGAAAGATGATGGGATATGAATCAAACGGAATGATTCTGTCGGCAGAGCACGACGGAAAGCTTGTGGTAACGTCAACTAATGACGATATCCAAAGCGGAGCGCAAATAGTTTAAAAAAAGGCTGCTGCACGTAAGTGCGGCAGCCTTTTTGGTTTAATACGGTTTTACATAGTTATATATGCCTGCGTATATCGCCTCGGCGGCGGCGGTCTGCCACGCCGGACTGTTAAGATTAAGCGCCTCTGTCGGATTGCTGAGATAGCCAAGTTCTAAAAGTACAGCCGGCATACGCGTCTGCCTGAGAACCGCAAAATTTGCGGCGCGGACACCGTTGTCCTTTGAGCCGAGACGGCTTACAAAGGATTTGACAATCGATTCCGCAAGAGGCTGAGCGCTGTTGCCGAGTCTGTAAATGTAAGCTTCAAATCCGTTTGCGGCAGGATTGGGCGAGCTGTTTGTGTGAATGCTTATAAAATAATCGGCTCCCCATTCATTTGCCATTCTTGCGCGATTTGTAAGGTCGGCGCTTTTGCCGGGCAGAACATTTTCGGTGGTGGTTGTTCTGTATTGTTTAACTTCATATCCACCTGCCTTAAGAAGCGCAGCAAGCTGATTTGCAACGCTTAAGTTAACATATTGTTCAATAACGCCGTTGCCGACAGCGCCGGGATCTGTTCCGCCGTGTCCGGCGTCTATAAATATTTTTACTGCCATATCTTCACTTCCTATTGTCCGAAAAATCCGCTCTCGATATATATTATGCAAAATGAGACAAAATGTTTTGGAAATATAATAATAACGTAACGTGCCTGTAATATGTTTATGTTATAATATAAAAATCAAAATATGTTAAAAACCGACGCGGTCTCTTTAATTTTTTATGCTTCGGCGAATAAAATTAATCCATCGCGGCATTTGAATGCGCATAGCATAAAATAATATACAAATTTTTAAAAATGTATTGCATTTGTAACAAAATATTGATATAATATTAATGTTTGACACAATATATAGTTTATATTTGATTAATCTAATGTCAGCTATCTAAGCTCAATTAAGGCGGGCTCGGATAACTAATATCAGGTTAGGCGTAGGGGAAGAGCGGACTTTATCCGTTATACCCTTATTCCTTAGATAAAATCCGATTGGTGGGAGTATCTAACATGGAAAAACTCGTTATTTTGGGAGGAGCGCGCCTCAGCGGAGAAGTTGAGATAAGCGGCGCAAAAAATTCTGCGGTTGCGATTCTGGCGGCATCGATTATGGTAAAGGGAAAGTGCAGAATCGATAACGTTCCGCACGTTAGCGATATAGATGTGCTTCTCGGCATAATCAAGGGTCTTGGCGGAAAGGCGGAATTTGTTGATAAAAGTACGGTTGAAATCGACTGTACAAATCTTGATAAATATGAAGCGGACTATGAGACGGTTCGCCGTATACGTGCGTCATCATATCTTATGGGCGCTTTGCTCGGCCGTTTTCACCGCGCAAGGGTAGGTATGCCGGGCGGATGTGACTTTGGCGTGCGTCCGATAGACCAGCACATAAAGGGCTTTAAAATTTTGGGAACAGAAGTAGAGGTTGACCACGGTATGGTTGACTTAAAGGCAGACAGACTTATAGGCGATAATGTTTATCTTGACGTGGTTTCTGTTGGTGCAACAATTAATATTATGCTTGCGGCAACGCTTGCAGAAGGCATAACGGTTATAGAAAGTGCGGCAAAGGAACCGCATATAGTTGATGTTGCAAACTTTTTAAACTGTATGGGTGCAAATATTAAAGGCGCGGGAACCGATGTAATAAAGATTAAAGGTGTACCCGAGCTTCACGGCGGTGAGTTCAGCGTTATTCCGGATCAGATTGAGGCAGGAACGTTTATGATTGCCGCTGCCGCAACGCACGGCGATGTTACCATAACCAACATAATTCCCACACATATGGAATCTTTAAGCGCAAAGCTTGAAGAAATGGGCGTGGGAATCGAAGAGTATGACGAGGCCATCCGCGTATTTACCGATGGCAGACGTTTAAAGAGAACGAATATAAAAACCCAGCCGTATCCGGGCTTCCCTACCGATTTGCAGCCGCAGATGCTGACGCTTTTAACAATAGCCGAGGGAACAAGCCTTGTAACCGAAAATGTATGGGATAACCGTTTTAAATACGTAGACGAGCTTAATCGTATGGGCGCACATATCTCGGTTGACGGCAGAGTTGCGGCGGTTGAGGGCTGCGACCATCTTGCGGGCTCGCCCGTGCACGCAACCGATTTGCGTGCGGGAGCGGCATTGGTTATAGCCGGACTTATGGCTCACGGAGTGACAGAGATATATAACCTTAAGTATATTGATAGAGGATATGAAGACTTTGAGGCAAAGCTAAGAAGCATCGGTGCGCAGATAGCGCGCAGAAATATTGATAAAGAACTGCACACAAGTGCAGTATAATATGCAGCAGAGCAGAATGGGTGATTTTTTATGAAGCTTATTCCACTCAAAAGCGGAAGCCGCGGTAACGCGGCTTTAGTTTTTGCGGATAACACAAAAATATTGGTAGACTGCGGCGTAAGCGGAAAATGTGCAGAGAACGCTCTTGCCGCCGTTGGTGTTGACCCGTCAGAGCTTTCGGCTATAGTTGTGACGCATGAGCATATCGACCATATAGCGGGGGTAGGGGTAATGATGCGCAGATATAAGCTTCCCGTTTGGGCAAACGAGGGTACGTGGAATGCGATGAAAGACCAGATTGGCAAAACAGATGAAAAGCTTGTACGCGTGTTTGACACACAGTCTGAATTTGAAATCGGAAGTATCGGAGTAAAGGCGTTTTCGATTCCTCACGATGCGACAGACCCTGTGGGATACAGCTTTATGCATAAGACCGATAAGGTGTCGGTTGCAACCGATATAGGAGAGCTGAAAAAGGATTTGTTTGATGCGATTAAGGGAAGCAGCACTGTCCTTCTGGAGGCAAATCACGATGTAAATATGCTTGAAATAGGAAAGTATCCGCCCGCGCTGAAGCGTCGTATTAGAGGCGTCCTCGGACACTTGTCAAATGATGAGGCGGCAATGGCATCCGAATTTTTGGTTAAAATGGGAACCGAGCAGATAATTTTGGGGCATTTAAGCGAAGAAAACAATTATCCGCGGCTTGCTGAGCAGACAGTTGTCTGCGCGCTTGACAACGCGGATATAAAATGCGGCAGAGATGTGCTTTTAAAGGTTGCCGCTTCATAGCTATCTGTTTTTTCGGTCGGTAAGCTCGGCAAGGTAAAGCTCAAGAGCGGGCCAGGGCGAGAGCCTTCCCTGCTTACATTCAAGGTCATAGTGCAGACCGCGGTATATCATAGCTTTTAAATATCTTTCGCTGAAGCTTCGGCTTTCGTCAATGGTTTTGTTAATGACAAACGCGGGCCGCGGAAAGTCAAAATAGCTTCCGATTTCCGCAGATGACAGACCGTCTTCTTTAAGGAGCTTGCAAAGCAGAAGTTCTGACAGACGCGACATAATAAGATTTAAAATATAAAACGGCTTTTCGTCTGTGTCGCGCAGATATTTAAGCTGTTCAAACGCCTTTCCCACTTGACCCGAGATAATATTATCCACCATATTGTAAGTGGTAAACTCCACCGTTTTTTCAATGACCGCGTCGATATCGGCGCGGTTGATTTTTCGTCTTTCTCCCGTATATAAACTAAGCTTCTCGCACTCGCGCGTAAGCTTTTCAAGCGACTGTCCGCACAGCTGAAGAATGTATCGTATATCTTTGTTTAATATTTCTTTTTCCTGTGATTTAAAGTGCTTTTCAAGCATAATTTCAAGCTTGTTAAACGGCAGAAAGTTAAACGCGGTAACCCCGCCTGAGGCATCTATAAAAGCAAGGTTTTTCAGCTTTTTCTTGTCAAATGAATCTTCGATGAATATCAGACAGGTGTCCTTGGGGACGGACATAGCCTTTATTATTTTAAATTCTTTAAGTACGGCATTGTTTAAAATCCCGCTGTTTTTAACAATAATCATCTTCATCGGCGACATTTGCGGAAATTGATCTACCGTTGCGGAAACTTCGGATATGTCGACTTTTTTGCCCTCAAAGCGAAACAGATTAAACGCTTCTGTTCCCGGTGTCAGTATCTTTTTTTTGATTGCAGCCACGCATTTGTCAAGCAGGTATCTTTCCTCTCCGTAAAAAAAGAATATTCCGCTTAAATCTCCGCCTTTAATTTTGGCAGTCAGCTCTTCATATGTCATAATAGGTCTCCTTATATTGAAATATTATGCCTCTGTACGGCGTCAGCGGCTTACGGCTATATTTCTTATATCGTCTTCTGTCATAGTTATTGTAATCGTTCCGCTTTGGTCGGTACGCAGTATGGGAACATTATAATGTTTTAAGGTTTTAAGCGTTTGCGACGATGGGTGTTTGTGCGGATTGGTGCTGCCCACGCTTATAATGGCAAGCTTTGGACTTGTCTTGCCTATAAAGTTGGAGCCGGAAGATGTTTTTGAACCGTGATGACCGACCTTTAAAAAATCAACATCAAGGTTTTTGTCATTCAAAATTTCGTTTTCTTCATTTACGGTTGCGTCCCCCGTGAACAGAAAAGAGTTTTTGCCGCAGTCAAGTCTTAAAATCAGAGAGCGGTCGTTATCATCATCGTCCACCGCCGAATACCCGTCGGACAAAACGGTAAAGCGTGCATTGTCGATATCTACAGCCGCACCTTTGCCGATTTCGGATATGGGTATTCCGTGCTGTGCGGCAGGCTTTGACAGCGCCCCGCACGCGCCGGAGGATTTTGCAACATAGATGCGCGATATGGGAAAGCCGCTGTTGATAAGCTCAATGATTCCATTCATATGGTCGTCGTGCATATGTGATACAAATACTGCATCAAGCCTGCCCGTGAACTTGGAACGCAAATACGGTATAAGCGTGTTTGCGCCCGAGCCCGTGTTGCCTCCGTCGATAAGAACGGCAGAATGATGTCGGGTTTTAATAAAGGCAGAGTCCGCCTCGCCCACATCTATAAACGAAACTTCGCTGTAGCCGCGGTCGATACAGCATATATGGACGGAAACAATAACAAGAACCGCGGCAGATACCCATAATATAATCAATGCCGAAAGCTTTTGCCTTTTCATATTTCCGCCCCTCCTTTAAAAACATATGCTTATATTTTATCACAATAAAATAAGCTTGGCAACAGCAACATAGCTATTTTTTCAGCATTTTTTGAATCCGTGCGCCGTATGCCTTGTCAAAGCCCAGAATACACAATCCGCAGAATGCGCCTGTCAGAGCGGCGGCAATCAGCAGCGGCGGCAGATACCAAAATACAGACGGTGTATCGGTAATAAGTGCCGCGCAGATAATCTGTGCGGTGTTATGAAGCATAGCGCCGAAGATGCTGATTTCGAATATAAATTTTTTGCCGATAAGCCTGATAAGAATAATTTCGCCTATAAGACATAAAATCCCGCCGCTTAAGCTGTAAAGCAGAACGGACGGCTGACCGACAAAAATTGTGCCGAGAATGATTCTGATAAGCAGTATCGCCGCCGCCTCGCGAGGGGTTAAATACATAAGGGCAAACAAGGTAAATATGTTTGAAAGCCCAAGCTTTACACCCGGAACGGGCAGCGGAAGAGGGAGCTGTGCTTCGATAACAAAGACGGTCAAAGCCGCCGCGCATAAAACGGCGCAAAGACACAGCCTTTTTGTGCTGTTCATAACATATCCCCCTATCTGCTGACGGCGTCGGCTGCGCCGCCGGAATTTATTTTAACAACTATCTTGTTGGGCAGGCAGACAATCGGGTACGCTCCGTTTGAGATTGCACCTTGCTTTACGCAAAGCTTGTCCGGGCAGTCTGCCGACTTCATAGAGATTTGTCCGTCTTCTACCAGCAAAATGTTTTTATGACCGTTTTGCTCAATCGGATATTCATAAGCGCTGCCGATGTTTTGAAGGTTTATCTCCGTCAGCTTCTCGCCGTCCGCCCATACCTCGGCGGTTTTTCCGCCGTCCTTTGTGCGGGCGATGTATGTCACGGCAAAGCATACGCATAAAATTGCGGCAATAACGCCGCCAAGTATTTTGTGGCTCATACAAAACCTCCCCATTATAGTAAATATTAATGAAATTTTATATTAATTCTATCGTACATAACCAAATCATAACGAATTTATTGAAATTTGTCAAGTTTTTAATAGAAACGCTTGTTTTTTGTCGCTTAAAATGGTATACTATAAACATATAAACTGAGTAAATATATAAAAATATTCAGAAAAGGAATTGATTGCAAAATGAATCATACAATGCTCACCGATTTTTACGAGCTGACTATGGCTAATGGATATTTCCGCGAAGGTATCGGTGATAAAATTGCATATTTTGATATGTTCTTCCGAAAGGTTCCCGATATGGGCGGATTTGCCATTATGGCGGGGGTTGAACAGCTTATCGAGTATATGAATAATTTAAAATTCAGCGATGACGATATCGCATACCTGCGTTCAAAGGGAATCTTTGACGAGGCGTTTTTGGATTATCTTAAAAATTTTAAGTTTGAGTGTGATGTTTGGGCTATCCCCGAGGGTACGCCTATCTTTCCGAACGAGCCTATAGTTACGGTCAGAGGACCGCTGCTTCAGGCGCAGTTTCTTGAAACAATGGTGCTTCTTACCGTAAATCATCAAAGCCTTATAGCAACCAAAAGCAACAGAATAGTTCGTGCCGCGGCAGGGAGACCTGTTATGGAGTTCGGTTCGCGCCGCGCTCAGGGATATGACGGTGCGATTTACGGAGCGAGGGCTGCGTATATAGGCGGCGTATGCGGAACGGCGTGCACGATATCCGATCAGATGTTTTCGGTTCCCGCACTCGGAACAATGGCTCACAGTTGGGTACAGTCTTTCGACAGCGAGTATGAGGCGTTTGCGGCTTATGCAAAATGTTATCCCGACAACTGCGTTTTACTTATAGATACTTACAATGTGTTAAAAAGCGGTTTGCCCAACGCCATTCGCGTATTTAACGATGTTTTAAAGCCCCTCGGCATAACAAACTGCGGTATAAGAATAGACAGCGGCGATATAACATATCTTACGCGCAAGTGCCGCAAGGCGCTTGACGAGGCAGGCTGGCAAAGTGCCAAGATTGTTATTTCAAACTCTCTTGACGAGTATATTATCGGCGATATTCTGCGTCAGGGGGCGTGCATTGATTCCTTCGGAGTGGGCGAGAGACTTATCACTTCAAGGTCTGAGCCGGTCTTCGGCGGAGTATATAAGCTTGTCGCAGTAGAGGAAAATGACGAGATAGTGCCGAAAATTAAAATAAGCGAGAATGTGTCAAAGATTACAACGCCTTATTTTAAAACACCGTACAGACTATTTTCAAAAGAGACGGGCATGGCAATAGCCGACGTTCTTACAACATATGATGAAACGATTGATGACAGCGGCAAGTATGAGATATTTGACCCGGGCAATACGTGGAAGAGAAAGACGCTTACTGATTTTGAGGTAAGACCGCTTCAGGTTCGGCTTTTTGATAAGGGCAGATGCGTATATGAGTCGCCCTCGCTTGAAGAAATCAAGAATTACTGCAAAAAAGAGGTAGAAACAATCTGGGATGAAGTTAAAAGATTTGAAAACCCTCACGAGTATTATGTTGATATGTCGCAGAAGCTGTGGGATATAAGATACAAGCTTCTTGCGGGGTACAACGCATAAAATTGTAATGTATTAGCTTTATATATATTAAAAGTGTGAAAGGATTGAAAACCAATGGCAACTACAGAAAAATCATACGATCTCGGCAGATTGGGAGTAATAGGAATGCGCGGCTGCGAGGAGATGACCTGCAGAGTAAACGAGCATTTAAAGAAATTTAACGAGGACAACATAGACGGAGATTTTGAGACGTTTATAATTCCCATAAACTGCCCCAGATTCGGCACGGGCGAAGCAAAGGCTATGATTATGCACTCAATCAGAACATATGATATTTATATCATAATGGATGCATTTAACTATGGCGTGACATATAATATGTACGGCAGCGAAAGACCGATGAGCCCCGATGACCATTACCAGGATGTAAAGCGTATAATCGCCGCAATGGGCGGAAAGGCAAGAAGAATAACCGTTATTATGCCTATGCTTTATGAGGGACGTCAGCATAAAAGAGTTGCGAGAGAGTCGCTTGACTGTGCGCTTATGCTGCAAGAGCTTACCAATATGGGCGTTTCAAACATAATCACGTTTGACGCGCACGATGCAAGAGTTCAAAACTCTATCCCGCTTTGCGGATTTGAAAACGTACACCCTACATATCAGATGATAAAGGCGTGTCTTAAGTATGATGAAAAGATTATTCTTGACAAAGAGAATACAATGATTGTATCGCCCGACGAAGGCGCAATGGGAAGATGTATGTATTATTCATCGGTTTTGGGTATGAACCTCGGAACCTTCTACAAGCGCCGCGACTATTCGACCATAATAAACGGTAAAAATCCTATTGTGGCACACGAATTTTTGGGCAATGATATTGCGGGCAAGGACGTAATCGTTGTAGACGATATGATTGCATCGGGCGAATCTATGATAGATGTTTGCAGAGAGCTTAAAGCGCGCAACGCAAAGAAGGTTATAGTTTTTGCAACCTTCGGACTTTTTACGGAGGGAATCGAAAAGTTCAACAAGGCAAATGAAGAGGGTCTGTTTGACGCGGTGTTTACAACAAATCTTGTATACCGCTCGCCCGAGCTTAAGGCGGCGCCTTGGTATCACGAGGTCGATATGTCAAAATATATCGCATTGATTATAAAACAGTTGAACGATGAGACCTCAATCAGCAATCTGCTTACTCCTATATCCAGAATAGAGAGAATACTTGACAAATACAGAAATAAGGCTCAGTAATTTGTTTTGCAGGGTCGGAAAGGGTTGTACTTAATAAATGAAAGATAAAACGACCGAATATATAAGCGATGCCGAGATGCACAGACAGAGAGAGTATATAGATAAAATTCACGCTGAGGTGGAACGCGCGGGACGCGTTCCTTTGGCGTTTGTAGAGACCTACGGCTGTCAGCAGAATACAAGTGACAGCGAGAAGATAAAGGGTATGCTTGCCGATATGGGGTTTGATTTTTGCGACAAGCCCGATGACGCCGACTTTATACTTTACAATACCTGTGCCGTGCGTGAAAACGCAGAGCTTCGCGTTTTCGGCAACCTCGGTGCGCTGAAGAATATAAAACGCCGCCGCGAAAATATAATAATAGCGGTTTGCGGCTGTATGATGCAGCAAGAGCATATAGCAAAGCGCATCAAGGCAAAGTACAAGCACGTGGATTTGGTTTTCGGAACGCACGCGCTTTACCGCTTTCCTCAGCTTCTTGACTCGGTTATGGCAGGAGGCAGAATCTTTGATGTCGAAAACGGAGACGGAGCGGTGTTTGAGGACATAAGCTATAAACGCGACGGTATTCCGCTTGCAAAAATACCTATTATGTACGGCTGTAACAATTTTTGCACATATTGCATTGTCCCTTACGTGCGGGGTAGAGAGCGCAGCCGCAGTGCCGACAGGATTTTAAGCGAGGTGAAAGATGTTGCCTCAAAGGGCTATCGCGAGGTTATGCTTTTGGGTCAGAATGTCAATTCATACGGCAACGATTTAGAGTCGGGGCTCAGCTTTCCTCAGCTTCTGCGTGAGGTGTGCCGCGTTGACGGAATCGAGCGCGTCAGGTTTATGACATCTCATCCGAAGGATATATCGGACGAGCTGATATCGGTTATGGCAAGCGAAAAGAAAATTTGCAATCAGCTGCCCCTGCCGGTGCAGTCGGGTTCGGACAGGGTTTTAAAGCTTATGAACCGAAAGTATACGGCAGAGCAGTATCTTAATATAGTCAAAAAAGTCAAAGAGGCAATACCCGATATTGTTTTAACGACCGATATTATTGTCGGATTTCCGGGTGAAACAAACGAGGATTTTGAAGAGACTGTTAAGATTTTAAAGACGGTGGAATACGATACGATTTTTTCGTTTATTTTCTCCAAGCGTGAGGGGACTCCGGCGGCAAAAATGGAGGACTGTCTGACAGACGAGGAAAAGCATAAAAACTTTGACCGTATGCTTGAGGTGCAGAATGAGATTTCGCGCAGAAAAAACGAAGCATATAAAGGAACGGTTCAAAAAGTTCTTATCGAGGGTACAAGCAAAACCAATGAAGAGGCGATGACAGGCAGAACCGAGGGCGGAAAGGTTGTAAACTTTAAAGGCGGCTGCTGCTCTGTCGGGCAGATGGTTGACGTAAAAATAACCGATGCGCGGACGTGGTCGCTTATCGGAGAAGTGGTTAAATAGAATTTAACAATTTAAAAAGAAAGAAGGATTTTAACTATGTCTAAAGAACAGATATTTGAAAAAGCACAGGAAATAGCCGATTTGATAGCGCACAGCGATGAGAAAAAGGCTGCTCAGGAGGCAAGCCGTCATCTAATGGAGGATAAGGAAGCATCAGAGCTAATCAGCGGATATAACGAAAAACGCGATTTAAAAATTTCAGAGTATCAGGGCAAAGAACCCTCGCAGGAGGATATCGAGGCGGTAAACGAATATCTTCAAAGCGAATTTAACAAGATTATGAAGAATCAAATAATACACGATTATGTCGAGAAGACAAGAGCGTTTGAGATGATGCTGAGCAAAATGGACAATATTATAAAGCAGGGAGTAGCACCCGAACACAGCGAGGGCTGCGGCTGCTCGTGCGATTCGTGCTCAGGCTGCCATCATTAATATTTTGGATTTCTGAAACGGAGGAAGTCAAGTGACTGAAATAATAGACAGAGAAAAGCTGACGTCGATGATGCGACAGTATTTTGAGGTTAAAGACCAATACAGCGACTGTATACTTATGTTTCGGCTGGGCGACTTTTATGAAATGTTTTTTGACGATGCCGAGATTGCCTCAAAAATATTGGATATTGCGCTTACGGGGCGTGCGTGCGGACTTAAAGAACGTGCGCCTATGTGCGGCGTACCCTTTCACGCGGCAAATTCGTATATTTCAAAGCTTGTGCTTGCGGGATATTCGGTCGCCGTCTGCGAGCAGACCGAGGACCCCAAGCAGGCGAAGGGAATCGTAAAACGAGAGGTTATAAGGGTGATTACCCCCGGAACGCTGATGGATTCGGGGGCTTTGGATTCGACAAAAAACAATTATCTGTGCTCAGTATACAAGGATAAAAACGGAGCGGCTGCCGCTTTTGCGGATATAACCACGGGCGAATGCTCTGTCAGCGAATTTTCGGGCAGAGATATTAAGCTTCAGCTTTTAAACGAGCTTGTCAAATATTCGCCGAGTGAGATTATCGTAAATCTTGAAACGTGGGAGGATACCGGGCTGGTTGACGAGATGGGTGATAAGGCTCACGCATTTGTCAGAAACTTCAGGGATTGGGCGTATGAATTTGACGAGGCGGCGGAGAAGATAAAAAAGCAGTTTGGTTCGGTTGAAACGGTTATTTCCGCCGATAAGCAGTATAGTATTCGCGCCGTGGGGGCGCTTCTTGTCTATCTGGAGGAAACGCAAAAGACAGAGCTTAAAAACATTACCGGCATACAGGTTGACCGCGATGTAGAGAAGATGCAGCTTGATATGTACAGTTTGCGCAATCTTGAAGTGCTTGAGACTATGCGCGACAGAAATGCAAAGGGGTCGCTTTTGCATACGCTTAATATGACTTCTACAGCGATGGGAGCAAGGCTTTTGAGAAAGAGCTTAACCGCCCCGCTGTGCAGTTGCGCGGCGATAACCAACCGTCATCTTGCGGTGGCAGAGCTTTTGGGAAATCCGCTTATGAGAGAGGAAATAATGGCGGCTCTTCACGAGGTAAGGGATATGGAGAGGCTTATAAACAGAATTGTTTATAAAAATGCAAACTGCCCCGACCTGCTGAGCCTAGGCGAATCTTTAAGACAACTGCCGATTCTTATGAACATTTTGCAGGGTGCAAGCTCTAAGCTGCTTTCATCGTGCGCGGCACGCCTTGACACCCTGGACGATGTCTGCAAAATTATAGATGATAATATAAACAGTAACGCTCCCGCAAGCTTGCGTAACGGGGACCTTATCAAAAGAGGGGCAAACGAAGAGCTTGACAGGATTTATAATCTGGTGCAGAACGGTAAATCCGTGATGCTTGAAATGATAGAAAAAGAAAAGGAAAAGACGGGAATCAAAATAATGAAGCTCGGCTATAACAAAGTCTTCGGCTATTATATGGAGGTCAGCAATTCATATAAAGAGCTTGTTCCCGATTACTTTATCAGAAAGCAGACGCTGACAAACGGAGAGAGGTATGTTACACCCGATTTAAAAGAGCTTGAGGAAGAGATTTTGGTCTCGGGCGAAAAGCTTTTGGATATGGAATATGAGCTGTTTTGTCAGGTGCGCGAAAGAGTAGCGGAGGCATTTCAAAGAGTTTTAAAGTCGGCAGAGATTGTCGCGCTGGTTGATATGCTTTGCTCGTTTGCCGCGGCGGCCGAGAGATATTCGTATGTTATGCCAAGCGTTAATATGTCGGACAAGATTATAATAAAAGACGGCAGACACCCCGTGGTGGAAAAGCTTATTCGCGGCTCGGGATTTATAGCCAATGACACAACGCTTGATAACCTCGAAAATCAGGTACTGATAATCACCGGACCGAATATGGCGGGTAAGTCAACATATATGAGACAAACGGCGCTTATAGTGCTGATGGCTCAGGCAGGCAGCTTTGTACCGGCAAAAAGCGCCGAAATAGGAATAGTTGATAAGATTTTTACAAGGGTTGGGGCGTCTGATGATTTATCATCGGGGCAAAGTACGTTTATGGTTGAAATGAACGAGGTTTCATACATACTTGACAATGCTACTTCAAAAAGCCTTGTTGTGCTTGACGAGATAGGAAGAGGAACAAGCACGTATGACGGACTTGCCATTGCGTGGTCTGTGGTTGAATACATAGCCGATGTGAAAAAGTGCGGAGCAAAGACGATGTTTGCCACGCATTATCACGAGCTTACTCAGCTTGAGGATAAAATACCGAATGTAAAAAATTATTGCATTGCCGTAAAGAAGCATAACGGAACAATCAGCTTTCTGCGCAAAATCATACGCGGCGGAGCCGACGAGAGCTACGGCGTGGACGTTGCCGCCCTTGCCGGAGTTAAAAAATCGGTGGTAAACCGCGCAAGAGAGATTGTTGCCTCGCTTGAATCGGGAGGCGAAGGCGAGGTCAGAACCGAAAAAATAAATACAGCCAGGATAGACAGACAAAGCGGCGGACAGATGGGCTTTTTCAATGCCGAAGAGAATGAAATCTGTGACGAGCTTAAGTCGCTTGACTTAAATGCAATGACGCCTATGCAGGCAATGACCGTGCTTTATGATTTGCAGGCAAAGGCGAAAAATTCCTGAAATTAATTTAAAAGAGGTGAGAATATGCCCGAGATAAAGGTGCTTTCGCAAGAGGTTGCGGATAAAATTGCGGCGGGTGAGGTCGCAGAGAGACCGTCAGCCGTTGTAAAGGAGCTTGTGGAAAATTCGATGGACGCGGGCGCGACCTCGGTTGAGGTCGAGATACGCAAGGGCGGAATAGAATACATACGCGTAAGCGACAACGGCTGCGGAATCGAACCGAATCAGGTTGAGACAGCATTTCTTCGTCACGCGACAAGCAAGCTTCGCAGCATAGACGATTTGTATATGATAGACACTATGGGATTTCGCGGTGAGGCTCTTGCAAGCATCTGTGCCGTTGCCGAGGTTGAAGTCATAACAAAAACGGCTGAAAACGAAGAGGGCGTATTTGTAAAGCTGAGCCACGGAAATGTGTGCGAAAAAGAACCGATTGCCTGCGGAAACGGCACAACTATGACTGTAAATAATTTGTTTGCCAACATTCCGGCAAGAATGAAGTTTTTAAAACGTGACGCAACAGAGGCAGGTTACGTGGCGGACGTATTGACAAGAATGGCTCTGGCAAGACCCGATGTGTCGATTACATACACCTGTGACGGAAAAGAAGTGTTTTCAACATCGGGGGACGGAAAGCTCCGTAACACCGTTCTTAAAATTTACGGGCTTGATTATGCAAAGGCAAGCCTTGATGTTGATTATTCAGAGGACAATGTGAGAATAAGCGGAGTAATCGGAAAGCCCGAGATTGCGCGCGGAAATCGTGCGCGGCAGACTTTTTTGGTAAATAACAGATACATAAAAAGCCACGTTGCGTCCAAAATAGTAAGCGAGGCATACAGAAACTCGATAATGATAGGTAAATTTCCGTTTTTTGTGCTTAACATCTGCATATCGCCTGAGTTTATCGATGTCAATGTTCACCCCGCGAAAACGGAAATTAAATTCTCAAACGAGAATAGAGTGTATGACATAATATACCATGCGGTAAGCAATGCCCTGAGAGGAGGGCTTGCCGCGGCGGCAGCATCGGACGCTTCGATTGTAAAAGAAAAATCGGAGGTTAAGCCCGTTATTGGAAAGGATAATACGCAAAATCACGATTCGGGCAGCGGATATTTCCATAAGCCGCAGTCGGCAGAAGAGAAACCAAGCCCAAAAGTTATCCGCGAATATCTCGATAATGTTGTAACGCCCAAAGCAGTATCCGATGCCGCCGCACAGAACGGAGCGGTGTATTATTCGGAATACAACTTTTTGGACGAAGAAAAGAATAGGCACAGCAGCGGCGACAGCCGAAATGCTGCCGGCAACAGAATGATATCGGTTTGCGAGACGGGTTACGGCGAGGCGGCGGAGCAGACGGATACAGAAGAGAAAGAAGCACATAAAGAAAAAGTACATTTAAGCGAGCTTCCGCTGCCTATAGGGCAGTTGTTTGAAACATATATACTGTGTCAGTCGGGTGATGTTTTTTATATGATAGACCAGCACGCGGCGCACGAAAGATATAGGTTTGAAAACCTTAAGAAGTCTTATTATGCGCACGAGAGAATGTCGCAAATGCTTTTAAATCCGATAATACTTAAGCTTGATTATGCCGAAACACAGACGGTACTTGCGAATCTTGATACATTTACGGCATTCGGCTTTGAAATAGAAAACTTCGGCTCGGGCAGTCTGATAGTAAATGCAACACCCGTTGTAGCGGACGAAAGCGAAATACGCGACTTGATTCTTGAAATAGCAGAGGCTATGAGCGAGACGGGCAGACACTCGGTTGCGGACTTTGAAGAGCGCGCGCTTGATATGATATCGTGCAAGTATGCAATAAAGGCGAATCATAAGCTGAACGCCGCCGAGATGCAGGACTTAATTAAAAAAGTGTGGGAGATGGCGGCTGACGGAATTACAACTTGCCCCCATGGCAGACCGATAAAAATAGAATTTACCAAGACCGAGATTGAAAAGATGTTTAAGCGTAGGGTGTAGAAAATGGATAATTCAGAGCAGAGCATAAAAATCAAAAAAGACAAGCCGCATATAGTATGCGTTTTCGGACCGACCGCGTCGGGCAAGACGGCGTACGCAATCAGGCTTGCCAAAGCCCGCGGCGGCGAGATAGTGTCGTGTGATTCCATGCAGATATATAAGTATATGAATATCGGTACGGCAAAGCCTACCGCACAAGAGCGTGCCAAGGTTTTGCATCATATGATTGATTTTGTTGACCCCAACACGGATTACAGCGTTGCCGACTATGTTGCCGATGCAAAAAAGTGTATTGATGATATCCTTTCGCGCAATAAACTCCCTGTTATATGCGGAGGAACGGGACTTTATGCGGACAGCCTGATAAGCGGAATTGAGTTTTCGGAACAAAAAAGAGATGATGAATATAGAGAAAAACTGTATAAACTGGCAGAGGATAAAGGCAGCGGATATGTGTATGAGCTTTTGAAAAAAGCGGACCCGATTGAGGCGAAAAAGGTTCACGCAAACAATTTAAAGCGTGTTATACGCGCTCTTGAGATATGTAAAACAACGGGAATGACAAAGACAGAGGCAGACAGGCTTGCCGTCCGCGAGAGCGCGTATGATGCGGAAATGTACGGACTGACAATGCCGAGGGATATTTTATATGATAGAATAAACAGACGTGTGGATAAGATGATAGCTGACGGGCTTGAAGACGAAGTCAGACATTTGACGGATATCGGCGTTCGGCGCAGTTCTACCGCTATGCAGGCGATAGGATATAAAGAAATGCTTAGGTATACGGACGGCGAATGTGATTTGCAGACCGCGGTTGAGGATATTAAGCGCGAATCGCGGAGATATGCCAAGCGTCAGCTTACTTGGTTTAAACGAAACAAAAATATAAAGTGGATTGAAGTATAATATGACCCCAAAAAGATAGCTTTTTGGGGTCATATTATATCAGCTCGAGAAATCTTCTTCAAACGATGCAAGCGCCTGCTTGTCGCGCAGAACGATACCTTCTTTAAGCTTTGACATTTCTTCGTCCGAGATGTCGGAGGCGCGTATATCTATGTTGTATAAAAATTCTTCACTACTGCCGCTGCAGGCAAAAACCGAGATTCCCTTGCCGTTGAAGCGTGCCAGATAGTAGTCGCAGGCGGTTATATCCTCATCGGTGAGAGGTTCTGCCGTGCTTGCGGCTGCCGATTCTTCTACGGGCAGAACACTTGCGGCTGCCTTCGCCGCCGAAGCTCTGTAAAGATAGGTGACGGTTACGTACGTAATTATTATTACAGAGATAAATACGCAAAAGCCAATCATAGTATTACGCAAAAATTTACCGGTCATATTATACATTCCCCCCATATATTGTGGTATAGTTTATTTTTGTAACACTAATTTAATGTATTATTAACATATATTGGTCTTTTCATACGCACAATTTTAGTTTATAATATAATAGATAAAATATAAATCATTATATGCCAAAATTAAAAGGGGTTTATATATGAAGCATTATGTGGGAAAGTTCATTAAAATATTTCTGATAACATTTATAATTATTGCGGTGATAGCAACGGTTGCGTTTTTGGGCGCGGTCTTCGGATATTGGGGTGATGTTGATGACATAGATGTTGACAGTCTTACCTTAAACCAAAATTCGGTTATTGTATATGACGACCCAAAAACGGGACAGGAGACAGAGCTGTATAAGGTTGATTCGGCGGAAAACCGCGAATGGGCGGATATAGGCGACATCCCCGAGGATTTGCAGAAGGCAATCATTTCTATCGAGGACGAGCGTTTTATGGAGCATAAGGGCTATGATTTGCCCCGAACCGCAAAGGCAACCTTTGTATGGATAGGCAGAAAGATTACGGGCAACAGAGGCGCGTCGCTTGGCGGAAGCACAATCACTCAGCAGCTGATAAAGAATGTAACGGGCGACAATGACCAGACGCCGACGCGTAAAATAAAAGAGATATCAAGGGCGGTTGCACTTGAAAAACAGCTGGATAAAACACAGATACTTGAGCTTTATTTAAACTGCATATATCTTTCGCACGGATGTAACGGCGTTCAGACCGCGGCAAGAACCTATTTTGGTAAGGACGTAAAACAGCTTGACCTTGCCGAATGTGCTGCTATCGCCGGAATCACGCAGAATCCCTCCGCTTATGACCCAATAGATAACCCGGACAAGAATAAAGAGCGTCAGACGGTTGTACTCGGCAAAATGCTTGAGCTTGGGTACATATCGCAGGATGAATACGAAAAGGCGATAAACGAAAAGCTTAATATTGTCGATAACTCGTCAAGAAGTGAAGATGATACGGTTAAAACAACATCGTATTTTGTCGATCAGGTTATAACCGATGTAATAAATGATTTGCAGGAGCTTGGGTATTCAAAAAGCCTTGCCAATAAAATATTATATTCGGGCGGAGTAAAGATAAAGGCGGCGTATAATCCGGATGTACAGAAGATAGTTGAAAAATACTACGAATCCGAGAAGAATTTTGCGGGTTCGGGTGCACAGTCGGCAATTACCGTCCTGGATGTGCAGACAGGACAGGTTGTGGGAATAGCCGGAGGAATAGGCAAAAAGACGGCAAGCCTTACGCTGAACCGCGCTTCGGGCTCGCCGAGACAGCCGGGTTCAACAATCAAGCCGATTGCGGCATACCTCCCTGCTCTTGAAAATAAGGTTATATATCCCGGTTCGACATTTGTGGATGAGAAGAAGTCATACGCGGGCTGGACGCCGCGAAACTATGACTTTAAATACCGCGGAAAAGTTGACGTAAGAACCGCGGTGCGCAGGTCGCTTAATACCACCCCGGTAGAGATTATAGATAAACTCGGGGCACAGGTAAGCTATGATTATCTGACGGACAAGTTTGGACTTACAACACTTGTAAAAAGCCGCGAGGTAGACGGAAAGATATATACCGATGTCGGTCTTTCGCAGCTGGCTCTGGGAGGTCTGACGGACGGTGCAACAACAATGGAAATGGCGGCGGCGTATGCGTCATTTGCAAACGGAGGCTTTCATTATAAGCCGTATACGTATACAGAGGTTACCGACAGGGACGGAAATGTAATTCTAAGCTCTGACAGGGCAGGCACATCGATTATGAAAGAGTCAAACGCATATATTATGACTCAGCTTTTAAAAGAGGTAGTGGAAAGCGGAACAGGTGTCGGCGCCTCCGTTTCGGGCGTGAGCTATACTGCCGGCAAGACGGGTACAACATCGGATAACAAAGACCGTTGGTTTATAGGATATACGCCATATTATGTTGCGGCTGTATGGTACGGATATGACATTCCTAAGGAGATAAATATCTCATCAAATCCTTGCATACCCGTGTTCAAAAGCATTATGGACAGCGCACATCGGACGCTTAAAAGTACCGACAGAACTCTCTCTCAGCCAAGCAGCGTAACAAGAATCAGCTATTGCACATATACGGGAATGAGAGCGACATCAAGCTGTCCGTCAACAACGTATTACTGCGATAAAGACAGTCTTCCGGCTTACTGCAATCTGAAGCACCGCGGCGGAACAAGCGGAGAGGAAGAGGTTGAAAAGAAGAGCGAAGAGACTTCTGACAGCAAAACAAATGAATCAAAAACCGATGAAGATACAAGAGGAAGCGGTACAACCAAAAGAAATAACGGCACATCGGGCAATACATCGGGTTCCTCGGGCACGTCGGGCGGAACAAGCGGCGGTTCGTCAAACGGCGGCGCGTCAAGCGGCTCGGCATCCTCGGGCTCGGGCAGTTCGGGCGGCGGAACTCAAACTCCGCGGCTTTCGGAATAACCGAGGCGGAGTAATAATCCGCCCGAGTGGTACAATATGGCGGCAGACTGTTATCTGCCGTCATTTAATGTAGGTCTTTACAACTTTTTTATTTTATGATATATTAAAAATACTGAGGCTTTAACATAAGCCTGTTTCGGAGGTAAAAAGTGAGTAAGTATGATAATTCAAGTATTTCATCGCTGAAGGGCGCTGACCGCGTCCGCAAGCGGCCTGCGGTCATTTTCGGTTCGGACGGAATCGAAGGCTGCGAACATTCAATGTTTGAGATACTTTCAAATTCAATAGATGAAGCAAGAGAGGGTTACGGAAATACGATTACCATTACCCGATATGCCGACGGGTCTATAGAAGTTGACGATATGGGCAGAGGAATTCCCGTGGAATATAACGAGCGCGAAAAACGCTATAACTGGGAGCTTGTTTTCTGCGAACTTTATGCCGGCGGCAAGTATAAAAACAATTCGGGCGGAAATTATGAGTATTCGCTGGGACTTAACGGCCTCGGCGCTTGTGCAACGCAGTATAGCTCTGAATATATGGATGTAGAGGTTCTGCGCGACGGCTGTAAGTTTAATCTGCATTTTGAAAACGGTGAAAATGTCGGAGGACTTAAAAAAACCGAGTTTAAGTATAAGCACACGGGAACCAAAATACGCTGGAAGCCCGATTTAAAGGTGTTTACCGATATTGATATTCCGGTTGAAAATTATATGAGTACGCTGAAGCGTCAGGCTGTCGTTAACTCGGGCATAAAGTTTGTGTTTAAAATCGAAACCGAGCGCGATAAATTTGAAAAACACGAATTTTACTATGAAAACGGCATTGTGGACTATGTAAAAGAGCTTGCCGACGGCAAAGAGCTTACGTCGGTTCATTATATAGAAGCCGAACGCCGCGGCAGAGACCGCGCCGACCTGGAAGAGTATAAAGTAAAAATGAGCTTTGCATTTTGCTTCTGCAATGAGAATCATATGCTTGAGTATTATCATAACTCAAGCTTTTTAGAGCACGGCGGCGCGCCCGACAAGGCTGTAAGAAACGCATTTGTTTATGCCATCGACCAATATCTTAAGCAAAACGGTAAGTATAATAAGAATGAAAAGAAGATTCAGTTCGACGATGTGGCAGACAGTCTTTTGCTTGTCAGCAACTCTCTTTCGACTATGACAAGTTACGAAAATCAGACTAAAAAAGCCATCACAAATAAGTTTATTCAAGATTCGATGACTGAGTTTTTGCGCGAACAGCTCGGAATCTATTTTATCGAGAATAAGATGGATGCGGACAAGCTTTGCGGTCAGGTGCTGATAAACAAAAGAAGCCGCGAGTCCGCCGAAAAGACGCGTATTAACGTAAAGAAAAAGCTTGGCGGAAGTCTTGATATTACCAATCGCGTTAAAAAGTTTGTTGATTGCCGCAGCCGTGATGCAAGCCGCAGAGAGGTTTATATAGTAGAGGGTGACTCTGCTCTTGGCGCGTGCAAGCTTGGGCGTGACGGAGAGTTTCAGGCAATTATGCCTATCCGCGGCAAGATTTTAAACTGTCTTAAAGCGGAGTATGATAAGATTTTTAAAAGCGATGTAATTGTTGACCTTATGAAGGTTCTGGGCTGCGGAGTTGAGATAACAACCAAGCACAACAAAGACTTAAATTCGTTTGATATAAATAATCTGCGCTGGAACAAAATTATAATATGTACAGATGCCGATGTTGACGGATATCAGATTCGCACGCTTGTGCTTACAATGATTTACAGGCTGACTCCGAGTCTTATAGACAAAGGCTATGTCTATATTGCGGAATCCCCGCTTTATGAAATCTCGTACAAGGATAAAAGCTATTTTGCGTTTGATGAAAATGAGAAGACGGAAATACTGAAAAAGCTTGGGGGAAAGCGTTATACGATTCAGCGAAGCAAGGGTCTTGGCGAAAATCAGCCCGATATGATGTGGGAGACAACGATGAATCCCGAAACACGGCGGCTGATAAGGGTTATGCCCGATGACGTTGTTAAAACACAGCAAATGTTTGACTTGCTTCTCGGTGATAATCTTGCCGGCAGAAAAGAACATATTGCAAACTTCGGATATAACTTTTTAGACCTTACCGATGTTTCATAATAAAAGACAAGGAGAAGTTTTCAATGGCTAAAAAACCGATTATTGAAAATCAGATAATAACCGAAACGCTTGAAAGCAATTATATGCCCTATGCGATGAGTGTTATCATATCCCGTGCGATACCTGAGATAGACGGATTTAAACCGTCGCACAGGAAGCTTCTTTACACTATGTATAAGATGGGTCTGCTTACGGGTAACCGAACAAAATCCGCAAATGTTGTGGGACAGACGATGAAGCTTAATCCTCACGGCGATCAGGCAATATATGAAACGATGGTTCGGCTTACCGAGGGTAACGGCTCTCTGCTTGCACCGCTGGTGGATTCAAAAGGTAACTTCGGCCGTCAGTACTCGCGCGATATGGCTTACGCTGCGTCGCGTTATACCGAGGTCAGACTTGCAAAAATATGCTCTGAAATATTCAGGGATATGGATAAAAACACAATCGACTTTGTCGATAACTATGACGGAACGCTTAAGGAACCGACGCTTTTGCCGACGACCTTCCCCAATATACTTGCAAACCCCAATCAGGGTATAGCGGTAGGTATGGCGTCTAATATTTGCAGTTTTAACCTGCGCGAGCTGTGCGAGGCAACAATTGCGGTTATGAAAGATGAAAATGCGGATTTAAGCGAGATTATGCCCGCGCCCGACTTTCCCGGCGGAGGCGAGCTTTTGCTTGACCGCAAAGAGATGAATGAAATCTACAAGACAGGCAGGGGAAGTTTTAAGGTTCGCGCAAAGTACAAATACGATAAAAAGAATAATTGTATTGAAATCAGCGAAATCCCCTATACGGCTTCGGTTGAGGCGATTATAGAAAAAATTGTAGAACTGGTTAAGAGCGGTAAAATCCGCGAGGTTTCGGACATACGCGACGAGACCGACTTGCACGGTCTTAAGCTTACCATTGACTTAAAGAGAGGAACCGACCCCGAAAAGCTTATGGCAAAGCTGTTTAAATCAACTCAGCTTGAGGACAGTTTCGGCTGCAATTTTAATATTTTGGTTGAGGGCTCGCCTATGGTTCTGGGTGTTAACGATATTCTTTGCGAATGGCTGCGCTTTCGCCGAAGCTGCGTAACAAGAGGAATGCAGTACGATATCGAAAAGAAAAGCGATAAGCTTAACCTTCTTGAGGGTCTTGAGAAAATTCTTTTGGATATAGATAAGGCGATAAGAATTGTCCGCGAGACGGAAGAAGACGCGATGGTTGTTCCGAATCTTATGGAAGGCTTCGGTATTTCAGAGGTTCAGGCTGAATTTGTGGCAGAAATTAAGCTGAGAAATTTAAATAAAGAATATATCTTAAAAAAGACAGCTGAAATCGAATCTCTCAAAGCCGAAATCGAAGAGTTAAAGGCAACCGTTTCAAGCAAGGCAAAAATCAATAAAATTATAGAAAAACAGCTTAAAGAAGTAAGCAAAAAGTTTGGCACTGACAGAAAAACATCAATAATTTCGGCAGAAGACGCGGTAATAGATATCGAACCCGACGAGCTTGTGCCTGATTTTGCGGTAAAGCTTTTCAGAACAAGAGAGGGATATATCAAAAAGATTTCACTTGTTGCGCTGCGTACAAGCGGCGAGCAGAAGCTTAAAGATGATGATGTAATAATAGAAGAAATCGAGACTTCAAACCGTGCCGAGGTTATCTTCTACGGCGGGGGAAGCGCCTATAAGATTAAGGTGTCCGATATCCCCGACGGAAAGGCGAGTCAGCTTGGCGAGTATATACCAAACCTTGTCGGGATGGAAGAAAAGTCGGATATAATAGGAATGGTGCCGGCGGGGGACTACCGCGGAAATCTGCTTTTTGTTTTTGAGAACGGAAAGTGCGCAAAGGTACCGCTTTCGGCATATGCCACAAAATCCAACCGCCGCCGTCTTACCGGGGCGTATAATGCAAAGTCTGCCGCGATTACTATGTTTTATCTGCCGGAGGACACGGATATTGTTATGCTGAGCAGCGCCGAAAAGGCTCTGTGCGTAAATACAGAGAAGATACCGCTTAAGACAACAAGAACAACCCAAGGTATAGGCGTTATGACACTTCGGCGCAACGCGGTTATAAAGGCGGCATACCGCGCCGAAAACAGCGGCTTTGCCGACCCGAAGAGGTACAGACCGCGGAACATTCCCGCGGCAGGCTCTGCCGTAAAGGATGAGGATAAGGGAATAGAGCAATTATCACTGTTTTAATAATTTGGCAAACTGCATAATAATTTTCAACAAAATTTATACAAAAAATTAATAAATTATACTTGAAGTTTTATGCGTTATGTTGTATAATGGGAGTGTAAGAAATACAAAATAAGTATTTCAACATATCCACAGATGACAGGAGGCATAAGTATGAAGTACAAAATTTTATGTAAACAGGTTGAATTGGCAGATTCCAGCAAGGAAAAGATAATCGCAAAAGTAAACAAGCTTGATAAATTCTTTACTGCTGACGACGAGTGCAAGATTCAGGTGTCAGAGCAGAAGGAGCATATGGTTGTTGAAATTACCTTTATGTATAAGGGATTTCTTATCCGTTCGGAGGCAAGAAACAGAGATTTGCTTGCGGCTGTAGATATTTGCTTATCGAATATAGACAGACAGATAAGAAAGAACAAAACAAAGCTGGCACGCAGACTGCGTGACGATGCACTTGAAAATTACAGCGTTGACCTGCCGGGAGGCGGCGCGGCTGACGCAAATGACAATAAAGATGAATTTAAAATCATAAAAGTTAAAAAGCTTTCGGCAAAGCCGATGATGGTTGAAGAGGCGATACTTCAGATGAATATGTTAGGGCATGACTTCTTTGTATTTAATGACCCCGACACGATGAATACAAATATTGTGTATCGCAGAAAAGACGGAAATTACGCTTTGATAGAAGAAGAGTAAGAGTATTAAAGGCACCGCCCGGCACTGTCGGGCGGTGCTTTTTTTATTGACTTTATAAAGTGTGTTTGATATAATATTTATATGATAATAAATACAGAGGGGTATACATATTATGAAAGCAAATCAAAAGGGGATTTTTATTGCCTTTGAGGGAATCGACGGCTCGGGCAAAAGTACGCAGATAAAAAAACTTACCGGGCGTTTGGCAGGGCTTGGAATAAGGTGCTATGAAACGCGTGAGCCTACCGATTCGCCTATCGGGTCTTTGGTTCATCAGATTATGACGGGAAGAATTAAAGCGGACAATAGGGTAATAGCAAGTTTGTTTGCAGCGGACAGAGCCGACCACCTGTTAAATGATACGGACGGAATTTGCAATCAGATAGAAGACGGGGTAACGGTAGTGACCGACAGGTACTACTTTTCTTCGTATGCATATCACAGCGTGGATATGGATATGGACAGAGTTATTGCTATGAACAGCGTAAGTTCTGAGGTGCTTAAACCAACCGTAACGGTTTTTTTGGACGTTCCTGTGGCGCTTGCGCTTGAAAGAATTGCAAAAAATCGGTTTCATACCGAGCTTTTTGAAAAGGAAGAGCGGCTTACAAAGGTGAGAGAGAACTATTTTAAAGCATTTGATAAGTTAAAAGATAGCGAAAATATTGTTGTTATCGATGCCGATGCTGACGAGGAAACGGTTGCAGAAAGAATCTGGAATGCAATATCTGAATTGTTTTAATAAAATCATCCAAAAGCAATCAGGCTTTTGGATGATTTTATTACAGACCGAATATTAACCAAAGCAATGCCCCGAAAGTCTTGATGTTTCGGTATAGCCTTTATTTTTATGCGCAAGCATCCAGTTAAACAAATCGGGTTCGGCGTATGCGCCGTTCCAGCTGTCGTGAAAGCAGTTTTCGTAGACAGTAAGTTTTGCTTCACTGCCGCAGGCGTTGACAGCGTCAACCATTTTTTCGCTTTCGCGGCACAAAACACAACTGTCATCCCTGCCGTGAAATGCCCATACACCGATATTTTTAAGTCTGGGGGCGTTCCAATACATACCTCCGCCGCAGATGGGAACAATAGCGGCAAAAATTTCCGGCATAGACATCGCAATCTGCCAAACACCGTATCCGCCCATACTTGCACCTATGGCGTATATGCGGCTTGCATCGGCAAGGGGGTCATTTGCCTCGGCGAGAACAAGCTCTTTCAGCTCTTGAAATATGTCAAACCACGTGTCGGCGCCGCATTGAGGGGCAATAATTATAAACGGAACATCGTCACGGCCGCCCATTGCCTCAAAAAACGGATTTGTCTCTACCTTGCTTATATCATCTCCGCGTGAGCCTGCGCCGTGTAGAAAAAGCAGAACAGGGTATTTGGTCTCCTGTTGCAGGCTATCAGGCACGGTTTTTATGTATTTTATGCTTTTGTACGCTTTGTGTTCTGCGGAAATACCGCTCTTTTTTAAATAATTCATAGTCAGTCTCCTTATCTGCCTTATATCGGCGTAAATTGTAATAAATTTATGTTGATATTTTAGTCCAATCCGTATTTAAGCTTTATCCTATCAAGCTTTTCTGTCATCGGCTTTTCTAAAAGCCACAGAAAAAACGCCGTTGATAAAGAGTGAATTAAATCAAACGGAAGCCCCGTGATATATGCCGAGACAATCATTTCTTTGTTTGGGGCATCGGTCATCATAAGCACGGACGCGGGATTCATAATTCCTCCGTATATTATAAAAGTTGCCAAAAAACCAAATATCGCAAACGATGCCCTTGTCTTGCCGAAGACTTTCAGTTTAAACAGCGTTCCCGCGATAAACCCTATCATTCCGAAGGCGAACATCTGCCAGGGCGTCCACGGACCTTGCCCAAAAAAGAAGTTAGAGACAAACGCTCCTGCCGCGCCAACCAAAAAGCCTGCTTCGCCGCCGAAGCATACACCTGTAATTATAACAATGGCGGCGACGGGCTTAAACTGCGGCAGCATATAAAATGCGGCTCTGCCGGCAACTGTCAGCGCACATAAAACGCTTATGATAACAACCTCGCGCGCGGGGGGCTTTTTTCTTTCAAATTCTGCACAAAACGGCAGTGTTATTTCAAGAATTATCAAAAGGCTTATAAAATAATACTTCCTGTCGCCGAAATAGTAAATCCCGACAAATATAGTCAGAGGTATTATGATAAAAGCCATAAACGCTGACCAAAGAGAGTATCCTTTCGCGGTATTTATTTTTTGCGGCGTATAGGTTCGTACGTGCACCGCTTTAGAATCCGAGTCTTTAACGCTTAGTCTTTTTGAGTTTTGTTCTTCGGATTTATACTCATTTATCGGTTCGCTTCCCGTTAAAGCGTATACTATGTCATCGTCAAGTACGGCGTTTTTGATTATTCCGCGTGCCATTCTTGCGGCAGAGGTGGTGTAATAGCTGTTTGACGCAAAAAATTGCTGCGGGGAGCCCTCGGATACGATTTTACCGTCAAAAAACATTCCGCAGCGATCGGCATATTTTGCGCAAAATTCAATATCGTGCGATACTGTTATTATCGTAACGCCGCAAAGTCCTTTAAGCATCTTGGCGAGCTTTTCTTTAAAATGTGCGTCAAGACCTTTTGTGGGCTCGTCCAGAATCAGTATATCGGGATTTGTAAGCAGTATTTTAGCAAGCGCCGCTCTTTGTTGCTCTCCCCCCGAAATATCAAACGGATGCTTTTCAAGAAGCCCGTCAAGCTCGCAAAATTCGATAATTTCTTTAAGCCTTTTCTGCGCGGTATCATCTTCTTTTGTAAAAAGAACGTCTTTCAAATCTTCAAAAACGGTTTTTCCGGCAAAAAGACTTTGAGGATTTTGCGGCAAAACGGCGATTTTTCCGTCCGCGCTTATGCTTCCGCGGTACGGTATTAAAAGACCCGCCATAGCCGAAACAGCCGTTGTTTTTCCCGCACCGTTTCCGCCCACTATTGCGTAAAACTCGTTTTTTCGTATTTTAAGTGATAATCCGCAGAGGATATCGGGCAGATTTTTATCATATCTCAGCCATACGTTTTTCATTTCAAGTGCGGTCGGCAGGTCGGCGGAGGTGGTCGCCTTTAACGGGACGGACTTCTTGACCTCCTGTTTAAAAAGCCATTCTCTGCCTTCGCGGACGGTAAGCGGAACATCTTTTAAAACTCTGCGCGCTGCGGCAATGTATATCCGCGCGGGAGACGGCAGAGCCGCAGCCATATCGCTTGATGCGTCGCACAAAATTTTGCAGACACTTTGAGGCGTGGAATCTGCAATGATACGCCCGTCCTCCATTACAACAACTCTGTCGGACTTTGAAAAGACCGAGTCAAGCTGATGAGTGGTTAATATTACGGTTATGCCCATATCGCGGTTGAGCTTTTCTACCGCGCCGATAAAGTTCTCGGCGGCGATTGGGTCAAGTCGGCTTGTCGGTTCGTCAAGTATCAGAACAGACGGCTGCATAACCATAATTGCGGCAAGGTTAAGCAGCTGTTTTTGACCGCCAGAAAGGTTTGAGGTATTCATATAAAACCAATCGGATATCCCGAAGAATGATGCTGTTTCAGCCACTCTTGCCCTGATTTCTTCGGTCGGCAGACCAAGGCTTTCAAGCCCGAAGGCAAGCTCGTGCCATACCTTATCTGTCACAATCTGATTATCGGGATTTTGCATTACAAAGCCGATTTTTTGTGACTGTTCTCTATGAGAAAGACTTGATATATCAAAGCCGTTTAAAAGAACCGAACCGCACTTTTTGCCATATGGAGCAAGAGGCGGCTTAATATGCCGCAAAAGGGTTGTCTTGCCAGAACCCGATTTGCCGCAGACGGTCACAAATTCGCCGCTGCGAATGTCAAGGTTTATGTTGCAGAGACTCGGATTTTTACAATTGGGATAGGTAAAAGTCAGATTTTTGATTTCAATGCCTTCCATTTCAGAGCCTCCTTAACTTCAATAATAATCGGAATACCGCACAGCAAAAAGTACGCCGCGTATATGCTTGCCGAATATGCGTTTATGACGGTGTATTTTATTGACGGAAAGTACCTGAAGTATATTCCGCCCGACAGTCTGCCGATCAGCACATATGCCGCCAAAACAACAACCGCCGCCAAAACGGCAAAATCACGGCATTCAAAACAAAAGTTTGAAAATGCCGTTCTTCCGTGCAGACCGTAGCCGCGGCTTTTCATACTGTCGGCGGTATCTATTGCGTTTTCAAAGCTCCACGTAATCATAACCGAAAGTATTTTAAGTCCGCCCTTTGCCTTGGCGATAAGACCTTTTTTGTATAAATCGCCGTATATGCCCGCTTGCGCAGCGGACACCTCTTTTATATGCTCTTTAAATCTCGGCACAAATCTGAGAGCCATAGACAAGACAAGCGACAGCGACGGTATAATTCTGCCGAAGAGGTATATAAGTTTGTCGCTTGTCATAACCTCATTAAATGCAGAAAACCAATTTATGACCGCCGCTATCATAACTGCCGCCGCAAGCCCGTAGATGACCGATTCAAGTGTAAGGGGATTTCCGCTTGGCAGATATGCAATGATAACCGTGCCTTTATGATTAAATGCGGGATTAATCAGCGCCGATATAATTAAAACGGGCAGCATATATTTAAGGTTAAACCATACCGATTTTCTGCCGATAAGCATAATCGGATAAATAATGGCGCATACAAGCGATATTATCAGGCATATCGGATTAATAAACACCATAGAAAAACCGATTACCGAGGCAAAATATACAAGATTTACAATCGGGTGAAACTTTTTAAATTCATTCATCGCGCTGACCTCCGCCGGAAGAATCCGCACCGACATCGCTGCCGAGGTCGCAGGTGTACAGCCATTCTACCTTGTCGCCTTGCTTGAGTATATACCGCGAACAGCCGTAATTGGGGCAAACGCCGTTTACTCTGTACATCCAGCCCGACAGCTCGCCGCAGTCAAATTCATAAATATTATTTATACCTTCTATATAGGCGCTGTTGTAAACGGGGGTGTTTACAAACTCAAGGTGAATTTTATTTTTCTTCATCTCGCGGACAAGGAGATTAAACACACTTTCACCCTCATAAAAGGCAACGGTTGTTTCCGCAAATATAATTCCGTCTTTAGGAATAAGCTCAAGCTTGTCCTTGTTAAGCCACGCAATATTTTTAAGTATATTGGCGCAGCTTATTGACATTGTACACGTAAGCTCTTTAACCTCTGCATCGCTGCCATCGGGCGAAGGCGCATTTTGATTATCTTCATCATTGCTCGGCTCGGCGGGCGGAGCAGTGTTTGAACCGCTTTGAACTTCGGGCGGTTCCGCCGAGACTGACGGATCGGTATTGCCCGACATTCTTTCGGCAAGAGCCATTTTTTCCTCCGCGCTTAAATGCCCGCCCGACTTAGATGAGGGTTTGTTTTCCTCGGTCGCTTCCTCGCCGGGCATTTTTATTTCTTCATCGGGATTGGATTCGGGTCGGTCCGAGTCTGCCGAATCCCCGTCATTTTCTTCTGATTTGACCGAAGAACTGCCGCGCGGCGTCTCGCCTTGAGAGACGGCAGTATTTACATCGCGGTTTTCGGGCGGTTTTTCACCGCAAAAAAAGGCAACGGTCAGCGCCGCGGCAATTATGACTGCGGCGATAATTAAAGACTTGTATTTTTTCATAAAGGTTAACTCCTATAAAAGCGCAGAGCGGTCAAGCATATTATAAACCATTGCGGCAACCTCGCATCTGGTGATGCATTTATCGGGATTAATTTCAATATCATCGTTTGGGACGATTCCCGATTTGACGCAAAATGCGGCGGATTCCTTTGCCCAGCCGCTTATTTTAATATAGTCGGTGAACTCTGCCAGAGTGTTTTGTATTTCGTTATCGGATACTTTTACAGTCATGCCGCAAAGCGCGGCGGCTCTTGCCGTCATACACATTGCCTCTTCCTTGGTGATGGTTCCGTTTGGATTAAACTCTGTTTCCGATACGCCGTTGATTATCTTAAAGTTATACGCGGCGGAAACATAATCGGCAAACCAATCCGTATCGGATATATCCGAAAACGGGTTTTCGTACCTTCCGTCAATGCCCAAAGCGCGGTCGATGATTGCCGCAAATTCAGCCCTTGTCATTGTGCTGTCGGGGTCAAAGAGAGCGTCCGTTTTTCCGTTTATAATTCCTCTTGATGCCAGCGCCTCTGTTTCGGCGCGGTTTGCGTTATTTGCTATATCGTCAAAGGTTTTAAAGTACAAAACGGGCTGTTTCTTTACCGCCGCGTTTTTTTCGGGAAGTCCGTCGGACAAATTTTGATTCGGGTTGTCGCTGTCGGCCTTTACATCGGTCATATCATAAAGAGATTGTACGCCTTGAGAGTATCTCTCTGCGGCGGACAGAGCACACAGAGCCTGCTCGGTTGCCATAAGATTTGCCGCGCCGCCCTTTGTATGAGAGAAGCTGCCGTCGGGGTTTTTATATGACAGAAGTGAGTCAAGAACGCTGAATCCGTTTTTGACAAAGCGTGTATCGTTTAAAGAAATGCCGAGAGAGCAAAGCGCAATTATAACCTGAGCCGAGCTTTCGGAGGATTCGTTTGAATATGCTTCAAACCCTCCGCTTTCTTTTTGGCTTTGAGAGATATACAAAAGTGCCTTGTCAACGGCAGAAGAAACGTTTGGGGTATTTTTGTATCTTGATAAAGCCTGAAGCGCCATAGCGGTTAAATCTGTATCGGCGTCCGATGAGGCAGAAAACGCCCAGGCGCCGTTCTCAAGCTGAGAGCTTAGTATCGCGTCTATATACATATCGCGTGTGGCGCGGAGCTTTGCCTCTTGATTATAAGGAATTTCATAATTTCCGCTGTCAAGTGCGATAAGGGCAAAAATCGAACCGTTAACTCCTTGAAGGGTGGTCTTTTCAAAATCGCCGAGGGGGTATAAAAGATTATAGCCCGAAAAACTTTCGGGGTTGATGCCGAGAGAGGTAAGAGCGAGTATCACGCGTGAATATTCGGTGTACTTTCTTTCGCTTAAAACTCCGTTTAGGGTTTTAAGCTGTTCAGCCGCGGATTTTGTATATGAATCAAAAAAGCTGTCGGCGGCACAGCCGCTTCGCGCAAGACCTATAACCGACCATTCACCGCCGATTGAGCCTATCTGCGGCGCTTTAACCGTGTTTAAAATATATTCTGCTGTTTCTGACTTTTCAAGGCTGATATCCGTGTCGGCAAAGCATACAGCGGCCGAGGATATAAGAATAATAAAGCTCAGAAAAGCGGCAGATATCTTTCCGAAACCGTTTTTTTTCATATTGACTTCTCCTTAAAATTGTTTAATAAGAATTAATTCTTATTATATCACATATTTTTTGTTTATTCAATATAAAAAATGAGTGTGTCCGATACAAAAAACGGACGGGAATACCCATCCGTTTTTGTATCGAAAATGCCTTAAGCTTTATTCAATTCCGTAAAAGCGTTTTGCATTTTTATTTGTAATGTCGCATAATTCTTCGTAGGATACGCCTTTTATTTCAGCCATCTTGCGTGCGACAAATTCAACATAGCCGCTGAAGTTCCTTTCGCCGCGGTGCGGCTCGGGTGACATATAGGGACAGTCGGTCTCTATCATCAGCCTGTCAAGAGGAACGGCGGCGCAAGCCTCAACCGCGCGCCTTGCGTTTTTAAAGGTTATAACGCCTGTAAAAGAAATCATCATTCCAAGCTTTAAAATTTCTTTTGCGGTTTGGGCGCTGCCAGAGAAGCAATGCACCACACCTTTTGAAATATGATGCTCTTTTAAAATCTCAAGACATTCGCCTTTTGAATCTCTGTCGTGGATAACCACAGGCATATCAAGCTCTTGCGCAAGCTCAAGCTGGCGCACAAACCACTTTTTTTGTATCTGCGGCGCGACATCATCGGGATAGTGATAATCAAGACCGATTTCGCCGACAGCGCGAACCTTCGGATTGGCGGCAAGAGCTTTAAGTACTTCCATATCGGCTTCGGTCAGATTGCCTGTTTCGCTTGGGTGCACACCTACCGCCGCATATATAAAATCGTATTTTTCGGCAAGCGTAATAGAACTTTTTGAAGTTTCGATGCTTGAGCCGATGTTTGTTATATTAGTAACCCCGTAAGATTTGAGGTTTTTTAAAACCTCATCACGGTCTTTGTCAAACTGCTCATCATCAAAGTGAGCGTGGGTGTCAAACAGCATGGCTTTTCTCTTTTCTTCTGCATAATATGATTCAGGTTATCGGCAGATTTTATTTTACAATATTTTTGATATCGGCTTTTACGGCTTCGACAAGAGCCTCAGCCTCAGCCTTATCCTTGCCTCTCATCAGGCAGTAGAGCTTAATTTTAGGCTCTGTTCCCGAGGGGCGAACAACAAAATTATTGCCGTCCTCAAGCTCAAGATAAACTACATCCGACTTGGGCAAGAGAATTTTTTCCGTATTTCCGCTTGCGATATCGGTGCGGACAGAAGTTTTATAGTCACGTACGGCTGTAACCTTTTTGCCTGCAACAACCTTAGGCGTATCTGCACGCAGATTATCCATAATACCCGAGATTTTGGCGCTTCCGTTCATTCCCTCCATTACAACGGATTCAACATATTCTATATAATAACCGTATTTTTTGTATATGTTCTCCATCTGTTCCGAGAGGGTAATGCCCTTTTCGCGGTAGTAAAGCGTCATTTCGGCGATAAGCATTGTCGCAACAACCGCGTCTTTGTCGCGCGCATAGGTTCCCTTAAGGTATCCGTAGCTTTCTTCAAAGCCAAAGAGATAGGTTCCTATCCCCGTCTGCTCTGACTCTTTAATTTTTTCGCCTATAAACTTAAATCCTGTCAGAACCTCTTTCATTTCAACTCCGTATGCGCCGCATATAGCCTTAACAAGATTTGTGGTAACTATTGTTTTAACTATATATCCGTCATCGGGAAGCTGTCCGCGCTCTTTAAGTGAGGACAGAATGTATTCTGTCAGCAATGCACCAACCTGATTGCCTGTGAAGTTTGTATATTCGCCGTCTTTATTTTTAACTATTATTCCCACGCGGTCGGCATCGGGGTCGGTTCCTATAATCAAATCGGCCCCGCATTCTTTGGCATATCCTATAGCAAGGGTAAAGCCCTCTTTATTTTCGGGATTGGGAGACTTAACCGTCGGGAATCTTCCGTCGGGCATTTCCTGCTCTTTTACCACAACAACGTTGTCAAATCCGATTCTTTTTAAAATTTTGCGGACGGGCTTGTTGCCTGTGCCGTGGAACGGAGTATACACAAATTTAAGGGTATCTCCCTTTTCTCTAACAAGCTCGGGGTTAATGCACTGAGCCTGAACGCAGTCGAGATATGCTTCTTCGACATCGTCACCTATCATTACTATCATTCCGCCCTTAACGGCTTTATCAAAGTCGCAGGTTTTAACTCCGCTGAATATGTCGGTATTTTCGATTTCTTCAAGCACTATGGCGGCAAGCTCGGGATTAAGCTGAGCACCGTCCGCGCCATATACTTTATAGCCGTTGTATTTTGCGGGGTTGTGGCTGGCGGTTATAACTATTCCGGCGGTGGCGTGCTTGTAGCGAACGGTAAATGAAAGCTCCGGCACGGGCTTTAACTCTTCAAACAAGTATACCTTGATTCCGTTAGCCGCAAGAATAGCGGCAGAGGTTTTTGCAAACTCATCTGACTTGATGCGGCTGTCATATGCGATAGCAACACTGAGTTCGGCATCTTTGGGGTTTGTTTTAATCAGCTGATTTGCAAGACCTTGAGTTGCCTGGCCCACCACATACGAGTTCATACGGTTGGGACCTGCACCTATGATTCCGCGCAGACCTGCTGTTCCGAATTCAAGCGTTTTGTAAAAACGTTCTTCTATTTCCTTTTTGTTGCCGCTGATTTCGTTAAGCTCTGCAACGGTTTCTTTATCGGCATTTTCAAGCCATCTTTTATATTCCTGTTTATAATCCATTTTAAGTACCTCCAAGGGTTATTCTTAGTTTAATTATATTATACTATTAAACTTGTCCAAATACAACCATAATATTAAAGAATTTTTGGCTCTGTCAGGGTTGATTTTTTTGTTAATGTTTGATATATTATGTAAAGTGAGAATAATTTGGGGCGGCTGCCCGAAGGAGCGATAAATTTATGAAAATAGCAATGGGAAACGACCACGGCGGAATCAATCACAAAAATTATATAAAAGAATATCTTGAAAAGAACGGCTTTGAAGTTGTTGACTTCGGAACAAATACACCCGAATCCGTGGATTATCCCGATATAGCAAAGGCGGTAAGCCTTGCGGTAAGGGACGAAGATTATGACTGCGGAATTTTAATCTGCGGAACGGGAATAGGTATGAGCATTGCCGCAAACAAGGTTCGCGGAATCCGTGCCGCTCACGTTACCGATACATACAGCGCAAAGATGGCAAAGCAGCATAATGACGCGCAAATAATCTGTCTGGGCGAGAGAATTACGGGACCCGACCTTGCGCTTGAGATTGTAAAGGCATATCTTGGTCAAGAGCACCTTGGCGGCAGACATTCAAGACGTGTAAGCAAGATAACCGAAATCGAAAGTCTTTGATTTTTGAGTTCTTTTTGACAATTTGAGCATAATATGATAAACTGTTATCAAGAGGTGACTTTAAATGACGATAACATATGAGCTTGGAAGTTCACTGTATGTAAATATCACAAACCGATGCAGCAATGCCTGTGCGTTTTGTGTGAGAAATAAGCACGATACCGTAAACGGTACAGACAATCTTTGGCTTGACCGAGAGCCTTCGGTCGATGAAATAAAAGCAGACTTTGAAAAGAGAGATGTTTCCGCATATGATGCGGTTGTATTTTGCGGATACGGCGAGCCGATGATGAGGGCGGATGTTGTGATTGAGGTGGCAAAGTGGCTTAAAGAGAAGTACAGCGGCGTAAAAATCCGCATTAACACCAACGGTCAGGCAAATATGATTTGCGGCGAGGATATAACGCCGAGATTTGAGGGGATTATCGATTGTGTTTCGATAAGTTTAAATGCCGAAAACGCCGAAAAGTATCAGAAGCTTTGCAAAAGCGAATACGGAGAGGCGGCGTATGACGGGCTTTTGGAGTTTGCAAGGCTTGCAAAAAGATATGTGCCCGAGGTGGTTTTGTCGGTGGTGGATATAATGAAGTCCGAAGAAATAGAGCAATGCCGCAAAATTGCGGAGAATTGCGGAGTTAAATTCCGCGTTCGCGAGTTTATAAAATAGCGGGAGGATTTATGCTTGAATTAAACGATATTACACTTGATAAAAAAGAGCTGATAGATGGCTTTTTGAAAAGAAGAAAGAGCAGAAATTCCGAATTCAGCTTTTCATATCTTTATATGTGGAGAAAAAGCTATGATATGAAGTATGCAATAACAGACGATATGCTTTGTATTCTGCCCAAGCATACGGGCGGGCCGAGAAGTGCAAGCTTTCCCATAGGATTTGAAAACCCCGACGGAACATCAAGAAGTATAAAAAAGTTTGTGGAAACGCTGCTTGAGTATTTTAAAGAGAGCGGCGAAGAACCGCTTATACATCTTTATGATGAAAGTACTATGGAGCTTCTTGTGAAAGAGTTTCCCGATAAGTTTATCATAACAGAGGACAGAAATAACTTTGACTATGTTTACAGAGTTGATGAGCTTACAAAGCTTTCGGGCAAGAAATTTCATTCAAAAAAGAATCATATAAATAAATTTAAAAAGATGTACCCCGATTGGGAGTATTGCAGGCTGTCGCCCGAGAATAACGGCGAATGTATGGCTTTGTTTGACGAGTGGCAGACCGATAAAGGCTGGGAGGCGGAAAGCATAGGCGAGGAGAGAGAAGCCCTGTGCGAGTTTTTGAATAACAGAGATACTCTTGGGTATATCGGCGGCGGAATCCGTATTGGCGGAAGGCTTGTCGCATTCAGCTTCGGAGAAGCTCTCGGTGCTGATACGGCGGTTATTCATTTTGAACACGTTGACCCGAACTGCGAGGGGGCGTTTGCCATAATTAATCAGCAGTTTTTAGAGCACGAGTGGCAGAATTATACCTATGTGAATCGGGAAGAGGATATGGGAATCCCCGGAATGAGAAAAGCGAAGGAGTCGTATCACCCCGCATTTATGATAAAAAAATATGTTGCGACATTAAAATAAAAACAACAGCCCGACGGTTTTTTAGCCGTCGGGCTGTTGTTTTGCCGCAATGAATTTAACTGCGCAGACGTTTATCCGATTTTACGGAAATCCGTGTTCCGATTGACTGAAAGATTTGAACCAGAACAATGAGGAAGAAGACCGCTACAAGCATAACAAGATATTTATATCTGTAGTATCCGTAGTTTATGGCGATTTTACCGAGTCCGCCGCCGCCGATTATTCCGCTCATAGCGGAATAGCCGAGGATAGTTGTTATCGCAATTGTCAGATTGGACATAAGCGACGGAACGCTTTCGGGTATCATAACCTTTAATATTATCTGCATCGGGGTTGCGCCCATACTTTGCGCCGCCTCTATGATATTGGGGTTAAGCTCTCTTAAACTGCTTTCCGCAAGCCTTGCCACAAACGGAGCGGCGGCGATTACAAGAGGAACTATCGATGCCGTTGTTCCGACCGATGTTCCGACAATCAGCCGCGTAAGAGGAATAACCAAAATCATAAGTATAAGAAAGGGTATAGAGCGAAGCAGGTTTATTATAATGTCAAGCGCGGAAAGTACAGGCCTCGGCAGAGGAAGAACCCCATCCTTTGAACCAACGACGAGTAAAACGCCGAGAGGAAGACCTATTATCACAGAAAATAAGGTTGACAAAAGAGTGACGTAAACCGTTTCCCATATTGCCAGCAAAAATTCGTTTTGAATAATCTGCAAAGCCTCATTTACGGCTTCGCCCGATAAAAACTGACCAAGCATCAGATTTCCCTCCTTACAATAATATCGGGTATATTTTCAAGATACTCAACCGCGGCTTCAAGCTGTTCGCCGCCGCCGTTAATGCCAAGTATCATATTGCCGAAGACCTTATCGCCTATGCACTTTGTCTGGGCGTAAAGGATATTTGCCTCCAGCTTTTTGTCCATTGCCATTCTGGCAATTATCGGCGTTCCCGCAACCGCCGCACCGTTGTATATAACACGAACGGAGTTTTGCGAAAGGTGGCTCGGCACATTGTCATCGGGGTTTGAGCTGAAGACAAGTCTCTTTGCCGCAGCTGACTTCGGCATAGTAAACACATCGTTTACGCTGCCCTCTTCTGCGATGCTTCCGTTATCGAGAATGGCAACCTTGTTGCACACCTTTTCAACCACACTCATTTGATGAGTGATAATGATAACGGTTATGCCAAGCTTTTGATTTATCTCCTTGATTAAATCAAGGATAGATTCGGTGGTTTTGGGGTCAAGAGCACTTGTTGCCTCATCGCAAAGAAGTATTTTCGGGTCTGTCGCAAGTGCACGCGCTATGGCAACTCTTTGCTGCTGCCCGCCTGAGAGCCGTGACGGGTAAGCCTTTGCCTTATCGGGAAGCCCTACGGTTTCAAGTAGTTCAAGCGCCCTTTGCTTTGCCTTTACTTTGTTTACTCCGGCAAGTTCAAGCGGAAAGCACACATTGTCAAGACAGGTGCGCTGCATCAGCAGATTAAAGCTTTGAAATATCATTGTCACGTTCCTTCGAACCTCGCGAAGCTTTGCCGCAGAAAGCGAACCTATGTCAACTCCGTCGATTATTACGTTGCCGTCGGTCGGGCGTTCAAGCATATTTATACAGCGGACAAGTGTACTTTTGCCCGCGCCGCTCATACCGATTATGCCGTAAATATCGCCGTCATTTACAGTCAGCGAAATATCTTTAAGCGCATCAACCGTTCCGTCGGCGGTTTTAAATGTTTTGGAAAGATTTTTAATTTCTATCATACAGGTTGTTCTCCTTGATTGCCGAAGCGTATCGGCATATTAAAATCTCTTATACGAATTATAGGGGCGATGAAAAGCATCGCCCCATTCGTTTTTTGTTTTATGTTATTTTATCGGGTCAAGATTTTTTTGCTTTCCACCGTACAGACCCATCGGCTCAACGTGGATTGCGCCCACAGATACAACGTGAGTTCCGTTCTGCTTATCAAAGTCTTCAAGATAGGGCAAGTGCTGGAAGTAGTTTGCGTCAACCTCTCCGCTGTCAACAACGTTGTTCGGCTGAATGTAATCCGTAAATTCTTTTATATCAAGCTTGATATTCTTGTCTGCAAGAATTTCTTTTGCGACAGCAAGAATCTCAGCGTGAGGAGTGGGCGAAGCCGCAACTGAAATTGCGCTTCCCGACAGCGCGTCATAGTTTACAGAGTCGTCATAGCCGCTTCCGGGATTGTCTACAACGCTTACAACCGAGCCGTCGTACTTTGTCTTGATAAATTCGGCAACCTTTGTGCTTTCAAGGGCAGCCTTAAGAGCTTTTACCTTGTCGCTGTTCTCGTTTCCTTCTTTTACAGCTAAAATATTACCGTATTCCGAAGAAGAACCTTCTGTTACAAGCGAGTCCGAAACAGGGTTGAGACTTGCCTGAATGGCATAGTTTGAATTTATAACAGCGTAATCAACATCTTTTAATACATTCGGTATCTGTGCCGCCTCAACCTCTTTGAATTTTATGTTGTGCGGGTTTTCCGCGATGTCGCTGACCGTTGCGGTTATTCCGGCGCCGTCTTTAAGCTTGATATAGCCGTTGTCCTGAAGCAGAAGAAGTGCACGCGCCTCGTTCGTTGTGTCATTGGGAACAGCGATTGTTACGCTGCTTTCCGTCTTTCCGCCGCCGCATGCGGCAAGCAATGCCGAAGCGGTAACTGCCGCTGCAATGATTGATAATGCTTTAGTAAATTTTTTCATAACTTAATTCCTCCGTTTTCAATATTCATTATTTCTTTAACGTGAGTCTATCATACCACACTTTTCCGATTCTGTCCAATACACAATAATTATCGTTTGTTATAGTTTTAAGCTATAACAAACGATAATTGATAAATTTGATATTATATAGATGACGGGTCGATGAACCAGCGTCCGTTGATTCTGTACACTATCACGTTTCGGGTTGACGGAGCAGAAACGATATCGCCTTTTTGAGCGACACTGACCTTTATTTTGTATGCCTTGCGGCAGCGGATTTTTCCGTAGGATTTGTTATCCTTGCTGTTTTCGGACAAAAAATTGTTTATATTATCAATCCGCGCCTTAAGCTCTTCACCTTCGATTTTTGTTTTGCTTATTATTCTGCATTCAACATCGATATCGTCATTGCTGTCGGACAGATAGCGGCTGCTCATCGAATCAAAATAAGAAAAGTTATCTTTTATCAGCTTTTGATACTGCACGGGCATAGTTTTAAGCATACCCATTGTGTCTCTGTTTTCGGCTAAATCAATGTATTTATATACGACCCTTGTCGGGCTGCTGTGATAATCAACGGCTTTATATATGCAAAACAGTGCGGATAATGCAATGATAACGCTTGCCGCGATAACAGCCGTTTTAAATCCGCGGCGCCTTTTCCCTCGAGGGATATCAAAACTGCCGTTGACCTCTTGATACTCTTGATGCATAATATCGTAAGGCTTTGAGAGAGTGTATTCTGGATATTCATCGCTTTCGGCAGAGCCGCAGCTGCTGCCCGAAGCCTCGCCGCTATCATCGACAAATGTCTCGGAACAGCAGCCAAGGTTGCTGCCGCAGGACACACAAAACTTTGCTATATCTTCATTTTCTTTTCCGCAATTTTTACAGCGCATCAAAAAAACTCCTTTTTACAACATTTTCTTTAATATATCATAAAAGATAGGTGGGGTCAACAATCAAAATCAACAACTAAGCAAGGTTATACGGATAAATAATTATTTAAAATTAAATAACAGAGGGATGCACGCGGCGGCAGATGTACCGCTTTTGATGCATAAGATTTAAGGAAAACAAATTTGTTTGAAGAATAATATCGAAAAAGTTTGAAATAAAGTTAAAAAATCTATTGCTTTTTAATCAAAAAGTGATACAATATAAAGTTGGAAAGCAAATAATTACGGGAGTGGTAAAAATGGATAGCTATACAATTTTTAAGGATATAGCGATAATTCTGATGGCGGCAAAGTTTTGCGGAATACTTGCGCGGAAGGTGAAGGCCCCGCAGGTTGTGGGCGAAATCGTTGCCGGGCTTTTGATAGGGCCGTGCCTGCTCGGCTGGGTTGCGCAAAGCGACTTTATTTCGCAGATGGCAGAGATAGGGGTAATCATTCTTATGTTCTCGGCGGGACTTGAGACTGATATCAAAGACCTTTTAAAGACAGGGCCGGTTGCGTTTGCCATTGCGTGTATGGGTGTGCTTGTGCCGTTGGTGGGCGGAACGCTTTTATATATGGTGTTTTACGGATTTTCACCCATTGGCAGCGATGAGTTTTACAAGGCGCTGTTTACGGGCACAATACTTACGGCGACATCGGTCAGCATAACCGTTCAGGCGCTGCGCGAGATGGGGCATCTTAAGGGCAAAATAGGTACAACGATTGTCAGCGCGGCGGTAATAGACGATGTTATCGGAATAATAGTTCTGACTTTTGTTATCGGGCTTAAAACGCCAGACTCAAGCGTTGGCAAGGTTGTCATAAACACGGTAATGTTTTTTGCCGTGTCGGGTATCGGCGGAGTTATTGCATATAAATTGTTTAAATTGTTTGATGCAAAGTATCCGCACACAAGAAGAATACCGATTATAGGTCTTGCATTGTGTTTGTTTATGGCATATGCGGCGGAAACGTTTTTCGGAATAGCCGATATTACAGGCGCGTATGTTGCGGGCATAATTCTTTGCAGCATTCGGGATTCCGATTATATTGCAGAGAAGATGGATATAAATTCGTATATGATATTCGGGCCGCTTTTCTTTGCAAGTATCGGACTTAAAACAAATATAGAAAGCTTTAATATGTCGATACTTGTATTTTCGATTGCATTTGTTATCTTGGGAATGATAACAAAGGTTATCGGCTGCGGACTGGCGGCAAAGCTTTGCGGAAATTCGTGGCTGGATTCGGCAAAGGTCGGAGTGGGAATGATGGCGCGCGGCGAGGTTGCGTTGATAGTATCGCAAAAGGGGCTTGCTGTCGGGATGCTGTCGCCGGTGTATTTTACGGCGGTCATTCTGCTTATAATCGTATCGTCGATTTTAAGCCCGATTTTGTTAAAATATTTGTATTTGAGACAGAATGTTCAATCCGAATAAAGTATTATATTTTGGCATAATATATTTTAAGAAAATATGTTATGAGGGGTATGAAATATAATGCGTAAAAAGTTCGGGGCTTATGTAATATCCGTTGCTGCGGCGCTCGTGGTCGGTGCGGCTTCGGCGGCAATCAGCGGAGGAGGATTTGATACATACAAGACTTTAAGGCTTCCACCGTTTGCGCCGCCTTCGGCGGCCTTCCCGATTGTATGGACGGTTTTGTTTATACTTATGGGCATAGGTGCGGCGGCGGTGTATAAGTCGGCTTCAAACAAGCGCTTTGACGCGCTTGCTGTCTATGCGGCTCAGCTTGCGGTAAACTTCTTTTGGTCAATAATCTTTTTTAAATTTGAGGCATATTTGTCTGCGTTTATATGGCTGATACTTTTGCTTGTGCTGATTGCCGTTATGATTTTCAGGTTTTGGGGTATAAACAAAGCGGCGGCGGTGCTTCAGATTCCGTATTTTTTGTGGACGGTATTTGCAGGATATTTAACCCTATTCGTATACATTTTAAATAAGTGACCGTTGAGGTTCACCCGTGTTTAACACTCGGGTGAACTTTTTGTTGTATTACGGTGCGGATTGTGATACAATATACTTAAATTATACAACTTATTAATAATAGGGGTGATAAGGATGTGTGTAAAAAAGGTTGCGGAAATGATTAAAGAGTGCGGGAATATTGTGTTTTTTGGCGGTGCGGGGGTGTCAACCGAAAGCGGAGTTAAAGATTATCGCAGTAAGGACGGACTTTATAATACCGTAAAGGAATACGGCGTTTCGCCCGAGGAGATACTTAGCCACAGCTTCTTTTTTGAAAAACCCGAGGTGTTTTATGATTTTTACAGAAAGTATTTTATAGTTGATGCAAAGCCGAACGATGCCCATAAGGTATTGGCAGAGCTTGAAAGAATGGGAAAGCTTAAAGCGGTTATTACGCAGAATATTGACGGCTTGCATCAAATGGCGGGAAGCAAAAACGTGATTGAGCTTCACGGCACGGCGGGAAGCTTCAGCTGTTATGACTGCGGACGGGAGGCAGAGGCTGAAGATGTTATCGGCGTAATAAAGAACGGCAGGGTTCCCATATGCAAGTATTGTTCGGGGAGAGTTAAGCCGAAGGTCGTTTTGTACGGCGAGTCTTTGTATGACGGCGTTGCCGAAAGCGCGGTTAATTTTGTATCTCGGGCGGATATGCTTATAGTCGGCGGAACTTCGCTTGCGGTCTATCCCGCCGCGTCGTTTGTCAGATACTTCGGCGGCAAATATATTGTTATAATAAACAAAACAGAAACGGGGTACGATAACAGCGCGGATTTAATAGTGAGGGAAAATATAGGCGAGTTTTTAAGAGCGGTAATGAATGAAATAAATTGACAAAAAATATCATATAGATATAACATCGGTATTTTAGTAACGGAGGTGTTATACTGTATGATATTTTCATTTTTACAAACAGTTATAAGCTCGGTCACGCTGCTGCTTTCGTATATATCCGGAAGCAGCTCGTTTCCGAAGCCGCTGAGCGCCGAAGAAGAGAAAAAGTATATCGAGCTTTACAGAAAAGGCGACAGCCACGCAAAGGAAGTGCTTATCGAGCATAATCTGAGGCTTGTTGCGCATATAGCAAAAAAGTATACGGGAAGCGTGCGCGACAGCGAGGATATAATATCGATAGGAACAATAGGGCTGATAAAGGGAATTTCAAGCTTTGACCCGTCCAAAGGAACGCGCCTTGCCACTTATGCCGCGCGGTGCGTGGACAATGAGATACTTATGCTGATGAGAGCGCAGAAGAAGACCCAAGGGGACGTTTCTTTAAATGAGACGATAGGAACGGATAAAGAGGGCAATCAGATAATGCTGATAGATGTTATGAAATGCGACAATGCCGATATATTTGACGAGATTAACTCGGGGATACAGGTCAGACAGCTGTACAAAAATATAAAAAACGAGCTTGATGAAAGGGAGCGAAAGGTGATACTTTTAAGATACGGGCTTAACGGAAAGAGATGCTATACCCAAAAAGAGGTGGCAAAAAAGCTCAACATATCCCGCTCTTATGTCTCAAGAATCGAAAAAAAGGCGGTTGGAAAGCTCGGAAAGGGAATAGTTGATAATTCATAAAGGTTAAATGCCGCGTTTTGTATATGAAATTACCTTAAAAAGCTTGACAAAGCGGGCGGTAAGTGGTATACTGATAACATAACATAATAGGATACGGCTGAGAGTGAGGAACTTCCTCACTCTTTTGATTTGTATAATGTTGGTTATCAGGTTAACCTGTGTTAAATCGAGCGGCGCTGCGGCACAGCTTATGTAAAGGAGGGTAAATATGGCTTTTTCAAAAACCGAGAGTACAGTTTATGAACTGGCAAAGGATATTGCCGAGGATAAAGACTGTTACGTCTATGATGTAGAGTTTGTCAAAGAAGGCGGAATGTACTTTCTGCGCGTTTATGTTGACTGTGACGGAGGGATAGATCTTGATAAGTGCGAGGCGGTAAGCCGTGCGCTTAGTGACAGGCTTGATGAGGCAGACCCGATTTCTCAGAATTATTATCTTGAGGTTTCCTCGCCGGGGGTTGAGCGAAAGCTGAAAACAAAGGAGCACTTTGACAGATATACGGGTGAAAAAATCGACATCGGGCTTTACAAGGCGATAGACGGAAGCAAGCAGCTTACGGGAACGCTGCTCGGATATGACGGAACCGATATAAAAGTTGAGGTAAGCGGCAAAGAACTTGTACTTCCCCAAAAGGGAACATCTTATGTAAAGCTTCACTTTGAGTTTTAGGAATTTATAATTTAAGAAAAACGGCGGTACATTCCGCACGGAAAGGATGATTTAAAAAATGAGTTCAGAATTATTTGATTCACTGGCATTGATTGAAGAAGAGAAAGGAATAAGCCGCGAGGTTGTGCTTGACGCACTTGAGGGCGCGCTGATTTCGGCATACAAGAAGCACTTCGGGGCGGTACACGACATCGGAGTTGTATTTGACGAAGAATCCGGAGCAATTCGTATAATCGCGCGCAAAAAAGTGGTTGACGAGGTTGAGGACAGAGAATCCGAAATTTTGCTTGACGAGGCAAAGCGTATCGACAGCAAGTATGAAATCGGCGATACTGTCGAGATAGAGGTTACACCCGCATCGTTCGGCAGAATCGCAGCGCAGACGGCGCGTCAGGTAATCCTTCAGAGAATCCACGAGGCAGAGCGTGAAAAGATGGTAAGCGAATATTCGGACAGAGAAAACGATATTGCAACCGCGGTTGTAAGAAAGATTGAAAAGAGAAACGTTCTTCTTGAAATCGAAGATACCGAGTCTGTTCTTATGCCGAACGAGCAGGTTCGCGCAGACCACTATAAAGTGGGCGAGCGGTATAAAGTGTTTGTGGTAGAGGTTGCCGAATCGGTTAAAGGCGTACATCTTGTTGTATCAAGGTCGCATCCGGGGCTTGTCCGCAGATTGTTTGAGCTTGAGGTTCCCGAAATCGGACAGGGAATAATAGAGGTTAAGGCTCTCTCGCGCGAGGCGGGTTCAAGAAGTAAAATCGCGGTATATTCCGCTCTTGAAAACGTTGACCCCGTAGGAACCTGCATAGGTCCCAAAGGAATGAGAGTTCAGGCGGTTATAAATGAGCTTCGCGGTGAAAAGATTGACATTATCAAATACAGCGATAATCCGGCAGAGTATGTTTCAAACGCGTTAAGCCCCGCAGAGGTTCTCTCGATTGACGTTGATGAGGATAAAAAGATGTGCAGCGTGGTTGTACCAGATGACCAGCTGTCGCTTGCGATAGGCAGAGAGGGGCAGAACGTTCGTCTTGCGGCAAGACTTACGGGCTGGAAAATAGATATATCATCAAAGCCAAGCGAAAAGAAAGATGATTCGGAGGATATTATACCTCAAAATGTTCTCGATTCTCTGGAAAGCGGAGAGAATGACTAATGGCTGTTGTTTTCAGAATGTGCGCTGTTTGCAGAGAAAAACGCCCCAAAAGTGAGCTTTTAAGAATAGTTAAAAGCCCTGACGGCAAAATATATATAGATGAAGAGGGCAAGCGCAACGGCAGGGGAATGTATATATGCAGAGACAAAGACTGCCGTGAAAAAGCCGCAAAACGGCGTGTGGTTGAAAAAGCTTTTAAAACCGCGCCGGGCGATATATATGACGGGATAAATAATTTGCCCGTTATATAAAGATGAATGAAAGTGAGCAGAGAACATATGTGTTTAAATCAAAAGCTTCGCGGGTTATTGTCCCTTGCGATGAAAGCGGGAAAGCTTGAAGTCGGCGAGGGCAGAGCAAAGGACGCGATTTACCGCGGCGGAACATTTCTTATTGTTGTGTCCGGAGACGCATCGGAAAATACAAAGAAGAAGTTCGGCGATATGGCTGCCTTCAGAAAAATTCCGATAGAGTTTATATCGGACCGCGGTGAGTTGGGAAGCGTCATCGGACGTGACTTTGCGGTAACAATGGCTGTCACGGATAAAGGATTCGCGGACGGAATAAAAAAGCTGATTGACGGCTGACCGCGATGGACTGTGCTTGCAGGAAAGGATGGATTAATATATGGAAAAAATCAGAGCGTATGAACTGTCTAAGGCATTCGGATTTCCGAGTAAGGAAATTGTAAAGGTTCTTCACGATTACGAGGTATCGGGAAAGAATCATATGAGCGCCCTTACCGAGTATGAACTGAATGTAATATTTGAATATTATACGCAGAAAAATCAAGTTAAGGATTTTTCGCTGTATAATAAAGAAAAGCCAAAGAAAGAGCCCGAGGCTGAAGAGCAGACCGAAACCGAGGTTAAGGAAGAGTCGACTGAGGAAGAGGCTGCTATAGAGGTGGGCAGAAAGGTCAGAATGGTAGATACGCGTGTAAATACGGTTGACCTTGACAGAATCGATGACGAAAAGATAGAAGAGCTTATCCCCGACAATGTTAAGCAGGGAAGCAAAAAACAAAAAATTAATCAGAAAAAGAAAAATAAGCAGCTCGGCACAAAGCAGAAGCGTTCGCCCGAGGAGAATCTGGTGCGCAAAGAGAAAAAGGATAAGAAAGAAGAAAAGGTTCACGTTCTTATTCCGGACGAGATTACGGTGGGTCAGCTTGCCGAAAGAATGAAGCGCCCGGCAACAGAGATTATCAAAAAGCTTATGCTTCTGGGAATAATGGCATCGGTTAACGAAACAATAGATTTTGATACTGCTTCGCTTATAGTTGAGGAGCTTGGCGGAACATTTGAAAAGGAAATAATCCTGACAGAAGAGGATAAACTGTTTAAAGACGTTCCCGATACACCCGATCAGCTTAAGCCGCGTTCACCCGTTGTTGTTGTAATGGGTCACGTTGACCACGGTAAGACGTCTCTTCTTGACTCTATCAGAAACACAAATGTAACCGATGGAGAGTTTGGCGGTATCACCCAGCATATAGGTGCGCACCGTGTAAGAGTGGGTGATAAAAAGATTACCTTCCTTGATACCCCCGGACACGAGGCATTTACGGCTATGCGTGCAAGAGGAGCTATGGTTACCGATATCGCAATACTTGTTGTTGCGGCGGATGACGGCATTATGCCGCAGACAATCGAAGCGATAAATCACGCACGTGCCGCAGAGGTATCCATTATCGTTGCGATAAACAAAATCGATAAAGAGGGCGCAAACCCCGACAGAGTTAAGCAAGAGCTTACAGAGCAGGGTCTTGTCCCCGAGGAATGGGGCGGAGACACAATCTGTGTTGAGGTCTCGGCAAAGAAAGGTCAAAATATAGATAAGCTGCTTGAGATGGTTCTTCTTGTTGCCGAAATGCGCGAGCTTAAGGCTAACCCCGACCGTGCGGCAAAGGGAACCGTTATCGAATCAAAGCTTGACAAGGGCAGAGGTCCTGTCGCTACCGTGCTTGTTCAAAACGGTACTTTAAGGGTCGGCGATATTGTTGTTGCCGGAACGGCGGTAGGTCACGTACGTGCGATGAACGACGATAAAGGCCGCGCCGTTAAAAAGGCGGGACCGTCTATACCTGTAGAGATACTCGGACTTTCGGAAGTGCCCGAGGGCGGAGATATATTCTATGCCGTAGATGACGAGCGCAAAGCGCGCGAAGTTGTTGAAAACAGAAAGTTTAAAGAAAAGCAGAGCAGGCAGCAGAAGGCGTCTGCTATATCGCTTGACAATCTGTTTGAGCATATAGAATCGGGTAAGATTAAAGACCTTAACATAATCGTAAAGGCTGACGTTCAGGGAAGCGTAGAAGCGGTCACTCAGTCGCTTACACGTATTTCAAACGAAGAGGTTCGCGTTAATGTGATTCACGGAGCGGTCGGAGCGGTTACTGAGTCGGATGTTATGCTTGCGTCCGCTTCAGGTGCGATTATAGTCGGCTTTAATGTCCGCCCAACTCCGGGAGCGGCGGCTACCGCTGAAAATGACGAAGTTGATATAAGACTTTACAGAGTTATCTATGATGCAATAGAGGATATAGAAAAAGCTCTTAAGGGTATGCTTGAACCGACATTCCGCGAGGCGGTTACGGGCCACGCTGAAATCAGAACTACCTTCCGTGTTTCGGGAGTGGGAACAATCGGTGGCGCATATGTTACCGACGGCAAAATTCTGCGCAGCAGCAAGGTTCGCGTTGTTCGCGATGGCATAGTCATCCACGAGGGCGAGCTGGGTTCGCTTAAGCGCTTTAAGGATGATGTTAAAGAGGTTGCTACGGGTTATGAATGCGGCCTCAGTATTGACAAATTTAATGATATCAAGGACGGCGACGTTGTTGAAGCATATGTGATGGAGCAGGTTGAGATATAGTAAGCGTAGGAGAGTGAGATTAAATGGCAAATTACAGCAGGGCAGACAGAATATCCGAAGAGGTTAAAAGAGAACTGAGTGCGATAATCCGCGAGCTGAAGGATCCCAGGCTTCCCGTTATGACCTCTGTTATCGGAGTGAGGGTTACAAAGGATTTGAAATTTGCAAAAGCTTATATAAGTGTGATGGGTGACGATAAGGTAAAGGATGATGCGCTTGCCGCGCTGAAAGGGGCAAGCGGATTTATCCGCCGCGAGGTGGGACACAGGCTTAACCTGAGGAACACGCCAGAATTTACTTTTGTTGCCGATGATTCTATAGAATACGGCGCTCATATAAACGAAATACTCAAAGAGCTGTAAGACTTCTTGTATATAAAATATACAAATGCAAATGAGGTAAATTTATGTTTGAAAAAATAATTGAAATGATAAATTCAGCCGGCAGAATAGGGCTTTTTGCTCACATAAATCCCGACGGAGACGCGCTTGGAAGTATGTATTCGCTTAAAAATGTACTGCACTCTATGGGCAAGCGCGGCGAGGTCTTTATGTGCGGAAATGCGGAGACAAGTATTTCGGAATTAATTTGCGACGGTGACGCTGCAAAGTGCGCCCCCGAAGACTGTGATATGCTGATTGCGCTTGACAGCTCTGACATCGACCGTTTGGGTATTTGGAAGGATGCGTTTGCCGCGCATCCCAATACCGCGGCGATAGACCATCATATAACGCATATAAAATATGCAAAAGAAGAGGCTGTAGAGGATATTTCTTCAAACTGTGAATTGCTTTATAAAATGTATAAGCAGATGGGGGCTGAAATATCCGAAAAGACAGCAACGGATTTGTATATAGGTATAGCAACCGACACGGGAAGCTTTAAATATTCGTCGGTAACGGCCGATACGCACCGCACTGCTGCAGAGCTTATTGAAAAGGGCGCCGAGTTTGATTATGTCAGCAAGAGAATATTTGACACGCACACAAGAGAATATCTTGATATATTGCAGCTTGCCATTTCAAGGCTTAAATTCTTTCAGTCGGGCAGGATAGCGTATCTGTATCTTGACAGCGAGGATTTTAAGCGCTGCGGAATAGAAGAGGCAGACGCAAATGCGGTTGTATCTCTGCCGGGAAGCGTTTACGGCGTTGAAGCAAGCGTGTATATAAGACGCCGCGGTGAAAACGAGTATAAGGTAAGCCTAAGGTCATCGGGAAAGGTTGATGTGGCTGAGATTGCTCTCGGATTTGGCGGCGGCGGTCACGTCAGAGCGGCGGGATTTTCGCTTGACAGAGTTAATTTTAACGACAATATAGATAAGCTTATCTCAAAGATTTCAGAGCAGTTGGAGTGTATATGAACGGAATAATTAACATAAATAAGCCGCTTGGAATAACGTCCCACGATGTTGTCGGACGGCTGAGAAGAATTTTGGGAATTAAAAAAATAGGACATACGGGGACCCTCGACCCCGATGCGAGCGGAGTTTTGCCGATGTGCATAGGACGCGCGACAAAGACGGCGGATATGCTTACCGCACAGGATAAGCAATATATAGCAGAGGTGACGTTGGGAAGTGCAACAACAACGCTTGATGCATCGGGAGAGGTTACCGAGACCGCCAATGTAAATGTTACAGAAGAAGATATCCTCGATGCGGTGTTGGGATTTATCGGCGATGTTGTTCAGATACCGCCGATGTTTTCCGCAATAAAGGTTGACGGCAAGCGTCTTTACGAGCTTGCGCGTGAGGGAATTGAGGTCGAGCGCAAACCCAGGACGGTAAAAATCGACAGTATAGAGATACTTGAAACGGATATCGCAAATAAAAAGTTTTCGATGAAGGTTGACTGCTCTAAGGGAACATATATAAGAACGCTTTGCGATGATATCGGCAGAAGCCTCGGCTGCTTTGCGCATATGTCGGGGCTTGTGAGAACGCGCTCGGGCAGATTTGACATAAAAGATTCTTATACGCTGAGCGAGGTAGAGCAAATGGCGGCTGCGGGGGATATGAGCTTTCTTGTGCCGATAGACAAAGTGTTTGAGGAGCTGCCGCGGCTTATACTTTCAAGCAGAAGGGCAAGACTGATGTGCAACGGAGTTAAAATTTCCGCACAGGGAACAACGGACGGAGAAACCTATCGTGTCTATGACGAGGACGGCAGATTTCTTACAATATCCGAGGCAGAAGAGGGGCGGCTTAAGATACTTAAGACATTTTATCAGATTAATTGAGAAGAAGGAAATACATTTATGCAGATATATCGTATTAAGTCGGGCGACCAAATGCCGAGGTTTAGCGGAACGGCGGTGGCTCTCGGCAGATTTGACGCGCTACACCGCGGACATATGATAATTATAGGCAAGGCGATTGAGTATGCAAAAAGAAACGGACTGAAGTCGCTTGTCTATATGTTTGAAAACGAACCCGACGAGATAGTAAGCGGAAAATGCGTAAAGTCTGTCAACACGGTTTCAAGACGGCTTGAGATTCTTGAAAATGCGGGGGCAGATATTGCGGTTGTTCAGAGGTTTGACAAGGGCATAATGAATATGTCCCGCGATGATTTTATAGATAAATATATAAAAGAAGCGTTTAATGCCAAATTTGTTGCGGTGGGATTTAATTACCGTTTCGGCAAAATGGCTTTGGGCAACGCGGAATATCTTTGCGAAAGGTGCAGAGAGTTCGGAGCAGAGGTTTTTGTTGCGGACGGCGTTTCGGATAATATCGGAATTATTTCAAGCACGAGAATAAGAGAGCTTATAGCCGACGGCAGGGTTGATGCGGCGGCGGAACTTATGGAAAGGTACTTTTCGGTTGAAGGAAATATCGTAAAAGGGAGTCACATAGGAAGCGACAGGCTTGGGTTTCCTACCGCAAATATTGTCTTTCCGCAGGATTGTGCCGTGCCGGGAGACGGAGTGTATATAACAGCCGCGCATATAGATTCGGCGGTTTATCCCGCGATTACAAATGTGGGGGGAAAGCCGACCGTATCGGAAAGCGAAAGATTGATAGAAACGCATATCTGTGCGAATTTAGGTGAGCTTTACGACAAAAAAATTTGTATAGAATTTTGCGGATTTATCAGAAGAATCAAGAAGTTTAAAAGTCTTGACGAGCTGGCAAATCAACTAAAAAAAGACAGAGCATTATCGGAAAAATTTTTCTCTGATGAATATAAAAGATTAGGAACAAGGGGGAATAACAAATGAATAATACAGCAAAAAAAGCGGCGGCAATTTTAACGGCGGCTTTTGTTGCGGCATCGTTTACGGGCTGCGGAAAGAAAAATGTGGACAGCGGAAACAATTCTCAGTCATCCGCCGCTGCCGATTCAAAGGTTGTCGCAGAGGTTGACGGTGTTAAGCTTGACACGGGTTTGCTTGGTTATTACATCTATCAGGCGGCGGTAAATGAAGAGTATAAGGCAGACCAAAACTTCAGCGGCGATTTTTCGTCCGTAAACTGGGACGAAAAAGATTCAAGCGGCACAACAAAGGGAGACAAGGTAAAAGAGACGGCTCTTAAAGAATTGCTTGGCAAACAGCTGGTGGTTCAGCTTGCAAAGGATAACGGTGTTTCACTGTCGGATGATGAGAAAAATCAGTCAACAGAGGGACTTGAGCAGTTTAAAAGCCGTTACGGAGAAGAGGCTCTCAATGCCAATATGGAGGCAATGGGATTAAAGTCTGCGGAAGATTACGCAAAGCTTTACGAAATTGAAACTCTTTACAGAAAAGCGGAGACGGATTTTGTCAATAACAAGGATAAGTATGCAACCGTTAATCTTGAAGATTACTCTGATCCCGAGCAGATTTGCGTTCAGCATATTCTGATTAAAAATGACAGTCAAAAGTATACCGATCCAAAGGCGACAATTGACGAGGTTCTGGCACGTGCCAAAAACGGCGAGGATTTCACCTCGCTTATGAAGGAATATAACGAGGACACGGGCGAGGGCGACGGCGGATATTGCTTCGGCAGAGGAGAAATGGTCTCGGAATTTGAAAATGCGGCATTTGCCTTAAACTATAATGAAATCAGCGATGTTGTAAAGACAGAGTACGGATATCATATAATTAAAAGAATCATGGGTCTTGCCGAGCTTAAAAATTATTTGATTCAGGCATCAAAAATAGAGAAGCAGGAGAAGATTTTAAAGGATATCTCGGTTGCGGACATAATGAAGGATATTCAGAATGCGACAGAAAAGGCAAAAGAGTTAAATTCGCAAAGCGCACAAGACACTCAAAACAATAAATAATTTTAAAAGGATGGTATTTAAAAATGGCTGATAACAAAAAAGTTAAAGTTGAAATGGAAAACGGCGGAGAGTTTATAATTGAGCTTATGCCGGAATATGCGCCGGAAACCGCGGCAAATTTTGAGGCTCTTGCGGCTGACGGATTTTATGACGGAGTAATATTCCATCGGGTTATAGATGACTTTATGGCTCAGGGCGGAGATCCCACGGGCACGGGAATGGGCGGCAGCGGAAAGAATATAAAGGGCGAATTTGCGCAGAACGGATTTACGCAAAATACCCTTTCGCACACACGCGGAGTTGTGTCTATGGCGCGTTCTATGGACCCCGACTCGGCAAGCAGTCAGTTCTTTATTTGCTACGGAGACTGTACTTTCTTAGACGGGCAGTATGCTGCCTTCGGAAAGGTGACAGAGGGAATGGAGACGGTTGACGGATTTCTTGAAACAGAGAGAAGAGGTCCCGAGGGCGGCACACCTGTTGAAGAAATAAAAATAAAGAAGATGACGGTTTTATAATCCCGGGTTTGTCTTCAGACTGCCGTATTATGGCAATGTATAGTTTATATGTGTTATATATTGTCGGATAATGTAAATATGTGCATAATGCACAAAAAAGTGTTGACAAGCATTGATATCTGTGCTATAATACAAATATGGTTAATGTTTCTTGCGGAAACTGTTAACCTAAGACTTTTAGGAGGTATTAAGATGCAAGGAAAGGTAAAATGGTTTAACGCAGAAAAGGGATTTGGTTTTATCGAAACCGAAGAAGGAACAGACGTATTTGTTCATTATTCTGCGATAGCTATGGATGGTTACAAGACGCTTGAAGAAGGCGCAGAGGTTGAATTTGATGTTGTTGAAGGTGCTAAAGGTCCGCAGGCTACAGATGTTAAGCGTGTGTAATCCTTTTTAAATAACTTAAAATGAATTAAATTAGACAACAAAACAGACTGCCGATTCGGCAGTCTGTTTTGTTATGGTTATTATTCGTGGTCGCAGCCGCAATCGCAATCGCACTCTTCAAAGTCGAGTTCGATGGTTTTGCCGCATTCGGGGCAGATAAAGTCGCCGCTTGCGATATCGTCCAAATCATCTCCCGTGAAGTCGATTTCCGCGCCGCAGTTATCACAAACAAGAGTGTAAACATCGTCGTCTTCATCGTCATCATCGTCTCCGTAAACGCTTTCGCCGATTATGTCGATAACGTCTTCCATTTCATCAAGCTTGTCAGCAACAAATGCCTGCTCGTCATCAAGGGCTTCAAGCTCGTTTGCCATGTCGGAAACAAGAGCCAAAAGCTCGTTTATAAGCTTTCCTTCCGGTTTTTCTGTGTCAAGTTTCAGACCCTCTGCGAGACCCTGAAGATATGCTGCCTGGTTTGTAAGTTCTGACATATTGTCCTCCTTTTGGCGGGAAAACCGCCGTGTTATATTTAATTAAACTCTTGCCATATATTCGCCCGTACGTGTGTCAATGCGGATTGTATCTCCCTCATTTACAAACATAGGAACAGTAATGGTTGCTCCGCTTTCAACGGTTGCGGGCTTGGTAACGTTGGTAGCCGTATTGCCCTTAACTCCGGGCTCGGTTTCGGTAACCTTAAGCTCAACGAATGTAGGCGGTTCAACGGCAAATACATTGCCCTTGTACGAAAGAATTTTAACCGTCATATTTTCCATAACAAACTTCATCGCGTCGCCAAGCTGGTCTTCGCTGAGAGGAGTCTGCTCATAAGTTTCCTGATCCATAAAGTAATAAAGACCGCTGTCCTCGTAAAGATATTCCATTTCCTTTCTGTCAATACGAGCCTGCTCAACCTTTTCGGTCGGATTGAATGTGCGTTCTACAACCGCGCCGGTCATAACATTCTTCATTTTTGTTCTGACGAAAGCCGCGCCTTTACCCGGCTTAACGTGCTGGAACTCAACAACCTGATATACGTTTCCTTCAAATTCAAATGTGAGTCCGTTTCTAAAATCACCTGCTGTTATCATCGGTGAAACCTCCTTAAAATTGTACAAATAGAATTCTTATTCTATTTTATACTAAAAATGCAAAAAAAGCAAGTTTTTTTTGTGATTGACCGCGGCTTAAGAATGTGATATACTAATTTTTGTGAAAAACCAACAATATATTTACGGAGATTATTGTATTATGAATAAACGAGTTATAGTTATAGGCGGCGGCGCGGCGGGAATGCTTGCGGCAGGAACCGCCGCGGAACGCGGATTAAATGTTGTCCTTATTGAAAAAAACAAGGTTTTGGGAAAAAAGCTGATGATTACGGGCAAAGGAAGATGCAATATAACAAATGCCTGTGATGATGTTGAGACGCTTCTTAAAAACGTGGTCAGAAACAGACGTTTTTTATACAGCGCCTTTTACGGCTTTGACAATATGCGGACGATAGATTTTTTTGAAGGGCTTGGGGTAAAGACTAAGGTAGAGCGCGGCGAACGTGTTTTTCCCCTGTCGGATAAAAGTGCGGACGTGACAGCCGCGCTAAGAAAATATCTGATTGACGGAAATGTTGAGATTATCCGCGACCGTGTCGACGAGATTTGTGCAGAGGACGGAAAAATAACGGGCGTTAAGTGCAAAGACCGCGGCTTTATGCGTGCAGATTCGGTAATAACGGCGACGGGAGGAATTTCGTATCCGATAACCGGCTCTACGGGAGACGGATATACCTTTGCCGAGGATTTGGGGCATACGATTGAAAGGCTTAAGCCGTCGCTTGTTCCGCTGACCGTAAATGAGAATATAAGCGAGCTTTGCGGACTTTCGCTTAAAAACATCTCGATAGTTGTAAATGATGACAAAGGCAAGGTTATATATAAAGACTTCGGCGAGATGATGTTTGCCCATTTCGGGCTTACGGGACCTGTTATCCTAAGCGCCTCATCGTTCATAGAAAATCCGCGGGGCTGCATTGTTCATATTGATTTAAAGCCCGCGCTGAACGTAAAACAGCTTGACGAAAGAATCCTTCGTGATTTTTCAAAAAATATGAACCGTGACCTGATAAACGGATTGAACGACCTTCTGCCAAAAGCGATTATCCCCTATATAGTGCGGCTTTCAGAGATTCCGCCGCATCAAAAAATAAACTCTGTAACCGCTGCTTCGCGCAGGCGTTTGACAGAGCTTATTAAAAATCTTGAATTTAATGTAACAGGCTTTTGCCCTCCCGAGCAGGCAATCATCACCTCGGGCGGGGTTTCGGTAAAGGAAATCAATCCTTCAACGATGGAGTCAAAGCTTGTAGGCGGGCTTTTCTTTGCCGGAGAGGTAATAGACGTTGACGCTCTTACGGGCGGATTTAACCTACAGATAGCGTTTTCTACGGGCAGACTTGCGGGCCTGAGCTGCTGACCTGCGGCGGTATCTGAGCTTAATATTTGTCTGAATGGTTGATTCAAGCACGCAGAATATAATCGAAAAGCTATAAGTTATTGCCGCGGTTATCCAGAAGCGTGTAAGGATATTTTCGATATCAGCTTGCTTAAGATAATAGTAGACGATTGTAATAACAAGGCAATGTATAAGATAGATGTCATACGACGCGTCCGCTATGCTGGTCAAAAATCCCTTGCCCATACGCTCAAGCGAGGTGGTAAGATTGTTTACATATATATAAAAGCCGAATATCGAGAAAATGCAGAAGAACACAACGATAATCGGTTCAAAGCTGTACCGCGATATTCCGCACAGCTTAAGATATGACAGTATGCAATGCGCAACAGCAAGCAAAAACCACCCTATATAAATCACGGGGCGTCCTGCGTGAATCAGCTCTGAAAACTTTTCGTAGTTTAAGCCTATATACATTCCGCTTACCCAAAAGACAAGGTAAGAAGAAAAAAACTTGTTGGTAAAGCCCGACAGGTTTTTTATTGTATCGGCGTCCGCAGTAAAACCCGAGAGAGGGTTTGCAAACGGCGTTTGAATGCTTCCGAGGGCGCTGAGCGTATTTGCCGCAATCTGCGGATATGACATTCGCGATATTATGGTAATCACTATCGAAGCGGCTATAAGTATCGCCGCAAAGATGTTGGATTTAACCTTGCTTATAAGTATCCATAAAGGCATCAGGATATAAAACTGAACTATAAGTATGACAAAGTAAAACTGTGCCGATATATCGCCCCAAAGTATGTAGTGACCAAGCCTTTTTAAATCAAAGCTTCCGTAATCCTCAAGCTTTAAAACGTAGATAAATACAAGATAGTATATTATAACGGCAAGTACATACGGCAGATATACTTTTAAGAATCTGCCGATTAAGAACTTTCCGTATTTGAATTTGGACTCGGAATATTTATAAAACAGCTTTATCGCACTTGTGAAAACAAATCCGGGTACGGCAAAGCTTATCAGTCTTGTAAGAGCAGAGAAGATAATAGATGCCGCGCTCCATTTGGCAAGACCGTCTACCCCCTCTGACAAAAGATGAATGGTTATGACTGACATACATATAAAAAATTCAAATACAGATATCTCGGTAATTTTTCTTCTGACTCCGCTCATTTAAGTTTATCACTCCCGAATGGTTGATTGCAAAAGTTTAAAAGGTGTTTCTACTCAGTTTTTTTAATAAGCAGCGGCGTAAAGTTTAAATAGTCGCACGATACAAGCTTCAGGTCGATTCCGCAATAGCTTCCTGTAGGTGCGCTTGCGTGCGAGGCGGCATGCAAATGCCCGTATATACAGCGCTTTACGCCAAACTCTTTCATTATATTCAAAAAACTTGGGTTAAGCCCCGTCTTGTCAATCGGGGGATAGTGCATAGCCACAAGTATTTCTTCCGCGCCCGTTGCCTTTGCGGCTTCAAGTGAAAGAATAAGCCGCTGCTTTTCCCGCTCAAAGATACGTCTGTCCTTTCCGTCGCCGTCGCTTGAGGGAAAGTTCCAGCCGCGTGTTCCGCAGACAGCGGTGTTTCCGTACAGATATGCGTTGTTGCGGATTATCTCTATGCTGTCAAAATTATTTTCGGCAAGAAATTTATTCATTTTGGTGCTTGTTGTCCACCAATAATCGTGGTTGCCCTTAAGCAGAAGTTTTTTTCCGCGCAGAGAATGAATATAGTTAAAGTCGGCGGTTGCTTCGCCTATATACATTGCCCAGGATATGTCGCCCGGAACAATAACAAGGTCGTCGTCGGTTACTATACTGTTCCATACGCGTTGCATTCTCTCGGTATAATTGCTCCACTTGCTTCCGAAAACGTCCATCGGCTTGTCGCAACCGAGGGACAAGTGGAGGTCGGATATTGCAAAAATAGACATTATATCATTCCCTGTAAGTTACTTTGATTTGTAGACGTCAATAATATGCTTAACCGTGTCATATGCGGGTCCGCCGATAAGCTTGCGCTGATTGACACAGGTTTCAAGAGAAATTTCTTTATAAATATCATCTTCTATAAGATTTGAAAATTCTTTAAACTCGCTCATTGATAAATCATCGATAACCTTATTGTTCTCAATGCAGTACGCAACCATTCTGCCCACAACCGCGTGAGCATCGCGGAAGGGCAGACCGTGCTTTACAAGATAGTCGGCAACATCCGTTGCATTGGTAAAGCCGCCTTTTGCCCCGCGTAGCATATTTTCGCGTTTAACCTTCATTGTTAAAAGCATTTTAGAGAATACGGGCAGGCACATTTTAACGGTGTCAATCGCGTCAAAAATCTGCTCTTTATCCTCTTGCATATCCTTGTTGTAAGCAAGAGGCAGCCCCTTCATCATAGTCAAAAGCCCCATAAGCGAGCCGTATACGCGTCCCGTCTTGCCGCGGACAAGCTCTGCAACATCGGGGTTTTTCTTCTGCGGCATTATGCTTGACCCCGTACTGTAAGCGTCGTCAAGCTCAATAAAGCTGAACTCGTGAGAACTCCATAAAATTATTTCCTCCGACAGCCGCGAGAGATGAGTCATAATCATCGACAGGTCAAACGCAAGCTCGCACACAAAGTCGCGGTCGGATACGCCGTCAAGACTGTTCATAGTGACAGAGTAAAACCCAAGCTTTTCCGCGACAAATTCGCGGTCGAGTGGATATGTCGTTCCGGCAAGCGCGCCGCTGCCGAGAGGCATAACGTTGATTCGTCTGCGGCAATCCGACAGTCTGTCGCAGTCGCGGCGAAGCATTTCATAATACGCCATTAAGTGATGGGCAAGCGTAATCGGCTGTGCCTTTTGCATATGCGTATATCCCGGCATAATTGTGTCAAGGTTTTGCTCTGCAATGGTTAAAATTGATTTTTTAAGGTCTTCCAAAAGCGGAAGAAGCTCGTCAACCTCGTGCCTCAAATACATTCTGACATCAAGCGCAACCTGGTCGTTGCGGCTTCTGCCCGTGTGCAGGCGCTTGCCCACATCACCGATGCGAGAGATAAGAATTGTCTCTATATTCATATGTATATCTTCGGCGTCAATTTCAAATTCAACCTTTCCGTCTTCGATATCATTTTTTATTTCGCCGAGAGTTTTTACAATCAGCTCGGCATCGGCTTTGGGTATGATGCCCTGTCTGCCAAGCATTTCGGCGTGTGCCATACTACCCTCGATATCCTGCGCATACATTCTTGCGTCAAAGCGGATAGAGGAATTAAAATCGTCTACAAGTGTATCTGTGGCCTTTGAAAAACGGCCGCCCCAAAGTTTTGCCATAATAATTATATCCTTTCGCTGTGCGTTCATCTGCAAATGAACAAACTATTTCAATATAGAATTGTACCATAATATAACGGATAGGTCAAGTGTAAATTAAATGGGATAATGAGATATGAAATAATCATACCCCCATCGGCACAGTGCGCCGATGGGGGTAATTTTCAGTCTAAAATCTTTCCGTCAATTGAGACGGTTTTGACCTGCCACGGAATAAACTTTCCGCTTGCTTGTATGGCTTGCTTTGCGGCGTATTCGATTCCGCCGCAGCAGGGAACCTCCATCCGTACAATCGTTACGCTTTTTATATTGTTTTGGGATATAATTTCGGTCAGCTTTTCCGAATAATCAACATCGTCAAGTTTGGGGCAGCCGATTAAGGTAATGTGATTTTTAATAAATTCTTCGTGAAACGCTGCGTAGGCGTAAGCGGTGCAGTCTGCCGCAATAAGCAGATTTGCGTCTTCAAAATACGGCGCGTTCGCCGGTACAAGCTTAATCTGAACGGGCCACTGCGAAAGACGGCTTGCGCAGGGCGAAGAAGGTGCGGATTTTTCGCTTACTTCGTGCCGCATTGTCATCATTTTAGAACCGGGACAGCCGCCGTGACCGTGGTGATGCCCTGCACGCTTTTGTTCCTGTGCGCGGCGAACCGCTTCTTCGTCATATGCGGGCGCTTCGCGCTCTTCAAACGAAATCGCATCGGTGGGGCATACAGGCAGACAATCGCCCAAGCCGTCGCAATAATGCTCGTGCATAAGCTTTGCCTTTCCGTCAACCATTGCTATTGCTCCTTCGTGGCAGGCGGAGGCACAGGCTCCGCAGCCGTTACATTTTTCTTCGTTTATTTTAATTATTCTTCTTATCATATAAATATCCTCCGTTTTACATAATATTAATTGACTTGATTGACTTAACGGCTTTATTATAGTATAATCAAATCAAAAAGTCTGTTGTAATTCCAACAAGGAGAGAGTTAATGCAAAATTATTTTGAGATATTGAGAAAATGCCCGTTGTTTGAGGGGGTAAGCGAGGAAGAGTGTAAAAGCTTTTTCGAAAAGGCTGATTTTAGAATTATCGATGCCGAAAAGGGACAGATGATTCTTGAGGAGGGGAGCAAGCCTATATATATAGGAATTGTCCTTTCGGGAACTTTTTTGGTCGTGCGCGATGATTATTACGGAAACAGAAGCATAACCGCGCGGCTTGCCCCTTCCGATATATTTGCGGAGGTTTTTGTTTTGGCTGACGTTAAAAAGCTTCCCGTGGGGGTGGTTGCCGCAGAAAAAAGCAAGGCGCTTATGATAGACCGCGGCAGGGTTATGGCGTTTGACGGATACAGCCGTCTGACATACAACCTGCTTAAAATTGTGGCAAGCAAAAATATTATGCTGAATAAAAAAATTGAGATTACTTCAAAAAAGAAAACACGGGATAAGCTGATGGCGTATCTTATGATTTGCGCCAAAGAACAAGGAAGCAATATATTTAAAATTCCTTATGACAGACAAGAGCTGGCAAATTATCTCGGCGTGGAGAGAAGCGCGATGTCGGCAGAAATCGGCAAACTTCGTGCAGAAGGGATAATTGAGTGCGAGAGAAGCACGTTTAAATTGTTAAAAAGTGCGGAATAAAGTAAAAAAAGAAAAATAAAGCAAAAAATGTAGGTTTGTCAATGATGTGTTACAAAATTTCTAAAAAACTTCACCATCTAT
>ERZ773108.112-NODE-112-length-84437-cov-5.639745_pt1 | contig 84437 bp, 60 predicted proteins | sample MGYA00580570_ERZ773108 | MGnify/ENA primary metagenome ERZ773108 (study PRJEB29015, sample SAMEA2737840) | human gut metagenome | biome: human gut; feature: human-associated habitat; material: faeces | place: China | collected 2012 ...
TGGCGTATACACGCTTTCCAGGCGTGCCTCTTCAACCACTCGAGCACCTCTCCTTTTTCCAATCAGCCGGAGGCTCCTTTCCACGTTTTTTATCCCCTTGCTGATTTCAGTCACAAATGTATTCTTTTTTTTCGTCTTACATAACATCAAGCCTGCAAAAGTTTACTTTTGTACTCGAAATTAATAAACTTTAAAAACTTTTCTCCGCATTTGTGAAGACTTTTAAGGCATTTTCCGTAGTCTGAGAAGCGATGTCCGACAAGGGTATCCCATAAATGAAGGAAAGGCATTCTGCCACCTTCACCAGATTCGCACTTTCATTCCGCTTGCCACGACAGGGCACCGGAGCCAGATAAGGAGAATCGGTTTCGAGCACGACACGTTTCAAAGGCACCTCTTTCAGGACTTCCGGAAGACAGCTTTTTTTGAAAGTGACCACCCCGTTTATTCCCAGCATGAAGGATTCGAATTCCAGCAACCGCTCCGCATCTTCTCCGGTTCCGGTAAAACTATGGAAAATTCCCCGCAACGCCGTATGTTTGTAGCCGGACAACACTTCCAGCAGTTCCGGATAAGCTTCCCGGCAATGTATAATCAAGGGCAGGCCGTATTCTAAAGCCCACTTCACTTGTTCTTCAAACACCCACATCTGCTCCTTGCGGAACGTCTTGTCCCAATACAAGTCGATGCCGACCTCACCGATTCCATAAAAACGATGAGAAGAAGCCAGATAGCCTTTCACTTTTTCCAGCCGTTTCTTCCAGTTTTCATCCACCGAAGTGGGATGGAGGCCAATCATCGGATAACAACACTCGTGTGCATCACACAGCCGGAGCATTGCCTCCACCGTAGTGTCATCAATGTTAGGCATGAACAAGCGCGTCACACCTGCTTCGACCGCACGAATCACCGCAAGCTCACGATCCGCGTCAAACTCTTCCGCATAAAGATGGGTATGGGTATCAATCAGGGCATTCATCTCTTTACAGTTTACGTTCCATCAAGTGACAGACAAATTTTTTCAGTTCCTCTTTAAGAGACGGCTTCACACTCACCTTCTCCAGCAGCAACAGCCCTTCTTCATAATATGCATCAATGCGAGCCTGACAAAGTTCCGGCACTCCTACCTTATTATATAAAGCCGTCACAGACCGGATTTTTTCTTCCGGCGCATAATCCGTAGCATGAAGCCAGCCCAACAAAGTTTCTTTATCCTCATCCTTTGCCAAAGCCAAGGCGGTAATCAGCATAAAAGTCTTCTTATTGCAAAGGATATCACCTCCAATCTTCTTCCCGAACACAGCCGGATCACCATACACATCCAGAAAATCATCCTGCAACTGGAAAGCCAGCCCCATCTTGATGCCAAAGTCATAGAGCAGCTGCGCATCCTTCTCCGAAGCACCTCCCAGTACAGCCCCAATCTTCAAGGCTGCCGCAAGCAGCACGGATGTCTTCAGGCGAATCATCCCGATATACTCGTCAACCGTCACATCCAGACGATGTTCAAATTCCATATCCCATTGCTGTCCTTCGCACACTTCCAGGGCAGTACGGCCAAACACCTCCATCACGCGCCCCACACAATCAAGCGGACATTCCTTCATCATAAACTGATAGGCAAGAATCAGCATGGCGTCTCCCGAAAGAATCGCCGTATTTTCATCCCATTTCTTATGTACCGTCGGTTTATTCCGGCGCATGTCAGCCTTGTCCATCAAGTCATCATGCAACAAGGTAAAGTTATGGTACGTTTCAATGCCTGCTGCCTGTGAAAAGATACGGGTCACATCTTCCTTATATAAATTATAAGCCAATAACATCAGCACCGGGCGCAAACGCTTTCCGCCCAACCCCAATACATACTCAATCGGATCATAAAGTCCCATCGGCTCCCGCATATAAGAAAGGTTTCCGATATATTCGTGAATCTGCTGTAACAATTGTTCGCTTGTCTGTTGTTTCATGGAAATGCAATTTTAAAATAAGAGAAAAAAGAAAGGCTGCAAAACGCAGCCTTCACTTTATTATAACGGTCAATAGATTACTGCAACTTAAAGGTTACAGGTACGGTATATTTCACACGTACAGGTTTACCACGCTGCTTACCTGGTTTCCATTTCGGCATCATCTTAATCACACGGAGCGCTTCCTTATCCAAGTACGGGTCTACACTACGCATCACCACCGGGTCAACGATAGAACCATCCTGGTTAACCACAAACTGGATGATTACACGTCCCTGTACACCGTTTTCCTGTGCAATAGTCGGATATTTGATATTCTTACCAATGAACTTCAAACATTCAGCCATACCACCCGGGAATTCCGGCATCTCTTCTACTACCTGGAAAATCTGCTGTTCTTCCGGTTCTTCTTCTTCCACTTCAACCGGCACATACTTGATTTCCACAGCCTGCGTGTTGTCATCCTCACTTGACTGGATGGTAGATTCCTCTACGTTTGCATCATTATCTGCAATCTGCAACACTTCTTCCATTTTCGGAGCTTCAGGAGGAGGCGGTGCCTGCTGCTGTTCCTGCTGTTCAGTGATAGGAATCATTTCTTCCTCAAAAATAGGTTCGACGATACCTGTTTCGGTAACAATCTGCTTGTCACGTTCTGTCCATTCGAACGCTACGAACATCGCTGCCAAGACCAGTATGAAGCCGAACAACAACCACGTGGTTCTTTTTCCATCGAGGTCCGCTTTAGGCGATTTTTTGACTTCCATAAATGTGTTTATTAAAGGTTAATACTCTATACGCGGCAAAGGTAGCATAAATCCCCGAAACTCCACCACCCTGACATAAAAATAATGTAAAACAATGCATATTTTTTATTCCGCACTTGAAATAATCAGCATATCGCCTTGCGTGTTCTATGTTTCCCTGTGCGGAAACCTAGGGTTCACGCAGGGAAAACCTACGTTTCCGCCATGAGAAACATAGGTTTTCCGGAAAGGAAACGTAAAAAACACAAACAGGTATCTGAATCATTGCTACAACGTTTTTTCATCTCTGAAGTCCCAAACGAATTTCTACCTTATATTATAAGGAAGAGACGCCAAAAACTTTATCCAAAACATCCGATATACAAAGGATTTACACTATCTTTGTCAATGCGAAATCTATTTTATCGAAGCCGAAACATGAAAAAAATTATTATTGCCATCGACGGATTCTCTTCCTGCGGGAAAAGTACCATGGCTAAAGACTTAGCCAAAGAAATCGGATACATCTATATAGACAGCGGCGCCATGTACCGGGCCGTTACATTGTATTGTCTGGAAAACGGATTGTTCAATGCCGACGGAAGCATTCAGGAAGAAGCGCTCCGCCAGCAGATGAGACAAATCCAGATTTCCTTCCAGCTCAACCCGGAAACCCAGCGCCCCATGACCTTCCTCAACGGGAAGAACGTAGAAGAACGTATCCGCACCATGGAAGTCTCCTCGCATGTCAGTCCGGTGGCAGCACTCGACTTTGTGCGCAAGGCCTTAGTTCAGCAACAGCAGGAAATGGGCAAGGAAAAAGGAATCGTGATGGACGGAAGAGACATCGGAACAGCCGTATTCCCGAATGCGGAACTGAAGATTTTCGTGACAGCCTCTGCCGAAATCCGTGCACAGCGCCGTTACGAGGAACTGAAAGCCAAAGGTCAGGATGCTTCGTTCGAAGAAATTCTTCACAACGTAGAAGAACGCGACCGCATCGACCAGAACCGGGCAGTAAGTCCCCTGCGCAAGGCTGACGACGCGATTTTACTGGACAACAGTCACCTGACCATTGCCGAACAAAAACAATGGCTGAAAGAACAATTTGAAAAAGCTGCACATGCATCACATTGAAATAGATAAGGACTCAGGATTCTGCTTTGGAGTGACGACCGCCATCTCAAAAGCAGAAGAAGAACTGGCAAAGGGCGCACCTCTGTATTGCCTGGGGGATATTGTACACAACGGGCAGGAGTGTGAGCGACTGAAGGAAATGGGATTGATTACCATCAACCACGAAGATTTTACCCGACTGAAGAATGTAAAAGTCTTGTTGAGAGCACATGGAGAGCCTCCTGAGACTTATGAACTAGCCCGGAAAAACCACATCGAAATCATCGATGCCACCTGTCCGGTAGTACTGCGCCTGCAAAAAAGAATCAAGCAGGAGTACGACACCACTCCCCACGACAAAGACAGACAGATTGTTATTTACGGGAAAAACGGCCATGCCGAAGTGTTGGGACTGGTGGGGCAGACCGAAGGCAAAGCCATCGTCATCGAGAAGCTGGAAGAGGTCAGCAAATTGGACATGAACAAAGACATCCGCCTGTATTCGCAGACGACCAAGTCGCTCGACGAATTCCGCCAGATTGTGTCCTACATCGAGGCCCACATTTCACCGGAAGCCTCCTTCCAGTACTTCGACACCATCTGCCGTCAGGTAGCTAACCGCATGCCGCATATCCGGGAGTTCGCCGCCAGCCACGACCTGGTATTCTTCGTTTGCGGACATAAGAGTTCCAACGGGAAAATCCTCTTTCAGGAATGCAAGAAAGTCAACCCCAACTCTTACCAGATAGACAAACCGGAGGAAATTGACAAGGCCTTATTGTCACATGCACATTCCATTGGAATCTGTGGAGCCACCTCTACCCCTAAATGGCTGATGGAAGCGTGTAAAAAAGTTATAATGAACGAATAAATAAAGCAGAAAATCAGCTACAATATAAATTCATATTTGTACTTTTGCTTCATAAAAATCAAACTAACAACTAACAATTATGGGAACTATTAAATGTATTGGTATTCTTACATCCGGAGGGGATGCTCCCGGCATGAACGCCGCAATCCGTGCAGTCACCCGCTCTGCCATCTACAACGGATTACAAGTTAAAGGTATCTACCGTGGGTATAAAGGACTAATTACAGGAGAAATCAAGGAATTCAAGACTGAAAATGTCAGCAATATCATACAATTAGGAGGTACCATCCTGAAAACAGCTCGCTGTCAGGAATTCCGTACACCGGAAGGCCGTCAGATAGCTTATGAAACTATGAAACGCGAAGGTATCGATGCACTGATAGTCATTGGTGGTGACGGTTCGTTGACCGGTGCCCGCCTACTGGCTCAGGAATTTGATGTACCTTGTATCGGATTGCCCGGTACCATCGACAACGACTTGTATGGTACGGACACAACCATCGGATATGACACTGCCCTGAACACAATTTTGGATGCAGTAGATAAAATACGTGATACCGCTACTTCACACGAACGTTTGTTCTTTGTAGAAGTAATGGGACGCGACGCCGGCTTCCTGGCATTGAACGGTGCCATTGCTGCGGGTGCCGAAGCTGCCATCATTCCGGAATTCAATACGGAAGTAGACCAGTTGGAAGAGTTTATCAACAACGGTTTCCGCAAATCAAAGAGCAGCTCTATCGTGCTGGTAGCTGAAAGTGAAATCACCGGTGGAGCCATGCACTATGCAGAACGTGTGAAGAACGAATATCCGCAATACGACGTACGTGTGACTATTTTAGGACACTTGCAGCGTGGTGGACGCCCGACCGCACACGACCGTATCATTGCCAGCCGTATGGGAGTAGCCAGCATCCAGGCCCTGATGGAAGGTCAGCGCAACGTCATGATTGGTATCGAAAACGACCAGATTGTGTACGTTCCGTTTGCCAAGGCTATCAAGAACGACAAGCCTATCGACCGCGAACTGGTTAGCGTATTGAACGAGTTGTCAATCTAACAGAACAATTCCATATAAAGAATCCCCCTTCAAAAGACGTTTAAATGCTTTTTGAAGGGGGATTTTTGTATACTGTATTTCTTTTATTTTCTCCGGCGGTTTCTGCGGTGCGTACGTGTATGACGTTTATAACGTATCCAGCGGCGGCGAATCTGCCAGGCACTCAGCCCTACTACCACCAAAAGAATCAGAATCACAATCCCGCTATTCAGGTTGTCGCCTTTTACACGCGACCAGATTTCCAATACATCTACAGTCCTGTCTCCAAAGTCACGTATCATGGCGCAACGGGCTATCACAGACTTGTCGGGATACTGTGTGTTACGCAGCTTCACCTTCTGTGCTTCCGGACCGAAGAAATAGCTGGCATCGACTTCCTTATCCAGGGTAGAATCAATACAAGCTTCCAGAATTTCCGGAGCTGCAATGGCACTCACATACCCGTTCTCTTCCATGTTACGCAAAGCGATGTCCGGCCTACAAAGGAAGTTGATAAAATAGCTAGCTGCCTTAGGATTCTTGGCATACTTAGGAATTACCCATCCGTCGTACCACACATTGCTACCTTCTTCCGGAATGGTATAGGCAAGGTCCACTCCTACCGTTGCCGCTTCTTCCATGGCCCATTGTGCATCTCCGCTCCAGGTCATGTTCATCCAGGCCTTGCCTTTGGTCATCATTTCCTTACCAAAGTCTGCTTCCCATCCGGCCACATTCGGCTTCAACAGTTTCAGATACTTTTCCACCGAGTCCATGGAAGCCGGTGAATAGTCGTTCATCAGGTCAGCCACACTGTGGGTACTGTCTTTCAAATCCTCGCGATGCGCATACAGCAAAGCCATGCCGTACGAATCGCGATAGGCATCCTTCATCAGAATCTTGCCGGAAAAACGTTTCTCCCACAGGCATCCCCATGACTTCAGGTCTTTTTCGGAAACAAACTGCTTGTTGTAAAGCAGTCCGGCCGTCCCCCACATATAGCACACGGCATAACGGCTGGCCGGCAAATCGCCCTTCACCGTCAGTTTATCTATCTGCTGACGGATATAGGGCGCCACTCCGTTCATGTAATTGGGTGAATGAGCAAAAGCCGTATCAATAGGCTGCAACAAGCCTTTGTGCAGCATTCGTTCGATAATATACTCGGAAGGACACACCACATCAAAGTCTTCATGCCCTTTCTCAATTTTTGTCAGCATGATTTCGTTGATGTCAAACGTCTGATACACGATGCGGATATCTTCTCCTGTCTGTTCCTTATAATATTCCTGAAAATCTTCCAGTACGCCTTCACCTATGTAGTCTGCCCAGTTGTACACCTTGAGCACGTTTTCGCGCGATTCATTGGCGTTGTAGCATCCTGTCAACAGACAACATACACACAAAGCCACCCACCAGTTCCACCTTTTCATCTTCTGTTTCATTTATTCTTTGCTTTGTCAGCTCTACGGTTAATAATAATCAGCAACACCAGTATCACCACAAAAATCACGGCCGACAGCGGACGAAGCTCCGGCGTCAGACCACCCTTGCGGGCATCGGCATAAATATAGGTAGAAAGCGTTTCCAGTCCCTGATTTCCGATGGTAAACACCGTTACCGCAAAATCGTCGATAGAAATGGTCAGTGCCAGCAGGAATCCGCTTACCATTCCCGGACGGATTTCCGGAATAATCACTTTCCACAAAGCCTGCATCGGAGTGGCTCCCAAATCGAGTGCGGCCTCATACAAGTTCGGATTCATCTGTTTCAGGCGCGGCAACACACTCAGCACCACGTACGGAGTACAGAAGGTGATGTGTGCCAGTACTACGGTGGTAAATCCCTGGGTAATGCCTAATGACACAAACAGCAGGAACAAGGAAATACCGGTAATAATATCTCCGTTCAATATAGGAATGGTATTGATGAATCCCATGGCTTTCCGGCTGCGGGCCTTCAGATTGTAGATTCCGATGGCAGCCACACTTCCCAACAAAGTCGATACCGTCGCAGCAATAAAGGCAATGGCTATTGTATTTATCAGCGCATTCATCAGGGAATGATGTGCTCCGGTGTTACACAAGGAGCGGTACAGATTGAGCGAAAAGCCGGTCCAGTTGCCCAATACCTTTGCATCGGTAAAGGAATAAATCACAATAATCAATATCGGAGCATACAGCAACAACAGCAAGACCCAAAGATAGGTCTGCATCAGCACTTTCTTTACCATACCTGTCCTCCTTTCTCTGAATCACTCTTTTCATCAGAACTAAAGAGTGAAGTCGCGGCAATCAGGAACAGCATAATCAAGGAAAGGGCTGCTCCATAGTTCCACATACTGTTGTTGATATTCTCCTGAATAGTCGTACCAAACAACTTGATGTTGTTCATGGTCAACAATTCTGCAATGGCAAAGGTAGAGATGGTCGGCATGAACACCATCATGATGCCGCTCACTACCCCAGGCATGGACAAAGGGAATACCACCTTCCAGAATACCTGAAAAGAATTGGCTCCCAAATCCTGGGCTGCTTCCACATAACTCGGGTCCATCTTCTGAAGGGTATTGTAAATCGGATATATCATGAAAGGAATGAAGTTGTAAATCATTCCGAATATCAATGCTCCCTCTCCTAAAGGCAGACTGGCAAAGTCGAACAAAGCTACGGTAGCCAGCGTACGTATCAGGATGTTGACCCACATCGGCAGGATAAACAGCAGAATCAGCGTACGCGAATAGCTTGAATTACTGCGGCTCAGAATCCAGGCCGCCGGATACCCCAACACGATACAACCTATCGTAGTCAGTATAGCTATACCGATGGAATAAATAAAGGTATTGACTGCTTCCGGATGGGCAAGGAACTTCCGGAAGTTTTCGAGTGTCATACGACCTGCATCATCGGTAAATGCATATACCACAATCAGCAGAAGCGGAACAATCACAAAAATGATAGAGAAAATGAGATAAGGAAGTGTCCAGCTTCGGCGTGAAAGAAAAAACAAACGCAGTTTATTCATCGTTCCTCCTATTTTACACGTACCCGAATATCCTCAGGAGCAATGGAAATGCCCACACGGTCTCCATCATCCCACACATCGTTCGTATCGACAAACACATTCTCATCCCAATCTGACCATACCGTCAGGTGGTAATGGTTTCCTTTGTACAAAATAAACTTGACTTCTCCGGTCAGCATGCCGTCTTCTGCATTGTCCAGCAAGTTGATTTTTCCGAAATCCACGTCTACCAGCACATCGCCTAATGGCACTCTCTGAAGGTCTACCGGTGCACACTCAAACTCACATCCTAAGAATTCCACATGAGTTTCATCGATAAGCTTGCCTTCAAAGGTATTGCAGATACGCTCTTTCTTCATGATGTGAATATCAAACGGCTTGACCAGCATACCCACTTCGGTTCCGGCCTCGAAGGCGTGATAATCCTGCACCACAAATTCATAGCCGTGGCACAACACCACCATTTCATAGTGTACTCCCTTAAAGATGCACGATTGTACGGTACCACGAAGCTGTGCCATATCCGACACCGGGAATATATACAAATCCTCCGGACGAATCACCACATCCACCGGTGTGTTTTCGCCGAAGCCTTCGTCCACACATTCAAAGTCACGATCGCAGAAATGTACCAACTTATCTTTTACCATGACTCCGTTCAGGATATTACTTTCTCCGATAAAGTCGGCCACGAACGAGTTAATCGGCTCATTGTAGATGTCGGTAGGGGTACCAATCTGCTGGATACGTCCCTCACTCATCACCACGATGGTATCACTCAATGTCAGGGCTTCTTCCTGGTCGTGCGTCACGTACACAAAGGTAATGCCCAGCGTCTTGTGCATTTCCTTCAACTCCATCTGCATGTCCTTACGCATCTTCAGGTCAAGCGCAGCCAGCGGCTCGTCCAGCAACAACACTTCCGGCTCGTTCACAATGGCTCGGGCAATGGCCACACGCTGCTGCTGTCCACCCGAAAGCGAGTTGACATCGCGGTACTCATAGTCGGTCATACCCACCATTTTCAAGGCTGCCTTTACTTTTTTAAGTACCGTATCCTTTGGCATCTTTTTCAGTTTCAAGCCAAAAGCAATATTGTCATACACATTCAGATGAGGGAACAAGGCATATTTCTGGAAAACTGTATTGACAGGACGCTTGTGAGGAGGAGTCTGGGTAATCTCCTCCCCTGCAATACGAATCACCCCTTCCGAAGCGGTCTGAAATCCTGCTATCAGGCGCAGCAAGGTCGTCTTACCGCATCCCGAAGGGCCCAAGATGGTTACAAACTCTCCCTTTTTGATGGATAAATTGATATTATCCAAGGCTGTTTTTTCACCAAAAAACTTTGATACACCCTTTACCTCTATAATAGGTTTTATTTCACTTTGCATCATTTCTTGAAAATTAGTTCGCAAAGTTACATATTAATTCATTTCACAAGGCATATCACCCTTATTTTTCTTCCTTATTTTTAATTAGTCCAATAGAAACAAACCATTTTGAATATTTATTCATCACTCCTGCTTCAACCCGGAGAAATACATTTCCAGTAGTTTTCTAGCTGCCGAGAAAGACGTGGCCCGCCCTTCCAGCACATCTTTTTCCTGCAAGGGAAGCAAGGAAGCGATTTCCGGATTCTGATAGAAACTGTCGCGCAAATGCTCATTGATGGTTTCATACATCCAGTATTTGGCCTGCTCGTTCCGACGGTGTTCAAAATAACCGTTCTTGCGGACGAAGTCGATGTAGGCATACACCATATCCCAGATTTCCTTGACACCAATATTATAGAATCCGGAATACGTCAGCACCTGAGGAGTCCATCCGGATTCGGGAGCCGGGAAAAGATGGAGTGCATTACGGAAATGCGTAGCCGCCAACTGTGCCTTCTCTACATTGTTTCCATCGGCCTTATTGATAATGATACCATCGGCCATCTCCATGATACCGCGCTTAATGCCCTGCAACTCATCGCCCGTACCGGCCAGCTGAATCAGCAGGAAGAAGTCTACCATGGAATGTACGGCAGTTTCACTCTGGCCTACCCCCACAGTTTCGACAAAGATTTTATCAAATCCGGCAGCTTCACACAAGATGATGGTTTCACGGGTTTTACGGGCCACACCGCCCAATGAACCAGCCGAAGGACTGGGACGGATAAAAGATTTAGGATGCACCGACAACTTTTCCATTCGGGTCTTGTCCCCCAAGATACTTCCTTTGGAACGTTCACTGCTGGGGTCTATGGCTAAAACTGCCAACTTCCCTCCTTTTTCTTCGAGTACATGCAGTCCGAATACATCAATCGACGTGCTCTTCCCGGCACCGGGCACTCCGCTGATACCGATACGGATAGAATTACCCGAATAAGGAAGGCATTTTTCAATGACCTCCTGTGCCAGCACCTGATGTTCCGGCTTGACACTTTCTACCAGCGTGACCGCCTGGCTCAGCATGGTCACATCGCCTTTCACAATACCTTCCACATACTCGGCAGCAGAATACTGACGACGTTTGGGTTTCTTTCTCAGATTCAGATAAGGATTAACAATGGAGGGTTGTTCCACTCCCTGGTTCACAGTTAACCCCTTATAAGCTTCGTTGTTTTCGGGGTGTTCCATAAAAGTTTTTATTTTTCGGACGATTTCAGCCGGGCTTTCACACGGATGGTAATCATCGGTTGGTTAGGATCATCGGTAATCATCAGGACACGGGGTGTACCTTTCACACGGTGAAGATTTTGTGCCAGAACGGTAATCTTCATCTTGGTCGATTCACCCGGTTTTAGCACTCTCTTTTTCAGTTTCACGGCCAAAGCCATGCTGAACACCTGCATATCCTGAATATTCAGATCAGAGCGACCTGTATTTGAAATGACAATCGTCTGTGACTTCTTTTGGTTGGGTTTCAAATCCACAAATTCCAGTTCCTTAGCCGACAACGTAATCTGAGGGGGATTGTTTTTCTGCTGTTCGGTCAGTTTGGAGAAGTCAGGCAACAGAGCCACTGATACAGGTATTTCATTCTCACTGCCGACTTTATCACCCGGGAAGCGGGACAGATAGACAGAAGCACGTGTAATACCTAATTTCGGCAATTTCTCAGAATCCAGTGTCACCAGAATCTTTCCAGTCTTTCCACGTCCCAGTTTTTCAGGTTCAGCCTTTGCTTCCAGATAAGGAGGAAGGTGCATCAGCACAGGTGAATAAGCCTTATTGGAAGTATTGGCCACCAACAATTCAATGACCGGGCGGTCTCCCTTATTGACGGATTTAAAATCAAGTTCATCCTGTGTCAACCGGATGGCACCGATGGCATAAGGATGCGTAAAGGAATAGTTCTTGGCATCGGCTGTCACCTCTCCGTTAAAATCCAGGTAAATGGGCAGAGAAGCTGCATTGCAATACACACCCACGTCTTTATAGAAATGTCCGATGGCTTCTGCATCGAACACCACCGTAATCTTTCCTTTTCCTCCGGCAGGTACAGGTTCTTCAGTCCATTGTGCCTTGGCACATCCACAGGAAGTCGTCACATTGGATATGACCAGCGGTTTGTCTCCCGTATTGGTAAACTGATAAGTTACGGTTGCCGGAGTGCGCCACAACACATATCCCAAATCCTTAGTGGTCATATCAAAGGAAATTTTAGGTTGCGCCCACAAAGAGATACAAGCGGCAAAGCACAAAAAAAGAAGGGTATATATTCGTTTCATTGATTTTATTCTTTCTAAATTACGGAAACAAAGATAGGGAGAAAACGGAAACAAGCAAAATCAAGCTTGAAAATTTATTATCTCCCCCACACAGTTCTTCCATTTAAATCAGGTTTTGTCGGCGGTACAGTTGGAAGGAGGTGAAGTGCGGCATACAGTATGAAAACCTCTAACGGCAAAGTTTCAACGCATGGGAAGTGACTATCCGCAAGCGGGAAAGTACCCTAAAAAAGCATCCGGGATATACAGCTCGTGGGCAAGGACTTACACGGGGCGTATGCAGATTTTTTCGGAGGGTCAGCGGCATTTGGCATACAGGGTCAACACGCTGTGAATTTTCCAATTATGCCGGTGTAGAGTTCCGAGGATTTTATCTAAATTTGTGCCTGAAAAACGCATCTCTTAAAGAAAGCAACTTCCGCGTGAAGCGACGACTATAAGGTGTGCGTAGGAATTAAAGTACCCTAAAATAAGAGTTAAATGTCTGATTTTGTCACTCGATATATCGTTATGCTGTTTTCCGCCTCGGCTATCCTGGCGGTGAGTGTAATATTGCTGATGCTCAGCGTGCCGCTCACCGGCGAATGGAAGAATTTCCGCACGGTGCGCTTGTGCCTCGCCTTCACCTGCCTTGTACTGTCCGCGTCCGATTTCGTCAGTTGTTTCGCTATGGACAGCAATCAAGAGGCGCAACTGTTTTCCACGTTGACATTGATTGTCGCCTCCTATCAGGCGATGCTTTTCACCACGGCATCGCTGGTTTTCGTGCAGTCGGCCCGCATTCATCGCCGCAGCGTGCTGACGCAGCTGGGCGTCATTACTGCCGTCGGAGTTTCCCTCCTTGTGTCGCAATACCATTTTCCCCGTCTGTTCGCGTTCCTGTTTGCAGCGGCCATAGCGGCCTACATCGCGCAAATCGTCTTCTACACCCTTGCATTCCGCAAGGATTACATGTCGTGCGTGGAGCATCTTGAAGCCTTCTACGACGAGGACGAGCAGGGGCGTATGCGCTGGATTAGCCGCTGTTTTTATAGTGCGTTGGCAGTCGGCATCGTGGCGTTGTTTTTCTGCATGATACCCTATTCAAGCATCACCTACGACCTGTTTGTCCTCACTTACACCATCTATTATGTTTACATCGCCGGATGCGTAGTCAATTACCGCATCAAGGCAGGCTTCATTATCAATGCCCGCAAGGAGCACCAACAGGCGCAGGCAGAGAAACAAGCCGTACCCGAAACGGAGAAAGAAATAACAGCAAAAGAGGAAACCGACCCACAGGCGGTATTGGATTGGGCAGACAAGCTGCGCGTAGCCTTGGAAAGTTGGGTAGCCGAAAAGCATTATATCGATATCGACTCCAATCCCGACAAGGTCGCCAAAGAACTGGGAACCACCAAAAACCTTTTGAACTGCTACTTCGCCAAGTATGAACATATCACTTTCAGAGAATGGCGCACCCAGCTGCGTATCAAGGAGGCGGAACGCATTCTGCGCGAAGAAGACGGGGTGGTTGTGTCGTCACTCCATGAGTTGGTAGGCGTGAGCGACAAGAGCAACTTCCGCAGGCACTTCAAGCAACTTACCGGAATGACGCCCAATGAGTACCGGAAGCAAGTCAGAAAGTAAGCAACACATTCTATCCCGTACGGCATAATTCGGGATTATCCACATCTTTTTGTTTTTACAATACACGGCATATCATTCCCCGATTTGTGGCATATCAGCATCTCAAATGCCATAAGTCGGGCGGCTATCGTTGTTAAGTAGTCTAACATGACATACCGCTCATGCCAGGGGCGATTTTCTCTTTTTCGGATACCGTTTGACAGGGGGTATTTGTGGGGGTATTTGGGTAGGTATTTCTCAAATTTCGTGGTATTTCAAAATACCCCCAGAAATACCTCCTCTTTCTATTTGGCGGCAGCTCAAGAACTGATTAATTTTAAGCAAGGGAAACATATGTTTTCATTCAATTTCATCGCTAAAACACGCCTTCGGGCATCCACTATATTAGCAAATTTCTTTCAAACATATAATAATAATATAACATGGACAAGTTATGCGTAAACTTAATCTTTTAACAATATGAGCAAGATAAAGAAAACTTTAATGAGCCTTGGGCTACTGCTCGCCCTGACGCCCCTCGCGGCGCAGGAGCAGAGCGACACGACCTACACGTTCCGCTTCGTGCCGGGACGGGATATGTTCTATTCGCCGTGGAAAGGTAATGATACAGAACTGGCGCGGATGGAAGCCTGCGTGGCCGAGTGGAAAGATCACATCCTGAAGGGGGAGATTCCGGTCTATGTGGAGGGCTGGTGCAGTTCCCGGCAAACCAAAGAGGAGAACCTCGCCATGGCAAAAGTCCGCTCCAACCGCGTGAAGTCCGAACTCATCGTCCGGCAGGAGCTGACTGAAGACTGCTTCATCACCCGTAACCACTCCGGGAGCGGCGACTACGTGACGGTACGCATCGTCGTGCCGAAAGAGGAGACGGCAGTACAGAAGGACGAAGCCCTGCAGGAAGGCAGGGAAAGTACCGATATGCAGCGGCAGCCGGTGGAGGAGAAACGCGAAACGGATGAATCACGCTTTGTAGCCGAACAGACAAGGGAGGACAGCAAGGTCGTGGTACATCCCGAAGCCGATGTTCCGGCGGAAACCACCGGGACTGCTGCGGAGGAAGCCGTCGAGATAGACAGATACACGCTCTCACTGCGTGCCAACCTGCTCCGCTGGGCGACGCTCACGCCAGACTTGGGACTGGAGTGGCGCATCAGTCCGTCATGGGGAATTCTTGTGAACGGCTCGTGGACCTCGTGGACGTGGAACGACAATGACCGCCGCTACGCCCTCTGGGAGGTCACGCCGGAAGTGCGCTACTACATGGGCAAGGAGAAGCGCGGCTACCTCGGAGCGATGTACAAAGCCGGGCACTTCAACTATAAACTGTCTGACATGGGCAAGCTGGGCGACCTGATGGGCGGCGGCCTCACGGGCGGTTACCAGTTAAGGCTGAACAACGCCCTTTCGCTCGACTTCTCGGTAGCCCTTGGTTGCCTGCACGTTGACTATGAGCAATACGAGGTTATCGACGGCGTAAGAGTGCGTGCCGGAAAGGTCACAAAGAATTGGTGGGGACCGATTGATGCGGGCGTTACCCTTGTATGGAAGATGTTTTAACGAAAGGAGGAGAATATGAACAAGACAAGATATATAATAGGAATAGCGACAGCGGCAACCCTGCTGCTCACGTCATGCATTGAGGACGAACTATTCAACACGCCGCACCCCGACCACGGCAAAGTGGCCGTTACCGTCGACTGGAGCAACCGGGGCGAAGGAGTGGATATCCCCACATCATTGGAAGTAAACATAGGCGACTACACGTGGGAAGTAAACATAGGCGACTACACGGGCACCGAGACTTCGGCCATCCAAGCTCCCGCCCACCTTTTCGAGCCGGGCAACTATACCCTCGTGACGCACAATCCAGCCAATGGCATCGCGGTAAGCGGCACGACCGCCACGGTAGCTACCACCAACGGCAGCTTCATTACCGCCAACCCCGATTGGCTCCTTACCGCCGTGCAAGAGGTAACGATAAATGCCGACACCGACCACGAATTTACCGCCTCCATGGTCCAGCAGGTACGCGAGCTGACCCTCATCATCGAACCCAGAGGTGATGCCGCCGACCGTATCGAGTCCATAGAGGGCAAACTCTCTGGCGCGGCAGGCAGCATGGACTTTGCCACCGACACGCACGGCACGCCCTCGGAGGTGGAGCTGAGTTTCACGAAGATTACCGACGGTGCTGATGCAGGCAAGTGGACGGCCACCGTGCGGTTGCTTGGCATAGCAGGAAATGCGCAGCAACTCACCGCCACGCTGACCTACACGGACGACAATCCACGATCCCATCTGTTGGAAAGCGACCTTACCGCCTCGCTCGCGGACTTTAACGCCGACAAGGCCACTCCGCTCACCCTGGGCGGCACGATAGCCGAGACACCCACCGAAGCGGGCTTCTCCGCCACCATCACCGACTGGGAGAAAGTGACCGAAGGACCGATTGATGTAAAATAGAAACAATAAAGAACATAATCATTAAAATAAAGAACTATGGAAAAGAAAACATTCGCAGCTATGCTGTTCGCAGCCGCATTCACACTGACGGCCTGCACCAACGACGACATCCCCGCACAAGACAACCGCGTGGCCCTGCAAGTGACCAGCGGCATCCAGACCCGCGCCTACGGCAATCAGTGGGAAGCCGCCGACCGTATCGGCATCTATGCCTTTACAGAGGGAACGACAACAGTAGCCGACGGTTATGCCAACATCCCCTACATCACGCAGACAAGCGATGCCGACGTCACGTTTGCTCCCGTCGGCACGACCATCTATCTGCCCACCAACGGCGATGCCCGCGACATCGTGGCCTACTATCCCCACAAGCAGCTCAGCGGCGATGCGTACGAGGTGGACGTGACCGACCAAAGCTCGCAGAAAGACATCGACCTCATGGCAGCAGGCACACAGACCGCCGACCGCACTGACCCGACCGTGGCGTTCAATTTCGTACATAAGCTCAGCAAGGTCGAGATCACCCTCCAGCCCGGCAAAGGCATGACCGCTGCCGACTTGGAAGGGCTGACTGTGGCTCTGACGGGACAACAGACCGCAGGCACATTCGACGTGACGCAACCCACCTCGGCAGTCTCCGTCACCACGGGCGCGGCTACCCCGATTACCCTGCTGACCAACACCGAAGGCACCTTCGCCGAGGGCATCGTCCTGCCGTCTGATGACTACAACGGTATGTCGCTCGAAATCACCCTCGCCGACGGCGAAAGCGTGTTCACGTGGCCGTTGAGCAGTGCAACCGAATCCAGCAAGTTCGAGGCAGGCAAGAAATACAGTTACACCATCAATGTGAACAAAACCGAAATCAGCGTGACCGCCACCATTACCGACTGGGAGCCGGGCAACAACGGGGGCGAGAGCGGCTACGCAGAATAACGCTCATAGATTATAAAAGAAAACAATGACAATAAAATAATAAAGATATGAAAGCAATCCACTATATGCTGTTCGCAGCCGCAGTACTCATTCTGGCGGCCTGCAGCAAAGAAGAGATCCCCAACGCCCCGGACGCACAGGTGGAACTCCGCCTGACAAGCGCGTTGGAAGTGCAGTCTCGCGCCGCGCACGGCTTCGACACACAGCTGAAAGAGGGCGAGGCGGTACACGTGTGGGTGGACGATGCCACGACCGGAAAATCCCTTTACAGCAACAACACCCTGACCGCAGGCAGCGACGGCGCGTTGACGGGCGGCGAGACCATGTATTTTCCCGCAACGTGCAACAGCGCAAGCATCTACGCCATACACGGCAATTTCGGCAACACCGACATGGCCGACTTCTGGGGAAAGGAGCAGACCCACACCGTGGCGCAAAACCAACGGAGCACGGGAGACGGCTACGCCCAGTCGGACCTGGTGTATTGCAAGCTCTCTAATGTAAGCCGCAACGGCAACCCCACGACCGTCGGCCTGACCTTCAAGCACCTGCTCTCCAAAGTGGAAGTGGTCTTGGTGCAGGGCGCGGGAAAACCAACCATCAGCAAGGCAGAAATCCTCAACACGCGGCTGAATGCCACTTTCACCCCCGACAAAACTGACGAAACCGTCACCGTGACGGCAAGCGGGACGAAGGGAGAGAACCCCATCGAGATAGACAACGACCTGAGCGATGTCAACGAAGCCGTCATCGTGCCTCAGACCCTTAAGAAAGGCACCAAATTTATCCGCATCACCACCCCCGATGGCGATAAACTGGTTTACAGCCTGCCTGCCGACAAGACCTTCAAACCCGGTGAGAAGTACCGTTTCACCATCACCGTCGAGAAAGGAAACCTCATCGTCAAGACGGTGGAGAACGCAGCAGAGGGTGACTACTTATTGAGTGACGGCAGTGTACTGGGTAAAGAGAGCATATTGACCCATAAAGCCGCCTCTCAGGTTGTAGGCATCGTATTTTATGTCGGACATCACGGCTCAGACGGTTCCGATTACACGGATACCGGCATCAAGCAAAAGAAATGCCACGGCTATGCCGTTTCCCTGACGTTTGCGAACAACGGTGATCACGACAAGCTCGCTTGGGAGAAAGGTCCTAACGGAGAATATGACAGAGATGTAGGCGCCACCAACTCAAGAACCGACTGGAACGGATATTCCAATCAACAGAAATTCCATGAATTTATCCGGAATAATTCAGGTTGGGAAATGAAACACTTCCCCGCCGCCTTTGCCTGCGAGACCTACGGAAAACGGAAATTTGACCAAAACGGAAATCCGACCAACGCTTATGACTGGCAAAAACCTTTGGCAGCTCCATCCAACACCAGCGGCTGGTTTATGCCTTCTTTGAGACAGTTGTGGGATCTTTTTGAATGTTCTTTTTTAACAGAAAGAATGAGAGCGGTAAAAAACAGTCTCCCGGATGATTGCGGCTATAAGGACTATATAGGATGGCTCGAGGCAAAAGACTATTGGGATTCTTGGTCGTCCACTGAAGGTGGACTCGAATCGAGAAACCCTAAATTAGCGACTCACGCGGACTACAGGTACAGCGCCAGCCAGGCGTACATTGCAAGTTCCCAAAAGGCACAGGAGAACTATGTGCGTGCCGTCCTCGCTTTCTGAGCGATTTGTCTGTTTAATCCGGCAGAAACGAGACACGGACACCGATTATTGTTATGCGGGCACAAACAGCACTGCGGACAAAGTAGTGGAGTATGATGCCGACGGCGCGGGGACGGAACAGTCACAGTGACCCTTGATAAAGAGTATCAGATACCCTTTGCTGACAGTATCATATACCCGTGGCGAAGAGTATCAGATACCCTTGTCAGGGCAGACGAAACAATGATGGTATAGATATATTCCCTGTTATTGCATGGAATAGTGGATCTGGCCATGCTGTTTCAGAGGACGTTTATAATCATTAGGGGCAACCCAAAAATGAACTGCACCCCAAAAGTTAGACATAAAACTTATGGGGTGCAGTTCATTTTGAGACAGCCTCGTGATTTTATTCTACATACAGTGTATGTCCTTCCGTATGACTTCCAAACTCAGGAGCATATACTGATTGTATTTCTGCCATACCTGCCTGATATATTCCTGAACGGTCTACATAGACTTCATATTCAATGACGTAAGTTCCTTTTCTGAGACAATCCATAAAGAAGACGGTAGCCGCATCTCCACTTATCCGATACCGTCCAAGCCCGTCAGACCATTCGTATCCTGAGATTTGCCGCACTGGTTCCATACAAGCCGCACGTTCGTCTTTCAGACAAACAAAGTCCATATCCCGGTCGGCACGGAGAGTCAGGCGCACCGTCAGCTTATCGCCAACCTGCAACTTTTCTTTGGCAGACAAGGTCTTACCTTTATATATATACTCACGTGAAACTTGCAGACCCTTTCCTTCAAATGCCTTCACACGGTCCATATCTTCCAGATATTGTGCATACACGGCACCCCATCCGGCAGCTTTTCCCGTATGACTTACGGTCAACATCTTCACCTCTGCCTCCGCTCCACTTAACGTATGACTGATACAGCCCAGTCCGTCTTTCGGAGTTTCCAGTGTGACATTACCTGCCACCGCCTGCATCTGTCCGGACTCCGTCAATGCCATGCCATCTGACAGCAAGGCATACACCGCATCCGCTGTAGCCAAAGGTGTATTCCAGCACTGCACCTGCTTTTGCTTCAGCAACCAGCGTTTCATTTCCTCCAGCATCTCTTCATCCTTCTCCACGTGCTGAATAGCCTCCATGGCAGCCACCTGCGTCGGAATGCGGTAACCGTTCCATGCGTATCCGGCTTTCGGCGTATCAAAATAACGTCCCATTTCCGGTGTCACTACCGTATATTCCTTAATCGAACGTACCAGTATTTCTGCCTGCATACGTTTTCCCTGTGCCTGCAGAATCCGGGCAATCAATGCTTTCTCATAAATAGAATAGGTAGCAGAACGGTTTTCCAGTTTAGAGGTCATATATTCTTTTGCGACCTTGTTCACCTTTTCTCCTGCCACTGCATCCAGTGATGCAATATACAGATACCTCACCGCCAGTTCACTTGGCCATTGCGGGCTTTTGTTACGAGCCTCGTTTTTTTTCAGGTTCTCATATTCCTGACAGAAAGCATTTTCCAGGTAATTCAGACCTTTCAAGTACATGCCAGCCACTTGCGCATCCGCCATGATATGCATGGATTTCAGTCGGGCCAGCAGTTCCACCACCTGCGTAGTAACCAACCGGCTTCCCTGCATGCCGTTGAACCAGCTCCAGCTTCCATCCCCTTTTTGCAAGGTCTTCAATTTTTCCACAGTCTGCCCCATACGGTAATTCATCGTATTCAGGTCGAACAACAATCCAATCCGTAGTCTCTGCTCCTGTTCATCTGCCGCCTGAGCCAGCCAAGGCGTTTCGGCCAGCAACACGCTTTTCAGTTCCTGTTTTTTCTCCAGTTCACTCCACAACGTTTCTTTCTTTACTCCCTGCTTTTTCCAAGCTTCAAACACAGGCTGAATCTGCGGATTCAGTTCCACAATTTTCCGTGCCACCGCATTGGCGTAGTAAGCCGAAGCCCAGGAGAACGCATCATCCTGCTGCGGATTTCCTACTACCGGAAGTGCCTGTACGGCATACCATATCGGAGTAGAAGTCAGTTCGATGGTCAGCTGCCGGTTCCGGGCCGTCTTGCTCTGTCCGTTAAACAAATCCTTCAGGCTCACTTCCTGAGACTCCCCGCCTTTCACCTGCAAGGATAAGGTCTCTGTCATCCATTGCTTGTCAGTCAGCACAGGAAGATAATGCTGTTCTCCGTCACTAAACTCGCCAGCTTCCGCCTTCATCCGGCAAATCAATACCTCACCATCCATATTTACCGGGAAAGTAAAGCGCACACTGCCCGTTTCTCCTGCCTTCACCTGGAAATCCTGCACTGCCTGATACACCACACTTTCATCCATCGGATTCACCAATTCCAGACGTACCGCCCCTTTCACCTCTTCCGTTGACAGATTTATCAAAGAAGCTGCCAGTGAAGTTTCATCTCCTCTACGAAGGAAACGAGGCAAGTTAGGCTGAATCATAAACGGTTTTTCGGTCCGGGTTTCTGCCTGCAGGAGTCCGTAATCCATGTGGCGAGTATGTGCCAGCCCTCTGAACTTCCACTGCGTCAATGCATCTGGTACGGTAAATACCAATCGCACGGTTCCGGTTGAATCTGTACGCAAATCAGGATAGAAGAAAGCCGTTTCTGCAAAATTCTCGCGTAAAGTCATCGTCTGTTCCGTTTCCAAAGGAATCGTTTCAGACTGAAGTTCTACTTCTACCACTCCATCGTCCTGCGTAAATCCCGCCTGCGCATTCAAAGCCTCATCCGCCCTCATGGCACCTGGTGCTGCAGCCGCAGCCTTCATCATGATTCCTGCACCGCGTACCATCAGACCGTTTCGAGAGAAGGTTCTATACTGACGCAAAGAAGGAACCCACAACCGACTATACAACTGCCAGTTGTCAGGAGTATATACAGAAGACAATGAATAAGTATAGAAAGGCGAATAAGCCATCGCGATGCTGTTCACTGACTGAATAAACGGCATGACGGAAGGAGTATACCGGCTGAAGCCCAACTGGAAATTCCACGGGTTATCCCACAGACGGTCGAGCGAAGCATCATACAAGGTAGCCAGCAGACGGGCATCCGCCGGTTTGCCTGCCGCATCCAGAATCTGCATGGTCCAGGTTTCTTCTGTGCCCGGACGCAAACGGTCACGGAAAACTTCCCACTTCAATGTCAGTTTTTTCTCCGGTACCGGACGTTTCAAAGCGACTTGCTTGGAATACCAGATACCGTCTTTCATAAATCCAAAGCTGACGGTGATTCCATCACCGTATTCCGGCCGCCACGTATAATCAAACGGACGGATTTCCTCGTTCAGCACAAACGAGTCAGAAACCAGCATCCGGTTGCCACTGTACACATGATAGAACAAATGTACATTCTTTTCACTGCTGCCCACATACAAGGTCACCGGCTGCGTTTCCTCCAACTGTATACCGTCCTGATAGAACCATTCCACTGTCTTTACCGGAGGAACCCGGTCTTTTAACGAAAAGAGTACAAACTCCTGTTCTGCACGACAAGGACGCCCGTGCTCATCACTGGCGGTTACCTCCAGCAAGTATTTTCCGGAAGCCAACTTCTTCCATGCTTCCGGCAGGAAAGGCTGTCCGGATTTCACCGTATCCTCCCATACTGTTTGCTGCTTCTTTCCGGCCTCATCCAATGCATAAAGTGAGCCGACCACATCCAATTCCACCGGCTGTTGCTGCATGTTCAAGGCCTGCACCTGCATCTTATCCAGTTTCTCACGAGCCACTTTTCCGGCCAGTCCCTTTATCTGTAATCCGATGGCATGTTCACCCACCGGAAGCACCAGTACACCTTCCTGCGTTTCACCGGCCGCATCCGTCACTTCCACCTTCACCTGATAACGATAGAATCCGTTCCAGCCTAAAGAGACTTCCGTATCCGGACGTTCCAGACAAACCTTCACCGCAAACGTTCCGTCGGCTGAAGTCATCAGTTCACCCTCCATCAACTGTTGTTCTCCTGCCATTCTCCGCCAGAACCAGGCCTTTGAACGGGTCAAGGTATAACGCACCTTACCGCCCTGCACCGGTGCACCGGAAAACTTTTTCGCCGTACCTTCCAGCTGCAAGGAATCCCCCATCGTGTAAGCTTCCTGCACTTCCTTCCAGGTGACTTCAAACGTCGGACGCTTGTATTCTTCCACTCGGATATAACAGGACGCCTTGTCCGATTCTATACGGAACATGCCGGCCAATGTTTCTGAAGGCAACTGGAATTCCGCTGAAAATGCGCCGAAGTCATCCGTAGTCAATTCTTTCCGGGCTATCTCCCGGTTATTGGCATCCCGCAAGGCCAGCCAGATGGCTGCATCTTTGCGTACCTCTACACTATCGCCTTCCTGCGTATAAGCCACACCGGATACATACACCGTCTGCCCCTTGCGGTACAGCGCACGGTCAGTAAACAAATCCATGCGATCCACCTTCTTCTTGCTGTCATTGACCGTCGGCAACACCCTTCTGGACCAGTAAGCCACCTGCATAAACTCATCCTTGCCTGCACGTGCATGCATCCACAATGATTCTTTCATGTCCGGTACTACTACCTTGCCCTGCTTATCGGTTTTAAACGTCTTATATAAGGTATAATTGCCTGGCACAGGAATGGAATAGAACACCAATTCTGCCCCTGCGACCGGCTTTCCGGTCTTACAATCCACCACATGACACTCCGTCTGCCTTCCTTCCATCGGGAAAGAAGCCACCTGCAGTGCAGACAGATGCACTACATCGTATCCCGTTTTATCCTGATAGCCGTCGGGGATTGATTTCAATATGTAAATCCCCGCCTCGGGCATCCGGCTGGTCAGCACAGAAACCGTATCCTTGTACGTTGGAGTATCCGGCAAGTCCAACCGCACTTTATCCACCAGTGTACCATACTTCTTTATCAGATCCGCATGCTCCAGATTCTGTGCAAACACAGAAGAAGAAGCCTTCAGGTTCAGCCTATACCATTCCAGTGTCGCCCCTTTCAGGTTCTTGCTGGTAACACGAAGTTCCGCTTCCGTCTGCGGATAAGGATGAGTTACCTGCACCGAGAGCGACGGCATGCACACTATTCGCTGCTTATCCTTCAAATCGGCCGTGAATTCCGAAGAAGGATACCGTTTTATTCCTTCTTCTATCACCTTCATTTCGGACACGAAGTCTTGTTTCTGATGATAAAAATCGGCCCATGACACATACAACGCCGCACAGGCATCTACTCCGGCATAGGCTTTTGCCCACGCCTGCAACTGCTCCAACACCTGTCCGTCCGACAGCTGTTGCGGATACCTCCATCCATTACGCTGCCAGTACATCAATCGCTCCAGGCGTGTCAATAATTCCGCGTCACGATTTCCTGCCGCCTCGTATTGTACAATCAGCTTTTCATACTTGTCGAACACGGCCAACTGTACGGCCTTGCTTCCTCCCCCATTCCATAGAAGCTGAAAGATGGACTGGCGCAACAGCAAATCGTACATATTGTCACCGAAATAGCGCTGGCTCCATTTACCCTGTTCAGCCATCGGACGAAAATCGGTCGTAGCTACGCCCAGCAAAACCTCCTTATCCTTTACTGCCTGGTCAAACTCATACAATGCACTGTCCACTTCCTGAGGAGCGGATTCCAACTTATAGTATCCTGACAGAAACGACAACACGGCTTTCTGCAAAGGATCGTTCTCCTCTGCAACCCATGCATTCAGTCGACAAAGTTCACGCTGCAAACTGTCCGGTGTCAGCCCTACCTGACATTCCACCCGCGAAAGATACGCTTTCAGCATCTGCGGAGCATTCTTCTCCTTTCTTGCCTTTTCATAAATCTGGTTCACCTGTGAAATCAAGGTCTGCGGCAAATCCTTCTTCCGGGTTTCCTCTACCTCCTTCCAAAGACGGTCGTAACTCTGAGCTATCCCCGCCAAAGGGAACATAAAAGCCAACAATCCCGTGGCACATATCAAGAATAGTCTGTTCATCATTTCCAATTTTAAGTTTTACAAGGTTGTCTTTATAAAGATAAAACCAAAACCCTGATTTACTGCACAGATTTTCATTAAAAGAAGTAAAACCACAGAAAATCGAAACAAAAAACGGAGGCTGCCCTTTTCCCTTTTACGGGAATCGGACAGCCTCCGTATCTATTTATCCACTAACGGATATTACTTTTTCGGTGTATTTTCCAATGTAGCCAGCAAGAAATCATAGAACTTCTTCACTGACGGCACATGACAGCGTTCTTCCGGTGTATGCGGGCACTGCAAAGTAGGACCAAATGAAATCATATCCAGCCCCGGTACAACCGCACCGATGATACCACATTCCAGTCCGGCATGAATCACTTTCACTTCCGGTGTTTCACCAAACTGTGCCTTATAAGATTCCTTCATGGCATGCAGAATCGGAGAGTTTACATCCGGTTCCCATCCTGAATAGCTGCCAGAACGTTCTACGTGCATACCAGCCATAGAGAAACAGCTCTCGATAGCCGTATTGCGATAATCCTTCATTGATTCGCGAGAGCTGCGTGTCAATACCTTAATGGCAGCCTTTCCATTGCCGATTTCTACGATAGCCAGGTTAGAAGAAGTTTCCACTGTATCCGGGATAGTCGGGATGAAACGTTCTACTCCATTCGGGCATGCATAAATTGCATCCACCAGGTTGTCACGGATTTCTTCCGGCACCATCATCTTCGGCAAGTCCACACGCTCTGCCGTAAAGCTGATATTGTCTTCAATGGTAGCAAATTCATCACGCCATACCTGTTCGCATTCACCTACGAATGCCAGCACATCTTCTACCTCCGAAGCCGGTACGGTAATCACTACTTCACATTCACGCGGAATGGCGTTGCGCATGTTTCCACCTTCCCATGACACCAGACAAGCCTCATCATAAGCAATCACCTGGTTCATGAAGCGAGCCATCAACTTGTTGGCATTGGCATGACCCCAACCAATCTGAATACCAGAGTGGCCACCGCGCAATCCCTTCAGTATCACCTTCAGCGCCACGTCTTCCGGATCTGTTTCTTCTTCCTTGTATTCCAAAGTAGCCGTCAGGTCTTCTCCACCTGCACAGCCAATATAAAGTTCACCTTCTTCTTCTGAATCCAGGTTCAGCAGGATTTCTCCTTCCACCGTACCCTGTTTCAAGCCGAACGCCCCATACATACCGGTTTCTTCATCGGCAGTAATCAGCGCAGTCAGCGGACCGTGTTTCAAGGTCTTGTCTTCCATAATGGCCATGATGGCTGCCACACCCATACCGTTGTCTGAGCCTAATGTGGTACCTTTAGCCTTCACCCATTCGCCGTCTACATAAACCGGAATAGGATCTTTTTCAAAATCATGCTGTGTATGTTTGTCTTTCTGAGGAACCATGTCCATGTGAGCCTGAAGGATGACAGACTTCCGGTCTTCCATACCCGGAGTGGCCGGTTTGCGATAGATTATGTTTCCAGCCTCATCCTGAAATGATTCCACACCTACCTGCTTGCCGAATTCCAGCAAGAAAGCCTGAATTTTTTCCAAATGTCCAGACGGACGAGGAATTTGCGTCAACGAATAGAAATGCTTCCACACATTCTGCGGAGCCAAAGAAAGAATTTCGTTCATATTATATTTTTTGATTTTATTCCGGAAAAGCAATTTCACTTCCCGGTCCGTTTCTTATTTACAAGTGGTAAGGCTACAAGCCCGTAAACACCCAACAAAATTAATAAAAAGGTTTGAATACCGTGCACCAGCAGGGCAAATATTCCGGCATCTTCCTTTCCTACCCCATACATCATCATCATGGTAATGACCGCAAAGTGCCACGGACCTGCTCCGTTAGGAGTAGGAACGGCCACTGCAATACTGCCCACCACAAACATCACCAGTCCAGGCATCCAGCCCAATGAGGCAGAAAAGTCAAAGCAATAAAAGCTTACATAAAATTGCAGGAAATAGCATGCCCAGATGCCCACGGTGTAAAAAGCGAACAGCCACGGATGTTTTACATGCCGAAGCGACAAACATCCGGCCCACACATCGTTCAATATGCCGCGCACTTTCGCAAATACCGTCAAATTGCGGACCAGGAAAAACGCCAGCACGCCCAAGGCGAACAGACAGATGAGGGTGATATAAAAGTTGGTGGAAGTAAACAAGCCCGTAAAGAAGCCCATGTTCGTACCGGTCTTTTCAAAGAATGCCGCAAACACACGCGACTGGAGCAACAGCGTCACTACGGTAATCAGCAGCACACAAATGGTATCAATGAGACGCTCCGTCACCACCGTACCCAGCGATTTGGAGAAAGAAACCCCGTCGTACTTCGACAGGATACCACAGCGGGAAACCTCCCCCACACGCGGCACGACCAGATTGGCCGCGTACGACACAAAAACCGCATACACACTGTTCGACACCTTGGGGTATTCACCTAACGGGGCTAACGTCAGATTCCAGCGCCAGCCGCGGAACAGATGTCCCAACACACCAAACACCAGCGAAAAGGCCATCCAGCCATAATTCATGCCGCCATCCAGCACACTCCACACACGCCGGAAATCAAAATCGTGGTATGTCCAAAGCAGAATAGCCGCTCCGAGTACCAACGGAAGCGCTATCTGGAAGACCTTATTTAGTACTTTTTTTAAACCTGTTCGTTCCAAAATCAGTCTGTATATAAAGATTTATGTTTAACTTTGCAAGTCACAAAGATAATACGAACATTTAAAACCTGAGGTATGAAATTAGTTAAACCTAAAAAGTTTTTAGGACAACACTTCCTGAAAGACCTGCAAGTGGCACAAGACATAGCCGACACGGTAGACGCCTGCCCGGCCCTTCCCGTTCTCGAAGTAGGTCCCGGAATGGGAGTTCTCACCCAATACCTGCTGAAAAAAGACCGCCCGCTCAAGGTGGTGGAGCTGGATTTTGAATCGGTGGCTTACCTGCGTGAGAATTTTCCACAATTAGGAGACCATATCATCGAGCAGGATTTCCTGAAAATGGACCTCCGGCAACTTTTCGACGGACAGCCTTTTGTGCTGACCGGCAACTATCCCTACAACATTTCCAGCCAGATATTCTTCAAGATGCTCGACTACAAGGACTTGATTCCCTGCTGCACGGGCATGATTCAGAAGGAAGTGGCCGAACGCATCGCGGCTCGTCCGGGCAACAAGACCTACGGCATCCTGAGCGTACTGATTCAAGCCTGGTACAGCGTGGAATACCTGTTCACCGTACACGAACATGTGTTCAATCCTCCTCCCAAGGTGAAGAGCGCCGTCATCCGCATGACCCGCAACGAGACCAAGGAGTTGGGATGCAACGAGCAGTTGTTCAAGCAGATTGTCAAGACGACATTCAACCAGCGCCGCAAGACGCTCCGCAACTCCATATCTCCGATTCTGGAGAAAGGAAATCCGCTCAGTGCCGACCCTATCTTCAACAAACGGCCTGAACAGCTTTCCGTACAAGACTTCATCGACCTGACCAACCGGGTGGAAGAAGCCTTGAATTCCTCAGCCGCAAAGGCCGAGTGACCCTGCACACGAGACTTACAGACTACGATAACAACCCTCATCAGGAGTTTACAAGATGAATAGCGAAGATATTAAATTAGTCACCGAACTGATTGAGAAGAAAGATTCCGACCAGTTAAAAGAAGTCATCAAGGACCTGCATCCGGCCGATATCGCCGAGCTGTGCAACGAGCTGGACGCAGAAGATGCCCGCTTCATCTACCTGCTGCTGGACAACGAAACGGCAGCCGACGTACTGATTGAAATGGACGAGGATGCACGAAAGAAATTCCTCGAAATACTTCCCCCTGAAACCATCGCCAAGCGCTTTGTCGACTACATGGATTCGGACGATGCCGTAGACATCATCCGTGAAATGGACGAGGACAAGCAGGAAGAGGTGCTTTCACACATTGAAGACATCGAACAGGCAGGCGACATCGTCGACTTGCTGAAATACGACGAAGATACCGCCGGTGGTTTGATGGGTACGGAAATGGTGATTGTGAATGAGAACTGGAGTATGCCCGAATGCCTGCGCGAAATGCGACTGCAGGCAGAAGAAATGGACGAGATATATTATGTATATGTGGTAGACGACGATGAACGTCTGCGCGGTGTATTCCCACTGAAAAAGATGATTACCAGTCCGTCGGTTTCCAAGGTGAAACACGTGATGAAGAAGGACCCGATTTCCGTCCATGTGGATACGCCCATTGAAGAGGTGGTGCAGACCATTGAAAAGTATGACTTGGTGGCCGTTCCTGTGGTCGACAGCATCGGCCGCCTGGTAGGGCGCATCACTGTAGACGACGTAATGGACGAGGTTCGTGAACAGGCCGAACGCGACTACCAGTTGGCATCCGGTTTGTCACAAGACGTAGAAACAGACGACAACGTGTTCCGCCAGACCACCGCGCGCCTTCCGTGGCTGCTCATCGGTATGCTGGGTGGAATCGGTAACTCCATGATTCTAGGCAACTTTGACTCTACCTTTGCCGCTCATCCGGAAATGGCGCTTTACATTCCCCTTATCGGTGGAACGGGAGGAAACGTAGGAACCCAGTCCTCCGCATTGGTCGTGCAAGGTCTGGCCAACAGCTCACTGAACGCCGAAAACACTTTCAAGCAGGTGCTGAAAGAATCCGTTGTAGCCCTTATCAACGCCACCATTATTTCCATGCTGGTGTATATCTACAACTTCATCCGTTTCGGAGCTACGGCTACGGTCAGTTATTCGGTATCCATCAGTCTGTTTGCGGTAGTCATGTTTGCCTCCATTTTCGGCACCCTGGTGCCCATGACACTGGAAAAACTGAAAATCGATCCGGCCATTGCCACCGGACCGTTTATCTCCATTACCAACGACATTATCGGTATGCTCATGTACATGGGAATCACCGTATTATTATCCTAAATTTTTGTTAAAGAAAAACGCAAGTGCGTTTGAGGTAAAACGCAAGTACATTTTACTTCAAACGCACTTGCGTTTTAATCAAAACGTCCTTGCGTTTTCTTTGAAACGCAAAGACGTTTTTTTCACCCCCTCTACAAGCCCTTCTGAGCCACATTCCTCGTCTTTCTATTTCTAAAAATGATTCTTACCTTATAGTTTTTTTCTGAAAAAGTATGAAAATCAGATTTTTTTTCTTTAATTTGTAAGAACCTTTACTAATGGTAAAGAAAAAACTAGGATATTATACTCTTTAAAATCTATATACGATGGAAGTAAATGAAACCAACCGCCCATTAACCGAAACTCCGATGGAACAACCCATTGAAGCACCGGTTCCTACTGTTGAAGACACCAAAAAGGAAACATCCGCTCCCAAACAGACACTGGAAGAAGTGGTGCAACGCCTCAAGGAAATCAACGAGAAAAACGACCTGACTGACAAGCAGGAAATCGATTCACTTAAACAAACGTTCTACAAACTACAAAAAGCCAAATCAGAAGCGGCACGGAAAGCTTTCATCGACGAAGGGGGAAAGGCAGAAGACTTCACTCCGGAAACAGAACCGGCAGAAGAAGAGTTCAAAGCTGTCATGAACGCCATCAAGGAGAAGAGAAATGCCTTAGCGGCTGCACAGGAACAGGAAAAGGAGGAAAACCTGACCAAGAAACTGGGTATCCTGGAAAGAATGAAGTTCCTGACCGAATCGCAGGAAGATACCAACAAGATATACGACGAATTTAAGAAGTTACAGCAGGAATGGAATGAAACAGGCCAGATTCCGGTAGCGAAAGTAAACGAACTGTGGAAAACTTACCAGCTTTACACCGAAAAATTCTATGACATGGTGAAGCTGAACAACGAATTCCGCGAATATGACTTCAAGAAAAACCTGGAACAGAAGACCCGCTTGTGCGAAGCTGCAGAAAAACTGGCTGAAGAGCCCGACGTAATTTCTGCTTTCCACCAGCTGCAGAAGCTTCATCAGGAATTCCGCGCCATCGGTCCGGTAGCCAAAGACCTGCGCGAAGAAATCTGGAGCCGTTTCAAGGCTGCCTCTACGGTTGTCAACAAACGCCACCAGCAGCATTTTGAAGAGCTGAAAGAAAAAGAACAGAATAACTTGGACCAGAAGACGGTGATTTGCGAAATCGTGGAAGGTATGGAATATGACACCTTCACTACTTTTGCCGACTGGGAAGACAAGACCAATGAAATCCTTGCCCTCCAGGCCAAATGGAAAACCATCGGCTATGCTCCGCAAAAGATGAACGTCAAGATTTTCGAACGTTTCCGCGCTGCCTGCGATGAATTCTTCCGCCGGAAAGCTGCCTTCTTCAAATCTGTGAAAGAAACAATGGCAGCTAACCTGGAAAAGAAAAAAGCGTTCTGCGAAAAGGCTGAAGCCCTGAAAGAAAGCACCGACTGGAAAGAAACGGCTGAAATCCTGACCAAGCTCCAGAAAGAATGGAAGACCATCGGTCCGGTGGCCAAAAAGCATTCCGATGCCGTATGGAAACGTTTCATCGGTGCCTGCGATTATTTCTTTGAACGGAAAAACAAGGCAACTTCTTCACAACGTTCGGAAGAAGTGGAAAACCTGGCAAAGAAAGAAGATGTCATTAAGCGTATGGCTGCGCTGGAAGCTGCCGGAACTGCAGACGATGCAACTGCCGAACAAGTACGTGCCCTGATGAAAGAATGGAATGCCATCGGCTTCGTTCCTTTCAAGGAAAAAGACCGTCTGTATAAAGAATTCCATGCATTGGTAGACAAGCTGTTCGACCGCCTGCACCTGTCGGCTACCGAAAAACGTCTGAGCAGTGTACGCACTAACGGCAACAAAGAAGGAAATCTCTACCGCGACCGTGAACGCCTGGTTCGCACTTACGAAGGACTGAAAAACGACATCCAGACCTACGAAAACAACCTTGGCTTCCTGAATTCTTCTTCCAAGAAGGGAAATACACTGGTGGCCGACATCACCCGCAAGATTGAGCGCCTGAAGAAAGACATGGAACTGGTGCTGAAGAAAATCAAGGACATTGATGAAAGCTTGAAAGAAAAAGAATAAAAACAGCTTACTCAAACTAATTTTATTACCCCAAGAGGTATCCATTCCCATGGATACCTCTTTTTTTACCTTAATCTTTCACAAGAATTTCATTCAACTGTAAAAACTTCACACAAACATTCTATGTTTACCATATTTTTGAAAAATAATCGCATAAATATTTTATTATTTGCCCAAAACAGTTTAAATTAAAGCCAAATTTCAAAAACAAATATTTCCACAACATACAAATAACAAATAAAATATCAGCAAAACATAATTCCGAATGATTTAAAAACATAAAATAAACTATTCTTAATATGAAAATGAAATCACTATTAGGGATTATGCTTTCCCTAAGTATTCTGCAATCTTGCCAGAATGACGAAACAAACATCATCCAGAATGAAGTGAATAACAAAGGCATCACATTCTCTTCTATCATAGATGATGCACAAAATTCCAGAGCTTACGATACGTCGTGGGAAGCCAATGACGTAATTGGTGTATTTATGCTAGCCAATAGTGATAAAAATGTACTGGATACAAACATTCCTTATGTAACTTCTAAAGGAGACGGCTATTTCGTAAGCCAAAATAGTCCCATATACTATCCGGATGGTGCGGTCGACTTCATTGCATATTATCCTTATAGTGAAGCAATTATTAACCATACTAACTATCCCATTGATTTGAGTAACCAGACCAAACAAAACGCCATCGACTTGATGACTGCAGTAAACCTGACAAACCGTCAATTGACGTCTCCACAAGGTAACCTGCAATTCAAGCATCTGTTGGCTAAATTGGTGCTGAATTTGAAATCTACTTCTGGAAGTTCCCTGAAAGGAATCAAAGCTTCTATCAGCGGACTGCAAGTAAAAGGAACAGCTAATCTTTCTAACGGTAACATTACTTCTTCCGGTGAAGCTACAACCTTTTCCTTATTTATAAATGAGGAAGCCACACAAGCAGAAGCCATTCTGTTGCCTCAAGCCTTGACTGGAAACCTGAAAATCAAACTGGAACTGAACGGACAGAGCAAAGAAATTAATACGGAAATTTCTGGAAGCATTGAGCAAGGCTACAAATATATATATAATGTAAATGTAAATTACCAGGGAGGAGAAATTACGACCGACCCAGAAGCAAAATATACGAAATGGTTTGAAACGCCGGTAATTACTGAGTCACAACTGAATCAATCTAATATAAAATACGTTACTCATTATACCGGAATAACTTATGACGAAGCTCCACTCAACGGTATTGAGATCCGTAATTATAGTATGCTATACGATACCAATCTGAAAATCGCTTACTGGGTATCTTATCCATTATGCGGATGGTATCTGGAAGGAAACATAGGCCGTACGAATGATTGGGGTTATGACCCTAAAATAGCAACTAACCTTCAAGCGAATCTCAAAAAAGGTATCAGTAATTACAGTAGAGGGCATCAGATTCCGAGTGGTGATAGACAGCGTGAAGACTGTAAAATGAATAATCAGACCTTTTATTACACCAACATGACTCCACAATTACAAAATGGATTGAATGGAGCTATTTGGGCTCTACTAGAAGGCGCAGTCAGAGGCTGGAGTAGTGGAATAGACACACTATACGTAGTAACAGGCGCGATGCCTACTACTGCAACTGATAAGCAAATACAATATGCCCAAGACAATAATGGAAAGAATATAGCAATACCCAAATATTACTTCAAAGCATTGGCCCGTAAAGTAGGTGGAAACTATCAGACAATCGCTTTTAAACTTGACCATAAGGCATATGGTGATACACAATATATGAAATATGCAATCAGCGTATCAGAACTAGAGAATATGACAGGGTTCACTTTCTTTCCATCGCTACCTTCTGAGGTAAAAAAGACGCTAAATACATCACAATGGAATTAAATCCATCTAGATACAGAATCTACAAACTTTCTAAATAAATTAGTATGAAAATCTCGAATCTACTGTACATGGGGGCATTATCAACCCTAACTCTAATGAGTTGTACAAACAATGACGACAACAGCGAATGGTACGGAAGTGAAGGCATCGTATTTACCACAGCTATTCAGTCAAGAGTTTCAGGTAACACTTGGAATGCAAACGACGAAGTGGGTATTTACATGATGAACGCAGGAAGTGGAATTGAGGCTGCAACCGCACAAAACAAGAAGTACATTGCACAGACCAACGGCACATTGACTGCTGCTCCTGGTAATGGCATTTATCTCCCTGAAAGCGGGAATGTAGACTTCATTGCATATTATCCTTATACCACAAGTGTAAGCGGCAATAAGCTTGCGGTAAATGTATCCGACCAGAGCAATCCGGCTGCTATCGACTTGATTTATTCAAATGGTACTAAAGGAGTAGCAGCAACTACTGCCACCACTATTAGTCTGGGATTTACACACCAACTGACTAAAGTCACCCTGAATGTAACCAAAGATGAAACGATTGAAACTCTTAACGGATTGGGTGTAAACATTAAGGGTATCAGCACAGAAGGTGAATTTAACTTGGCTGACGGAACACTGACTGCTACAGCAGGAACCAACAACAAAGATGTAGCGATGTACATAGATGCACAAGGTACAACAGCTACGGCTACAGCCATCATTCTCCCAACAGCTGCAAGCACCGACCAGACGTCACTCAACCTGACTTTTAACCTCAACGGTCAATCATTCACCCATACAATTAGTGACGCAAGTATTTTTGAAAAAGGAACAAATGTAAGCTTTAATGCAAAACTATCCATCAACAATGGGAAACCGGTTGTTACAGTAGGAAATGCAACAATCAGCAACTGGACTGAAAAACCAGGTGGAGATATTAATGTTGATTTCGATGGTGGAACTCAACCAGGTGGAGAAACTGTGGTATTGGATGAATCATTCGCAACTGGAATGGGACAATTCACAACCGAAAACATTACACTCCCTGAAGGAGGAAGTTATGTTTGGAAAGAAGGTAAATACCAAGAAACAACTTACATAAAGGCCGGGGCATTTATTAATGACGCTGCAAGAGAAGCAGATAGTCGTTTGGTTTCCCCCACTCTCGATTTAACTACAGCAACAACTGCTACTTTAACATTTGATCATGCTTATAACCATTATAAAAAAGCCGATAATCACGAAAGTGAGTTAACCTTAGAAGTTAAAGAGGAAAATGGAGATTGGACGCCTATCGTAATTCCAAATTTCAATGACGGAAGTACATGGACTTATGTTTCTAATACAATCGATTTATCAGCTTATGCTGGTAAGAAAATGCAATTCGCATTCCATTATAAGAGTACGACCACAAATGCTTTAGGATGGCAAATAACGAAAGTAAAAGTCGTTGCCAATGGAGAAGGAGGAGGCACTGTTGATCCAGAGCCGGAACCTGAACCGGGAAATGCAGACTTATTCATTTCTGAATATGTAGAAGGAAGCAGTAATAATAAATACATTGAAATCTATAATCCTACCAATGAAACAATTGATTTATCGTCTTACTCACTTGACTTAAATACAAATGGAGGAGAATCTTGGAGTAAAGATAAAGGAGGATTTTCAAGCTACGAATTGTCTGGAACTATAGGCGCAAAATCAACTATTGTGTACAAGCATGCCGAAGCTGCAATTTTTGAAGGCGAAGCAACAACTTGTGGAGCCGCAAACTTCAATGGGAATGACCCTGTTGGCCTATTCAAGAACGGAACTCTCATTGATATTGTAGGCAAATTTGCAAATGGCAGTGCCGACTTTGCAAAAGATGTAACTTTACGCAGAAAATCTAATGTTACTTCACCATCCTCCACTTATGACGCTTCTCAATGGGAAACTCTTTCCAAAGATGATGTAAGTGGATTAGGAAGTCATACTATGGATTAATATTTTCTTTAAATCCCTACTAAAGAGAACATGAAAAAGCTCTATAAAACTTTTTCATGTTCTCTTTCACCCCTATAAAATAACACTAAACTAATAATTATTTTTTATGAAACACAAATTACTGTTCTTCATGGCATTCTTCCTTCCTTGCCTTGTCTTTGCACAAGGAAATGTAAGCGTGAAAGGAAGTGTGATCGGAGCAGTAAGCAATGACCCCATTCCAGGTGTAATTGTGACGGTGACAGAACTGAACCGCCAAGTCACAACCGACGCGGACGGAAACTTCACCATCCGAAATATTCAGCCGGGAACTTACGTCATTCAGCTTAACTCCGTAATGATTACGCCCAAGAGTGTCTCCATTGAAGTAGAAAACTTAGGCGTAACTGAACTAAAACCTATCCGAGTAACTGAACTTAACGCAAACGAAGACGTGTCCATGATTGGCATCATTGATGCCGGCATGGTGGATGACGACGTGGAGACCTCCGGGCAGGATGTCAGCTCTACCGTGATTCTGTCAAATGATATTTTCCTGAATAAAGCTGCCTATCAACTTTCACCCGCACGCTTCTCTCCACGTGGATACAACAGCACACAGGAGGTTAAATACATCAATGGCGTGGAATTCAACGACCAGAACAGAGGTGTATTCAACTATGCAGCAGTAGGCGCACTGAACGACATGACACGTAACGGTGATGTCACCAACTTCACAGCTCCTTCGTCCTTTACTTTTGGTGAGTTGGGAGGTACGGAAAACATCAATATGCGTGCCAGCAGCTATACTCCTGGAGGAAAGTTAACCTTAAGCTATACCAACCGAAATTATTATCTCCGTGGCATGTTTACCTACTCTACCGGACTGAAGGACAACGGATGGGCATTCACCACCTCTATTGGTGGACGCTATTCGAATGAAGGTAACATCGACGGAACTTTCTACAAGAACGTTTCTTTCGCCTTCTCTGCTGAAAAGCAATGGAAAGGAGGAGAACATAGCCTGTCAATGGTGGCTTTCGTATCACCGGTACAGCGTGGACAGCAAGGCAGTTCTTACCGCGAAGTGTATGAACTGACAGGAAACTACCTTTACAACCCGAACTGGGGATACCAGAACGGAGAAAAAAGAAATGCAAAGGTGGTAACGGCATTCGACCCGACTGCCATCATTTCGCACATCTGGAAAATCAACGATAATATGACGCTGACTACAGGTGTGGGAGCACATTATGCCCGCTACGGTAATACGGCCCTGAACTGGTACAATGCTCCTGACCCTCGCCCGGATTACTACCGCTACCTGCCTTCGTATTTTGAAGATGAAATGGTACAACTAAGATACAAAGAATTGTGGCGTACTAACCAGACCAGCTTTACACAAATCAACTGGGATGACCTCTACCTGGCTAATGCCAACAACATTCGTAATGGTAACGGAGCAGCTGTTTACATGCTGGAAGAACGTCGCAGTGACCTGTTGGAAACTTCATTCAACTCTACTCTGAACGCACGCATGAGCCGTCATTTCGACATCACAGCCGGAGTCGGTGCACGCTACACTCAGTCACGCCAGTTCAAAACCGTAGCCGACCTGCTGGGAGCAGAATATGTGCTGGATATTGATAAATTTGCAGAACAAGACTTCTCTGGTGATCCGGACAAAATTCAGAACGACTTGAACCGCCCGCAGAGAAAAGTATACGAAGAAGGAATTTTCGGTTACAACTATAACCTGAACATTTATTCACTGAATGCCTGGGTAGTGAATCAGTATCATTCACGTTATTGGGATTACTATTACGGAATGAAGCTGACTTATACCAGCTTCCAGCGTGATGGTAAAATGCGTAACGGACGTTATCCGGACAGTTCTTTCGGCAAAGGTGCTCGCCATCAGTTCACAGACTTAATGGTAAAGGGAGGACTGACCTACAAGTTCAACGGACGTCACATGATTAACGCCAACATCAGTTATGGAAGTGAAGCTCCGTTGCCCAACGAAGCATACGTATCACCGCGTATCACAGACCGTACCATTGATGACATGAAGAGTGGACGGGTTCTCTCTGCCGACATCAACTACATCTTCTCTACTCCTCACCTGGCCGGACGTATCGGAGTATTCCAGACTAATTTCTATGACCAGATGGAACGCAGCAGCTACTATGACGGCATTGAAGGAACATTCATCAACCACGTGTTGTATGGAGTAAACCGCATTCACAGAGGTATTGAGCTGGGAGCTACTTACAAACTGGATGACCATTGGAGCTTCGACTTGGCTGGAACCGTAGGTGAATATTATTACAGCAACAACCCTGACGGTATCAAGAACTCTGAAAACGGAAAAATAGTAGAAAGAGAACAAGTATACATGAAGGATGTTTACGTAGGTGGAGTTCCACAGATTGCCGGTACATTCGGAATCCGTTACTTCATCAAATACTGGTTCCTGGGAGCCAACCTGAACGGATTTGCACGCAACTACATCGAAGCTGCTCCCCTCCGCCGTCTGGCTTCAAGCTACACAGAAGTAACTCCGTATAACCAGTATTACGATGCCTTCAAGCAGTTGACCACACAAGAACGTTTCCCGGCAGCCTATACATTAGACTTATCTATCGGAAAAATTTTCTACTTGCCTGGAAGACAATCTATCAACTTCAATCTTTCTCTGAACAATGTATTGAACAAGAAAGACATTTGTACCGGAGGATACGAACAGGGACGATTTGACCTTGACCATCCGGAACGCTTTGGAGGAAAATACTACTACATGCAGGGCATCAACTGCTTCCTGAATGTGAGCTACCGTTTTTAATCATTAACCTACATAAAACTAAGAATATATGAAACTTTTAAGAAATATCAGTCTGCCACTCATTGCCTCACTCGCTCTCTTTGCTTGTGAACGAGACTATGATGCTCCTCTCTTGACAGAACCTGAATACACAGGTCCGGCAGCCAATATCACGATTTCAGAATTGCGTACACAAAATGCAGCAGCAACTGACAAGGCTCCTATCATCATTACGCAAGACCAAGTGCTTAAAGCCGTTATCACGGGTAATGATGAATCAGGAAACATCTTCAAAAAAATCTACTTGCAGGATGAAACGGGTGCCATTGAAATGGAAGTAGACCAAAGCAGTGTGTACAACTATTATCCGGTAGGTCAGACTGTATATGTAGACCTGAATGGATTGAGTATTTCTGTATACGGTGACGAACAACAGCTAGGACATCCAGAAGGATATTTATTCCGCACACCGTGGGAAGATTTCGAAAAACATGTCAGCAAAGACGGATGGGCTAATCCAGAAAATGCCAAGCCTGTTGTAATTGATGACATCAGTACCATCAACGCCGCTCCCGATAACTATAAATTCAAATTAGTGCAATTTACCGGAGTTACTTTCCAGAACGGTGGTAAGGGTATCTTTGCTCCAGAAGATGGTTATGGTGAAGAAAACATTACCGACAGTCATGGAAATACTATCATGATTCGTACCAGCAATTATGCCAGCTTTGCCGGTAATAAACTTCCAGAAGGAAAAGGTAATGTAACTGGTATTTTAGGAAGATTTAGAGGTACTTGGCAGCTTACTTTACGTACTGCTAATGACGTAAGCGACTTTATCGGAAGCAATGAAGAAGAAGGTGGAAATGAAGGCGGAGAAACCCCGAGTGGTGAAACTGTTTTATTCCAAGAATCTTTTGGTACTCCAGAGAAGAGCGGAACCTACTGGCCATATTTCAGTGATTATACTGGATTTGATAATCCTGCCAGCATGTTTGAGAACACATCTGAAGAAAAAGCATCTGTACGTATTGTAAGTAATCTTACGAATGTCTGGTTCCCTGGAACAAAAGATGTAGCAATTGCTATCAAAAATATCAATGCACAAGGTAATACATCTGCTACTTTAGAATATCAAGTAGGCTCCAATGTATACAAAGCAGGAGAAAAACAAGATTTAAAAACCTTGAGAGTAAAATGCAATGGACAAGAATTAAGTATTCCAAGCAAAGAAGTTACCGGTGATGCTCAACAAGGAAATACTCCTTTCAAAATGACGATTGAAAATGTAACAATATCCGACAATACAACTTTAGAGTTCTATTGTACAACCTCAGAAAACACTTATGGTTTACGCTTATACAGCGTCAAACTCTATGTTCCAGGAAGTGGAAGTGGCAGCACCAGTGGTGACGGAGGTACAACCATTGAACCCACTCCAAGCAATTAATGCACACATCAAACCATGAAAGTTATGAATAAACGATTGCTTATTTTCACTTTGTTCATTACTTGTGTATATACCACCAGTCTGTTTGCACAAGACAGACTGGGTGTTTATGCAGCCGCATTCTATAATTTAGAAAACCTTTGGGACACGGTGGACGACCCTAACAACGAAGGGGATGATGATTTCACTCCGGAAGGAAAGTATGAATGGACTCAGACCAAGTATGAACAAAAGTTACAGAATATTGCCAAGGTAATCTCACAATTGGGAAGAGATTATTGTCCGGCAGGCCCTGCTATCATCGGTATCTCAGAAGTGGAAAACCGGAAAGTATTGGAAGACCTGACAAAAACAGCTCCCATCAGTGGAACGGGATATGAAATCGTACATTTCGAATCGCCCGACCACAGAGGTATCGACGTAGCGGCCTTGTACAACCCGAAACTGTTCAAGCTGATTGATGCCAGAACCTATCCTTTCAACAAGCCGGATATGCCGCACTATAAAACCCGCGACATTCTGCTGGTAAGTGGTATACTGGCCGGGGAACCGTTTCACCTGATTGTAAATCACTGGCCTTCACGCTACGGTGGTTCCGCTTCTTCTCCACTAAGAGAATTTGCTGCCAGCATCGTGAAACACATTGGCGATTCTATCCATGCACAGAACCCGGAAGCAAAAGTGCTCATTGTGGGTGACTTGAATGATGACCCGTTCAACAAGAGCTGTAGCGAGGTACTGGGCGCTAAAAAGAACATCAAGGAGGTAAAACCTGACGGATATTACAATGCTACCTGGAAATTGTACGATCAGGGTATCGGTTCTCTCTGCTACCAGAACCAATGGAATTTGTTCGACCAGCAGATTATATCAGGCAACCTGATTGGTAAAGACCGCAGCACATTGAAATTCTGGAAGAGCGAAGTATTCAACCGTCCATTCCTACTTCAAAAGGAAGGAAAATACAAAGGGTATCCACTTCGTACATTCTCGGGTACTACATTCCAGAATGGATTCAGCGACCACTTGCCGACCCTCACCTATTTTGTCAAGGTAATGAAGTAAGAAAAAACATATCTCTTATAAAGAAAGCCGTTCCGTCCACACAATCGGAACGGCTTTCTTATTTCATTTAAAACCTCTTCAAATACCCTTTAAACTACTACGTAGTAGTTCCTCCGTTACCTCGTAGTAACAGACCGACTACTACGTAGTAATTCATTCATTACTCCGTAGTAAAATTTCCTCCAAATCCTCCGGCACATAGACCTTACCGTTAAACTGCAAAGCCGCTTCTGCCGTATAACGCGCCTTGCGGGTGGACAGTGTCTTGTCCTCCGTGTGATACAGCAACAGATTCTTCACTCCAAGCTGAGCTGCTAACCGTCCGGCATCCAAAGCCGTGCTATGGTGCTTCTCGTAGGGTTTGAACCGCTCCCGGTCTTCATACAAGCAGAACGCCTCACACAGCAGCCAGTCGGCTCCTTCCACATACATCTGGTTGCATGCATTATAGGGTTCATCACCCAGGCAAACCAGCGATTGTCCATCAGGAAGACAGGTACGGAAACCAAACTGTTTCTCCTTTGTAGAAGCGATGTCAAAGCATTCCACTTCCAGGCCGATGGCCTGAAATTTTTCTCCGCTCTTCACCTCACACAATAGTATATCTTCTCCTAAGCGTGCCACAATCTTCTTGGGTAAAGTCATCCGGCAAATCCAGTCGAGCACTTGTACCACCTTGTCATGCCCATATATACGTAGTTCGCCCCGGTACTCTCCCTTCTGAATAGCCTGAGCCACCATACGAATCATCCATATCACACCCAATATATGGTCAGTATGTGCATGCGTCACAAATATCTCATGAATGCCTGACAACGGGATATGTGTCTTCTGCAACTGCGACAGAATGCCATTGCCTCCTCCGGCATCCACTAAAAAGTATTTATCCTCCCGGCACAAGGCAAAACAGGTATTATAGCAGGCTACGGTGGCCGCATTTCCCGTACCTAACATGATAAGCTTCATCGAATTTTCCATACAATGTATCCTTTTAAACACGGCACAAAGATACAAATTTCCTGCTTTTATTTTTTTAACACATAAGGATTCTTACCACTATCCCCTTCTTTCCTCAAAATAAGGCACTGAGATTTCAACATAAACATAAAATACAATAAGCCCCTTGCAGGAGACTTTTCCTATTCCTCACGTAAGACATTGAAAATTCGATTTTTCGGGTTGTTGTACTTTTGCCAATAAGCCTACACGGGAAATTACCTTTTATACATATTGTATGAACTACAAAAACGCCACATCACGATATTGTATCAAATAAGATACTTACCCTATTGAACAATAAGGTTTTACAACCCACAAAAGCCCTATTGCATATATCAATAAAAAAAACGTCCTTTGCGGTGTAGACAGAAAAATGCTTATGGAATACACTGAACAATTAGCCAATAATCACATCTCAGTAGACTGCGTGGTCATCGGATTCGATGGAGAGAAACTAAAGGTGTTGCTCGTAAAAAGAATGGGGGAAGAAAGTGGAGAAGTTTTCCACGATATGAAACTACCCGGGAGCCTTATCTATATGGATGAGGACTTGGATGATGCAGCCAAACGAGTGCTTCGTGATTTGACTGGACTCAAGAACGTAGACCTGATGCAGTTCAAGGCGTTCGGTTCAAAGGACCGCACCAAGAATCCCAAAGATGTTCACTGGCTGGAAAGAGCTGAAAAGGCCAAAGTGGAACGAATCGTGACCATCGCCTACTTTGCCATGGTAAAAATAGACAAGACCCTCAACAAGAACTTGGATGAATACAAGGCAGAATGGGTGGCACTGGAAGAAGTGAAGGACCTGGCATTCGATCACAATCTGATTATTGCAGAAGCCATGAAGTTTATCCGGCAGCACATCGAATTCAACCCGTCATGCATCTTCGAACTGCTTCCACGGAAATTTACCGCCCTGCAACTGCGAATGCTGTATGAGGTGATTTACGGCAAGGCATTGGATGTACGCAACTTCCATAAGAAGATTTCCATGATGGAATACATCGTACCGACGGAAGAATACGAACAGGGAGTATCTCACCGAGCCGCAAGGTATTACCGGTTTGACCGGAAAATCTACAACAAAACAAGAAGATAATTTTAAAAGACTATATAACGATGTACGTATTAGGTTATGACATAGGAAGCTCGTCGGTAAAGGCGAGTCTGGTCAATGTAGAAAGCGGAAAATGTGCCGCATCTGCCTTTTTCCCGAAAACAGAAGCGCCTATCCTCGCTGTCAAACAGGGATGGGCTGAACAGGACCCACAGAGCTGGTGGGATAATTTGAAACTGGCTACACAAGCCGTTCTCACTGCTTCTGGTGCAAAAGCGGAAGAAATCAAGGCTATCGGTATTTCTTATCAGATGCACGGTCTGGTCTGCGTGGACAAGAACCAGCAGGTACTCCGTCCTTCTATTATATGGTGTGACTCCAGAGCTGTACCTTACGGTCAGAAAGCATTTCAGACATTGGGAGAAGCACAATGCTTGTCACACCTGCTGAACTCACCGGGCAACTTCACGGCTTCCAAACTGGCTTGGGTAAAGGAAAACGAACCGGAGGTTTATGAACGTATCTATAAGGTGATGCTTCCGGGTGACTATATCGCCATGCGACTGACAGGAGAAATCTGTACCACTGTTTCTGGATTGTCAGAAGGTATGTTCTGGGATTTCAAGGAAAACAAGGTAGCTGATTTCTTACTGGATTATTACGGTATCGACGCATCCTTGCTGGCTGACATCCGTCCGACTTTCTCTGAACAGGGAAAGGTAACGGAAAAAGTAGCTGCCGAGTTAGGGCTGAAAGCCGGTACTCCGGTGACTTACCGCGCCGGTGACCAACCGAACAACGCTCTTTCGCTGAATGTATTCAATCCGGGTGAAATTGCTTCTACAGCTGGCACTTCCGGAGTAGTATACGGAGTGAACGGTAGTGTCAACTATGACCCGCAGTCACGCGTCAATACATTTGCACACGTCAATCACACTGCTTCACAGACTCGTCTGGGCGTATTGCTCTGCATCAACGGTACGGGTATCCTCAATTCGTGGATGAAACGCACATTAGCTTCCGACCTCAGCTATGCAGAAATGAACGAAGTTGCCGCTCAGGCTCCTATCGGTGCTGCCGGCATCAGTATCCTTCCGTTTGGTAACGGAGCTGAACGCATGCTGCAGAATCAGGAAATCGGATGTTCTATTCAGGGTGTCAACTTCAACCTGCATAACCGCAGCCACCTGCTTCGTGCCGCTCAAGAAGGTATTGTATTCTCCTTCCGCTACGGTATCGACATCATGAAGGGTATGGGAATGAATGTACGGAAAATTCACGCCGGACATGCCAACATGTTCCTGAGTCCGTTGTTCCGCGACACGCTGGCCGGAGTCACAGGTGCTACTATCGAACTCTATGACACAGACGGTTCAGTAGGAGCTGCCAAGGGAGCCGGAATGGGTGCAGGTATCTACCGCGACAATGTGGAAGCTTTTGCTACTCTTGACAAACTGGCTGTCATTGAACCGAAGGCTGCCGACGAAGCGGCATACGCCGACGCATACGCACGTTGGAAAGAATGTCTCGAAAAATCAACAAATAATTAAATATAACAATTCATTAACTTATAAAACAAAGATATTATGGCAACAAAAGAGTACTTTCCGGGTATTGGAAAAATCAAATTTGAAGGTGTAGAGAGCAAAAACCCGATGGCTTTCCGTTATTATGATGCAGAAAAAGTCATCCTGGGCAAACCGATGAAAGAATGGTTGAAATTCGCTATGGCATGGTGGCACACATTGTGCGCTGAAGGTGGCGACCAGTTCGGTGGCGGAACAAAAAGCTTCCCATGGAAAGGAAATCCTGACAAAGTACAGGCTGCAAAAGATAAAGTAGATGCAGGTTTTGAATTCATGCAGAAAATCGGTATCGAATACTACTGCTTCCACGATGTAGACTTGTGCGACGAAGCAGCTACTATCGAAGAATACGAAGCTAACTTGAAAGAAGTAGTAGCTTACCTGAAACAGAAACAGGCTGAAACTGGTATCAAACTGTTGTGGGGTACTGCTAACGTATTCGGTCATGCACGTTATATGAACGGTGCAGCTACTAACCCAGACTTTGATGTAGTAGCTCGTGCTGCCGTACAGATTAAGAATGCCATCGATGCTACTATCGAACTGGGCGGTACAAACTACGTATTCTGGGGTGGCCGTGAAGGTTACATGTCACTGCTGAACACTGACCAGAAACGTGAAAAAGAACACCTGGCTCAGATGTTGAAACTGGCTCGTGACTATGCACGCAGCAAAGGTTTCCAGGGTACTTTCCTGATTGAGCCGAAACCGATGGAACCAAGCAAGCACCAGTACGACGTAGATACTGAAACTGTTATCGGCTTCCTGAAAGCACACGGTCTGGACAAGGACTTCAAGGTAAATATCGAAGTAAACCACGCTACTTTGGCTGGTCACACATTTGAACACGAACTGGCAGTAGCTGTAGACAACAACATGCTGGGTTCTATCGACGCTAACCGCGGTGACTACCAGAACGGATGGGATACTGACCAGTTCCCTATCGACAACTATGAACTGATTCAGGCTATGATGCAGATTATCCGTGGTGGTGGTCTGGGCAACGGTGGTACAAACTTCGATGCGAAGACTCGTCGTAACTCTACAGACCTGGAAGACATCTTCATCGCTCACATCGCTGGTATGGATGCAATGGCACGCGCTTTGGAAAATGCAGCACGCCTGCTGGAAGAATCTCCTTACAAGAAAATGCTGGCTGACCGCTACGCTTCATTCGACAACGGAAAAGGTAAAGAATTTGAAGAAGGCAAGCTGACACTGGAAGATGTAGTAGCATACGCTAAGACTGTAGGTGAACCGAAACAGACCAGTGGAAAACAAGAACTGTATGAGGCTATTGTAAATATGTATTGCTAATACGCTGATTTATCAGTATCCGACCGGCATGCCCGTCGGCGAAAGTCTCTTTCCCGACCGGGTATGCCGGTTTTTATCTTCCATAAAAAACCTATTATCATGAATTACACAGAAAAAGGAAGCAGAAGTTATCTGTTTTCCATCGTACTGGTAGCCGTTTTAGGAGGCTTGCTGTTCGGCTACGATACCGCTGTTATTTCAGGTGCGGAAAAAGGTCTTCAAGCCTTCTTCATGGGAGCGGATGACTTTGTTTACACTGATTCCTGGCATGGTATCACTTCTTCGAGCGCCCTTTTAGGCTGTATTATCGGTAGTGCTTTATCAGGATTTTTTGCTTCCCGTTTCGGAAGAAAGCTTTCTTTGCTGATAGCCGGCATCATGTTCTTTTTATCTGCTTTAGGCTCATACTATCCGGAATTTTTGATATTTCCGTACGGGGAACCCTCCTATTCGCTTCTGTTAGCGTTCAATTTTTACCGCGTCATAGGCGGTGTAGGTGTGGGACTGGCTTCTGCCATCTGTCCGATGTATATCGCCGAAATCGCTCCGAGCAGTATCCGCGGTACATTGGTTTCCTGGAACCAGTTTGCCATCATCTTCGGTCAGCTGGTAGTCTATTTTGTCAACTTCCTCATCTTGGGAGACCACCTGAATCCGGTAGTAGAAATAGTGGATGGTGTCAACCGCATCATGAATCCGGAAGCTGCTGCCTGGAGTATTGAAACCGGATGGCGACTGATGTTTGTCAGTGAGGCCGTTCCTGCCGGATTGTTTACCCTTTTAGTTTTGTTCGTTCCGGAAACTCCCCGCTACCTGGCCATGACCGGTCGTGACGAAAAAGCCCTGTTTGTATTAAGTCGTATCAACGGTCTGTCACAGGGAAAAGAAATCCTACAGGAAATCAAGGCTACTGCCCATGAAAAGACAGAAAAACTATTCACTTACGGCTGGATGGTTATTTTTATCGGTATCATGCTGAGTGTATTCCAGCAGGCAGTAGGTATTAACGCCGTACTTTATTTTGCACCGCGTATTTTCGAAAGCATGGGCATGGGCAATCCGATGGTACAAACAGTATTCATGGGAATTGTCAACATCCTGTTCACTTTGTTAGCTGTCTTTACTGTAGAAAAGTGGGGACGCAAGCCTCTACTCATTTACGGTTCCATTGGTATGGCCATCGGTGCACTCGGAGTAGCCCTCAGCAATGCCGTGACTGGCATCAGCCCTATGGTACCCGTCATCAGCATCATGGTCTACAGTGCATCGTTCATGTTCAGCTGGGGTCCCATCTGCTGGGTGCTCATCGCCGAAATATTCCCTAACACCATTCGTGGTGCAGCCGTAGCCATCGCTGTCGCTTTCCAATGGATATTCAATTTCATCGTCTCATCTACCTTCCTGCCCATGTACAACATGAGTGCCGGAGATATGGGCGACAAGTTTGGCCACATGTTTGTATACGGACTCTACGGAGCTATCTGCATCATTGCAGCCATCTTTGTATGGAAATTAGTACCGGAAACAAAAGGTAAAACCCTAGAAGACATGACACGTTTGTGGAAAGAGCGGAAAAAATAAAGAGGATAACCCAAAAAGGCTTGCAGAAATTCTGAAAGCCTTTTTTATACTGATTCTCATTAGGATGGTCTACATAAAACAGACACCTCATCAGGTGCTATTCGTGCAAATATGAAAAAAGCGATTACCTTTTTCAAGATAATCGCTTTTTTCTGAGTGATCCGCCTGGGGCTCGAACCCAGGACCCCAACATTAAAAGTGTTGTGCTCTACCTGCTGAGCTAGCGAATCAATCCTTTGTTGCATCGGTTATTTCCCGATTGCGAGTGCAAAGGTAGATGTTTTTATAGTAACTACCAAATATTATTGGAATATTTTTTCAATAAATTTAAACATAGCCTAATTATCAACTACTTAGACACATCTTCTTTTAACGCTTTCTGATAACAGCAACGGCACAAAGGTTCATATTCTTCCTTTTCACCCAGCAACACCCTCTTGTCATTAAGCACAGTACGATGCGAAACATAGGCCAAGTTGCCACACTTCACACAAATGGCATGCACCTTAGTTACTTCGTCTGCAATGGCACACAATGCAGGAATCGGCCCAAACGGAACTCCTTTAAAATCCATATCAAGCCCTGCGATAATAACCCGCACGCCGCGATTGGCCAGTTCGTTACACACTTCGGGTAATCCATCATCAAAAAACTGAGCCTCATCAATACCTACCACATCTATCTCCGACGTAAACAAAAGGATACTAGCGGAAGAATCAATCGGAGTAGATTTGATACTGTTATTATCGTGTGACACTACTTCTTCCTCTGAATAACGGGTATCGATAGACGGCTTGAATATCTCTACACGCTGATGCGCAAAAGTAGCCCTGCGCAAACGCCGTATCAACTCTTCCGTTTTACCGGAAAACATAGAACCACATATCACTTCAATCCTTCCTCTGCGGCAGGTCTCCTCCCGATGATCTTCTGAATATACTACCATATTTTCTTTCATGACATAAAAACAATTGCAAAATTACAACGACGAATCGAAATCCACGAAAAATCGACGTATTTTTATTAATAGGGACGAAAACAGCATGTAAAGAGAAAACTTCTGTTAAATGTTTGACAAATAGAACACGTAAATACGAAAACTTTTTACCTTTGCTTTTATAACATGAAGTACAAAGTATGGGAAAACTATATGTCGTACCTACTCCGGTAGGTAATATGGAAGACATGACTTTTCGAGCTATCCGCATATTGAAAGAAGCGGATTTGATATTAGCTGAAGATACACGTACATCGGGTATCCTCTTGAAACATTATGAAATCAAGAATGCAATGCAGTCACACCACAAGTTCAATGAACATCAGACGGTGGAAAGCATTGTCAACCGCATAAAAGGAGGTCAGACGGTAGCCTTAATCTCAGATGCCGGCACTCCCGGAATTTCCGACCCCGGTTTCCTTGTGGTAAGAGAATGTGTAAGAAACGGCATCGAAGTACAATGCCTGCCTGGAGCTACGGCCTTTGTACCGGCACTGGTCTCATCAGGACTTCCGGATGAGCGTTTCTGTTTTGAAGGTTTCCTCCCTCAGAAAAAAGGTCGCATGACACGACTGAATGCCCTGAAAGAAGAAACCCGTACCATGATTTTCTACGAATCTCCTTACCGTCTGCTAAAAACGCTGACCCAGTTTGCGGAAATTTTTGGAGCAGACCGCCCGGTGTCCGTATGTCGGGAAATTTCCAAGATACATGAAGAAAGCGTCAGAGGAACCCTTCAGGAAGTTATTGCACACTTCACAGAAACTGAACCCAGAGGAGAAATTGTTATTATATTAGGAGGCAAAGAAAACTAAATTATAATTCTAAATTCAAAAACTATGAGAAAGGTTGTTTTATCTGCTTTATGTGCTGCCGCTCTGCTGACAGCATGTAATAACTCAGGCCAGAACAAAAGCACTTTACAAGCCCAGAACGATTCACTGATGCTTGAACTCTCTAACCGCGACACAGAACTGGACGAAATCATGGGAGCCTTCAATGAAATTCAAGAAGGATTCCGCGAAATCAACGAAGCTGAAAACCGTGTAGACTTGAAAGAAGGCACATTGGAAAGCCAGTCGGCTGCCGATAAAATAAAAGAAGATATCCGCTTTATCAGTGAAAAACTGAAATCAAACCGCGAACAGATTGCCAAATTGGAAGAGCAACTGAAAAACAGTAAATACCAGTCTGCACAGCTGAAAAAAGCTGTAAAGAACCTCACTGCTGAACTGGCTGCCAAACAGCAGCAGATTGAAACCCTACAAGCTGAATTGGCTGCAAAGAATATCCGTATTGCAGAGTTGGATGAAGCTGTTATGGACTTGAATAAGAACGTAGACGAGCTGAGCGCAGAAAATGAAGCAAAAACCAAGACTGTAGAAGCTCAGGATAAAGCCCTCAACACAGCCTGGTATGTATTCGGCACTAAATCTGAGTTGAAAGACCAGAAGATTTTGAAGAAAGGTGACGTACTGAAAGACAATGATTTCAACAAAGATTACTTTACCCAGATTGATATTCGTAAAGAAAAAGAAATCAAGCTGTACTCCAAACGAGCAGAATTACTGACTACCCACCCACAGAGTTCATACGAACTTGTTAAAGATGACAAAGGTCAGCTGACTCTGAAAATCAATAATCCGAACGAATTCTGGAGCGTATCACGCTATCTGGTCATCCAAGTAAGATAATCTCTGGTTATTATATATGAAATTCCCCTTATCCCTTGACTCAAAACTGGGATAAGGGGATTTTTATTTCCGTTTAGATGAATATTATTTCAAGAAGTTTTCAGCTCGTCCAGGTGAAAGAAGTTCCCACAACGAAGCGACCACCCAGCCTGGAGCAAAAATATCGTTATAATATCCTTTTCCATTTTTACCATAGTCCCAATTCGTATGCTGTACTACTTCAGGATAAAATCCTTTCTTAGTAATTCCACACAAATGACCTTCATGAGGTAGCAGCTGACGCATGGAAGAACTTATCACTTCAGAAAATGCTGTAAAACGAGGTTCATTAAACTCTTTAGACAGCCAATGAAGCACATCTGCAAAATCAAAAATAAACACATCTATGTGGTTGTTTTCTACAGAAACATTTCCCCAGCCACGAGTCTTCAAGCCAATATCACCCAGCATCTGTCCTTTTGCAAACGGAACATCCCAGGTATAATACCATGACAATGCAAAATAAGCCGCTTTCTTAGCAAGCTCCGCATAATGTACACGTTCTTGTCCCTTCGTTGCCAAAGCCAAATAATATGCAGCTGTAGAAGCATATAAAGACGCTTCTTTGTCCTCACAATTCGCATCCAAAGTAGAAGAGAAATAATCTGCCTTCGAAATCAGTTCTTTTTCCAAATAACCCACAGAACGTTTGGCAGCCTCCAGATAGCGTTTATCCTTGAAATATTTATATCCCATCACCAAAGGAAGAGTTGCAGAAGGTGTACTTCCTCCCGACTTATCTACAAGAGAAAAATCATCCTTGAATTTACGAGGGAAACTTCCATCCGGATTCTGTAATTTCAAGAAAGCATCAAGCATTGTCTTTAATCGTTTTTCCCATTCCGGATGCTTACGTCCGTGCTGCTTTTCATAATTCAAATAATACAACACAGCATATACCCCTTCTGACTGACGACGAATACTCAGGTTTGTCTCTACAAAGTTTCTCTTAAAGTGTACCACTTCATTAAAAAATCCTCTGCTCGAGAATCCATTCTGTAAATAAGAATCAAAAATAGAATTTGCGTTATCAACCAGATCCTTACGATTCTGACTCTCACCATATTCTAGGGCATTAAATGCATTAAGTAATGTACGTCCAACAAAACCGACTTCGGCAACATCTAGATTTTCGCATGTAGCAGTTCTCAACTCTACACCTGAATAGTATTTTGTAGGAGTATCATCAACGTAACTTTCCACAAAGAAATTACTCAATACCTCTTTCATCTTTTCATCAGAATAAGGGGTGTTTACCGGTTCAGGCTTATACAAATCGTAACTATACTCCCATATCTGCTTAACACATTCAGAGAAATCATTAACATTACGTTCGCTCACTTCCCATGTCAAAGTAATACTTTCACCTTTTTTCAGGAACTGATAGGCCTCTACAGAAGGAGCCAATGTTAGTTTACGAATATATGTTTTAGGAGCCTCCCTATAAGGATACCCAAACGACAATGCAGATATTCCATCCTTATTCTCAAATCCGGTATATCCGATAGATGTTTTTCCAGACAGAATAACCTCACCTTCTTTATGAGTTGTGAGAGCATCAGAGTCAAACTCATCTATACGTACAACAGAAAAACTTTTCCCGCTTTTTTCGTCATAAATAGCAGTCAATGGAGTACTTAACCTGTCTTCCCTAACTATCCAGCTATCAGATGTATGGAAAGAAGGAGCCTCTTTTGGAGAGCGCAAATTACGACGATACCAGAATCCTGGCATATAGAACAAACAATCATCATGTCTGGAAGCAGTTTTTACCAACTGACCATAGTTAAAATAAACATCCTCTAAAGCTACAACTAGCATGGTAATTCTTTTACAGTTATCGCTTCCTTCTATATTTTGATATAGCATTAACGGAAGTTTCTTGTTACCAACAAGCTGATAATCGTACTCAGAGTTTTGTATTTTTTCAAACTTCAAAGAGTGATGAACAGCATCATTTCCCGGTACCTTAAGCAACAATTCGGCTGAGACATTGTCCGGACTATAGTTAATAGCTTGAACGGAAGATACTCCAAAAGATAAAGCCATTATACTAAACAAACTTCTTATTTTCATAACTTTAATATTGATATGGTTTTATAACTTCATTTTTACTTACTGATATATCATATATGCCTTCTGAGTTCTTTTTCATTTTCAAAGGAACTATACGTGTTTTGCGGGGAGAAACACATGAATCCGAGTTATGAACATGATATACGTAATAATAATTCCCTTTGGTATTCTTGAATATGTCTCCGTGACCAGAGCCGTTTTCTCCTACAATACTTCGATGAAGTATAGGGTTGTTCTTATATTTTTTCCAAGGACCAAGCGGAGAAGATGAAGTGGCATAACCTACAGCATAATCAATATTCATAAAATGATTAGCAGAATAGAACAAATAATATACCCCATCTATTTTTATAACACTTGGACCTTCCATGATAGGATCTGACACATAATTAGACGTACTTTCCCACGGCTCTGTACAAGTAAGACATTGTTTTAATGTCCCAGGTATAATTTCACCTTTCTCTACATCAAACTCACATACCCAAATATAGTTTCCTTTATTGAACCTGACATGATATAGATAACATTTACCGTCATCGTCTTTAAACAGGAAAGAATCTATGTTTTTCTCACTTGCATCAATAGGTTTTACCGTATCTTGTCTAAAAGGTCCGAGTAGATTCAAAGACTTAGCCAAAACGGTTTGCTCGTTTGCAGTATAAGTCAAATAATTCATATTATTAAAACTAAACCACTGAGGTGCCCAAAAGCCAGTTTCACCAAATGTATGGTCATTTTTCTTTAATATATAAGGATTATCGCTTAAATACCATTTCTTTAAATCAACAGATTCCATTACAGTAAAACCTTCTGAAACGTTATTCCCTGTACCAGTAAGATAGTATTTCCCTTGGTTCTGAATAATGGTAGGATCTGCAAACAAAATATCTTTGCCCTCTGACTCATTAGTCGCTTGTACTTTTTTTTCAGAAAATCCGCAACCTACAATTGAAGAAGCAAAAACTGTTAATAATAACAACCTGACTGTAGTCATAATTATCTCCTTTCTTAAAAACGTGGTTTTTCTGACTTGACAGAAGGTGAGTTACCTTCCACAGACGGCCAACCATCAATCCAGTCAATCTTATCAAGCATCAATACACGGCCATCGGGATTAGCGACACTGACAGCATGGTAAAAGAGCCAATCTGTACCTGCATTATCAGATACAATCTCCGAATTATGACCTGTTCCTACAAAACTATCATTCTTATGTATCAATATTTCATGATGATTGTCCATCATACTTTGACCTTTTTTATCCAAGTAAGGACCGAACAAACTAGTAGAACGTCCTACAACAGTAGTATAAGTACTCTTCAAACCCTCACAACAACTACCAATAGAAGCAAACATATAATAATAGCCACCTCTCTTGTGGATATATGTTCCTTCATAAGCTGTACCTGCTATCTGTACAGGAGATGATCCGGATTTTAAAGACAAGCCGTCTTCTGATAATTCTATTGCATATATTCCACGGAAACTACCCCAGAACAAATATTTGTGTCCATTGTCTTCTATATAAAAAGGGTCTATTGAGTTCTGGACTTTTATACCGTTACTGCGGAACATCATACCACAGTCCTTAAATGGTCCCTCAGGACGATCGGACACAGCACAACCTATACCACAGGTCCATTCGCCACCCCACACAGACATAGAATAGTAAAGAACATATTTGTCGCCTATCTTATTTATATCGGGAGCCCATATTCCACCATTCGGTTCGAAATCAGGACGGTTTTCATCAGTAAAAGCTGTTCCTAAAAACTCCCAATTAACAAGATCCTTCGAACGATGAATAGGAAGATTTCGTATGTCTTCCGTAGCATAAAGATAGAAATACCCATCTTCGCCCTTTATGATGGAAGGGTCTGGCAAACTATAGTCAATTACCGGATTAGAATATTTATCAGCTGCATGCAGACTGACTGAAAAGGTTAATCCTAAAAATAAACTTTTAATTTTCATGCTATATTACTATTTTTATATCACTTAATTTTAAGGCAATCAATTCCCAGCCCACCAGGATTGGTATTCGGTAACACCTTTTTCTGTACAAACTTTATCACATTCATTCCTTGTGGAAGAAAATGTTTTCCCATTTTCCAGCATTTGGTTGTCAAGATTTTGTGCTGACAATTTAAACTTTCTTTTAATAAGTATCCATTCAAATACACATCAAAACATCCATAATCTGGAGCAAGAGTATAATATAATTCTACAGAATAGGTTCCAGCGTTTTTTATCTCAAATCCTAATTCAGCAATATCACCAAATCCACTCCCTTGCCAAAAAAATTGTGCTCCATTACTCCAATGCATATCTGATATACTCTGTGATTTTTCAATTCCAGAAGAAAGATTTATATCCATATACTCTCCTTCTATGCAACCATTGTGATCTGGAGAATTAGGTACTAATTCATTCTTATGCTTTACAACTTTCAACTTAACACTTGTTTCTTCTTCCCCTCGATTTACTTTAGTTTTCGGAAACAAATAAAAATAAGTAGTCGGAGCATAATTTATATATGCACTTCCCCAGTGCCACAATTCCATATCGAAAACCAACGACTCCTTAAAAGGTATCGCATCCAGCGCCCGATAACGTACATTAGCAACATGACCACACTGAGTGGCTCCTGTGCCGTCAGGCTCTGCAATAAACGGATGCTGAAAGAAATTATGCATACACCACGCATATCCATAATAATCTTCTGTTCCTGTCCCAAAGTGCGAAGGGAAACGTTCACCGTCTACATAGATTTTCTCATCTCCTTCTCCCCACCAGTCTGCTACTGAATTAAAAAGTGTAAGCGCATCTCCCACATAAACACCCTTCCCAACAAGTGAAACAAAATTCACATCAAATTGTGAATCTGTGCCCTTCATATCACGCTGTTTTCCTGTATACAAATGATTGTACTCTTTCCATCCTACTCCAAAGTACATAGTGTTATCACTCCATTCCCAGTCAGCATACTCCACCTCCAAACTTACACCAATCTTCTGAGAAGATTCATTTTTCAATGATATAACACAATCTTTTTTATAAGGCATCACCCAATAACAAGAAAGTAATGAATCAGGAGTAACTTCTGTATAATAAGTCTTATACGCAGAAAAGCGGTTCCCTATTCCCATAAAATCCCCAACGGGTACCCAAACAGTTCGCTGCCCATCAAACTTAATAGTAAGTACAGTTGACCGTAAAGCCTGGACATAGTTCTCAGACTTTAATTTAACTTGCAATTTACGAATAGCATGCGTACCTTGTAAATGCAAACTTAAACTATCTTCACTGCACAAACTATCTCGGAAAGCCGATACAGATTGTAACCTATCTTCAGTATACGACGGTATCAGCAAACGCTTCTGAACAGATTTTATTAATTCTCGATTTTTAATCAAATCTGACTTTGAGAAACTTTCTACATGAATCCCCTTTTCATATTTACGATAATTGATATTATAATAAAAACATTCTCCAGAAAATTCTCCAGGTTCTCTAATAGATGGACTCTCATAAGTTATCTTACAAGATTTTGAAAAAGGAATTGGCAAATACAAATTATGTCCCCGCTGAAGGTAGTCAGTCAAATCTGAAACAGAAGCAGCTAACGGATAACCTACCAACTGTTCACCTCCTATTATACTTAATACCTCCCCTTCTATTTCCGGAGTTTCTTTACCATCAATATAAAAACGTAATACGCCCTTACCTGAATACTCAGCAACAGTTACCCAGAAACGGGTAACAGCCCCAGGCCCATCTACGTCAAACAAAACAAATTCTCTTCGTCCGTGATTTGTTTCAGTACGTATAAATTGACTGCGATCCCAATTGGCATACCATGAAGAAGAATCTTTTGTAACAGAAGCGCGGTCATAACTGCTAAACTGCAAAGATTTATAAGAAGGGTAAGGATACAATGCCAGTGAGGTACGGTCTGTCATTTCCTCCAATAATGATGCCATAGTTATCGGTTCTACCGGCATCCGGCTACAAGAAAAAACTAAAATACCTAATACAAAGCCTAATAATATTGAAACAATTCTCATAAAGCTATTTTACTAAATGGGGAACAATATAATCCTGACTAATTTTCATTATTGCTATGCCATTTTCATCTACGAAGTCAACTTTTCCAATATACATCGCACGAGGATGTATGTGTTGCATATCTTTATGGGCATGATAAACAATACGTAGACTTCCTTCTTTGTCTACAAACATAGCACTATGTCCCACTCCAACTAATCCTTCAGGTTTCTGTAGCAAAGGGTTAGTATCATATTTTTTCCATTCCCCCATTATGTCTGTAGCCGTGGCACAACCTATACCATAAAACTGACTTTCATAACTATTGGCTGAATAAGTCATATAATACAAATCTTCATGCTTTACAACAAAAGATCCTTCGTTGACCCTGGGCCATACCTCTTCCCATTTTTGAGATACATGAATGCAAGGATGCATCGTATTCTCTTTTATAGTCATATAATCTTTTTCCAATTCAGCCACCCATATATTTAAGCCATCATTAAAACGGTCAAAAAATAAGTAAGGCGTTCCATCTTCATCTATAAAAAGAGAATTATCGATACATTTCTCATTTTCAATCATTGGCTTCCGTATCTTCTGCGTAAATGGTCCTAATGGAGAATCTGAAGTAGCGACACAAATATGTTCATTCGCAGAATAGTACATATAAAACACACCATTTATTTCATAAACCTCCGGAGCCCAAAACCAACGTTCACCCCATACATCTTTTTTATTCAATGCCAATCCTTTAAGTTTCCATTCACGCAAATCATTTGATGTGTAAACCTCAATTCCCTCATCTGAGTTTGTACCATAAGCATAATAAGTGTTATGATACAACATGATAAAAGGATCGGCCAATGTCACCTTTTCATGAACCAGCGACAAAGTATCGCCTTTTTCACTCTCTCCATTCTTACTGCCATTTCCGCAAGAAAAAATCACAATTGAGAATAACAGCACACTAATGTTTACAATACTTTTCATATTACTTTCCTATATGATAATATAACATTCCATTATACAAAGCAGAAGTATTCTCCGCATATAATCCAATACAAGAATCACCAAAATCTATGGGAAATTCTGCTATTTGTACACCATCTATAAATAAGAACAAACGTTCAGAATTTCTTACAACTCGTAAATTATATGAAGCTTTAAATAGCTCGTCTACACGTATCTTATAAATATGACGATTATAGTCTTCCGGATTTTTATTAATAAATCGAAGAGCTTCGATCTGCATTGGAGCCATCGTTGCCTTATTATACATTATATGTTCTGGTATAGTTATATCTTTTATGGGTAAAGATTTCCATTCTCCCTTCCACAAATACTCTATATTAAATTTTGAGAACATATTTTCCACAAACTCAGACTTATTATTAATCTCATGACGGTTTAAATAAACGCCATCTATCCAAACCGGCACTGACATTGGGTAACATTTCTCTATAAAATCGGTATACTTTACATCTGGATATACGGTTTTGATAGAAGAAAGCCCATGTTTCTTTTCAAGCATAACTTTCCCATTTTTTACAATCTCAACTTCCCAATTATGCGTTACAGAATTCAACACCAATTTTACATAATTCTTATCATCCACATAAATAGGATAAATTCCTGCAGAACCTGTTAAAGAAGTATTCGTTACTTGCGCCTCAAATGTATATCGAGATAAATTTTCACCTTTTACAGCTATAAATTTTTCATCAATTGTTTTCAGTCCCTCTGAACCTCGTGTACAATTTCCTTGTAACACATTCCACTCTGAAATAGAGCTATCATACTCATCAAAACCGATTGTATACAAAGCCCCATCAAAAGCAGCTGTCCCACTTTCTATGAAAATACCGGGAATACTTGAGTCATATGGCAAGTCTGTAAAACAAGACTGTCCCACTGCAGGTATTTCATCTATCCATACCAGTAGCTGATTCATATTTCGTTCTACACGCATAGAATGATATGACTTCCATTTAAAGTCTGAAGGCAATTTAAAATCTTTCCTACTATTTTTTCCTTGTAAACAAGTTAAAAGATACCATGTATGACGAATCTTATCTAACCCTAACCGAATATGATTCTGATTATCTTTCCACCAAACAATAATACCTGAATTACCATCAGGATTTATTCCAGTCTCAAATAAATACGTTTGAGAAGCTATCACATTGTTCACAAAAGCACAAGACAAAGAAGAGATGGATTTCCCCTTCAACTCTCCATTTTCAATGCTCCAATCGTCCTGATTAATCCAATTCCATTTTAATACAGATTCAACCTCATTATCAAAATTATCTTTCCAAGTTGGAAGAGAAGGTTCAGGATGGTATCCTTCCGAGCTACAATCTGTAATGCCATCAACATACAACTCTTTATCAAAAAAATGTATTCTGTTTACATATTGCCCTCTCATTTCGGCATTCTTATTAGCCATGTATACCAGCCACCATTCAAAGCCGTTTACTCCTCTCACTATATTAGGTTGTCCAGGACTATATAAAATATTAAAAGCCTGCTCTTTATCTGCATTAAATAAAGCTACATCAAAAAAATTTGTAGAAACACCACGATTTGTTTCAACAGCAAGTATATTTTCACCTGCAACCAAGTATTGTAATTGCTCCCTATTGAAATCTATCATACAATAGTCTGCACCTTGTTTATCATAGACTAAACGGCCATTCAAATATATTTTGGTAGCACCATCATGTGCCACACGTAAAATATAGTTTTCGGACACCTTTTTTATATGAAAAGTCTTACGTAACCATAATCGATCCGAAGTCCAAGCTGTTCCTTGAGACCTTGTTGTTGAGCCCTCTAATTTTATGCCTGAAAAACCAGACATACCTCTTTTCCACCCACTATCATCAAAAGATTTTTTAGTCCAATTATTTCCTGGAAAAAACTCACAATATGCAAATTGTGGAAAGTATCCATTATCATAATAACGTAATACATCCAAATTATTATCTTCTAAGTCAATTTGATTCGACTTCACCACAGGATAGCTGTATTTACTCCCATTCTGGAATCCTAACGGTGAATCAGCCACAGAAACACCTAATTGATAATTTCCCCATTCTGTAGAAGTATGATTCGCATTATACATCATATAATACTTTCCTCGATACTTAATAACACAAGGTCCTTCCGCCACTCGATTATCCATTGTTTCCCAAGTATCTGGCAACGATGAAAACAAGAAAACTGGTTCTCCCGAAAACTCAGAAGGATTTTTCATCTTTCTACCCCATATAGTATTACCATCTGTAAAACGGACCATATACATATAAAGCTGGCCATCATCATCTTTAAATATATAAGGATCAATACGATTGTCCATCCAAGTTGCCTTAACCGGCTCTATGTAGGGCCCTAATATGCTATCACTCTGAGCATGAACTATATGTACAGCATGCTTATCTTTTCCCCAATAATTTACAGACCAATATAAATGAAAAGTTCCATTATCATATAACATATGATTGGCATGAATCTGATCATTTCCTACTTTGGAATCCCTAATCCAATCATTATCTATGGAAACTACATGTACAGGCTTTCCCCAATGAACCAAGTCATCTGATATATAAAAATCTCCATTTGTATGAACTCCACCAATATAATATTTGCCGTTGTATTTTACAACACCAGCATCAGCAACTCCCGGCAATATTGGATTTTGTATCTCTTGTGCTGAAATGTGCAAGCACAAAGAACAAAATAATAAAAAAATCCATTTATTATGTGTATCCATATAATCTTTAAATTTAAGGTATTTCCGTCCCCAAATGGGGACGGAAATAAATAATTAATACATAGGATTCTGAGTCAACTGCCCATCACTTTGATCTATTTCATATTGAGGAATAGGTAATCGACGATGTTTACCAATCACAAAATTGTTGAAATCTACATCACGAGATTTCAATTCATTGATACCTTCTTGTGTATCCAACATTCCCCAACGTTTCAAATCAGCCCAACGCCATCCCTCAAAACATAACTCCAAAGTTCTCTCCATTTGTAAACGCTTTAGGAAAGCATCCTTAGAGTTAAGACAAGCAGCCCATCGGCTATCTTTCAACTTAGCCAAACCAACTCTATCACGTACCTGATCTACATACTTAGCAGCCTCAGCAACCGTACCATTTGTCTCAACAATACATTCTGCATAATTTAACAGAATATCTGCATAACGTATGATACGATAATTATTACGTGCAAAATAATCTTCTCTGTCACGATAATAAGAAGTATTATATTTACGTATATAGCAGTCTTCCGGATCTTTTCCCCAATTATTCCACTGTTCATCAGCATCCGCATCTGCTATATTATAATATTTCTTTGACTCATTAGGAAAGTCTAAAGAAAATCCATGATACAAAATACTGTTATACAGACGAATATCATTTCCCCCATCAATCCTCTTCTCTTTCAGATATTCATCAACCAACCAACGTCTGGCTTTTCCATCTCCCCAACCGATTCCACTAGGAGCATAAAACTGTGTTCTCTGAAAACCGGTAGCCATACTAGCATTATTTCCAGTATCACCTTTGTTCTTATCATCAAATTGAATTTCAAAAACACTCTCTTTGTTATTTTCATTCAAGTCCGTGAAATTATCTACCCAATTATCAATTAAACCATACAAACCGGTCTTTTCCTTTTCTATTAACCAGCTCAACTGTTCTTTTGCTTTATCATACAAATGCTGTTGCATGTATGCTTTTCCAAGTAATGCTTTAGCTGCTCCACGAGTGGCACGTCCCAAATTCTCTGCATCCCAACTATCTGGTAAATTTTCTGCAGCGTAAAGTAAATCTTTTTCCACTTGAGCCCAAATTTCAGCCTCCGTAGCATCTTTCGGACGATAACCGGCATCAACAGGTTCCAATATCAATGTACCTTTGTCCCAAAGTAAGTTTATCTGAAAATACCACAATGCACGCATGAACGACGCCTGTGCCAAAACTTGCTTCTTTTCAGTATCGTCCATATCAATTGCAGGTACATATTTCAACACTTGGTTACAACGGAAAATACCCATATAGAAATATTCCCAATGCTGATTATTGCCTTCATTAAAATTATAGTTAGAATATAAGAATCGCGTCCAATCTCCTAACTCAATCCAAGGTGAAGAACTCCATCCCTCATCCGACGACAAATCATAACGGAAAGAAAGCCAACGCATCCATGTAGGCTCTTTATACAAGGCACTATAACAAGCGTTTACACCCGCTTCTGCATCAGCTGCCTTATTCCAGAATGTAGGTATAGTTACTTCATTGGGATTGTCTATATCTAATAAATCAGCACTACATCCTGTACAAAAGACCAATGCACTACCTAACAAAAAGTTGTATATTTTTTTCATATCAAAATCAATTAAAAAGTCAAATCCAAACCAAACATTACTGAACGAGTATTAGGGAAAGCAAATCCACTAGTACCTCTATTCCACACATCTGTATTTACAAAATCCGGATCCAGGCCACTATATCCTGTAATAGTAAGCAAGTTACTTCCAGTCACATACAATCTTAGTTTATCAATTCCATAACTACTCAACCAAGACTTTTTAAATGTATAACCTACAGAAATATTTTTCAATCTAAAATATGAACCGTTTTCCAGGAAACGATCGCTATCCATTGAATTTCGCTGGTCACCATAGATAATACGAGGGGTGCTTGAAGATGGATTCTCCTGATAAGGTTCTTCTCCTTTTTCAAAACGAATATAATTTGAATTATCAGAGAACAAACGTCCCTGCCATTTGTCTACATTATAAATCTTGTTTCCAAATTGGCCATACCACATCATACTCAAATCAAAATTCTTCCACTCCGCATTAAATATTAAAGAAGTTTGTAGCTTAGCCCAAGGACTTCCACAGATTTGTCGATCATTATCTGTAATATTTGTGTCATCATCAACATTTACATATCTTACGTCACCCAATTGTGGACGTTGTCCATTTATTAAAATAGGTTCTCCTTTAGAATTTACATAATTATCAATATCTTCCTGTGTTCTAAAGAGTCCATCTGTTTTCCGTAGATAAAACATAGCTAATGGCTCGCCCGGCTTACTGATAGATTGGCCAGAAATCAAATAAGGCTTATCATAACCTAAATCTGTCACCTCATTCTTTAATGTAGTAAAATTCAGACTAACATTATATTTAAAATCAGACACTTGATCTCTCCAACCTATTGTCATTTCAAAACCCGAGTTCTTCAAACTTGCAGCATTGGCTTTTGGAGCCCCACTCTGATTACCTGTAGATAAGGCAATCGGCATATCTGTCAAGACATCAGATGTCTTAGATATATAATATTCAGCACTAACATTTAAACGCTGATTTAAAAATGCTGCATCCAAACCAAAGTTCATCGTCTCCTTTGTTTCCCAAACCAAATTACTATTTACCAGTTTTACTTGTGCAGCTCCGGCTACCGGTACTCCTCCTATAATCGTCACCAAACTCTGATTAATTGTACCTAAGTAATCCCAGTCACCAATGGATGAATTACCCAGACGCCCCCAGTTTCCTCTAATTTTCAAATCGTCTATCCAAGATGATTTAAAGAATTTTTCCTTAGAGATTCTCCATGCAGCAGATATAGAAGGGAAATTACCCCAACGATTTTCTTTAGACAAACGAGAAGTACCATCACGACGGAAAGTAGCTGTAAAATAATATTTATCATCATAAATATAATTTGCACGACCCAGATAAGAAATCATTGCATTCTTACTAATACTATTTGTATTTTGCTGATTGCTTTTTCCTGCATCAAGTACATGCAACCATTCTTCATCACTTATTAACGGAAAATTCAAACGTGAAGCCCACAATCCTTCCCACTCATGACTCTGATAAGTGGTACCAACAACGGCATCTACATGATGCTTTCCAAAATCCTTATTGAAATTCAAGGTATGCTCAATCAGCATATTATATGTATTGTCACGTTGTTTCTGACTTTCCGGATCACGATGTTCCTGATTCTGTGTCCAGTTACCTTCTCCTCTAAACCATGACTTTTCATAGAAATATAAATCTATACCTCCATTAAACTTATAAGACAAGAAATCAAAAGGTTTAAATTCCAGCCATACGGAACCATTTATACGATTCTGACGTTCCTCCATTTCTTCCAGATTCTCACGTGCTATCGGATTAGTTCCAAAGGTATTATATTTAGCAGCATCTCCATAACCATAGCCTCCTGGATTATTTTCATCATACACAGGTATAGTAGGCATCATACGCATGACATCATTATAAGGATTGGTCTGCAAAGGATCTTTATTTGTCAATGAATAAGCTAAATTTTCCCCAAAAGAGAACCATCCCCTCTTGCCTGTGGTATTTACACGAAAGCTATAACGATTAAAACTATTACCATAAGAAACTCCATCATTATTATAATATCCAGCTGATACATAATAATTTCCAGATTCTCCACCACCAGACAAAGACACATTATAATCTTGAACTAAAGCAGTTTTAAATACTTCATCCTGCCAATTAGTATCAAAATCTGAGTGTTGCTGTAAAGAAGTAATGCTACCTACTCCATTTTTTATAGCCTCATTATAAGCCATATCATTATACTTCTTATATTCAGCAGCATTCATAAGATCATATTTCGGACTCCATTCTAATGTTTCTTTTACACTAACACCAACTTTCATCGGGCCTTTGCTACCCTTCTTAGTCGTTACAATAATGACTCCATTAGCAGCACGAGAACCATAAATAGCTGCAGCAGAAGCATCTTTCAAAATTTGCATAGATTCGATATCCGCTGGATTAAAATCTACTCCAGGATTGGTAATCATTCCATCTACAATCCACAAAGGAGAATTATCACTCAACGAACCGACTCCACGAATTTCTATAGAAGCATCTTCACCAGCTCTACCGGTACTACGAACATTAATACCTGTCGCCAAACCTTGCAACTGACTAGTAATTGTTCCTGCTGCACTTTTTTTCATTTCCTTAGCATCTACAACTGCTACAGCACCTGTAAGATCTGATTTTTTCACAGACTGATAACCAATCACAACGACTTCATCAAGAGCTTCCGAATCATCCTTCATAATAATTTTTAAAGGCTGTCCTTTAAAAGCTATCTCTTGAGACACCATACCAATATAGGAAAAAACAAGTACATCTCCCTTTTTCCCTTCTAAAGAGAAATTACCATCCAAATCTGTAGTTGTTCCCACTGTACTTCCTTTTATAATCACATTAACTCCAATCAAAGGAAGATTTTCTACATCAACTACTGTACCGGTCATTGTTACATTCTGAGCATAAATATTTAATGTAAAGAATGTAAAAAACAGAAATAATAGTTTTTTTGCCATTGTTTAAAAACAGATAGATTAGATTTAAAAAAACAAAGTGAATAATTCACTCTACAAAATACATTTAAAGTTAACTGCAATACATAAAATTTTAAGGACTTCTTTTTATTCTCATAGTTTATTAGTTTATTGATTCAGTGCAAATGTAGGCCTTCCATAACATAACAAGGAGAAAAATACGCTCATTTCATATTACAATACTGTCAAAAGGAAATAATAGAGCACACAACACTTGTCATGAAATGTTTCTTATATTTCATGACAAATTCGTTGCATAAAAAAACATTTTTGATAAAGAATCGATTATTTATCTCCTGCAAAATCTTTAGGTAACATTCCAAATTGTTTCTGAAAACATTTGGCAAAATAAGATGGCGTATTAAAACCAACCATGTAACACACTTCATTAATCTTGCAATTTCCTTCTTTTAAAAGCTGGGCTGCTTTTTTCAATCGTTCAATGCGAATATAGTCATTCGGTGTGACATCCAATATTCCTTTTATTTTACGGTTCAAACTTGAACGACTCATACACAGCTGGTCTGCCATATCCAACAAGCTAAAATCAGGATTCTGAATATTGGCCTGTACAATTTCATTCAATTTCTTCAGGAATTCTTCATCAGCCTTAGTAATTGCCATACTATTTGTCTGCACAAAAGGTGCATGGACAAAGGTAGCTTGTAACTGTTCACGATTTTTCAACAAATTCGAAATACAAACTTTCAGGTATTCCATAGAGAATGGCTTTTCCACATACGCATCGGCTCCGGCTTTCATTCCTTCAATCTTTGACTGTAAAGTGGTTTTAGCGGTCAATAAAATAACAGGAATATGACTGTAATTCAAATCAGACTTTATTACATTACACAATTCCAAACCATCCATTTCAGGCATCATTATATCCGAAAGAACCAGGTTCACAATAGAAGTCTGCAAAATTTTCAAAGCCTCTACTCCATTGGATGCAACAAACACTTTATAAGATTCAGCCAGCTGCTTCTGTAAAAATTTACGCATTTCAGCATTATCCTCTACTATCAACAACGTATAGCGGAAGGAATCTGACTGCGAAAGCGGTTCCACCACATTCGAACCTACAGCGGGAACTGCCTCTTCCTCTTCTGTATGTGACAAATTTAATATCTGTTCATGACACAATGGAAGCTGAAGAATAAAACGGTTACAATCCAATGCTTCATCCATCGATAATTTTCCCCCATGCAATTCTGCTAAAGAACGAGCCAATGCAAGTCCGATACCAGTACCTTGCACATGAGTATTTTCTTCATGATATTGCTTAAAAGGTTTAAAGATTTCTTCACGTTCAGCTTTCGGAACAATTACTCCATCGTTTTCTACAGACAGAATCAATAAATTGGAAGCGTTGTCCAAACGTAATTTCACATGAATATAAGTATCAGAATATTTAATTGCATTGGTAAACAAATTACTTATAATCTTCGTAAATCCCTCCTTATCGACCGAAGCATGTAAATCATCTATACTTTCTATTGTAAACTCCAAACCTTTTTCCCGAGCAAGAGGAGTGAAACGTTTATAAATAGCCTGTAAAATACCCGATAAATTATAATCCATAATATTTAACCTGAAACCTTTTGTTTCCGTCTTACGGAAGTCAAGCAACTGATTTACCAAATCCAGTAAACGATTGGTATTCAAATCCATAATTTCAAGGTCATCTTTTATATCTTCATCCAAATGAGCAGAAGCCAACACATTCTCCAAAGGACTTTTTATCAAAGTTAAAGGAGTACGTATTTCATGTGCCACATTAGTGAAAAAATCTATTTTCGCCGTATATAATTCACGCTCTTTTTCATATTTCAAAATTTCCATCGCCCGCAAATGCTTCCGCTGACTCTTTTTCCGGAAATAATACACCCCCATCAAGATAAATAAGACTGACAAAACGCCGTAAATAGTATAAGCTGCCCAGGAAAGATAAAAAGGAGGATTCACTTTGATTTTCAATATCCGCTCCTGAAGACTCCAGATACCATCACTATTAGCCCCTTTAACTCTTAATGTATATGAACCATAAGGTAAATTAGAATAACTAATCTTCGAATTTCCACCTTCTAACGTATACCACTCCTTATCATATCCTTCCAACTTATAGACTATTACATTTGACAGAGGAGCCTGGTAACTCAATACGGCAGCCCTCAAAGAAAATGAATTTTGCTCTGCACTCAACTCAATTTCATCTGAATAAGTAATACTTTTAGAAAGAGGAGAAGCCTTTACGCCAATCGGAGAACGTTTATTAAATAAGAAAAAATCGGTCAATGCCAATGAAGGAACTTGTTTATTCTCAACAAATTCATAAGGATTAAAAGCTATAAATCCATCAATACTTCCTAAATAAATCGTCCCTTTATCATCTTTGAATCCTGATTGATAATTAAACTGATTACTAAGCAATCCATTAGCAGTAGTATATATATGTTTGGCACCTGTTTCCGGATAAAATGACACCAAACCCTTATTTGTGGTCAACCACAATTTCTCTTCATTATCTTCTACTATTTTATATACAATATTACTGGGAAATCCATCAGTCATATCATAGCAAACAAAATTGTCAGCTTCCGGACAGAAACGACAGAAACCGGCGCCTTGCGTAGTAAACCATATCCGTTTATGACTATCTTCAAATATACTAATTACCTTATTATAAGGCAAAGATGTGCTATCCTCGGGAATCCACTTATAATGTTTCCAACGATTTTGAGGCAGATCATAACAAAAGACTCCATCCGAATAAGTTGCCAGCCACAATTTCCCGTAACTATCTTCAAGAATATCATAAACAAAAACATTATCCAACTCTTTTATACGCAGAAAATCATCCGACGAACGATTATACCTCAATAAACCTGACGTTGTACCAATCCAAATATCGTTTGTGCTAGTCTTACAAATAGAAAATATATTATCAGAACTTAATGTATTAACTGCATCGCCTTTGCCATAATGTTTCAAAGTTTTTGTACGTAAATCTATATAGTTCAATCCGCCAGAGAAAGTGCCAACCCACAAACCATTTCCATCTAAGCACAAACCATGAATATTATGTCCTAACTCCACATGATGAAAAGGTATTATTTTTCCACTCTTAGGATTAAAATTAAACAACCCTTTGTCTTCTGTACCAAGCCATAATGTACCATCATTTCCAGCGCAAAATTCTCTAACACGTCGCCCCATCTGCCTAAGATCTCCACGAGGATAATATTTTTCAAAGTAAGTATACTGATATGGATAATAGTTTAGTCCGCCAAAATAAGAACCAACCCACATACCTCCTTCACGATCTTTATATACGCTATATATAGCGTTATCAGAAAGAGCATAACGTTCGTCTATATCCGGCGTAGTCAAATGTTCATATTCATCTGTTTCTATATTATAAATATAAAGTCCTTGTTCTGTTCCAATCCACAAATCCGTATCGGAACGGAAACAAATGTCGCGCACATATTCGTCCAATAACTTCCTTACCTTACGAGAGGTCAAATTAATCTCCATCAAACCTTTGGAAGTCCCCACATACAAACAATTATGCAACCCTTCTACATAAGAATTAATTACAAGGCCTTTAAAAATATCCTCTCCATCTACATCGTTAAAAGCATTAAAAGAAGAGTTGTCTTTCGAAACATATAAATTATCCTCATAACGAGCAATCCACAGCTGACCTGCATAAAACCAAAAATGAGTTACATTGGCAATTCCTGACTTTCCACAAGAAACAACTTTGGTCAAATTCTTTTTTCCCCTGTTATAACAAAACAAGCCCTGATTATCAACTGAAATCCAGATATTATTTTGTGAATCAGATGTAATCCAGGTTACAGCACGTGTAATTTTTTCACCTGAAGATGCTATTTCTGTATCTAAAAACTGAAATGCCTCTTGAACGGGATTATAAATATATACTCCCGCATCAGTTCCTACCCAAATATATCCCTCACAATCTTCATATAAAGCTGTAATGAAATTATTGCCTAATGAAGAATTCTCTTTCTGAAAAACTCTACATTCTTGTCCATCATACTGATTCAAGCCATCTTTTGTTCCTATCCACATAAATCCTTTCTGATCTTGCAGTATTGCATTTACAGTGCTCTGCGAAAGGCCATCATTGATACCCAATGTCCGAAAATAATAAGACGTTGAAGAAGATATTATTACTTCCGGAAAGCAAAAGAAAAGTAACAATATAATTATGCTATATAATACAGTATGTTTTTTCATCATAGTCACAAAGGTATATATTTTTCAAAAAGAACAGAGGGGCAAAGAGTATTCTACCACAGAATTCTCTTTCCCTCTGTATCATATTATCTTTTTACCTTGATTTATTTAAAGATTCACATAGTTTACGGTTAATCTCACGAACTCGCTTTTCATCCAATTTTATTACTTTACGGTCGTATGTCATCAAACCATTTACTTCCACTTCTACATCCGTGGTCTGCGTATATACTGCCGCAGAAAAGCCACGAGGTATTAAATCATAAAGTTTTTCCGCATATTTCACGTATTCATCTGTCACTTCCTTTGAAGAATTGAACTGAATATATCCCCAGTTACGGTCCGGTTCCCAGATATGCCCCTGTACTACCCAGCCAATACCTCCATACTCACCTAAGACTGTAGCTCTCTGTGCATCATACAAGTACAATTCCGGAGCAGGATAGTTATGTAAATCCAGCATATCACCACAAGTATAATGGTTACCTCCACTGGCAGGATTAACCAGACGGGTCGGATCATATTGCTTGGTCCATTCTACTATTTCCGGAGTTTTAAACTGTCCCCAAGCTTCATTAAATGGAATCCATGTGCCAATGCAAGGATAAGAATACAATGCATCCATTATTTCCTTCCATTCCTTCCGGTAACAAGCTTCCGACTCTGCATTACGCTTCATTTCAGTGCCCTCAAAATATTTCCGATTCTGCCATTCCGGGTTACGGTCACCGCTGGGCATATCCTGCCATACAATAATACCTAACTTGTCACAATACGTATACCAGCGTGCAGGCTCTACTTTAATATGTTTGCGAATCATATTAAATCCAAAATCTTTTGTCTTCTGTATATCGTATAGCAAAGCCTCATCCGTAGGAGCCGTATATAACCCATCCGGCCACCAACCCTGATCCAAAGGACCAAACTGGAACAACGATTTATTATTCAACTCCAGACGTACAATACCATTCGCATCACGTTTGGAAGAATATTTTCGCATTGCTGCATAACTGGACACTTCATCCACCAGTTTTCCGTTCTGCTTTAAAGAAACCTTCAACGTATAAAGGAAAGGAGATTCTGGAGACCATAATTTAGTATTCTCCGGCATTGCAACCTGTACACATTCTCCATTAATACTTTTTCCTTGCGCTACCAACTGCTGACCATCAAAGACTTTTACCTCTACCAAATCTTTTGAAGTAGCATCTTTTACCAAGGCTTTCAAAGAAAGCAAGGAATTATCAATGTCCGGAGTAATGCGCAAATCCTGAATATACGATTCACTGACAGGTTCCAGCCAGACTGTCTGCCATATTCCTGTTACCGGAGTATACCATATACCTTCAGGACGAGACACCTGCTTTCCTCTTGGCTGATATCCTTTATCTGTCGGGTCCCATACCTTTACCAGCAGAGTATTGTTTTTCCCTTGCAAAGCTTCCGTTATATCAAAAGAGAAAGGAGTAAATCCTCCGGTATGGCTGCCTACCTTTACATCATTTACCCATACATCAGTTTTCCAGTCGACTGCTCCGAAATGCAGAAGTACTTTTTTCCCTTTCCAAGAAGAAGGAACGTCAAACGAACGACGATAGACCAACTCTTTCTCTGCACCTACCGTTTTGGCAACTCCTGATAAAGAAGATTCTACAGCAAAAGGTACCAGAATTTTCCCATCAAAAACAGAAGGGGAATGTTTTCCTTTTTCTATAATTGCATAATCCCAAAGGCCGTTCAGATTCTTCCACTCTGTTCTTTCCATAATAGGCCGTGGATATTCTGGTAATACATTATCCGGATTTACCTGTTCAGACCATTGTGTGCTAATCCGTCCCTCAACCGGCTTCCATTGTGCATGCAGCTGCGCTGCTAAAGCTCCCCATAAGGCAAGCGCCATCCATAGTTTTTTCATTGATATTAAGTTTTAAGATACCATATACAAAAATAAGACAAAACGGCTACTCTGTATAAAACAATTCTGTCAAAAAATAGAATGAAACCATCAACAAAAATAGAAAATCGCTTTTATATTCAACAATATCACTACCTTTACAATGAAATACAATTTATATATTATGAAAACATCTACATGGACACAGCTTGCATTCTGCTTACTTTCATCTGTTTTTTATGCATGCAACTCATCACACGTCTATTACCTGGATGCGACTTCAGGAAGTGACCAAAACAACGGAACCTCACCTCGTTCTGCCTGGCAAAGTATAGAAGCCTTGAAACAAATCTCCCTACAGCCCGGTGATAAAATTCTATTCAAAAAAGGGGAAACATTTCCCGGAATATTGGAAGTCACAGGCAAAGGTACCTACACTCACCCCATCATTATCGATGCATACGGTGAGGGCAATCAAAAACCATGTATTGCAGGGAATGATACCTCCATGTATGCCGTACGTATTTTCAATTCCGATTACTTCACAATTCAAAACCTTGAAATCAGTAATACAGGGAAAGAACGAAAGGCCGGACGTACCGGATTAAAAATAGAATGTACAGATTATGGTATTTCTCATAACATCAGAATAAACAACCTTACCATACGTGATGTCAATGGTTCTCTTGTCAAAGAAGAGGGAGGAGGAAGCGGTATTCTGATTGTAAACGGAGGAGACAGTATTCGCTCACGCTTTGACAGTCTGACCATAGAAAATTGTCACATTTTAAGATGTGAACGCAATGCCATGATTTGGAGTGGTTATTACGACCGGAAAAACTGGTATCCGAATAAACATACCATTGTACGGAACAATTTAATTGAAAAAGTTCCCGGCGACGGCATTGTTCCCATAGGTTGTGACAGTACACTGATTGAGTATAATCTCATGTGCGATTCACCCGACATTCTTCCGATGACAGAAGCAGCAGCAGGCATCTGGCCTTGGAGTTGTGACAATACCATCATACAATATAACGAAGTATGGGGACATAAAGCGCCCTGGGATGCACAAGGATTCGATTCCGACTACAATTGCCAGAACACCCTTATACAATACAATTACAGTCACGACAATTACGGAGGAATGGTACTTATATGCAACAGCGGGAATGCCGGAGATTATAGCTGCGGAAACATCGGAAGCATTATTCGATACAATATCAGCATAGGAGACGGTATACGCCCGAAAGAAACACGTCAAGGTATGTTTTCTCCCAGTATCCACATAGCTGGTCCCGTAAAACAAACATTAGTCGAACGTAATATTATCCACGCCAACCCTAAACCGTCTGATGCAGTAGACCGTACGATGATCACTTCCGACTCTTGGGATGGATATGCAGATAGTACTTGTTTCCGTCAAAATATCTATTACGCAGCAGAGCCTAGCCGTTTTGATTTTACATCTTCTACCCGAAATGCTTTTGAGGAAAACATCTATATCGGCCAGTTTAAAAATCAACCGGAAAGTCAGAAAAACAAGAAAGCAGAAAACATCTATACAGAAAAAGTATTGCAAGAATCAGCGGACGGCTACAAAGGGCTGCATTGCCTGATGGATTCCACAAAAATAAAAGAGCATACACTTCACCACATAAAGCCAGAAGCCATCAAGACATTTTTCCAAAGTATCTTCTAACAAAAGAAATTCCTATACACAAAATCCCCTCACTCTTCTCTGTAATCATACAGGGAGTGAGGGGATTTTAATTATGTAGCATCAAATCTGTTGGCAATTAACGGCCAAAACGCTCTTTCAGTTTCGCAAGCATGTCTTGAGTCATGGCATCCAAATCATATTCCGGTTTCCAGCCCCATTCTTCACGGGCACATGTATCATCCAATGAGTTTGGCCATGATTCTGCAATAGCCTGACGCAATGGGTCTACCTGATACTGCATTTCAAACTCAGGAAGATATTTACGGATATTCTGGTAGATTGTATTCGGTTCAAAACTCATTGAAGCAATGTTGAATGAATTACGATGAACCAACTTAGACGGATCTGCTTCCATAATTTCTACCGCTGCACGCAAGGCATCCGGCATATACATCATATCCATATAAGTTCCCTCAGCAATCGGGCAGACAAATTTTTCACCTTTAGCTGCAGAGTAATAAATATCTACGGCATAGTCTGTAGTACCACCACCTGGAGGAGTTACATACGAAATCAATCCCGGGAAACGTACGGAACGAGTATCCACTCCAAAACGAGTGAAATAATAGTCACTCAATAATTCACCTGAAACTTTTGTCACACCATACATGGTCTTCGGACGCTGCACGGTGTCCTGAGGAGTTTTGTCTTTAGGAGTACCAGGACCAAATGAGCCGATAGAGCTCGGAGTAAATACTGCACACTGCTTTTCACGAGCGACTTCAAGCGTATTGAACAATCCTCCAAGTCCGATTTTCCAGGCAAGCTGAGGCTTGTTTTCTGCAACGGCAGAAAGCAATGCAGCCAAATTGTAGATTGTATCTACTTGATACTTACTTACCGCATCGGCAATTTGTTGCGGGTTCGTAATATCCACAATAGCCGAAGGACCTGATTCTTTCAATTCTCCTTTAGGCTCAGCACCAGGAATATAACCAGCCACTACATTACCAGAATAATTCTTTCTCAAAAGCATTGTGAGTTCTGAACCTATCTGTCCAGTTGCCCCAATTATTAAAATGTTTTTCATTTACAAGCTAGATTTTTAAATTGCGGAGCAAATATACAAAAGTTCTTATAAATGAAATAAAAATAAGCGTGTTCTTTTTTCCTAAATAAAAAAATTGCATCTTTGCATAAGCAAAACCTTAATATCAATATATGTATACAAACTTTAGAGATTTCCTGAAAAAGGAACTTGCCGACATAGAAGCAGCCGGCTTATATAAGAAAGAACGTGTAATAACCACTCCACAGCGTGCAGACATCAAGGTCAACGCAGGAGAGGAAGTTTTGAATTTCTGTGCCAACAACTATTTAGGCTTGTCGGACAACACACGCCTGATTGAAGCGGCCAAGAAAGCCATGGATACTCATGGTTACGGTATGTCATCCGTGCGCTTTATTTGTGGAACACAAGACCTTCACAAACAACTGGAAGCTGCCATCTCTGACTATTTCCATACAGAAGATACCATCCTGTATGCTGCATGCTTTGATGCAAACGGTGGTTTGTTCGAACCTCTTTTCACAGAAGAAGATGCCATTATTTCAGATGCCTTGAACCACGCATCCATCATTGATGGTGTACGTTTATGTAAAGCTAAACGTTACCGCTATGCTAATGCTGATATGGCAGATTTGGAACGCTGTCTTCAGGAAGCACAGGCACAGCGCCACCGCATTATTGCCACCGATGGAGTATTCTCTATGGATGGAAATGTGGCTCCAATGGACAAAATCTGTGAACTGGCAGAAAAATACAATGCCCTCGTAATGGTAGACGAATCACACTCTGCTGGAGTGGTAGGCCCTACAGGACATGGAGTAGCTGAACAATTCGGTGTATACGACAAGATTGACATCTTTACAGGTACATTAGGAAAAGCCTTTGGCGGAGCTATGGGTGGATTTACCACTGGTAAGAAAGAAATTATCGACATGTTGCGTCAGCGCTCTCGTCCTTACTTGTTCTCTAACTCTGTAGCACCAGCTATCGTAGGAGCAAGTTTGGAAATGTTCCGCATGCTCAAAGAAAGCAATGCCTTGCATGACAAACTGATGAGCAATGTCAACTATTTCCGCGACAAGATGATTGCTGCCGGATTTGACATCAAACCTACACAAAGTGCTATCTGCGCTGTCATGTTGTATGATGCCAAACTGTCACAGGATTTTGCAGCCCGCATGCAGGAAGAAGGCATTTATGTAACCGGATTCTACTATCCAGTAGTACCGAAAGGCCAGGCGCGTATCCGCGTACAGCTTTCTGCGGGTCATGAACAATGCCATCTGGATAAAGCAATCCAGGCCTTCATCAAAGTAGGAAAAGAATTAAACGTCATCAAATAACCTACTACTTAAAATCACATGTCGAAAGGCTGTTCTTCTACAACTAGAGGGACAGCCTTTCTTTTATATTCATATAAAATGAACGGTGTATGCTTTATAAATTATTTTTCCGTCTGTTCTTCTGGCCAGTTTACCAAATACAATAATTCTGTAGCACGGGTAAATGCGGTATACAACCAGCGGAAATAATCGGGCGAAAGCATATCTTCCGTCATGTAGCCTTGATCAAGAAAAACTCTTTTCCACTGACCACCTTGCGCCTTGTGGCAGGTGACGGCATACGCATATTTCACCTGCAACGCATTGTAATAAGGGGCTTCCTTCATTTTTTTCATCCGTTCCCGCTTGGTCGGTAAGTCAGCATAATCTTCTAACACAGCATAGAACAAACGGTCATTTTCTTCTTTCGACAATGAAGGAAGTTCCGAATGAAGGGTATCCAATAAAATCTTTACTTCCAGTTCAATCCCGTCATAATCAGGAAAAGCAAGCACTACATCTGCGAAGCGAAAACCATACATTTCCCGAACACGCCGTATCCTACGTACCACCGCCACATCTCCATTTGCAATAAAATCAAGTTCCTTGCAGTCTGTTCCCCAGAAATAATTATTCTTGGCCACCATCAGCATATCTCCCGTGTTCAGTTCATCTTCCCTGTACAGTACCGTATTTCTTATACCTTTATTATATAGAGAAGCACGTTTGTTGGAACGACAGATAACAATCGTTTCATCCAACCCCACATGACCATAACATTCGTCTATGGCTTCAATCAGTTCACTTCCAGGAAGGATACGTATATCAGGATAGTTCTTACAACAGATTTTAGGATATTCAAAGAAATCCTCGTTTACAATCCTTTCACGCAAGGCAGTAGCATTCGACAAGATACCGGAACCTTCGGTTTGTCGTACTACTTTTGTAAGCACACACTCTGTCACCTCCAGTCCATAGCCCTGCAATGCCGCTACAGACAGCGCCGGGCTCTCTTCCTCACCTACCGGCGGAAGCTGTGCCGTATCGCCCACCAGCATCAGCCGGCATCCCAATCCATTATACACATACTGCACAAGGTCGTCCAGCAGGCGCCCGCTGCCGAAGTGTCCGCCCGACAGGCCTTCATTGGCAATCATCGAGGCCTCATCCACGATGAACAGGGTGTTTCTATGCAGATTCTGGTTTGCCACAAAATTATCCGTTTCATTCGAAAAAACTTTCTGGCGGTATATCTTCTTATGAATCGTATAAGCCGGATGGCCGGAATATCCGGAAAAGACCTTCGCCGCCCTTCCCGTAGGAGCCAGCAGGACCATCTTCCGCTGCAATTCCTCAAGCGTGCGGACCAATGCAGATGTCAGTGCAGTTTTGCCCGTTCCCGCATATCCTTTCATCAGGAAAACGCCGTCCGCAGAAGGCGACAAGAGGAATTCAGCAAAACTTTTCAGTGCTTTTTCCTGCTCTTCTGTTGGTTTGTAAGAAAAATTTCGCTTAATTTGTTGCGATAAATCATTATTTAACATAATGCTGGTATAAAAAGTTTACGTAAGATTGACGTGGTTCAACTAATTTACTTATTTTTGCGCTACGAATATAAACTAAAAAAACAATATTATCATGAAAACAGTTCTTAATCTTGTGTTAGCCGCCTGCGTTGTCTGCCTGGTATATATATGCTATGGCAGTATTATGGGTCCTATCAACTTTGAAAAATCAAAGAAAACCAGAGAAAAAGCAATCATCGCCCGCTTGATTGACATCCGTAAAGCACAACAGGAATATCGTTCCGTTCATAACGGTGCTTATACAGCAAACTTCGACAGTCTGATTACTTTCGTAAAGACTGCTAAACTTCCTTTCATCATGAAAGTGGGTTCATTGACAGATGATCAGTTGAACAACGGTATGACAGAAAAGAAGGCTATGGACTTGATTAACAAGGCTAAGAAAACCGGAAACTGGAGCGAAGTTGAAAAAGAAGGCTTACAGAACTTCCGTCGTGATACAATGTGGGTAGCTGTAATGGATACTATCTTTGCAAAAGGATTTAATCCGGACTCTTTGGCATACGTTCCTTACGGAAACGGAGCTAAATTTGAAATGGCCACCCGTCAGGATACAACCAAATCCGGTGCACCGCTGAACTTGTTCCAGGCACAGGTGGCATACGATGTATATCTGGGTGACCTGAACAAACAGGAATTGACCAACCTGAAAGACATGCAGAGCAAAATCGGTAAATACTGCGGTTTGAGAGTCGGTGACATCGAACAGCCGAACAACAATGCAGGAAACTGGGAATAATCCGATGGTTCAAACGATTGATTTCAACCAATCAGCACAGTATATATTATCCATCCGTCTGAGCACGGATGGATTTTCTTTTTCTATCTATCACCCCCAGCAGCCCGAAGCGGTGTATTTCAGTTCTTCGCCAGTCAATACACAGCGCTCAATGGCTGCCAATGTAAAAGCCTATTTGACAGAGACAGAAGAACTGAAGCATCGTTTCAAGCAGGTTAATATCCTTATTCATACTTCACGTTACACTACACTCCCATTGGAATTGTATGAAGACGAACAGACCGACCTTCTGTTCTATCAGAACCTGCCTCCACGGAACAATGAGGTGGTGCTTTGCAACATCCTGGGAAAAAGCAACCTTGTCATCCTCTTCGGACTGGATAAACTCACGCACCTGTTCCTGACGGAACATTTCCCCAACGCACGTCTGTTTGCGTCCGTAAGCCCGATAACCGAATACCTTGCACATAAAATCAAGGCGGACGACTGCCGCAAACTGTTTGCGGTGTTCCATCCGGAAAGCATGGAAGTGACAGCCTTCGAAAAAGGAAAGCTGCTGCTGCTGAACACCTATCCCATCACAGGCCTGAACGATTCGTGCTACTATCTGCTGAACGTATGGCAGCAGGCCGGCTATGACCAGGAAACCGACCAGCTATACCTCTGCGGCAACAGCCGGGTGCCACAATGGGAAGAATTGCCATTGCGACTAAAAAAATACATACGAAAACTATTCATCATTAATCCTCAGATGGAATTCAACGACTCAGCAATGAGCCGCATCAAAGAAATTTCATTTGACATGCTATCTTTAATCTCATGCGAGTAATAAGCGGAATATACAAACGGAGACGTTTCGACGTCCCCCACACATTCAAGGCACGTCCTACGACTGACTTTGCCAAAGAAAATCTGTTCAATGTGCTCAACAACTACATTGACTTTGAAGATGGAATTACAGCACTCGATTTGTTTGCCGGAACGGGCAGTATCAGTATAGAACTTGTGTCACGAGGATGCGATCAGGTTATCTCCGTAGAGAAAGACCCGCAGCACCATGCCTTCATCAGCAAAGTCATGCGCGAGGTCAAAACGGACAAGTGCATCCCTTTAAGAGCCGATGTATTCAAATACATCGAGAAATGCGGCCTGCAGTTCGATTTTATCTTTGCTGACCCTCCGTATGCCCTGAAAGAACTGCCGGACATCCCCGACCTGATTTTCCAATACCACCTGCTCAAGCCGGAAGGTATTTTCGTTCTGGAACATGGAAAAGACCTCAACTTTGAGAATCATCCCTGTTTCTTCGAGCACCGTCACTACGGAAGTGTCAACTTTTCCTTTTTCAGAGTAAAGGAGCAAGAAGACGCACAACCGATTCAGTAATCTTATTTTTCCAAGAACGTTTTTCCCAAATCCTGGCCGACAACAGAAAACAATCCTTCTGATCGGCCAGGAATATTTCTTTTAAAGTCATAGCCGTTTCCTTGTCATAAAAAAAGACATTGGCCTCGAAGTTATGCTCAAAACTTCGAAAGTCCATATTCGTAGAGCCTACCGTAGACAATTCGTCATCACACACCATCAACTTAGAATGCAGAAATCCCTTTTTGTAAAGGTAAATTTTCACCCCTGCCTTCATCGTCTCCGAAAGATAAGATAGTGAACCTTTATGAATGAGCCAGGTATCCCCTCTTTTAGGAAGCATAAGCCGCACATCAACCCCAGCCAATGCTGCTGTCTGCAAAGCGGTCATCACTTCCTCGTTCGGCAAGAAATAAGGAGTCTGCACATAAAAATATCTCCGGGCAGAACAGATAGCCATCATCAGTCCTTGCATAATATCCCTCCACTCACCTACCGGATCGGAAGTCACAATTTGCCCCAGCACACCTCCCTTCACCGAAATCGGAGGGAAATATTCTGCTGAAGTAAGCAAGGTGCGATCAATGGCATACCAGTCAGTAAGAAAAGCCGTCTGCAACCCGTACACCACCTTTCCTTCCAGTCTGACGTGTGTATCTCTCCAATTTCCTTTTCCCAAGCCCTTCACATAACGTTCTGCCAGATTCATCCCACCTATGAACCCCACACAACCATCTATCACCACAATCTTCCGATGATTGCGATAATTCACTTTACTGGTAAATCTAGGGAAACGGACTTTCAGGAACGAAAGGACTTCTATGCCTTCACAAAGCATTTGTTCATAAAAATCATGAGGCACTTTCCAACAGCCCACATCGTCATACAGCACCCGTATCTTCACTCCGTCACGAGCTCGGTCAATCAAGGCATCTCTAACCAACCGACCTACCGCATCATCCTCAAAAATATAAAACTCCAGATGGATGTGATGACGAGCCCTGTAAATATCTTTCAATAACTCCGATAACATGGAAACGGCATCCGTATAAACTGTAACTCTGTTTTCGGAGAAAGGCAGCGCATTATTTACATGTGAAAAGAAATCCATCAAACGCTGCTTGCCATGTTCTGCCATTACGGACGGCTGTTCCTGATAGGCCGCCATAGGGCGCTTGCTCAAGCGAGCATACCCTTTCCGACTGATAAGATGTTCCTTACGCGTACTACGCCCGAAAAACAAGTACAGAATCCATCCGGCTACAGGAAGGAAAAAGAGAACCAGAATCCATGCCATAGTCTTTACCGGACTACGATTGTCAAGAATCACGACAAAGATAGTTGTCAGTATTACCGCAAAATAAAGAAAGTAAATTACGGCTACAAAGATGCTATTCCAGACTGCTATGTCCATCTTACAACTTGGTTTTCAACAAAATTACGAGTAATTTGGAAAAAGGCAAAAAAAATACCGCAAAAGTGGAATTGACTTTTGCGGTATATATGTTCAACCTTAGAATCTGCGAGGTCCATGTCCCGGGCCAGGACCAAATCCGGGACCTCTTCCCGGACCACCCATTCTCGGGCCGGCACCTTTTCCACCAAAAAGATTCAGACGGTAAATAAAGTGAACCATGCAATAACTGTAAATCGCATTGTATTCCGTATCACTTCGCATAGCCGCACTGATTACACGGCTGATATTGCTCTGATTACGCAGAATATCATAGAACTGAATGCTGACTGTAGCTGCATTTCCTTTCAGGAAGTCTTGCGAAAGCTGGGCATTCCAGATTAACTCATCACGGTTCATGCTTGCATCCGCATATCCACGACGTGAGTTCTGAGAGATGTCTGTCGCAATTGACATATTCCAGGGCAAACGTACATTGGTACTTGCTCCGTACGAGAACTGGTAGGTATCCATATTATTCTCTTCCTTGAAGCTATTGCGCGAATGCGTATAAGCCAATGAACCGTTCAGAGAGAATTCCCACCAGTCATTACGGTAAGTACCTCTCAAGCGTTCGCTCAAAGACAACTGACGTGTTTTGTTCTTATCTGACACATTCTCAGCCTGTGCATCGCTCATATAACTCACAATGTTATTATAACGGGCCATCGTAAAGGTGTTGATGGTATACTTCTTATTACGCAAAGCCGTATTAGAACCCAAGATACCAAACAAGTTCCAGTTTCCATTGATATTCTCCGGCATGGTTACCGTTCCACCGGTTTGCGGGTCGTATGTACTACGATTACTAATGCCGTTCAATACATTTTCAAAACGGAAGTGCGTCATGATACCCCGCTGTTTCTCTGTATCAAATGTATTATAAAAAGCCATGAACGAGTTGGTAAATGCCGGTTTCAACCCCGGATTTCCCCGACGAATGTTCAGCGGGTCGGTCGTATCCTCAATAGGCAGCAAATCTGTCATGCTTGGCTGAGAACTTCTTCCGCGGTAGTTAATTCTCAACTGGCTTGTTTTCGAGAATTTATAACGGAAATCAAATGTCGGAGTAAAGTTGAATACATTTCGTACGGCCACCGTATCCAACTGGTCTTTCTTATAAGACAGTTTCGATTTCTGCGGCTGGAAAGAAACACCTGCATTCAAGCTCATTTTTTCACGAATCCAACGCAAAGAAACATCTGCCTGATGGTTGTAATATGTGTACTGTGCACTCTTGCTGTTCTTTTCATCCAGCACTCCCACATTATCTCCTCCATAACCTTGCGCTATCTCCCAGTCATTCGGCATTGTGTAGGTGGAATTGTCACTCTTTGAACGCTTGTACTGGAAATAATAACTGAACTGCAAGAAGCCACCCTTAAATATCGGTTCGCTATAAGTAAAGCGTGCACCATAATTATAGTTCAAAGTAGGCGTAGAGATATAGCGGTTCAAAATTTCCAGCCGTTCCTCCTCTGTCTTCTGGTAATAGTCCGTTTCAGACACCGAGAACTGCTCACTCGAACTGTTCGTGTAATTATAGGAGCCACGGAAAGTAATATTACGTCCAGGTTTTCCCAAACGACGGTTAACCATGGCTGAACCTCCCACATTAAAATTATCTCCTTTCTGCAGACTGTTACGCGCAATTGTATTGACAATATTTTCTTCTGGAATCAAAGATGAAAGATTGTCGGCAGCACTCAAAATTTCGTCGGTTGTATGCTCCGGATCCTGGCTGAATGTAAAAGAGTTTGTCGCACTCCTGTTATCATTCTTTCCGTATGTCAAACGCGGACGAAAAATCACCGTTGTCATAGTATCCGGTTTCCACTCAATACGAAAATCGGCCGTAAGCGAAGTAGTCTTATTGCGATTAGCATTTTGGGCATTCTTGAAAGAGCTGGTAGCCGAAGAAACGAATGTTTCCGAAGCCTGCTTACTGATAATGTCCGCATCCTTGTAGTTATAATTCACACTACCTCCTGTTTCCAATTTCTCACTCTGTGTACTAAAGTTGAAACCACCCATCTTGATGCTGGTCAGACCGTTCTGTCCTCCCCAACGAAAGCCACCGCCTCCTCCTGGATAGCCGTTATCATTCACATTATTCATTGAACCAATCACCGTAAACTGATTCTCTCCAATGAATCGGTTCAACATTACTTTTCCACTGTAACGGTCTTCCGTTCCGGCTGCTACGTCCGCATTACCAAACCATCCTTTATTCATACCCGGCTTCACGCTCAGGTCGAGCACGGTTTCTTCTTCGCCGTCATCAATACCTGTCACACGGGCCAAGTCCGATTGTTTATCATACGCACGTACCTTATCAATAATATTTACCGGAAGATTTTTCATGGCAATATTCGGATCATCGGCAAAGAATTCCTTTCCATCAATCATGATTTTCTTGATTTCCTTCCCGTTTATCGTGATTTTTCCGTTTTCATCCACTTCAGCCCCCGGAAGCTTCTTCACCAGTTCCTCCAAAGCCGAACCTTCAGGCACACGATAGGCAGAACTGTTGTACACCAACGTATCGGCCACTGCCGTCACCTCCGGAGCCTCAGCCACCACAACAGCTTCTGCCAGCATAATGGCATCCGAAGCCAGTTCCACCTTACCCACATTCAAACGCGGATTGTTACGCGTCAGCGCAACCTGCTTGTAAAACGGAGTATATCCAATGTATGAAACCTTCAGCAAATACTTTCCCGGACGCACAGATAGTGAGAAATGTCCATCCATATTTGTCACATTTCCCACTACCATTGAACTATCCTTCACGGAAAGGAGCTGTACTGTAGCCTGAATGACAGGCGATTTATCCCCTTCATCAAGAACCGTTCCCGTCACGGTTCCACGGCTGCCGCTGCTTTGTGCAAAAGCAGAAATGGTTACCCCCACCATCAGCAGCAATCCCAATAAAACTTTTTTCATTGCCTTTATCTCTTCCTTGTTGATTAATTGTACCTTTGACAATTATCAACAAAAAAGGTTTACCCCTACTCTTTATTTTTTAACTTATTTTTGTCTGAAATTCTTTTCAATCTTTGCCTTCTGCATCAAAAACTCTTTACAGAACACACAAATAACCATGTACACAATACCTACTGAATTATCCGCTTCCTGCAAATTTCCTCCATAAGCTGCATTCAGCAACACTCCTACATAATAAATTCCCCACAAATAGAGTGAAATCACCATTGCTTTCCGCCGAATGGCAAAAGCTTCCTCATTTTCATCCTTCATTTTAGCCAGAAAAACCATGAACAATGAAATCCAGATGACCAGTTTCATTCCCAGTTTCACATACAGCAGATTACCGTCATTCACTTGTCCGAACATATACATCAATAACGGAACAAATACTGACAATAACAGTAACACATACCCCAACAAACGGCACGAAGCCGGAAAAATTCCTTTCATAACTTGATTATTTTTTATTCGCACAAAAATACTTAATTGTAAGCCAACATCCGACTTCTTCTAACTTTTTTTCTAAATTTGTGCCCAAAACAAATACACTTATGAGTAAACAAGAAGTCATTATTTGCCAAAATTTCAATACGGAACTCAGCCAGAAGTTATCTGCACATTCATACGACAAGATTTTTATCCTGACCGACGAACATACTTTTCGTCTTTGCCTCCCTCTGCTGCAAGACATCGCCTTGCTGAAGGATGCAGAACAAATTGTCATTGGTCCGGAAGATGTGCATAAAAACTTGGAGACACTGGCCTATGTGGAACCAGCTCAGCAACCGGGGAGCCAC
>ERZ773108.113-NODE-113-length-84332-cov-8.053692_pt1 | contig 84332 bp, 76 predicted proteins | sample MGYA00580570_ERZ773108 | MGnify/ENA primary metagenome ERZ773108 (study PRJEB29015, sample SAMEA2737840) | human gut metagenome | biome: human gut; feature: human-associated habitat; material: faeces | place: China | collected 2012 ...
GTCACTATGGATACTTTTTTCTGTTTTCTTACTATTGCAGGTTCATTTTACAATGCGCCGAAATAATAATTTTTTCCTTAAAGCGGCAAGGTCAGCGGAATTTATTCTTCCGTCCCCCGAAACGTCAAGGCACTCTGATGAAACAATATTGTTAGATGGATTGACGAAGAATTTTTTAAGACTTATTAAATCACGTATATCAATTACGCCATCACCGTTTATGTCACCCGCTTTTTCGGGCGTTCTGACAATCAGCGCCGCACTTGCTGCACCGGCAAAGCAGGTAGAAGTTTCGGCTTCTCTTTGATACATAAAATATTTGGTGGCAGGTAAAAGTCCGACAAATATTGGGGATGCTTGCCAATTAAAGCCGTCAATGCTGTACTCATACCCCTGCACGGATTTTAGGCTGATTGAGTTATAGGTTTTCAAGGCGATTTCTGGCGCTTCGGGAATATTTATATTTTTGTTTTTAATATAAACGCTTTCTATGCAGGTTTCCTTACTTTTAACATGCTTTTCCGTCTCGGCAATTCTTTGATAAAAATTATGATAACTGTCGTAATCGAAAATTTCAAAAACATTGCTTGTTTGCCACTCGCCGTCGTCGCATTTGTACTCGTAGCCCTCGTTATTTTTAAGCCTTACTTCAACCGATTTATTATCATTATTGCGTATATCTTCAACAATCGGCGATAAAACGGGTGAAGTTAGCTCTGTAAGATAATAGTTTTTATTATTCTTAATTGCAAATTTATGTGCCGCCGAGTTTTCAACGGTAAATATTTTAAGCTCCGGGTCGGTATCTTTAAAAGCGTACTCCTCTATTTTAGTAACGCTTTGCGGTATTGTTATATTTTTAAGCGCCGAGCAGCGGTAAAAGGCGTAGTTACCTATGTCGGTAAGGCTGTCGGGTATTGATACGCCTGCAAGATTTTTACAACCGTAAAAAGCATAATTGCCTATGCTTGTAACGCCGTCGGCTAAGTATATGTTTTCAAGCTCGGTGCAACCCGAAAATGCAAGCTCGCTTATATAAACCGTGTTTTCGTCAAGAGTGATATTTTTAATTTTATTGTATTTTTTGAAGACTGTTTTAAAACTATTTATCAAACTTTGGGATATAGTAATATCGGTTATATTGTCGCAACCGTCGAAAGTATAGCTGTCAATATCTGCAATGCTGTCAGGTATTGTTATGTTTGTAAGCCCAGTGCAATCGTAAAAAGCTTTCTCGCCGATACTTATTACACCGTCAGGTATTATTATGTTTGTAAGCCCGGTACACTCGTAAAAAGCCCAATCACCTATAATTGTTACACTATCAGGTATAGATATATTTGTAAGACTTTGGCAATGTGCAAAAGCGGATGAACCTATGCTTGTAACACTATTAGGTATGGATACCTTAGTAAGATTTTTGCAATACCAAAAATTTCCTTCGCCTATATTTATGACACCGTCATTTATAATAACTTCTGTTATATTTTTTGAACTCCAAGGGGAATAACCATCAATAGAATCCTCTGTCCTTCCGTTGCCGCTTATAGTAAGCACCGTCCCGTCAAGCGTCCAAGTGCAATCTCCGGTTGTTCCGCTTGTTGCGGCACTTGCGGTTATGCCGAACAATCCCATTGGCGCAACGGATAAAATAAGCATAAGAGACAGTGCTAAGGATAAAAGCTTTTTAATTTTCATTTTTACTCAAACTCCTTATAATTTTTAATCGTGCAAAACATTTTTTAACCACTTATGTCAAAAAGTATACCTTTTAAACTCCTGTTTCTCTCTCTTATATAATCTTTAATTTGCGCCTGTGGCGGTAAAATGCTGTTTCGCTCATCCTACACAGGCGCTCTTAATGCGTAAAGCTATATTTTATATCTTCCCCGTTGAGCCGAATCCGCCCGCTCCGCGCACCGTATCGGAAAGCTCGTCTGTTTCAGTAAATTCAACCCTTAAAAACGGGGTTATAACAAGCTGCGCTATTCTTTCGCCGTCGGCAATTTCCTGGGTCTGCCCTGAGTGATTATGGAGCGATACCATAATTTCGCCGCGGTAGTCGCTGTCAATAACGCCCACCTTATTTGCGGGCGCCAAGCCGCGCTTTGTGGCTATGCCGCTGCGGGCATATATAAGACCCGCGTAGCCCTCGGGAATTTCAACCGCAAAGCCCGTGTGAATCATTACCGTTTCACCCGGCGCAATGCTTACGATCTCGCCGTGGGTCAGTGCGTAAATATCCGCTCCCGCGGCTGATAGCGAGCCATAGGTGGGGGCATGCGCGTTTTTATCGAGTTTTTTAAAATTTACTTCCATTTTTATCATTCCTCGTATTTTTATTTATTCGTAAATATTTCCGCTGCCGACCGCTCTTTCCCAAACGCCGTCAAGCCAAACTATTTCGTCGTTTTCAAGTGTTTTTTGAACGTCTATTATGCGCTGATTTGCAGAACCGCGGAATATAAGCGCCGGGCTTTTCTTTTCTTCTATAAATCTGCCGTCCACCAAAACGTCTATATATTTAAGCATTTTGAGCGATGCAGGGTCGCTTAATTTTTCAAATTCAAAGCCCGTATAACACCATATGGTTTTTTCAGGGAATTTTTCTTTTACTTTTTTTAAAAATCCGGCAAGCACCGATTTGTTTTCCGGCTCAAACGGCTCGCCGCCCAAAAGCGACAGCCCTGTTATATAGTCGGCTGAAAGTGCGGTCAGTATTTCCTGCTCGGTACTCTCTGTAAAGGGTTTGCCGTAGGCAAAATCCCACGCCTCTTTATTAAAGCAGTTTTTGCACCTGTGGCGGCAGCCGCTCACAAAAAGAGAAACGCGGACGCCCGGACCGTTTGCAATATCAAATTTTTTAAGCGCCGCGTAATTCATTATAAAACCTCTGTGACAGTATTAAGGGACGGTGCAAAGCACCGCCCTTTTTTAATTTGAATTGAAAATTAAAGATGTAAAACTCTTTCCTTAATTTCCTGTGTTCTGCCCTGATTCCAGAACTGTGTGCCGATATATCCGCAGGTTCTGCGGGCAACGTTCATTTTGTCCTGGTCGGTATTGCCGCAATTCGGGCATTTCCAAACCAGCTTGCCGTCGTCGTTTTCGCTTATTTCAATCTCGCCGTCATACCCGCAAACCTGGCAATAGTCGCTCTTTGTGTTAAGCTCGGCATACATTATATTATCGTAAATAAACTTCATAACCGCGATAACCGCGTCGATATTATTCTGCATATCCGGCACCTCTACATAAGAGATAGCGCCGCCGGGGGAAAGCGCCTGGAACTTTGCCTCAAGCGCCAGCTTATCAAACGCGTCAATATTCTCGGTAACGTGAACGTGGTAGCTGTTTGTTATATAGTTTTTATCGGTAACGCCCTTTATTATGCCGAAACGCTTTTGCAGACATTTTGCAAACTTATAGGTAGTGCTCTCAAGCGGTGTGCCGTAAAGCGAATAGTCAATATTTTCATCGGCTTTCCACTTTGCTGTGTACTCGTTGAGCTTATTCATTACTTCAAGACCGAACTGCTCGCCCTCGGGCTCGGTGAGCTTTTTACCTATCATACTGTAAACACATTCCCACAGCCCCGCATAGCCGAGAGACAGCGTAGAGTAGCCGCCGTGTAGGTATTTATCGATAGTCTCGCCCTTTTTCAGGCGCAAAAGCGCGCCGTATTGCCAAAGGATAGGCGCCGCGTCCGATACGGTGCCGGTAAGTCTTTCATGACGCGCCTGCAATGCTCTGTGGCATAATTGCATACGCTCATCAAATATCTTCCAGAATTTATCCATATCGCCCTGAGCCGAAAGACCTATATCAACCAAATTTACAGTGACAACGCCCTGGTTGAAACGCCCGTAATACTTAGGCTTGCCGTTTTCATCCACATAAGGGGTTAAAAAGCTGCGGCAGCCCATGCAGGTGTAGCAGTGACCCTCGCCGTTTTTATCAATCTTGTTTTTAAGCATAACCTTTTCGGAAATGTAGTCTGGCACCATACGCTTTGCGGTGCACTTTGCCGAAAGCTTTGTTAAGTACCAGTACTCGCCGTCCTCGGTTATGTTGTCATCCTCAAGCACATAAATAAGCTTGGGGAAAGCCGGCGTTATCCACACGCCTTTTTCGTTTTTAACTCCCTGATAGCGCTGCTTTAAAACTTCCTCTATAATAAGCGCCAAGTCGCGCTTTTCCTGCTCGTTTTTAGCCTCGTTCAGGTACATAAATACCGTAACAAACGGCGCCTGACCGTTGGTAGTCATAAGCGTAACCACTTGATACTGTATCATCTGTACACCCTTGCTTACCTCGTTAAGCAGGCGCTTTTCGGTTATTTCGCGCGCCTTTTCGGGGGAAATATCCGTTCCCGCCTCGCGGAATTCCTCTAAAACCTCGGAATATATTTTTTTGCGGCTTATATCAACAAAGGGGGCTAAGTGCGCCAGGCTTATGCTCTGCCCGCCGTACTGACAGGAAGCCACCTGCGCTATAATCTGCGTTGCAATATTGCAGGCGGTGGAAAAGCTGTGCGGCTTTTCAATTAAGGTGCCGCTTATAACAGTGCCGTTTTGCAGCATATCCTCAAGGTTTACAAGGTCGCAGTTGTGCATATGCTGGGCAAAATAGTCCGCATCGTGAAAATGGATTATTCCCTGCTCGTGCGCCTCTACTATATCGTTATCAAGCAAAAGCCTTTTGGTAATATCCTTGCTCACTTCTCCCGCCATATAGTCGCGCTGAACGCTGTTTACGGTCGGGTTCTTATTGGAATTTTCCTGCTTTACTTCCTCATTGTTACATTCAATAAGGCTTAAAATCTGCTCGTCGGTAGTATTCGCCTTTCTTACAAGCGCGCGCTGATAACGGTAGGTTATGTATCTGCGTGCAACATCAAAGGCGCGCTGGTTCATAATCTGATCCTCTACCATATCCTGTATTTCTTCAACGCTTAAAGAACGGTTGACATTTGCGGCCGCGCTTTCAACGTCCTCGGCTATGCGCTTTATCTGAATATCCGACATACGTTCGCTCGGAACTACGCTTTCATTAGCCTTCTTTACCGCAATTTCAATCTTTTTGGGGTCAAAATCGACTTCCGCTCCGCTTCTTTTAATGATTTTCATTCAAACATCCCCTTGTAGCCGCAAACTGAAAAAGCGACTTCTATATACTATATCTTGTTAGTGCAAAGACTATTATACCACAAATCACAGAAAATGCAATAGTCATTTTCAATAATCTTTATATATTTGTTTTGAATCCTTCGCCGAGGACCTCGCCCGCCTCGCCTACTATTATAAAGGCGTTTTTATCGCAGCTTATGGCAAGGCGGCAAACCGCCGCCACCTCGTGCCGCCGCACGGTGCACATAAGCATCTGCCTTTTTGTGCCGGTGTACGCGCCGGTTACGTCAAGCAGGGTCACTCCGCGGTTGATAAGCGACATAATACTGTCGGAAAGTTCCTTTGCGTTATCGGTTATAACATAAATAATTTTGCCGCGGTCTGCACCATAGAGTATCAAATCCATAACGCGGGACGAGGCGTAAATGGCAATTACCGCATAAAGCGCGCTTTCCATATTTTTATAAACCAGTGCCGAAAGCCCCACCACCGCCGCGTCCGCCGCGAGCATAAGCCTGCCTACGGTAAGGTGCGGGAATTTGCGGTTTATAAGCTTTGCTATTATATCGGTGCCGCCCGTTGTAGCACCCCGCAGCATAAAAAGACTGATACCCAGCCCCATAAGCAGCCCGCCGAAGAGAGCTGCTAAAATGGGGTCTATTTTCATTTTGGGCATAAAAAGCCCCGAAATATCGAGGGTCAGCGACATTACAGCCGTTGCAACAGCGGTTTTTGCAATAAAAATACCGCCGAATTTAATAAACCCCGCCGCAAGCAGCGGAATATTAAGAATAAACACCACAGTACCTATCGGCAGTGAAAATAGATAATTCAAAATTGTCGCAATGCCCGTAAGCCCGCCGGGGGATATTTCGTTCTCGGTTAAAAAAAGCAAAACCGCCACGGAATATATCATACCGCCGGCAATGTAAAAGAGAAGATCAACCAAAAAGGAGAAAAGCTGTTTTCTTTTCATACATATTCCCTCCGAAAATAAAAGCTTTCAAATATTTTCCCCGCTTTTGCGAAAATATATTTCACTTAATTTCTTATATTACATATTATGATATTGAAGATAACGTGTTGCCCCGGCGATACGACTTCAATTATTCTACAGGAGGCAATTTTTATGGCAGATTTAAAAAACGGCTGCCCGCCCGAAAACGGTACGTTTAAGGAAGCCGTATGCGTAGACGCCGGCAGAGTGTACGATTCCTGCTGCGACCGCGATTGTCTGGAGGATCTTCGCTGTTTCTTCTTACCCGAGGATCAGGGGCTTATAAGCAACGCGATAAGCGTGAGATTACGCTCGGCAGAGGTACTTAATGTTTTCATTGACGTTGAGCCGGTAAACTTCAACAAGGGCTTTTATTCCTGCGATCTTACTTTCTTCTTCCTGCTTGACTTTGACGTTTACACCGCTCCCCATTCCTGCCCTCAGTGTATAAAGGGTATATCCTCTTACTCTAAAAAGGTTATACTTTTCGGCAGCGACGGCAACGTAAAGGTATTTTCAAGCCGCGACCGCGAGGACGGCGACTGCGACACAAGCTCGCGCAGAAGCACAAATATGCCGAAATGTGTTGTTCAGGCAGTTGACCCGATTCCGCTTTCGGCGAGAATTTGCGAAATTCACGATTGCTATGAGAATGTCCGCTGTATTCCGAAATGTATTTGTGATTGCATAGGCGGCAACGTTGTTACCGACCTGCAAAACGGCACTCCGACGGTTTACGTCACCCTGGGGCTTTTCACCATAGTTCAGCTTATAAGAAACGTTCAGATGCTGATACCGGTATACGATTTCTGCATACCCGAAAAGCAGTGTGATGACTCAACCGACCAGCCATGCGATACTTTCAGAAAAATTAAATTCCCGACCGACGATTTCTTCCCGCCGCGCCCGTGCGACGCCGATACCGACTGCTGCGGCTGCCAAAGAGCCGAGCAGTAATAACCGATGAAATTACTGTGCAAGCGCATATAGTATATGTCTAAAAATATGCAAAATTTGCAGGAAATAAAGATTTGCGCAGTAAGGGTGTCCATTGGGAAATTTGTCCCTTTGGCTGTTTAGGAGGGTTCCCGACGGTTCTTTCCCCCATTTCTGACCAGACAGAAATGGGGGGAAAAGCGCGGCATAAGCGCATAAAATGTCATTTAAAATATTGAGTGAATAACGGACTAATTTTTTAAAATCGGCGATATATCAAGCTTATCAAAGCCTTTAAAGAAATCCACTATTCCCGCTATATCCTTTTTAATACCGCCCTGAACGCGGCTTTCAAAGTTTATGGGCATAACCGGGTCGTGAACGCTCAGCCTAAGTAAGAAAAATCCGTTTTCGGTGGATATTCTCACGCCCTCGCGGTCATCATCGGCGGTTTTGTAATCGGGTCTTGTTTCTGCGTATTCGCGCAGTTTTTTTATAACCGTTTCGCCGTATTCTCTGAAATCCTCCGCAGTTATGTTAAAGCGGAACTCGGCTTCCTCGGCGGGCATTTTAAGCGGAGCGAGAATTTTTTCAATATCGCGCCCGCGCGCTAACTCTATTACTATTTTAGTCACTAAATACGCGCCGTCGTCAAGAAAATAGTTCTCCCTCAAAGCCGCGTGACCCGAGGTTTCTATGGCAAGCGGGCAGTTTATGCCGTCGCGGCATAACTCAATCGCCTTGTTTATAACGTTTTTATAGCCGCGGCGATAACGGTAGTGTGTATCGTTAAGGGTATTTTCAAGGTATTCGCGCAGCCCGTCGCTCGTTACGGAATCGGTAACTATGGTAGCGCCGCCCTTTTCGCCCGACACCATATATGCTGCAAGCGCTATAAGGCGGTTGCGGTTAATTTCCTCGCCGTCAGCCCCAACGCAGCCCGCGCGGTCAACGTCGGTATCAAAAATAATGCCGAGGTCGGCGTTATTATTCTTAACTGCCGCGCATATGCTCTTCATAGCGTCCTCGTTTTCGGGGTTGGGTATGTGGTTCGGGAACATTCCGTCAGGCTCTAAAAACTGGCTGCCCGATATATCCGCGCCTAACTTTTCCAGCACGTCGGTAGCGTAAAATCCGCCCGCGCCGTTGCCTGCGTCCACCACTATTTTATAGCCCGCAAGCGGCTTTTCCTCTTCCGTTTTGCCCACCGCGTCGCATATCATTTTTCGCAGCCTTGCGGCGTATTTCACCATATAATTCAGCTTTACGGTAACGCCCGCGCGGTTGCATATAATTTCCTCGCCCTTATCGGCAAGCTTTACAATTTCGGTAATATCGGGCGAATCGAGCCCGCCCGCTGGGGTGAAAAATTTCAGCCCGTTGCGGTCAAACGGGTGGTGGCTTGCCGTTATCTGAATTGCGGCGTCGGCTTTTAAATCCACCGTAGTCATAAACATAGTGGGGGTAGAGCAAAGCCCGCAGTCTATTACCGATATGCCCGCGTTAATAAGCGCGCTTATAACCTGCTTCGCTATTTTCTCACCGGTTATTCTGGAGTCCCTGCCTACGGATACGGTAAGCTTTGAGGGGTCTTTATCATATTTATTTATGTACCACGAAACAAACGCGGCGGTAATATCGTAAACCGCTTCGTCGGTAAGGTTTACCTCTTTCCCGCCGAGGGGGGATGCTACTCCCCTTATATCCGTACCGCTTTTCAGTGAAATGTAACTCATAATATTAAAACTCCTATCCGAAAAAATATCCGGCTGAAAAATAGCCGATTATAATAAGTATTACGGCGGACGCCGTGTAAAGCATCGCCTTTAAAAACGCGGTTTTTCCGCTGCTTAGCATATTCATCACCCGGTAACAGTGTTCCCGAATACATAAAATTTATTTATCGGAGGCAAACGAATGACGGTATACAGGCTGGCAGGCGATAAAGTAAGAATAGCCCTTTCCGACAGCGAGGTGCTCTCGTTTTTCGGTACCTACGAAAAATTTGCCTCTTTAAGCGGCGGCACGCGGCTTGCCGTGAGTCTGCTGCTTAAGGAAAGCCTTGAAAAATACGGCGATATATTGGGCGACGACCTGCTTGTTGAAATAAAGGCAAGAAAATCCGCCGGATGCGTTATTACCGTATCCCCCGCCGGCGGCAGAGAGCGCGGCAAGGGCTGCGTTATGCTTATTTTCCCCGACAGCGAAAGTATGATAAGCGGCATTAAAAGGCTTTATTTGCGCCGCTTAGCGCGCGGAAAAAGCAGCCTTTACCGCCTAAAAAGCAGCTACCGCCTTGTTATAACCGGGCACAGCCGCGATTTTTATTTTATGAGCGAATTTTGCACCGTAAAAAACGCAGCCGAGCCCGAAATTGCCTATACCGAAGAATACGGCAAACTGCTCTGCAAAGATACCGCCGTTGAGACCGTAGGCAAAGCTTTCTCTAAAGATTTTTAAGGGTTGCCACCGCCTTGCCCATATCATCTGACGAGAATACGCAGCTGCCCGCCACAAGCACCGTAGCGCCCGCGCTTACGGCAAGCGGCGCGGTTTCGTAATTTATGCCGCCGTCAACCTCTAAATCAATGCTTAAGCCCTGCTTTTTGATTTCCTCCCGCAGGGTAGAAAGCTTATAAAGCGCCGAGGGCATAAACTTTTGCCCGCCGAACCCCGGCTCAACCGACATTACAAGCACCATATCGCAAAGCGGCAAAAACTCAAAAATCTCTTCGGGCGCGGTGCCCGGCTTTATTGTAAGACAAGCCTTGCAGCCGCGCTCCCTTATCTCGGTAAGGGTGGCGCGCACATTGCTGCCCGCCTCGTAATGAAAGCCCAGAATATCCGCTGCCTCGGCAAACTGCTTTATGTACCTGTGCGGGCGGTCTATCATAAGGTGCACGTCCAGCGGCAGCGAGGTATGCTTTTTTATCGACTTTATAACCGGCACGCCGAACGAGATGTTCGGAACAAAAATACCGTCCATAACGTCAAGGTGCAGCATATCCGTGCCCGCGTCCTCTAACTTTTTAATATCGTCTTTCAGTGTAAGAAAATCCGCCGTTAATACCGACGGTGAAATTTTAACCGACAATTTTTTTCACCCCTATACATATATAATATATTTTAACCGCAATACGGCTTATTGTCAATGAAAATGAAAATATAAATGAATTTCCGAAAAAAACAAAGGCTCCCTTCTTTTCGGCTTTGCCGAAACAGAGGGGAGCTGATGCTGTAAATGGCTGTCACGTTAGTGAGTGAGGGGTGTTTTTTTAAGTAAAACCGGGGTATGGTGCGCCGGTATTGCCAAATCGGTTATCTCATTTTTATCTTTTTGAAAAAAATTTTTCATTTTCAGTGCCTACAGTAATGCTACTAAGACCTGTACAATAGCGAAATGCATTTTCGTCTATAGTTGTAACACTATCGGGTATAGTTACACTTATAAGACTTGTACAATGGGAAAATACATAATTGTCTATACTTGTAACATCGTTACCAATAGAAACATTTTTTATACTACTGTGATATTGATACCAAGGTGATTGGCGATAATCGCGAGAGCAATCATAATTATACATACTCCCCGTGCCGCTTATTGTAAGCGTTGCGGTCTCGGTATTATAGCTCCAAGTGAGATTATCCCCACATTGACCGCTTGTTTCCCCCGCGGCGAATACGGCGGTAGGAATTATTGACAGAATAAGCGCCGTGCAAATTAAGAACGATAAAAGCTTTTTCATTTTAAAATTTCCATTCACTTATATTAAAAGGTATACCTTTTGAACTCCTGTTTCTACTTTGTAACAGCCCAAAACGACTGAAAATTTTTTCTTGCACAAGCTTGATTTATGCTTTTAAACTACTTTTTCTTATTGTTCATATATTCAACGTATTCTTCAAGGCACATATTCAGCCTGTTCATTTCCTTGGCGTTGTTTATACCCACAAAGCGGTAGTGCCACGATTCATAGGTTATTCCGGTTATTTCCTGCTTATCCTTAGGGAAACGCAGCACAAAGCCGTAATCCGCCGCGTGCTCCTGCATCCAGGTAAACATAGCCGTGCTTTCAAAGCTATCCTCCGCAATGTTGAAATCGGCTGAAAAGCCGGTGTTGTGCTCGCTGGTGCCGGGGCGGGTAACTACGGTTGCCGCCTTTGCTTCTGCCTCCTCGCTTGAAAGCCCCGTTTTAAGCCACTTGTTGGTTTCCTGCGTGAAAAGCATTTTTTGGGTTGCATACGAACGGTAAGGCGAGCGAACGTAGAGCCAGTTTTTCGGGTTTGTTTCAGCCGCGCGCTGGGCGTCTATCATCGCCTGCATATACGGCCATACATTTTTATCTATCTGCTTCAGCATACCGTTGATATATTTTGTGGGAATTTCGGTAAGGTTGCCCTCGTAATCGTAATTCTCGGGCAGCGGGTTCTGTGCGTTTACAAGTAAAAGCTGCTCATAGTTTGCGTCCAAGCCGTTAGGCCCTGTTGCAGGGTAGCTCGGCGTTGGGCCTTCGCTCGATACATCGGATACGATTTCGCCCGCTGCGCTGCTGCTCCCTTGCGAAACATCCGAGCCATCAGTCTTTTTGCCGCCGAACGCCGACTTTACAACAAACGCTATAAGCACAGCCAACGCCAATAAAACGCAAAGGCAAACCGCAATAAAAATTCTGCGCTTTACTATTGCCTTATGTCTTTCTGCTCTTGTCATTTTTAATACTCTCCTTATTCGTCAAGCTTTAATACCGCCATAAACGCCTCTTGCGGAACCTCAACCGAGCCTAAGCGGCGCATACGCTTTTTACCCTCTTTCTGCTTTTCAAGCAGCTTTTTCTTTCGGGTAATATCGCCGCCGTAGCACTTGGCAAGAACGTCCTTTCTCAGCGCCTTAACCGTTTCACGCGCAATTATCTTGCCCGAGACCGCCACCTGTATGGGCACCTCAAAAAGCTGGCGCGGAATATAATCCTTCAGCTTTTCGGCAATGCGGCGGGCTTTGTTATACGCATTATCGGAATGGACTATAAACGAAAGCGCGTCCACCACGTCGCCCGCAAGCATAACGTCAAGTTTTACAAGCTTTGATTTTTCATAGCCCTTTGCCTCGTAATCGTAGCTTGCATAACCCTTTGTGCGGGATTTCAGCGCGTCAAAGAAATCGTAAACAATTTCGCCCATAGGCATTACATAGTGTATATCCACCCTGTCGCCCATATACTTCATATCGGTATACGCCCCGCGGCGCTCCTCGCAAAGCTGCATAATTGCGCCCACATATTCGCTCGGGCTGTATATATGCACGTCCGCCACGGGCTCAAGCGCCTCGGCTATAACCGCGGGGTCGGGGTAGTTTGTGGGGTTATCCACAGTTACGGTCTCGCCGTTTGTAAGCAAAAATTTATACTCAACGCTCGGCGCGGTGGTAACGAGGTCAAGGTTATATTCACGCTCAAGCCGCTCCTCAATAATTTCCATATGCAGAAGCCCCAAAAAGCCGCAGCGAAAACCGAAGCCGAGCGCCTTTGAGCTTTCCGGCTCAAAAAGCAGCGACGCGTCGTTAAGGCTTAATTTTTCAAGCGCCTCGCGCAGGTCCGGGTATTTAGCTCCGTCCGCCGGGTAAATTCCGCAGAAAACTACGGGGTTTACCTTCCGGTAGCCCTCAAGCGGAGCGTCCGCCGGGTTTTCGGCAAGGGTCACGGTGTCACCCACGCGCGCCTCGTCCACCGTTTTGATTGACGCGGTAAGATACCCAACCTCGCCCGCCTCAAGCGTATCGCACGGCTCCATATAAGTCGCGCGCTTTCTGCCTATTTCAACCGTATCAAAATCGGCGCCGGTCGCCATCATTTTAATTTTATCACCGGTTTTAAGCCTGCCGCTTACCACCCTGAAATAAACCACAACGCCCTTGTACGGGTCGTAATAGGAATCGAATACGAGCGCTTTAAGCGGGGCTGACCTGTCGCCCTTGGGAGCCGGAATATCGGTAACAATGCGCTCCAGCACCTCTTCAACGTTAAGCCCCGTTTTGGCGGATATCATAGGCGCGTCCTCCGCGGGAATACCTATAACGTCCTCAATTTCCTTTTTCACCCGCTCCGGCTCTGCCGAGGGCAGGTCAATTTTGTTTATAACCGGCAAAAGCTCCAGCCCGTGATCCACCGCCAAATAGGTGTTGGCAAGGGTCTGCGCTTCTATTCCCTGCGACGCGTCCACCACAAGCACCGCGCCCTCGCACGCCGCAAGCGAGCGCGAAACCTCATAGTTAAAGTCAACGTGCCCGGGGGTGTCAATAAGGTTCAGCTCGTATTCGTTGCCGTCCTTCGCCTTGTAGTAAAGCGTTACCGCGTGGGCTTTTATGGTAATGCCGCGCTCGCGCTCTAAGTCCATACTGTCAAGTATCTGTTCCTCCATATCGCGCTCGGCTACCGATTGCGTAAGCTCCAAAAGTCGGTCAGCAAGGGTCGATTTGCCGTGGTCTATATGCGCCACAATGCAAAAATTTCTTATGTTTTCAAGCGGAAAAGCCACTGTTGTTTCTCCTTATAAAAAATATTCCTTTATATTATAATACATAGAGTGTATTTTTTCAATTATTTTCGCATAAAAAAGAAGACCCGGTTAATCCGAGTCCTCATTTCGATTCGATATTACAGCCTGCAAACATCCTTTCTCGGACGTTTAAACCATTTTCCGTTTGTAAAATCGGGCATTATCTGCGGTGCGCCGCCCTGCTTTATTGACATTTCCGAAAGCACAGCCACCGCCTGCCACGTAGCGGCGTCGTACACGTCAACCGGAATTTCCTCGCCGTTTATAAGCGCGTCGGTAAAGGCTTTGTAGGCAAACCAATCCATTCCGCCGTGACCTGCTTTCAGCGTTTCCTCGGTAACGTTTTTCCAAATTTCGGGTAAGTATTCGTTTTCAAATTTAACGGCGCTATTAAGCGCCTTTTCGTAATATTTCACCGGCTCAAACGATTCCTCGTCTCCGTCAAGAAATACCGAGTTTGTATCCTGCATATACATTCCCTTTGTACCGCGAACCGTAAAATCGCGGCTGTATGAACGCGGCAGGGTCGTATCAAGCCGCAAAAGAATGGTTTCGCCCCGCGCGCAGGTCAAAACAGTGGTAACAATATCACCCTGTGCAAAGCGAGCGGCTTTCATCTCATCGGTCGCGTCATCGCGGGTTTTAATATATTCGCTAAGTCCCGCGCTTTTTGAGGCAAAGGAGGAAACGGTCATTATCCTGTTGCCGCGGTTAATATCAAGCAACTTTGCAATGGGTCCCAGCTCGTGTGTCGGGTAGTTTTCACAGCAGCGGTTAAGGTAGTTATCAAAGCGATAGTGACGTCTGACATGACCGTAGGCTATTTCATTGCGCAAATCGTGCGCATATGCGCCCGCGCAATGCACTATTGTTCCGAAAACATTTTTTCGCGCCATTGATGTTGCAAGCAGCTCCTCCTTACCCCAGCAGCAGTTTTCAACAAACATATAGGGGGTTCCGGTTTCTTCCCTTGTTCTTACAAGTCTTTGACAGTTTTCCAGTGTGTATTCACACCCAACCTCGCTTGCAACGGCAATGCCCTTTTTCATAGCGTAAACGGCAATTTCCGTATGGGTGCTCCAATCGCTGAATATAAAAACGGCGTCAAGCCCCTTAACCGAAAGTGCCTCCTTATAATCGGTAAAGCCCTCGGGCTCGTTACCGTATTCCTTGATTTTTTGAGCAGCGCGCGCCACCCTGTCCTCATAAATATCACATACTGATACTATTTCAATATCTGTATTCTTCAAAAGCACATCGCGTATCAACCCATAGCCGCGGTTGCCAAGCCCCACAACACAAGCCTTTATTTTCGCCATATCAAACACTCCTTTTTGAGTATATTACCCCAAACGGAGAAAAAACACAATGTTAAAAAAGAACATAAAGCTGTCTTTTTTTAACATTTACTTTTTTACGTTGTTGTGTTATGCTTTATAAAGAGGTGTTTTATATGTGGAATTTTATCAAAATACCGTCGTATTTCGGAATAACGAATAATATCGGCAACAGCACGGTTTTAGGTGTAGGGTACGATAATTTCACAGTAACCAAGCCGGAAAAGCATTTCAGAATACAGACATTTTTTACATGGCATTTTATTATTTCCGGCAGCGGTACGCTTGAGGTTGAAGAAATGAAATTTGAGCTCAGCAGCGGGGATATGTTTTTTATTCCGCCAAATGTAAAAATGAGGTATTACCCCGATCCCGCCGACCCGTGGGAGTACGTTTGGTTTTCGCTGAACGGTGACGCCGCCGGACACTACGGTGAGTTAGTCGGCTTTTCGGAAAATGTATTCACGCTTAAAAACAGGCACCGCAAAATAACCGACGGAATATTAAAGAGCCTGTTTGAGTCACTTATGGAAAAACCGAACGAATACTTCGGCTTGCTTTCGGCATTTTATAAAATAATGGATATATGTGTATCGCAAATTCCGCCCGGCAGCATAAAAAGCATAAAAGAGACTATTGACTACAGCTGTTTTTCACAGATTTTCAGTATAAAAGGGCTTTGCAGAGACGCAGGTATAAGCCACGCACACCTGCTGCGGCTCTTTAAGAGGGAATACGGAACAACCCTTATAAGCTACATAACGGAAAAACGATTAGCCCACGCCTGCGAGCTTTTGGAAACCACAGATCTACCTGTTGCGGAGGTCGCTTTTTCGTGCGGATTTTCGGACGAACTGCATTTTATGAAAATTTTTAAAAGAAAAACCGGCGTTACCGCCTTAAAATACCGAAAAGAAAAATCTATGTATGATAAGACCACATAGAACGACTGCCGTTTAATTTCAATAACCGCCGGGTATAACGCTTGCTTTTCCGTAAATACTAAATGCCGGAGAGTGAGCGCATTTTATGGTAATTCTCTTTGCGGACAAAAAAACCGGCACCGGAAAAGAAATTTCCGAAATTCTGCGTTGCAGCGGCATATCCATAATAACAGAATATGAAAAAATAAGCATTAAAGCAAAAAACAGTATTGCCGTTTTTGCCGGCAATACCGAAAATTTACGCGATATAAGCTTATCTGACTGCGCAGTGGGAATATGCGAGGATTCAAACCTTTCGGCGCTTAAAATACTTATGGAAAGCGGTATTCCGGTTATAACCTGCGGAATGAACCCTAAAAACACCGTAACTCTTTCAAGTCTTACCGCTGCCTCCGCCTTAGTTTCGCTGCAGCGTACAGTGACCGATATTTTCGGCTACGAAGCAGAGCCCGGCGAGTTCAGAATAAAATTAAACCGCGGCTACAGTCCGTTTGCGGTAACTGCATCAGCCGCGGTTTTTCTGCTTTCGGGAATACTGCCCGATGAATTTTAAGCGATATTACAGCTTTATTTATATGCCGAGGTAATTCCGAAATATTCCTCCAAGGTCAGCCCGCTCGCATAAATCTTTGCGGCGTTTTCCACTCCCACATATCTGTAATGCCACGGCTCAAACATATAGCCCGTAATCGGCTCCTTGCCCTCAGGATAACGCAAAATAAACCCGTATTTATATGCATTTTCGGCAAGCCAGGAAGCCTCGGGCGTACCCTTAAACCTATCGTCGGCGTAGTTAATATCAAACGCAAGCCCCGTTTGGTGCTCCGAGTGCCCCGGGCGCGCGGAATACCTGTCCGCGTTTTCAGCACCGTCCCGCCTTACATAGCTGTTATAAAGGTTTTTCTGAACAGTGTAGCTCCTAAAGCCTGAGCATACCCACATTTTGAGATTTTTTTCAGCCTTTGCAGCGGCAAACATTTTGTTAAGCGCCGCCTGTGCCTCTGAATTTACACCGGGATTATAGCTGCTCGGCAGTGGATAGGTCTTGTTTACTATAAGTATTCCGTCCCTATAGGTCAGCTCTATTTTTTCGGGCGCCTTTACCGTCACCTTAAATTCCGCTTTAATTTCGGGGTTATCAACTGATGTTACCGTAACTGTGCAGCTGCCCTCTTTTTTTGCGGTTATATTACCGTAATTATTTACGGTTGCAACGGCGGCGTCGCTTGTTTCCCACTTTTCCGCCTTATTGGCAGCGTTTTGCGGCGACATTGTAACTATGGGCATAAACCTTTCGCCCTCGGTAAGCGTTCTTTCATATGCGCTGAGCTTAATGCCGCTGACGTGTATAATTTCCGGCTCGCTTGATACTGTAGGTTCGCTCGCAGGCTCGCTGTTTATAACAGGCACCGCCTCGCTTGTAAGCTCCCATTCACTTCCGCCGGTTGACGCTATTCTGTCTGTGCTTTCTGTTTTCTTACAGGCGGCAAACGCAAAGGCAATAGCCACTGCCGCCGTTAATGATAAAATTCTTTTCATAAAAACCACCGTAAATAATCATACCACAAATAAATAAAAAAGCAAAGCTTATTATAACTACCCTACCGTCATACCTTTTGCCCGGTTAAACGGCAGTAACAGGCTGCAGTTGATTTTTAAAATCAGATTTTTCCCCTTTTGGCAAAGAAAAGCACCGAGCCGCCGCTCAATATTATAACAAGGCAGGTTATAACTATAAATATGGGCACATTGTCGCGCGCAGGCTCGCCCTCAAGCTCCGCATAGCTTTCCGCTTTGTTTACGGTAGCCCCGGCGGTATCCTCTTTTTCATAGCTTAGTGTGGCGGAGGTTTTCGGCTCATCTATGTATTTAACCGCCCCCACAGCCATTCCGGCTGAAAGCGGCATTGCGGCAATGCAAAACGCCGCAGCACTTATTAAAAGCTTTTTAAACTTTAAAAAACGGTTTTTCACTTGTATCCCCTCCCCGTTTCATCTGAAATTTTAACACAATAAACTGTCGAAAATACGTCTTTCGCGTGAAATGCTGTTTTTTCGGCGCGAATTGCAATTATTATAATTGAAAAAAGCTGTATATTGTTGTAAAATATAACCGAGGTGAAATTATGCTTAAGGTTGCCGTTTGTGATGACAGTGAAATATTTTCAAAAAACGCCGCCGATTTAATTGCACGGTGGTCTGATGAAAGCGGAATACCCGCGGAGGTTTCAGTTTTTTCAAATGGGGACGATTTAATTTCGGCAGTAGCCTCAAATGATACCGATATTATTTTTCTCGATATAATTATGCCGCTTTTAAACGGAATGGACACAGCGCGCGAGCTGCGGCAAAAAAACAAAGCCGTAAGAATTATTTTTTTAACCTCCTCCCCCGAATTTGCGCTTGAATCCTATGAGGTTAAGGCGCAGGGATATATTTTAAAGCCCGTTACATACGAAAAAATAAGCGAGGCGCTTGACGAATGTGCCGAGGCGCTCTCAACCGAGCCTGAAAACATAATTTTAAAAACGCAGAACGGCTTTAAAAAAATATATTTTCACGATATTGAGTTTGCCGAGGCACAGAACAAAAAGGTCATATTTCATTTAAAAAGCGGCAAGACCGATGAGGTTTACGAGCCGCTGCACACCTTTGAAAACCGTTTTACCGAGACTGACGGATTTTTCAAATGCCACCGCAGCTATATAGTTTTCCTGCCGAATGTTGACCGATTTTCCGGCACCGAAATTATTACGAAATCGGGCAAGACAGTGCCCATAGCGCGCGGCAGCGCCAAAGCCTTTAAAGAGGCATATTTCAGATTTATGTTTAACGAAGGGTGAAAAATATTGCTTGTTGAAATTCTGAGCTACCTGCACAATGCCACAACGCTGCTTTTCGGGGTTTATATATCCGCGGCGTTTCTGGGTGTTAAAATGAGCCGTAAAAACACGCTTATGCTGCTGCTTTTCACCCTGGTTTCGGGCGCGTTTTATGTGCTGACCTATGTGCTTTTCGGTGAAAAGCTAACAGAACAGCTTTACCCGCTTATAGTGCATTTGCCGCTTGTAATTTTTCTGACTTCGTTTTACGAATATAAATTTTCGCTTTCCTGCCTTTCGGTGCTTACGGCATACCTCTGTTGCCAGGCAAGCAACTGGTTGGGGCTTGCGGCGCTTAATATAACAAATTCTCAGGCGGTTTATTATTCGGTAAGAATTATTGCCACGGTAATTGTGTTTGTTTTGCTTATCCGCTATGTTTCCGCCGCTACCGCCGGACTTTTGAAAAAGCCCACAAAATCAATTCTTATTTTAGGGCTTATGCCGTTTGTGTATTACGTTTTCGATTATGTAACAGGAGTATACACTGCCCTGCTTTACTCGGGAATTGAATCGGTGGTTGAATTTTTAGGCTTTATGATTTGCATTTTTTACATTCTTTTCATATTCCTGTATTTCAGAGAGTACGAGGAGAAAACCGAAGCCGAGCAAAAAAGCCGTATGATGAAGCTGCACCAGCAGCAGGTACAAAAGGAAATTGACACTATGCGCCGCAGCGAGCACACAGTCAGCATTTTGCGGCACGATATGCGGCATTTTCTGCTCACAATTTCCGCCTTTATTGAAAACGGCGATGATAAAAAAGCGCTCGATTACATAAACGACGTAATAAAAATAACGGACAGCACCGTAAACCGCAGGTACTGCCCGAATAATACACTTAATATGATTTTAGCGTCATACGAGGAAATAATGACCGAAAATCATATAGATTTCCGTTGTAATATAAATATACCAAAGACTCTCCCCTTTTCGGATGTGGATATAACCTCAATACTTTCAAATGCGCTTGAAAATGCGGTTCACGCGGTTTTAGGGCTGCCGCAGGAAGAGCGTATTATTGAGCTTTCGATAACCGAAAAAAGCGGGAAAATTCTTATATCGCTGTCAAACAGCTATGCCGAAATGCCTGTTTTAGAGGACGGCTACCCCATAGCCGAAAGCCGCGACCACGGCTTTGGCACGCAAAGCATACGCTATACCGCCGAAAAGCTGCACGGCAACTGCCGTTTTTCGCTTACCGACGAGCGCTTTGTATTACAGGTAGTGTTATAAGCCGATTAAGCCGCTTATATTTTTATCAAAAAATTCGCCCAGCGCCTTAAAATCCATTGCGTTTATATAATACGCCTCAAGCTTATCGTGCACAGCCTTAGCGGTGGAAAGTGTCTTTGCCGCCGTTATTAAAAGCTCATTTGCCGCCTTTCGGTTAAATTTCATTCTTTCGCGGCTTAAATGCAGCTGCTTTGTCGCAACAAAGCGCCTGGCATGTATTCTTCTCGCATTGCTTTCAAATTGAATACAGCTGTTCTCCGTTACAACCGCCAGTCCCAATTCGGGAATAATAACGTGGTCGGTTATAAGCGAGGGTAAAAACGGGTTTTTAAGCGTTATAATTTCATAGCCGCTGTTCAGCGCCCTGCTTCTTACCGTGTTTACAATAATATTTGCCGCACTGCCGTATTCATCGCTTATTATTACAAGCCGCTCTGCCTCGCCTGTTACCGTTTCGGGGTATGATACTACACCCACAGGCGTTATTCCGCCCACAAAGCGTACCCATTCCCGCCCTGCGGCGTTTTTCTTTTCGGGCAAAAGCTTTTTGCAAAGCCCCGCGGCAAACTGCTCGGTTTTGGTAATATCCGTGCAGGCAAGCGCGGTTTTATAATTATCCGTAAACAAGGTGCCCGCCGCGCGCAAAAATCTCGCTGCCGACGCGTGCAGCGCTTTGTTTTTCAATGTAAGCCTTATAACCTCGCTTTTATGTTCGGCAAAGCTGTCATCAACCCAAAACTCGCCGAAATTCAGAATTTTTTCACACACACCGGGAAATTTCGGGTCAACCGTATGCGGCGCGGTGCCGTCCATAATAACTATTTTTTTATCGGGTAAAATAACCGCGTCAAGCGAATCGGGGTCGGAGCTGCACGGGCAGCGCAAAGCCCTTTCGCCCTTATTTTCCGCCGCATCTGCAAAGCGCTTCATAAATGACGATTTTCCCGTTCCGGGTCCGCCCTTGATAATATACGCCCGCCACTCGCCGTCGGGCAAATAGGAATTATCAAACTCGGAGTAAAACCCCTCGCAGGAATTTGTAGCCAAAAAGTATTTTATATTGTTTTTCTTCATAAATCACCCTCCAAACATTATATATTATTCCCGAAAAAAGATTTTGACACAATACGGTAAATGTGGTAGAATAAAAAAAGAGTCGGTCAGACGGTTGCGGGCAGAAATGCCCGAGGAAAGTCCGAGCCCCACAGGGCAGAATAGCGGCTAACGGCCGCCGAGGGTGACCTTAGGGAAAGTGCAACAGAGATATACCGCCGCAAAAGGCTTAGAATTTTTTCTTTGACGGTGCCTCAGGCGCCGCCCGTTTGCGGTAAGGGTGGAAAGGCGAGGTAAGAGCTCACCGGTTCCGCGGGAACGCCGGAACCCTGTAAACCCTATTCGGAGCAACGCTGAATGTAACTATACGCTTGCCCGGCGTGTTACGAAAAGCGGCTTGAGCGCAGGGAGCAATCCCGCGTCGAGATAGATAACCGTCCGCGACAGAACTCGGCTTACCGACCGGCTCACCTCTATAAAAAAGCCCCGTATACGGCACTTGCAGCCGTGCGGCGGTAAATAAATCAATATCCCCCGACAGATTGCCGAAAAGTATACAGTCTGTCAGGGGATTATTTTATTTTCTTATTCTGCCGGGTGTTACTCCGCGCTTTTTCTTAAAAACATTGCAAAAATAGTGCTCATCGGTAAAATTCAGCATATCGGCAATTTGCTTTACCGTAAGTGAGGAATTTTGAAGTAATTTTTCAGCCGTAGCTATTTTTTGCTCAAGAATATAGTTATAAACCGTAGCCCCGTATTCCCGCTTAAAAAGTCTGCCGAGTTGTGAAACTGAAAAGCCGAATTTTTCGGCTACAAGCTCCGCGTTTATTTTTCTGTAAATATTGCCGTCAATAAAGCTTTTAACATTTTCGGCAGTGCCCGTGTGTTTTTTTTCGGAATTTTCGGCTAAGCGCTGTATCATACGGTGAAAAAAAATTGCGGAATAGCTGTTTATTTCGTTATCGGCAGGGTGCTTTGCAAGATAATCAAACAGCTCGTCAAATAAACCGCCTATATCGGTTTTCGGAAAATGTACCCGCTTGTCAATTCCGTATATCTCCGTAAGCCTTTCGCAAAGCTCGCCTGATACGTTCATCCATTTTTTCTTCCACGGCTCCTTTTTATCGGAATAATAACGGTGCTCAAAACCGGCAGGAAGTATATACGCGTCCCCCTTTTCTATACGGTAGCTTTCACCTCCGCATATAACCGTTCCCGCACCCTTTTCAACATACTCTATAACATAAAGCTCAGAACATTCGCGGTATATTTTATAGTCCGCGTCGGGACAGGTTATTCCGGCAAGAGTAAGTCTGAACGGAAGCTTATCGCTCATATCCGACGGCGGTATTAAAAAGATTTTCTCCATATGCTTAAAATCCTCACTTTTGTGCGCAAAATCCCTATTTAAAAACGTCTTTCGCAATGATATTATACAATAAAGAAAACTTAATTTCAAGCAAAAGGAGCAAATATTATGAGCACAAATATTATCCCGCGCCCCGAGCACCCACAGCCTATAATGAAAAGAGAAAACTGGCAAAATCTCAACGGTGAATGGCTGTTTGAATTTGATTTCGGTGTTTCCGGTGAGGAAAGAGGGCTTTACAAGCCCGAAAAGGCAGGTGAATACTCCAAAAAAATAACCGTACCGTTTTGCCCTGAAAGCAAGCTTTCAGGAATAAATTATAAGGATTTTATTCCGGCAGTATGGTACAAGCGCACAATAAGCATTACAAAGGAGCAGCTTGAAAACCGCGTTTTACTGCATTTCGGCGCGGTAGATTATGCCTGCACCGTATATGTAAACGGCAATAAAGCCGGCTGTCACTTCGGCGGGTACAGTTCGTTTGTGCTTGATATTACCGATTTATTGAAGATCGGCGAAAATGATCTGACCGTCAACGCAAGGGATAATGTACGCAGCGGCGACCAGCCCAAGGGAAAACAGGCGGGACTGTTTTATTCAAGCGGCTGCGATTACACCCGCACGACCGGAATCTGGCAAACGGTATGGCTTGAATTTGTACCCTCAGGCTACATAAAAACCGCAAAATATTACCCCGATATTGAAAACGGCTCGTTTGATATTGAGCTTAACGTTACCCGCGGCGGCAGGCTTACCGCCGAAGCATTTTTTGACGGCAGAGCGGTAGGCAGCGCTACAAAAGAGATTAAGGGCAGATATGCAAGATTTACCCTACCCCTTGCAGAAAAGCATTTGTGGGATTTAGGCTGCGGAAATCTTTACGACCTGAAATTCACGCTTGAAACTGACGGCTGCACCGATATTTTGTCAAGCTATGCGGGCTTGCGCGAGGTGCGGATTGACGGCTTTAAGGTGCTTATTAACGGCAAAAGCGTATTCCAGCGCACCGTTCTCGACCAAGGCTTTTACCCCGACGGAATTTACACCGCGCCAAACGATGAGGCTTTAAAGCGCGATATTGAGCTGTCAATGCAATTAGGCTTTAACGGCGCCAGGCTGCACGAAAAAATGTTTGAGCCACGTTTTCTTTATCACTGCGATAAAGCTGGCTACCTTGTTTGGGGCGAGCACGCCAACTGGGGGTTGGATATTAACAGAGAAAGCTCACTTTTAAACTTCCTGCCCGAATGGAGCGAAACAGTCGAGCGCGATTTCAACCACCCGGCAATAATCGGCTGGTGCCCGTTTAACGAAACCTGGGATCAGACAAGTCAGGCGGCGCACCGAATATTAAGGGCTGTTTATGACGAAACAAAACGCCTTGACCCCACGCGACCTGTTATCGACGTTTCGGGAGCATACCACGAAATAACCGATATTTACGACCAGCACGATTATGACCAAGACCCCGAAAGCTTCGGTAAATCCTATGCCGGCTATAACGGCGAGGAGGAAAGCTTTAATTTGTTCTTTAAGGATAAACAGGTATATATTCCGCAGCTGCCGTTCTTTTTAAGTGAATTTGGCGGAATTAAGTGGATTCCCGAAAGCAATCGCAGCAGCGCCGCCGATAACTCCTGGGGCTACGGTGACGCACCTGCAACCGAGGAGGAATTTTTCACCCGCTATGAGGGGCTGACCGCCGCTCTTTTAAATGCTCCCAATATTATGGGCTTTTGCTATACACAGCTTTACGATGTAGAGCAGGAGGTAAACGGTCTTTACACATATGCGCGCGAAAAGAAATTTGCCGATTATTCAAGAATTATCGCCGCAAACCGTAAAAAAGCCGCCATTGAAGAATAGCCGCACAGTATAATTTATCCGCCCGCTTACAGAGCAGTCTGTCAGCGGGCGGATATGCTTATCCTGTCTTTCGAATATTCTCATGCGTTGACCTGCAGAGTAAATATCGATTTTAATATTTTTTATTTATGTTGAATTTTTTTGGAGCAAAATTTATTTACGCCTTTTGGGATATAACAATTCTTTAAATAGTCCATACAAAAAGCCTATTATTATATGCATTGTTTTTCTAATTCTTCCTTATACCAATCTTCAAATTCAACATAACCGCGATTATTGTCTATTATTTTAGCCCATTCCATAATTCCGAACAGAAAAAAGCTTGGGTCAACAGAAGTTTCTCCATAGTGTTTTCCGAAAAAATGAATTGCCAAATAACCTGAAACCGTTTTTTCGTCAAAATTCACATCACCAACCCTATTTCCCCGTGTCATTCCTTTTCTTGCCTTGCCGCCGTTTGCTTTTATAGCGTCAGAAACGCAATTAAATATTTCAAAGCTGTATGTTATATTAACGGGCAGCGCGTCAGTTGCAAATTCAGTTCCGTTTTTTATTGCATATACCTGGTGTTCTGTACCGTCGTAAGTATGATAGGTTGCGCACCCTCCGTTTTCAATTAATTTATTTCTTATTATGTCGGCTGCCGTGTGACCGTTGTTACATATTAAAGTATTTTCCATATTTACTACCTCGGTATTATTTCTTTCTTTTATTTGCAGTGCCGCTAACAATTCAAAGAGTTTCTTTTTAGCTAAAGGATAGGATATATTCATACGATTTTGCAGTTCCTTAAGATTGCCCTCACAAGCTAAAAATGTCTCTAAGAAATTCAGTTGTTCCTTATCAAGCAAATCATACTTGCTTATCTCAAAATCGTTTTTTAATTCCAACCCACATTTTTGGCATTTGAGAGAAGATATGTAAAGTTTTTCATTGCAGGCAGGACATTGGGTTAAAATGCTATTGTTCATTCATATTACCTCCTTGACTATATTATAGCATATTTTTTATATTTGTCAATACTGGAATAAATAATTTTAATTATTGTTATGTGAAATAGTAAATGCAATATTAAATTCATATAAAAGACTTATACTCTGAAAGTACAAAGCATATGCCTTTAAATAAATATTATATATGATCTACGTTTTTGCTCCCGAAAATAATTAAACTAAAACCTATGGGTAGGCTTTATTGTTTGAGGGGTAATCATTTTCTTTGCCGTCCGGTTACCGGAGCAGCAGAAATTCACAGCCATGTAAAGGGTAAAATGAACGGCTGCCGCGGCTGCCGACATGCCTTGCTCTTTCTGCTATTATGCAAATATGGCGTGAAAGCCGATTTTCGCCTTTCACGCCATTTATCACTTTGCTTTTTTATACCGTATTTTGGACTTTACACATAATTTGAAGAAGAACCGTGTATTCTCTGCCTTTATATACCGCATTAGCCCTGCCGTTCACTGTTATTATAAGTTACATTTATATCCAAAGACTCACACCAACCTTCACTTGCAATTTTTATGCATATTAGGGCTAAATAGCAATACCTCCGCAAGCCCCACTTATTCTTCCTTTGCCTTGCTTTCCTTATAAATTTTTTTATAATCGGTCGGGTCGTATTCGGCTAAGAATATTTCCCACTGCTCATCGGAAATATCGTTTGTATTAACGCTGTAAAGCGCGTAGAGGTTATCCAATACCTTTTTATACTGCTTTTCGGTTTTAATGCGCGCCCTCACCGCTATAACGGTTGTGGCAGCCATTAAAATTACAAGAATTAAAAGCGGAGCGAAATGCCGCCAGAAATATGAAGGCGTAAAGCCCATAACGCCGAGCGAGTCCTTCATAATAGACCCGAAAACCACCACCAGCATAATTTCAGGCAGTACACTTAAAATTCCCGAAACAAGCTTAAACCGCGTAAAGCTTAAAACATAACCCGCAATTATAAGCACCGTACAAACGATAACAGTAATAAGCGAATTTAATATGCTTTTGAAATTATCCGTGCCAAGGCGTGTTAACAGCATACCGCATATAAACAAAAGATTTATACCCATAGTGTAAATAAAAAGCAAGGTATAGCTGACTCTCAGCGCCTTATACAGCTTTCCGTCTGTTTTGGCGTATGTAATACCGTGCTTTTCCTCAATCATTCTTACGCGCTTTAAAACGCTTTCCTGCATTTTCATTATTATTCGCCGCCTTTTTCAATTTCAAAGGAATCGATTATTTTTTCCAACATTTTAAAATTCTTTTTCATATAAGAGGGTTGAGATGAAAATGTCACCCAAAAGAATTCGTCGTTTTCCTTAAACTCAACATAGCAGAAATACTGGTATATCTTTGCGCCCTCATACTCCGCCGAATAAAGCTCGGCGGTTATATTTTTATCGGTTGATGTAAACTCGGGTGTATGCTCCAGCTTTTGAACGTTTTGGTAGCGCTCCATATTATCCTTTGATTGCTGCGACATAATATCCGTAACATTGGCACTGTCGGCAAAATCGGAGCGGTAATAGCCGAAAATCCCCATACCTACCGAGCCGTTTTCGCAGTACCAATCAAGCTCGGTGTCCTTGTTATCCTCTTGCCAGTCATCGGGCGTGCTGAATTTTAAATTAAATTTTTCAACCCTGAACTCTTTAAATTTTTCCGCCTTTGCGTTAACATACGTAACATCCGAAGAAGTATCGCCGCCGCTCGTACATCCCGCAAACACAAGCGCGCAAAGAAAAGCGAGCAGGGCTGCCACCGCTTTTTTAATTCTCAAACCGTTCATCCCCTACAGTTTTATTTTCCCCTTAAAATTCTCTGCACCCTCGGGTGCAGCATATGCATATAAACCGCCGCCATACGCGAAACGGCAATATCGTAAAACACAAACACAGCATTACCGAGCAGCAGAAAAATATACTCGCTGTATTTTCCAAATTCACCGAATTCCTCTACCGATACGCCGAAAGCGCGCGCCAAAATGAAATATACCGCAATAATTGCCGCATTGAAAACCGCAAGCTTTAAGACCCACTCGGTAATACGGCTTTTGCGCCTGTCAAAAACCGCCTTTAAAATGGGGTAATACCCGAAAAAGCAGATATACAATAGCTTGCCCTCCGGCTCGGCAAACAGAAATACAAGCACCGAAGCGGCTATATACGCGCCCAGCGCCCATTTGTACCCCGCCTCGATTACCGTTATCATTATAAGCAAGCCCGCAACGGCGGGCACTGCGTAGGTTAAATACGGAAAATAGGAAAGCAGCATAAAAACCGCCGACAGCGCCGCAATTATTCCGCAGAATGTAATTTTAACCGTTTGTTTCATATCAGCAGCATGGTATCAGGTCGCCGCCCATGCACTCGCAGCAGCAATCGGCGCAAATAAGCCCCTGACAAACATCGCACGCGCTGCAGCTGCCGTTTCCGCCGTAGCTGCGGTAGGGGTTATACTGTCTTCCCTGCTGGCGCGCGGCATTTTGCGCCGCGTTTTGGTATTCCGGGTTATTCGGGTTCATCCTTGCGGCCGTGGTGAAACTTGTAAACGCCTGGTCGAACCAGCCGCGGCGATAAAGCACCGTACCGTTTAAAAAATACCACTCGGCGTCCCGCTGCTGCGGCGGTACGCCGTCAAGCACCTCCTGCGCCTGTTCAAGCCTGCCCTGATTTATAAGGCTGCGCACCTCGGGGAAAGACGAAGCCGCATTTGCGTTATACGCGCTGCCGCCCGATGTCTGCCCCGCGCGGCGGGAGTTCATAATCTGGTCGTAAGCGTCATTTATCTCCTTCATCTTTTCGCCCGCCAAGTCGGAAAGCGGGTTATCGGCGTAATTATCGGGGTGGTATTTCCGCGCAAGCTCTCTGTAAGCCTTTTTAATTTCCTCGTCGCTCGCGTTTTCGGAAACGCCCAGTACCTCATACGGATTTGTCATTTTTGCCAAGCTCCTTTTTGAATGTATCCTCAAGCCCCAAATATATTATATTCCCGAGTATGGGCTTGTATTTTTTAATATCCAACAGCTCAAACGCCTTGCCCGCCTCGTTAGCGCAGAAATAAAGCTGCGGCGTTATGCGGTTTTTCGCATATTCCGCGGGGTCGCCCTCGCAGGTATATGCAAGGCAGTTGTAAGAGCCGCTTTTAATATCGTCGGGTAAATCGCACGCCGCGTCAAGCAAATATATATACCTGCCTATGCAGTAGCCCAAGCGGTCAAGCACCCGTTTTTGCGAGGGGTTCTCACTGCAAAGCTGCAAAATTCCCGAAAGTAATAGCGCCGTGGGGTCGGCGGCGGCGTCTAATTCACGGCAGCCCGCCTTTTCAAGCGCTGTTTGCGCCGAAATATAATCCGAAATTATCTTTTCAAGCTGCGGGTATTTTTTCGCGGCTTTTTTATTTGCTCTTTTAAAAAGCGGCTTAATAATAATATACCCTATTTTCTTAATTCCCTTTTCATCGGATATATTATCCAAAAGCTTATAGTAGCACATTATCATTGCCGCCGCTGCGGGCATTTCCAAAGGTTCGCTGTTTTTGCAGTAGTTACACTTTTTTAAGGGGTTGAAAAAGCACCTTCCGCGCTCTACGGGGTCGCAGCCGTTTTTAAGCGACATATTAAGCAGCGCCAAAAAGGTGAAATCGTAGCTTAGCGTAAAGCGCGACCACAAGCCGTACTCCCGCCCCATAAGGCGGCAAAGCGAGCAATAAACCGCCTTGTAGGTCTCGTATTCCTTAATTTTAAGCTCCGGCTTGCAAGCCCTTACATACCCGAACAAGCATTTTCACCCCATTTGTTTCATTTTATACGCTGAAAACGCACGTTTGGTGAATAATGTGTAAATTTAAAGCAGTTTTTTCAAGAACTTACCCGTGTAGGATTTTTCGCAGGCGGCTATTTTTTCGGGCGTTCCCGCGCATACCACCGTGCCGCCCTTATCGCCGCCCTCGGGTCCTAGGTCCACAATATAGTCCGCCGTTTTAATAACGTCCAAATTATGCTCTATTACAAGCACGGTGTTTCCGCCGTCCACAAAGCGCTGCAAAACCTCAATCAGCTTGTGCACGTCCGCCGTGTGCAAGCCCGTTGTGGGTTCATCGAGAATATAAACCGTCTTGCCCGTGCTGCGCTTTGAAAGCTCCGCCGCCAGCTTTACGCGCTGCGCCTCGCCCCCCGAAAGTGTGGTGGCGGGCTGACCGATTTTAATATAACCCAGTCCCACGTCGAAAAGCGTTTTCAGCTTGCGGTGAATACGCGGTATGCTCTCAAAAAAGTTCATACCCTCTTCCACCGTCATTTCAAGCACATCGTAAATGCTCTTGCCCTTGTAAAGCACGTTCAGGGTCTCGCGGTTGTACCTTTTGCCGCCGCACACCTCGCAAGGAACGTAAATATCGGGCAAAAAGTGCATTTCAATTTTAAGAATACCGTCGCCTTGGCAGGCTTCGCACCTGCCGCCCTTAACGTTAAAGGAGAACCGCCCCGCGGTGTAGCCGTGGGTCTTCGCGTCCTTAGTAGATGCGAAAAGCTCGCGAATATCCCCGAAAACGCCCGTGTATGTGGCAGGATTTGAACGCGGCGTTCTGCCTATGGGCGCCTGGTCAATATTTATTACCTTATCAAGGTTTTCAGTACCCTCAAAGCTCTTGTATGCCCCGGGTATGGTCTTCGCTCGGTTCAAGCGATTTGCAAGCACCTTGTAAACAATTTCGTTTACAAATGATGACTTACCGCTGCCCGAAACGCCCGTAACGCAGGTGAATGTGCCCAGCGGAATTTTAACGTTTATCTTTTTAAGGTTGTTTTCCGCCGCACCCTTAATTTCAAGAAATGTTCCGTTGCCCTTTCGCCTTTTTGCGGGCACGGGTATTTTTCTGCGCCCCGTAAGGTAATCGGCGGTTATTGAGTCCTTGCACTTTTCAAGCTCGGGCACTGTGCCCGAAAATACTATATTGCCGCCGTGAATACCCGCTCCCGGTCCTACATCCACAATATAATCGGCGGCGCGCATTGTGTCCTCATCGTGCTCCACCACAATAACGGTGTTGCCGAGGTCGCGCAGCCTTTTGAGGGTGGCTATAAGCCTGTCGTTATCCCGCTGGTGCAGCCCTATGCTCGGCTCGTCGAGTATATAAAGCACCCCCATAAGGGATGAGCCTATTTGCGTGGCAAGCCTTATTCGCTGGCTCTCGCCGCCCGAAAGCGTACCCGATGAGCGCGAAAGGTTAAGGTACTCAAGCCCCACGCTTTCAAGAAAGGTAAGGCGCTCGCGTATTTCCTTTAATATGGGCTTTGCAATCATATCGTCGCGCTGCCCAAAGTTCAGGGTATTTAAAAAGGCAAGCTCGTCCGTTACCGATAAATCGCAAAATTCCTTAATGTTTTTGCCGCCCACCGTAACCGCTAAATACTCAGGCTTCAGTCTTGCGCCGTGACAATCGGGGCAAGGGCGCTCGGTCATATAGCTTTCAATTTCGGCGCGCGCGTAGTCGCTTGTGGTCTCTTTATAGCGGCGCTCCAGGTTATTTATAACCCCCTCAAACGGCGCTTCATACTGCCCGCCACCGAAGGTGCCGCTGCGCTTTAGTTTCAGCTTTACGCCGTTTGTGCCGTAAAGCACGGCGTGCTTAACTTCGTCCGATAAATCCTTGTAGGGCGTGTTTATATCAAAGCCGTAGTAATCGGCAAGTCCGTTGTAATACATTGTGGCAATGCTGCCCGAATCGGGGTAAAACCAAGAGTTTACCCCCCAGCCCGAGGCGCGTATAGCGCCGTCGAGCAGCGATTTTGACTCATCGTTTATAACAAGCTGCGGGTCTACCTTCATAAAAATGCCAAGGCCCGTGCATGTGGGGCAAGCGCCGAACGGGCTGTTAAAAGAAAACATTGTGGGGGTAAGCTCGGGTATGCTGATTCCATGCTCCTCGCAGGCAAAGCTTTGTGAAAATTGCAGCTCCTCCCCGCCTATCACGTCCACCGTAACCGTGCCGCCCGAAACTGCGGCAGCGGTTTCAATGCTGTCAGCAAGGCGGGAGCGCATACCGTCCTTTACAACAAGCCTGTCCACCACAATTTCAATGCTGTGCTTTTTATTTTTTTCAAGCTTTATTTCTTCGGATAAATCATAGATATTCCCGTCAATTCTTACCCTTACATAGCCCTGCTTGCGCGCGTTTTCAAGCTCCTTTACGTGCTCGCCCTTTCTGCCCCTTACCACTGGCGCGAGAATCTGAATTTTGCTGCCCTCGGGCAGGGCGGCTACTCTGTCTACTATTTGGTCGGTAGTCTGCTGGCTTATCTCTTTGCCGCAAACTGGGCAGTGCGGAACGCCCACCCGCGCGTATAATAGCCTTAAATAATCGTATATTTCTGTAACCGTGCCCACGGTAGAACGCGGGTTTTTGGATGTAGTCTTTTGGTCTATCGATATTGCGGGAGAAAGCCCCTCAATGCTTTCAACATCGGGCTTTTCCATTTGCCCCAAAAACTGGCGCGCGTAGGAGGAAAGCGACTCAACATACCGCCGCTGCCCCTCTGCGTATATGGTATCAAACGCAAGCGACGATTTACCGCTGCCCGAAAGCCCTGTGAAAACTATCAGCTTATCACGCGGCAGGGTCACGTCCACATTTTTAAGGTTATGCTCGTTGGCGCCCTTTATTATAATTTTATCGTTAGCCATAAATTTATCCCCTAAATGCCGAGTATGGATATTGCAATGTTAAAGTAAATGAAAAGCGAGATTGCGTCCACTATCGTGGTTATAAACGGGCTTGCCATGACCGCCGGGTCAAAGCCGACCTTTTTTGCGAGTATGGGCAGCGTGCAGCCGACAATTTTCGCCACAATAACGGTGAAAAATAATGTCAGGCACACAACCGCTATTTCGGCTATCTGCTTGCCCGGGTCGAAAGAGTGCAGCATTAAATAGTCCACCAAAATCATTTTAACAAAGTTTACAAGCGCCAGCGCCGTGCTGCACAAAAGCGCAACGCGGATTTCTTTCCATATTACCCTGAAAATATCGCGGAATTCAATATCGCCCAGCGAAATACCGCGGATAATGGTAACAGAGGACTGACTGCCCGAGTTTCCGCCCGTATCCATAAGCATAGGTATAAAGGCTATAAGCGCGGGCAGCACCGTAAGCTTTTCTTCAAAATTGGATATTATGGCGCCCGTGAATGTGGCGGAAATCATAAGCAGCAAAAGCCACGGTATGCGCGCTTTAAAGGTGGAAAACACGCCCGTTCTGAAATAGGTGCGGTTCGAAGGCAAAATAGCCGCCATTTTTTCAATATCCTCGGTTGCCTCCTCTTGTATAACGTCGATAGCGTCGTCAACCGTTACAATGCCCACAAGGCGGTTTTCCTTATCCACCACGGGCAGCGCCATAAGGTCGTATTTTTCAAACTGCCCCGCAACCTCTTCCTTATCGTCAAGAGTGTTTGCGTATATAATGTTTTCGTCCATTATGTCGGAAAGCACGCAGGTCTTGCTGTTTAAAAGCAGGTCCTTAACCGTAACTATTCCGAGCAAATGACGGCTGCGGTCTATAACGTAGCAGGTGTATATAGTCTCTGAATCAATACCTATCGCGCGTATGCGGTCAAACGCCTGCTCCACCGTCATATCCTTTTTAAGGTCAATATACTCGGTGGTCATAATGCTGCCCGCGCTGTCATCTGGGTATGCCAGCAGCTGATTAATCATTTTGCGGGTTTTGGGGTCTGTCTGGCTTAAAATACGCTTTGCCACCGTTGCGGGCATTTCGTCAATAACGTCAACGGTATCGTCCATAAACAGCTCGTCCATAACCTCTTTGAGCTCTGTATCGCTGAATGCCTCAATAAGCAGCTGCTGCATATCGGGGTCCATTTCAACAAAGACCTCGGCGGCAAGCTCTTTGGGCAGTATTCTGAAAATAACCGGCAGCTCCCGCTCGGGGATATCCTCGCATATCTGCGCTATATCAGCAGGGTTCATTTCCGAAAGCAGTTCTCGCAATCGCGCGTACTTCTTCCCGTCTATCAATTCAAAAATGTTTTCTTCCTGCATGTTGATATCCTCCTTCTTGCGGTATTTGCCTAAGCCTACTTGATTTGTTTTAAGTTGAGTTCTTCGAGCGGTTTTAAGCCTAAAGAAGCGGCAAAATCATACGCGTTTTTCTGCATTTCGGTATTAAGCAGCATATCGGGCGAGTGTGCGTCGCACCCTATAATTACATCATTCCCGACTTTTGCGGCAATTTTAAAAAATCTTTCCGACGGATAGTGCCGTCTGCCCATAAGCCCCAGCATGTTTATTTCAAGCGGAATTCCGAGCGCTTTTGCAGCCTCGCAAAGCCGCTCGTTTTCGGTGTAGTACCAGTCGGCATCCGATAAGCAGAGAAACACGTCGGGGTGGGCAATATAGCTGAAACAGCCCGTGTTCATGCCCTCTGCAACCTCGTCAACATATTTTTTAAGCATTTTTCTGTCGCTGCTGCCCGAGCCTACATAATAACCGCCGTCCTCGTTGTTCAAAAAGTGCTGACCCATTATCATATAGTCAACACCGTGTTCTGTGCAGAACCTTTTAAGTTCGGGAAAAAGCGACGGGAAATACTCCGCCTCAAAGCCTGTGTAAATCTTTATTTTCCCGCTGTATTCCTCTGCTAAATTCTTAATACAGCTTACATATCCTGGCGCCTCGTCGGGGGTCATTCTCATACCTGAAACATAGCCGCTTTTAAAAAACTGCGGCGTATGGTCGGAAAAGCCGAGAATTTTCATTCCGGCGTCAATCGCGTTTTCAATATACTCCCGTTCGTCCCCTACGGCATGGTGACACCGTACCGTATGCGTATGATAATTTGCTTTCATAAACTCGCCTACCTTTAACTTATCAATTATACACCCAAAACTGACAAAAAGCAAGTTTATAAACTGTTAATATTATATTAAGTCAAATCTTCATCATTTGTAAAATAGGTATTTACATTTTATAATGAGCGATATATAATAACAGTGTTATTGATAATAGCTATATAGCTATTTTTTACTTACAAGGTGTTTTTCCGCCGCACGTGTCAGCGGAAAAACGAAAATGCGGCGAGAACGCCGCAAAAACTAAATTTGGGATTCATCAACAAACTAAGGGGCTGTCGCAAGAGCAAAAGAATCGCGAGCGACAGCCCCATTTCTGTTTCTATGCTATTGTAAAGATTTAAAAGCAGCTCTGCCTTTACTGCCAAGCTTCAGCTTTTAAAGCATTATTTTCCTTCGCGCAGCTTATTGATTTTATCCCTTAAATATGCCGCGTGCTCAAATTCAAGTATTTTTGCCGCCTGCTTCATTTCGGCGGTCAGGCGCTTGATTTCCGCCTCTTTTTCAAGCCTTGACATTTTGGAAATCGGCTTTTCGTTTTTAACCTTCTGCCCTATTTCTATTATATCGCGCACGTCCTTAATAACGGTCTTAGGCGTTATGCCGTGCTCGGCGTTATAACGGCTTTGAATATCGCGGCGGCGCTCGGTTTCGCTGATAGCGCGCTCCATAGAGTCGGTCACGCTGTCGGCGTACATAATAACCTCGCCCTCAGCGTTTCTGGCAGCTCTGCCTATCGTCTGCACAAGTGATGTTTCGCTGCGCAAAAAGCCTTCCTTATCCGCGTCGAGTATCGCCACCAAGGAAACCTCGGGAATGTCAAGTCCCTCGCGCAAAAGGTTAATACCCACAAGCACGTCAAACTCACCAAGGCGCAAATCGCGTATTATTTCCATTCGCTCCATTGTGTCAATATCATAGTGCATATACCGCACCTTTATACCGAGGTCATTCAGGTACTCGGTTAAATCCTCCGCCATCTTCTTTGTAAGCGTGGTTATAAGCACGCGCTGCTTTTTGGCAGTGCGTATATTTATTTCGGAAACAAGGTCGTCTATCTGCCCCTCAGTCGGGCGGACGGAGATTTTCGGGTCAAGCAGCCCGGTTGGTCTTATTACCTGCTCGGCAATCTGCGCCGCGTGGTCCTTTTCAAACTGACCGGGCGTAGCCGATACAAATATTGCCTGATTGACGTGGGCATAAAATTCCTCAAAATTAAGCGGGCGGTTATCAAAGGCAGAGGGCAGACGAAAGCCGTATTGCACAAGGTTTTCCTTACGCGCCCTGTCGCCGCCGTACATTCCGCGCACCTGTGGCAGCGTTACGTGCGATTCATCAACAAACAGTAAATAATCGTCGGGGAAATAGTCAAGCAGGGTCGAGGGTACGCTGCCGGGCGCTCTGCGCGAGAGCACGCGGGAATAGTTTTCAACCCCCTTGCAGGTGCCTATTTCCCTTAGCATTTCAATATCGTATTCGGTTCTCTGCCGTATTCTCTGCGCTTCTATAAGCTGCCCGTTTTCAGTGAAAAAGCTCACGCGCTCCTCCATTTCTTCCTTTATTTCTTTAAGCGCGTCCTCCAGCTTATCGTGCGATACAATATAGTGCGAGGCAGGGTAAATAGCCGCGTGCGAAAGCAAAGCCTTAACCTCACCCGTCACGGTGCTTATCTCGCTTATACGGTCAATTTCATCACCGAAAAATTCTACCCGTATAGCATTTTCCTGCGAATTTGCGGGGAATATTTCCACCGTGTCGCCCCGCACCCTGAACTTATTGCGTATAAAGTTTATGTCATTACGCTCATAATGCAAATCCACCAGCTTGCGCAAAAGCTCGTCGCGGCTTTTTTCCATTCCCGTTCTGAGGGATATTACCATACTTTTGTAATCTATTGGGTCGCCGAGAGAATATATGCAGGATACGCTCGCCACTATTATAACGTCTCTGCGTTCCGACAGCGCGCAGGTTGCGGAATGGCGCAGCTTGTCTATTTCGTCGTTTATCGCCGAGTCCTTTTCAATATAGGTGTCGCTGCCCGGTATATACGCCTCGGGCTGGTAGTAATCGTAATAAGATACAAAATATTCAACCGCGTTTTCAGGGAAAAATTCGCGGAACTCCGAGCACAGCTGTGCGGCAAGAGTTTTGTTGTGGGCTAAAACAAGCGTCGGGCGGTTGACATTTGCGATAATATTCGCCATTGTGAAGGTCTTGCCCGAACCCGTAACACCCAGCAAAACCTGCTCTGTTAAGCCGTTTTCTACGCCCTTTGTCAGCTTATCAATAGCCTCGGGCTGGTCGCCAGTAGGCTTGTATTTTGAATGTAAAATGAATTTATCCGGCACATAACTCACCTTTTATAATGCTTACTTTTTATCCGTAATACAGTATAACACAAAATCGTATATAAGTAAACACATAGACAACACAATTCCTTCTATTCCTCTACCGCATACGCCACATTTTCAATATCGCAAAGCGATGAAATGTCAAAATCAATACGCTTATCTATCACAATATTCATACCTATATTCCCGTTTTTCTCGGATTTCGGGGCGAAAATCTGGTATGTAAAGCTTTCGGGGATTACCTCGCGCAGCCTTGATAAAACCGCGTTGACCTTATATAAATCGTCTATTTCGATATATATAACCTCGGCGCTTTTTCTTTTTCTTTCAAATTTCGCAAACAGTATTATCGTGCCGAGAAACAAGAGTGTTACTATAACCGCGCCGATATAAAAGCCGTAGCCGAGCGCCACGCCTATTGTGGCGGTAGCCCACACTCCCGCCGCGGTTGTAAGCCCGGTTATAACATTATTGTTTTTTAAAATTATCATTCCCGCACCCAAAAAGCCTATGCCCGATACTACCTGTGCGGGTATTCTGAAAACGTCGCCGTTATTGCCTAACATATTCGCAACGTACATACTTGTCATACTCGTCATACAAGAGCCGAGGCAGACTAAAATATGCGTTCGCATACCCGCCGCTCTGCCATGCCGCATACGCTCGCTGCCTATAAGAGTGCCTATTACCACCGCTGCGATTGACCGCAGCAAAACCTCAATTATATTATTCATACTGTACCTCACATAGTTATAATATATTTGCCTGCGCCGCGCCGTTTGCCATCCGCCAAAATACTCGGCAGCTCTTCAAGCGGCTCTGTTTTGTAAATCATTGATGATACGTCAAGCTTTCCGCTTTCAATAAGCTTGATTGCCGCGGGAAATGTATATGGGTTTATGTAGGACGATTTTAAGGTTATTTCCTTTTTGAATATTTCAAACGGCTTTACGCTTATTTCGGCGTCGGGCTTCGTAAGCCCGAACATCATAACGGTTGAATATTTTCCCGCAAGGGCTATTGCCTGTTCAATAGTTTCGGGTCTGCCCACGCACTCTATTACAACATCCACCTGCTCTAAGCCATGTTTCTTAAGAGCATCGGTAATATTATCTGCTTTAGGGTCAAGCGCTGTGTCCGCACCGAGCTTTAAAGCCTGTTCCCTCTTTTCCTTTATAGGCTCAATCGCTATAATATTTGCAGCACCCGAAAGCCTTGCCAGCTGCAGCATTATAAGCCCTATCATTCCGCAGCCTATAACCATAACCGTATCGCCGCACTTGATATTGCACAGCTCTATTCCGTGCAGGCAGCATGAAACAGGCTCGGTCATAGCCGCCTGCTCAAAGGAAAGACTGTCTGCCACCTTATAAACCTGCGAAGCAGGTACGGCGCAGTATTCTGCAAAGCCGCCGTCCACCGTTGTGCCGATACCTGTTATATCGGTACAAAAATGCCCAATTCCCCTGCGGCAAAACTCGCAGCTGCCGCAAAGCTTGTTGGGGTCTACGCATACCTTATCGCCCGCAGTAACCGACTTTACATCTGTGCCTACCTTTACGACCTCGCCCGCAAATTCGTGACCCAAAACCGTGTTTTCGGGCGTGGGAGCAGCGCCCTCATCACCGCAGAATATATGTACGTCCGTTCCGCATATTCCGCAGGCGTGTACGCGCACCAAAACATCGTTTCTGCCGATTTCGGGTATATTTCTTTCTTCAACTCTTAAATCGTTTTTTCCGTAAAATACCGCTGCTTTCATTTCGTTATATCTCCTTTAAGGCGGCGATTGCGCCGTGTTTTTCGGTGCTTTTGCCCGCAACATAAATTGCTTTTTTAAGATATTTTTCCGCCGTTTCTGGCGTGATATTGTAGGCAGTGCTTTTGTTATTTATCCATTCGCTTAAAAATGTTCCGAAGAATATATCCCCCGCGCCTGTGGTATCTATAGTGTTTACCTTTTCGGCGGGTAAGGCTATATGCGCATTTTTCATATAAAGCTCAGCACCCTTTGCACCGTCGGTTACAAGAATTATTTTAACTCCGTAAGAAAACGCCGCCCTTACCGCGCTTTCCTCACTTCCGCCGAACAGCATTAAAAGTTCATCCTTTGCGATTTTCAGAATATCCACCTTATCAAGATGCAGCTTCATCATCTTTATTGCGGTTGCTTTGTCTTTCCACAGCGGCTCTCTGTAATTCGGGTCGTAGGTTACAGTACAGCCCGCTTTTTTCGCAATATCAAGCGCATATTCGGTAGTGCTGCGCACAGGCTCTGCTGTAAGCGATAAAGAGCCGAAATGGAATATCCGCGAATTTTTAATAATGTCCGCCTTTATATCCTCTTTTTCAAGAAAAACATCCGCGCCGAAATTGCGGTAAAAGCTGAAATCACGGTCACCGTCGCTATTCAGCGCCACAAACGCAAGGGTGGTGTTGTGCAAATTATCGGTTATAAGCCCCTCGTCCGATACGCCCGCGTTTTTAAGCGTTTCGCGCAGAAAGCTGCCGAACATATCGTTCCCGACCTTGCCTATAAACGCCGTTTTTCCGCCGAATTTTGAAACGGTCGCCAGCAGATTAACGGGTGCGCCGCCCGCCTTTCGTACAAAAATAAGGTCGCCTGCCGAGTCCCTGCCGGACGGTGTAAAATCTATAAGTATTTCGCCTAAAGCCGTTATATCGTACTTCATAATTTTATCTCCTGCGGTATGGGTTTTCGGTTTTTGTAATAATAAATATTTTTAAATTCGAGCCTTGAAAGCTCACATAGGGCATAATCAAAGCCGTGCGCTATGCGCTCTGCTGTGTGCGCGTCCGACCCCAAGGTTAAAAGATAGCCGCCGAGTTCCTTATACCGCTCTATTATCGGTATATCCGGCATAAGGGCGTTGTAATTTGTATTAAGGCAAGAGGTATTTATTTCCAGAGCGACACCTCGGCTTATTATCTCATTCAGTATTATATCCGTTTTATCGGCAAAATTTTTCAAATCCACCGCTATTCCGTATTTTCCGCTTATGTATCTTAATGGGCAGGTCATATGCGAAAGTACGTCGAAATCTGTCGTTTTAATCATTTCAAGCATATCGTCAAAATATGCGGAAATGTATTCGTTTATTTCGTTTTGTGAAAGAAAAGAAAAATCTATCCCGGAATACGGCTGTGTATAATTCTTGTACCTCACCGCGTGAACCGAGCCTAAAACAATATCGAAATCACTGCCCGCAATCACTTCCTCCGCATCCTTTTTATGCCATATTCCCTCGCCTATTTCAACCCCCGCAAGCACTCTGTCTCCCATTTCGTGCGCGCAAACGACTGACTTCTTTATAGGTGTTTTTACGTCCTGAAGCTTGCAGTATTCAATATCGCAGTGGTCGGTAATCGCAAACCCCGCTATTTGCCTTTCCTTTGCCGCCTTTAAGCTGTCATACGGGTCACATTCGGAATCGTGAGAAAAATGCGTATGCGTGTGGCAATCGAAAATATTATGTGCAGGCATATTCGTCATTCCTCTATTGACAAATTTTAATATATGATATAATATACCTTTATAAGCGAACAATCAACAACCGCCGCAAAAAATGATTAAACGCTCAAAAAATTGAGCATTAGGAGTTAAATATGAACAAAGAAAGAGAAAAAAGCATACTTGAAATTGCAATTAAGGAAAAATCAGTCACAGTAAAGGACTTAGCGCGAAGGCTATATTCAAGCGAGCCGTCTATCAGGCGTGATTTATGCAGTCTTGAAAAGCAAGGGTTACTGAGGCGTACCCACGGCGGAGCGGTACTTAACGAAAACGCGCTTAATGAAATTAAAATTCCGTTTTTGATAAGAGAGCTTGAAAAAAACGATGAGAAAATTAAAATAGCACGAATAGCGGCAGATTTGGTAACGGATGAAAGCGTAATTTTCCTTGACGCCTCAACCAGCGCCTATTTTATTATTCCGTTTTTAACCGAAAAAAGAAATCTTATTGTTATAACCAACGGAATAAAAGCGCTCACGGCTTTAAGCGAAAATAATATTAACTGCATAGGCACGGGCGGCGAAGTTATAAATTCCTGCCTTGCCTTTGTGGGGGAGGAAGCCCACAGGACTATTGAACACTACAACGCGGACTTTTGCTTTTTTGCCTGCAGAGGTATATCCGAGGACGGCAGGCTAACCGATATTTCGCAGCCCGAAAACTTAGTAAGACTTAAAATGTTAGAGCACTCAAAGCAATCCTTTATGCTGTGCACAAGCGATAAAATGAATACGCTATACTATCATAACCTGTGCTCGGCTGATGATATAGGCGGAGTTATAAAGGCAGAATGAAAAATCACGAAAAATAAAAGCGACCCTAAGGCTTTAATACCTTTAAGGTCGTTTTTGCTTTATTATTATGTTCAAAAAGCTTTTACTCGGCTTCCTCAAGGCTTTTAAGCTTGCTTATACAATCCTTGCAAACTGTAAAGCCCTCAAATTGAACACTATCTGCCAGTGAATCGCAGAAAATACAGGTAGGCTGGTATTTTTTAAGAATGATTTTGTCATCCTCCATATAGATTTCAAAGCTATCTATATCGTTTTCGACTTTAAGCTGTTTTCTGATTTCCTTAGGTATCACAACACGTCCCATTTTGTCTACGGGTCTTATTATTCCGGTCGATTTCATTCATAACACCCCCTGTCATAGGGCATTATAACATAATACGCATAAAATGTCAAGATTAGACATTTTCAGCGGCAAAAGCCCTCTACCGTGTTTTTCATTTCATCCCAGTTTTCTTCCATTTCGGAAACAAGCTTTAATTGGGTGCGGCAGCGAACGAGATTATGCTCGGCATATGCTGTTTTAAAATATGTATCGCCGTCTAAGTAATCTGCCAAAAAGCGCATACCACATTCAATCGTCATCATTTTTGCACCCTCGGGCAGCAGCATAATTTCGCTGTTTTTAAGCATACCGCCGCAGCCGTCAAGATACCCTGCGGCATATGTTTTGAACTTTTCAAGGCTGAAATGCACCTTTGAAAGGTCTTTCTCGTCCTCAGCCGCAGTGCTTGCGCCAAAGCGTATAGAATCGCCGAAATCAGTTACCGAATACCCCGGCATAACCGTATCAAGGTCTATAACGCACAGCGCCTTGCGCGTAGCTTTATCAAGCATTACATTGTTGCTTTTGGTATCGTTATGGCTTACTCTCAGCGGCAAAAGCCCCTGCCTTTCACTGTCAATAAGCACAGAGTAAAAGCTGCTGCGCGCCTTTATAAATTCAATTTCATCTTGAACATTTTTTGCCCTGCCGAGCGCGTCTCTTTCAACAGCCGCAATAAAATCCGCAAAACGCTTGGGCGTATTATGAAAATCCGGTATAGTTTCATAAAGCTCGTTTACCGGAAAATCATCCAAAAATTTCTGAAACCTGCCAAACGCCACGGCGCACTGGTAAAAATCCTCGTTGCTTTCGGGCAATTCAAGGCAAATTGAATTTTCAATAAAATCATACATACGCCAGCAATTATTATCACTGTCGGTATAATACGCTTTACCGTCGCGCGTTTTCACAAGGCTTAAGGTCTCACGCTCGCCGCAGCCCTTTTCTCTTAAAAAAGCCGTGACCTTTTCAATATTGCTCATAAGCTTATCCGGCTCTTTGAAAACGTCGGTATTTACCGCCTGCAAAATATAGCGCTTTTCGCCGTTATCCGTTTTGTAGGCTGCCGAATATGTATCGTTAATATGACCGTTACCGTAAGGCTCGCAGCTTTTTAATATTCCCGAGGTTTTAAAATGCTCCAATGCGTTCAGTCTTTGTGCTTCGGTTCTTCTTTCCATTTATAATCACCGCTCCTTTTATTTAATTATATCCTTTAAGCGGCTGTGCGGTCAATTATTTATCGGCTAATATTTATATGTTATCGGTTCATATTAAAGCGTGTATTGATTTTAAAAAAATGCGCGGGTTATTTACCCACGCAGAATTTTCTGAAAATTTCGTCCGATACTTCGTTAGTAACCCGCCTGCCCGTAAGCTCCAGCAATGCCGCAAGTGCGTCGTCCACGCAAACGCCCACCGCGTCCACCGTGTTGCCGTCATTCAGCGCCGCTATCGCCTCATTTATGCCGTCAAGCGCGCGTTCGGCGCAGGCGCGCTGCCGCTCGTTTATAAGCACGGCGGATTCAGGGTCAAGCCCCGCCGTTCCCGCAATATCGGCAATGGTGCTACAGAGCGCGTCATATCCCCCGCCGTTTACAGCCGAGGTTACAACAGTTCTGAAACCTGCAAACGCCGACATATCCGCACTGTTTCCCATATCTGATTTATTAAGTATTACAACGGTATTTTTATGCTTTACAAGCTCCAAAAGCTTTTTATCGTCATTATCAAGCGGTTTTGTTATGTCAAACACCGCAAGCACAAGGTCGGCAAGCTCAATTCGTTTTTTCGCAAGCTCCACGCCTATGCTTTCAACGCGGTCGTCGGTGTCCCTTATTCCCGCAGTATCGGCAAGGCGCAGCATAATATCCCCCACGTTTACCGTGTCCTCAATAACGTCGCGCGTGGTGCCCGCAACCTCGGTTACGATTGAGCGCTCCGCACCGCTCAGCATATTCATAAGGGTTGATTTTCCCACATTCGGCTTGCCAACTATTACCGTTTCAATGCCCTCGCGCAAAACTCTGCCCGCATTGTAGGTCAAAAGCATTTGCTCGATATCCTGCGCGCAGGCTTTAAGCGAAGATAAAAAGCTTTCTCGGTCAAGCCCCTCTATTTCTTCATCGGGGTAATCGGAATAAACGGCTATCGCCGCGTCGGCAGATGTAAGCCTTGATATTATGCCGTCAATTTTTTCGCTTATCTTCCCCAAATGCGCCGCGCGTGAAAGCCGCAGCTGCGACTCGTTTTTAGCCGAGATAAGCCCCATAATGCTTTCAGCCCTTGCAAGGTCGGTCTTGCCGTTTAAAAACGCGCGCTTTGTAAACTCGCCCGGCTCTGCGGGGAACGCGCCCTTTTTATATAGAAGCCGCAGCGTATCACGCAGAATAAGCGCGCCGCCGTGCACCGATATTTCCACCACGTCTTCCCCCGTGTAGCTTTTGGGGGCTTTAAAAACAAGCGCTACCGCGTCGTCAATAACGGTATCGCCGTCCCTTATTTCGCCGTAAGCGGCGCTGTAGCCCTTTAAAGCGGAAAGCGGCTTGCCCGATACGGCAAAAAATACACTGTCGGCAATTTCCACCGCTTTTTCTCCCGATATTCTTATAACCCCCACCGAGCCCTCACCCGGGGGCGTGGCAACCGCCGCTATTGTGCGTTCGGACATTTTTTCACTCACCTTTAAATTTGCCCCGGGTTTTTAAGCCCGGGGCAGTGTTTTTTGTTTCCCGTAAATTTTACTGTCTTCTGCAGCGGCAGCTGCTGAGATAAAGCGCTGCTACAGTGGCTATAAGCAGAATTATTCCGAGAATCGCAATCGGAACGATTGAAGACACTATAAGCTCCGCCGCATATGCTCCCGCAATAGCTCCGCCCACAAAGAAGAGCAATACAAGCAGTATGAGCGCCACGGCGTGCGGGCACCTCATGCGGCAGCAGCCTGTTGTTAATCCTCTGTTATCGCACATAATTTCACATCCCTTTAATATTAGGTCATGACCATTCCCATTATATGCGCAAGTGAGGACAGGTGTAACACCGAAATTATTTCATAAACTCGTACATAGCGCGGTAGCACATATATACATCGAACTTTGCGGTGGTTTCAAAGGGCGCGTGCATGGAAAGCACGGGAACGCCGAGGTCAACAACATCAACCCCCATATTTGCAACGAACATAGCAACCGTTCCGCCGCCGCCTATATCTACCTTGCCCATTTCGCCCATCTGCCAAACTATATTTTCACGGTCAAGCAGCGCGCGAACCTCGGCTACATACTCGGCGGACGCGTCGGACGTTGATGACTTACCCCTTGCACCCGTGTACTTTGTAACCACAACGCCGTAATTTAAGAAAGACGCGTTTTTGCGCTCCATAACGTCCTGGAAAGTCGGGTCCATTGCGGCGTTTACATCAGCGGATAAACACTTTGAGTGCCTGAGCGCCAAGGTCGGGTCGCCGCCCTGCATTTTTGCAAGGTCGCCCACAACATAGCGCAAAAAGTCCGATTCAAGCCCCGTGTTGCCCATAGAGCCTACCTCTTCCTTATCGGTAAGAATTGCAAGGGCGGTTCTTTCGGGCGTTTTAACCTCTAAAACAGCGGTCAAAGCAGGGTATGCGCAAACGCGGTCGTCCTGACCGTAAGCGCCTATCATAGAGCGGTCAAAGCCTATATCGCAGGCGTGCGCGGCAGGTACCATTTCAAGCTCGGCAGAGAGGAAATCCTCTTCGGTAACGCCGTATTTTTCATTGAGCAGCTTTAAAATATTAAGCTTTACAAGCTCGCTGCCCTTGTCATCCTTAAACGGGTGGCTGCCTATAAGCACGTTTAATTCCTCGCCCTTTATTCCCTCGTTAAGCGGGCGCTTTATCTGCTCGCTTGCAAGGTGGGGCAAAAGGTCGTTTATAACAAATTTCGGCTCGTCTTCCTTTTCGCCCACCGAAACCTCTTTAACCGTTCCGTCCTTTAAAACAAAAACGCCATGCAGTGCCAGCGGCACAGCCGTCCACTGGTATTTCTTAATTCCGCCGTAATAGTGGGTTTTGAAAAGCGCAAGGTCCACATCCTCATAAAGCGGGTTGGGCTTTAAATCAAGGCGGGGTGAGTCGATATGCGCCACAGTTATATTAACGCCGTTTTCAACGGGCTGCTTGCCTATTACCGCAAACGCAACCGTTTTGCCGCGGTTGTTAAAGAAAACCCTGTCCCCAGCGCTGTACTTTTTGCCGTGCTCAAACTCGGTAAAGCCCGCCGCCTTTGCCATTTCCATTGCAGCCTTTGCCGCCTCGCGCTCGGTTTTTGCCTTATCAAGAAAAGCCTTGTAGCCATCACAGTAGCTGTCCGCCGCGTTTACAATGCTTTCATCACTGTAAAGTCTTCCGTTTTTGCGCTTGTAGGCAAGCTGCTCCCTTAAAAGTTCAGATGCCGTTTTTTCAGCCATTTATATTACCTCCGATAATTTTTTCCAATATATCTGAAAAGCGCTTATAAAACGCCTTTTCATCCGAATTGTTATAAAGAAAATAATCCGCTTTTTGTTTATAGTATTCGTCCGTTTTGCCCGCGTTTATTCTTAAATCAGCCGCGTCGGGAGTCAATCCGTCGCGCCTTATTATGCGCTCTCTGCGTATTTCCGCATCGGCAGAAACCGCAATTACCGCAGTACATACCGAGTTAAGCCCGCTTTCAAAAAGCGTGGGCGCGTCAAGCAGAACGTTTTTGCCCTCAGCCTCCGCCAAAACCAGCTTTACTATATGCGGTAAAATTGTTTTATTTAAAAGCTCGGTTTTTTGGGGGCTTGCAAAAGCCGCAGCCGCTAAAGCCCTGCGGTCAAGCGAGCCGTCAGGCAAAAGTATTTCTTCACCGAAAGCGGCGACTAGAGCCTTTAAACCGTCGGTCCCCTTTTCGGTTGCGGCTCTTGCAGATTTATCGCAATCAATAACCTGCAGGCCAAAGCTTTTCGCTGCCGCCGCAGCCGTGCTTTTGCCCGCGCCCGTGGGTCCTGTTAAGCCTATAATTATGCTCATAGCTTTATCACCCTGAAAGCCGCCGCGCGAATAAGGCGGTTATACACCGCAAGCCCTATTCCGCTTTTTGAGGGGGCGTGAACGTAAATTTCGGAAACACCCAGCTTATCCGCCTTTCTAAGCACCGCAAACACGCTGTGGGCAAGGGTTTTTTCATCCTCCGCCGTGCCGTAGAAAAGGCGCGGAACGGCGATTTTTTCCCCGTCCTCATAAAAGCAGACCGCCGCGGCGTTCGGCTTGGAATTTACAAATTCGGCGAATTTTTCGCTCTCGCCCTCAACCAAATACGTTTCGGTTTTAGGGGCGTAATGCTTGTATTTCATACCGGGAGATGAAACCTTTTCCCCCTCGGCGGGCATTGATAAAACCGCTTTATCAAGCTGAATATTCGGTATTACGGTTTTAAGCTGTTCGGGCGTTACCGCTCCCGGTCTTAAAATTTTGGGCGGGTCGGTTACTAAGGTTATAACGGTGGATTCCACCCCTACCGCGCAATCCTTACCCATAACCACGGCGTCAATTTTGCCGTCAAGGTCGCCTATAACGCACTCGGCGCTTGTGGGGCTGGGTCTGCCCGAGGTATTGGCAGAGGGGGCTGCCAGCGGCACGCTCGCCGCTATTATATCTCGCGCGGTGGTATCAAGCGGCATTCTCACCGCCACGGTATCAAGGCCCGCTGACACGCAGGGCGGAATTTTATCGGTCCGCTTTAAAATTATTGTAAGCGGACCCGGCCAGAAAAGTTCTGCGCATTTATAGGCGCTTTCCGGTATATCCCGCGCTATTTCGGTAAGCACCGATATATCCGCAATATGCACTATAAGCGGGTTATCCTGCGGTCTGCCCTTAGCCTCAAAAACCTTTTTGACCGCGTTTTCATCATAGGCGGACGCTGCAAGCCCGTATACCGTTTCGGTGGGAATTGCAACGGTTCCGCCGTTTTTCAAAAGCTCCGCCGCGCGCGCTATGCTGTTTTCATAATTTTCCGAATCCGTTTTCAGTCTTTCGGTAATCATATCATTCCCCGTTTTCAGCCCGCAAAGCCTCGGTGCGGTAGAAGGTTGTGAGCGCGTCGATTATTTCGTCCATATCACCGTTCAAAATCTGCTCAAGCTTATAAAGGGTAAGCCCTATGCGGTGGTCGGTCACTCTGCCCTGCGGGTAATTGTAGGTTCTTATGCGCTCGCTGCGGTCGCCCGTGCCCACCTGCGATTTACGGTCGGAGGCTATTGCCGCGTCGTGCTCGCGCTGGGCTGCGTCAAGCAGGCGGGAACGCAGAATTTTAAGGGCTTTATCCTTATTTTTATATTGGCTGCGCTCATCCTGGCACTCAACAACCGTGCCTGTGGGAATATGAGTAACACGAATTGCTGACGAGGTCTTGTTTATATGCTGACCGCCCGCGCCTGATGAACGGAAGGTATCAATTTTAAGGTCGGCGGGGTTAATATCCAGCTCAACATCCTCCGCCTCGGGCAAAACCGCCACGGTAACGGTAGAGGTGTGTATGCGCCCCTGCGTTTCGGTATCGGGCACACGCTGAACGCGGTGCACGCCGCTTTCGTATTTAAGGCGTGAGTATGCGCCCGCGCCCTCAATCATAAATACAATTTCCTTAAACCCGCCAAGCTCCGTTTCGTTGGCGCTTATAACCTCAATATTCCAGCGGCGTGATTCGGAATACATGGTATACATTCTGTAAAGCGTTCCCGCAAAAAGCGCCGCTTCTTCGCCGCCCGCGCCGCCGCGAATTTCCACAATTACGTTCTTTTCATCATTCGGGTCACGCGGCAGCATAAGCAGCTTTAATTCGTCGGAATATTTTTCAAGATTTGCCTTTGCCTCTTTCAGCTCTTCCTCGGCAAGCTCTTTCAGCTCCTTATCCCCGCCGTTTTCCGCTATTATTTGCAGTGCCTCTTTTTCGGCTTGCTGCGCCGATACATACTCGCGGTATTTTTCCACTATGGGTGAAAGCGCCGCGTGCTCCTTCATAAGCTTTGTGAAAAGCTCGGTATCAGCCACGGTCTGCGGCTGTGAAAGCTCCGCGCCTATCTGCTCATAGCGGCTTACAACCGCCTCCAATTTATTAAACATTGCCTTCTCCGTCTGTTCTTATTATTTTTTTAAGGCCTTTTTCAGCCTTTGTGCGCGGCACCATTACCTCCCTGCCGCAGCCGTCGCATTTAAGGCGAAAATCCATACCTATTCGCAAAACCGAAAAGGTATTCGCTCCGCAGGGGTGCTTTTTCTTCATAAGCAGTTTATCTCCCACTCTTATATCCATTCGCGCACCTCGTTTTTGTTTTAATTATACATCTTTTCAGGCGGAAAGACAAGACCGAATTTAGCGCACAATACAAATGCAAAACCGGTTTTCAGGCATTTACGGGTTGTTTTTCTTCTGTCGGTTTTATAGTTTTATCGCCCTTTGAAATAACAAGCTTTAAAAGCACCGGCGTTACAAGCGCGGCTATAACCACGCACAGCACTATTACGGGGAACACCTTGGGGTCAATATTTCCGCTTTCAATGCCCTTTTGCGCCACCATAAGCGCAACCTCACCGCGCGCCACCATTCCCACACCTACGGTTAAGGACTCGTGCGGAGTCATTTTGCAGATTTTAGCGCCAAGCCCGCAGCCGATAATTTTAGTTATTACCGCCATTACCGCCAGCACCAGCGCGAAAACTATTATGTTCGGCGTTATGCCGTTAAGCTCGGTTTTAAGCCCTATTCCCGCAAAGAATACAGGCGAGAAAACAAGATACGATGCGGCGGTCACCTTTTTTGCCACATACTGGCGCGAATCGGTAACGTTGCAGAGTATCACGCCTGCAAAATATGCGCCGGTAATATCCGCCACGCCGAAAAATCTTTCGGCGCAAAACGCCATAATAAAACAGAAAGCCATTGCCCACACCGCTACGCGACGGCTTGTTGCGTGGTTTATCGCTATACGCTTGAACACTTTATATACAATAAACCCTACAACGGCGGTAAATATAAAGAACCCGAATATTTTAAGGGTTACAATTGCGGGGCTGACCGAGCTATCGCTCATAGCCGATATAATGCTTAATACCACTATACCTATAATATCATCAATTATAGCGGCGGAAAGCAGCGTTGCGCCCACCTTTGTTTTAAGCTTGCCCATTTCGTTTAGCGTTTCCACCGTTATGCTCACAGAGGTTGCCGCAAAAACAATGCCAACAAATGCCGCTTTCATAAAGCTTGCATACGAAAAACTGCGCGAGAAGAAAAGCCAGTAAACGCCGCCGCAGCCGATTATAGGCACAGCAACGCCCAAAACGGCTATTAAGCATGCGGCAGGACCTGTGTGCTTAAGCTCGTTTATATCCGTATCGATTCCCGCTATGAAAAGCAGCATTATAACGCCTATTTCAGCGGTTTTTGTAAGGAAATCCGATTCGTGGAGTATTCCTATACCGCTGGGTCCCAAAAGTATGCCCGCAATAAGCGCGCCCACCACCTGCGGCAGATGAACGTGCGCGGTTGCAAGCCCGAAAATTTTCGTAAAAAGCAATATAAGCGCCAATGCAAGTAAATATCCGTATGCTCCCAAAATAAACAACCCCTTAAAGTATTTTTAAAACTATTATATTATACAACTTTCGGCATTTTTTGCAAGATGATAAAATTCATAAATTTTTTATTGACAAACGGCGCGTTACAGTGTATTATTTAACTGTACTATAAGGACTAATACAGTTTCGGGGAGGTGCGTTATGCTCAAGCTTAATTATAAAAGCGGTGTTCCTATTTGCGACCAGATAGTGAACGGCTTTGTGCGGATGAAGGCGCTGGGACTCGTTGAAAGCGGCGAGCAGCTGCCGAGCGTGCGCGCCCTTGCGGTGGAGCTGGGCGTAAACCCGAACACTATACAAAAAGCCTACCAGATACTTGAAAGCAGCAGCATTATATACTCGGTAAAGGGCAAGGGGTCGTTTATATCGGACGACGCCGCGGCGGACACCGCGGTTATAATGTCGGCAAAAAGAGATTTCCGCGCGGCGGTATCCGCCGCAGCTGAGCTGGGGCTTAAAGAAAAGGAGCTTTTGGAAATAGTTTCCGAAATGTTTGAAAAAGAGGAGGGCGCAAAATGATAAAGGCTGAAAACCTCACTAAAATATTCGGCGGCAAAAAGGCGCTCGACTCTGTAAACGTCACAATCGGCGAGGGCTCTATATACGGGCTTGTCGGCTCAAACGGCTCGGGAAAATCAACACTTTTAAGGCTTGCATCTGGCGTGTATATGCCCGACGGCGGCAGCATTACGGCAAACGGTGAAAAAATATTTGATAACCCGCAAATAAAAGCGCGCATTGCATACCTCGGCGATACGCCGTATTTTATGCCGAACGCCTCAATAAAAGAAACGGCAGATTTTTACCGCAGACTTTACCCCCGCTTTGACAACACGCTTTACAACCGCCTGCTTGAAATTTTTCCGCTTGATTATAAGGCTAAAATATCCACAATGTCAAAGGGTATGCAGCGGCAGGCGGCGCTTATAACCGCAATCGCCTCTTCACCCGATTATCTGCTGCTCGATGAAGCGTTCGACGGGCTTGACGTGGTTATACGCAAGGCGCTCAAGGGCATACTGGTAGAGGGCGTTACAGGGCGAAATATGACTACGGTTATCGCCTCGCACAATTTGCGTGAGCTGGAAGATTTGTGCGACAGCGTAGGGCTTGTGCATAACGGGCATATGGTCTTGAGCGATGAGGTGGACAGCCTTAAAAGCAGCCTGCATAAGGTTCAGGCAGCTTTTCGCGGTGTGCCAGACGTAACGGCGTTTTCGGGGCTGGACGTTATCAAAGCCGAGCGCAGCGGGTCGCTTTTGCAATTGATAGTGCGCGGCGATGAGGAAGAAATTATGAATTATATAAATCGGCTCTCCCCCATTTTTTCGGAATGTATTGAGCCGTCACTTGAAGAAACGTTTGTATATGAGCTGGAGGTGAACGGATATGACGTCAAAAGCATTGCCGAATAGCTTTCACCCCGCAAGGCGCTTGTTTGCCTATTCGCTCAAACGCACCTCGGGGCTTACCGTGCTTATGACGGTTGTAGCCCTGCTTGCCTGCCCCGTTTACACGCTGCTTAAAATCGAGCGGATCTATGAAAACACGGCTAAGGCTTATAATCTGAACTCCGTAGCCCCCCTGCTTATGATGATAACGGCTATCGCCTCGGTCGCGGCGGCGCTGGTTTATATGTTTATAAACTTTGCGTTTCTTTACAGCCGCAGCTCAAGCGACTTTTTCCATTCATTACCCACCACCCGCACGGGACTTCTGTTTGCACGGCTTTCCGCCAGCATTTTGCCTATAATTATTCCCGTAACGCTGGTTTACGGCGCAATGTGCGGGCTCAAGCTTTCAAAATATGTTGAGTGCAGCATAAAGCCTATTTTAAAGGGCTATGCCTTTAATTTGCTTATACTGTTTGCACTGGCGGCATTTTCGCTTATATTTATGATATGCGCCGGCAGTATTTTCGACCTTATTATCTCATTCTTTACCTTTAATGTGGGCATAGTGCTGGTTCAGCTTATAAATTCCTCGCTTTGCCATAATTTTCTTTTCGGCTATCCCTACAATTATACCGAAAATATTGTAGACGCGTCATCTCCGTTTTGGTTTGCGTTTACTAAGTTCTCAAGTATTTTGGAAGGTGAATTACCCGCCCGCGCGGAGGTGCTTTTCGCCGTAAAGCTGCTTATAATCACCTTTTTCTCGCTTGCGGTAAGCGTTGCGCTTTATCGCGGCAGAAAGAGCGAAAAAAGCGGCATCTCCTATGCGTACAACTTCATATATATAGTGTGCGGGCTTATAGTCGGCGTTCTCGGCGCGTTCGGTGTGGGTTCTATATTCGCCGAGGGCGATATTAACCTTGTCTTTTGGGTATTTGCGGTTGTCGGCGGTGTGCTTGCGGCAATAACCTTCGGTGCAATTAACGACCGCGGGTTTAAAACAATTAAAAAATCCGCCATTATGGGCGCGGTATCCGTAGCGCTGCTTGGCTCGTTCACCGTGATACTTATAACCGGCTGCTTCGGTTACAGCAAGCGCGTCCCTGCCGCAAATAAAATAGAAAGCATAACCGTAGAGTTTACCGGCATGCAAATGACTGTGAAGGAGCCCGAAACGGTGCTGCAGCTCCATGGAAAAATAGTAAATAATGAAGACAACGGCGGGGATTACCTGAATATTGACTACACCCTTAAAAACGGCAAGCATTTTGTACGGACCTATAACAGAATAAATTATTCAAATTATATGCCGCTGCTGCTTGAGCTTTACAAAAGCCCCGAGCATATAAACAGCATACGCAGCGAAATACTGGGAAATATAACAACCAACCGCTCTGTTTACACCACGGGCTATGTCTCGGCGGACGGCGACGAAGACTCCACCGAAGAGGTAGGAACAGAAGAAATTGCCGTAACCGAGGCGCAGCTCAAAGAGCTTGTAGACGCATATATTGAGGATCTGCCCAAAGCAACCTACAGGAGCATCACCAATGAGTGCCTGCTGGCTCTTCAGATAAGCGGTGTAGATAAGAATTTCAGGTATACCTATATCTCGCTGAATGTTGAGGATACCTTTGAAAACACACAGCGCGTTATAAAGAAGCTCGGTTTATCGACGCCTTAAGACACAAAAAATACCGTCCCCGAGATCGGGACGGTATTTTTTTATGCCTCATATTAAAATTTTCCGCTGCCGCCGCCGTGCGTAGTGCCGGATGACGAGGTGTGGGTACTGCTGCCGCCCGAGGAATTATCATCATCCTTAGGCTTTGCAGTGCGGTCAACGGTGTGGTAAAGGAACAAATCGCTGCTATCGGTAATATTAAGGCTGCCCTTTTTAAGGTAGCTGTTTGCTGCCGCCTTAAAGCGCACGGTTTTAAGCTTGCTTTTCATAATTCCAACCGCAATCAGCGCTATTATAAGACCTATAATAACCGAAACGGGTATCCATATAAGCGAGAGCGGCTCACGCGGCATATTTTCTATGTCATAGGGCGTTTCGTTTCTTGCCTGGGTTATAAATTCATCGCACAACTCCGCATATTTGCTGAAAGCGGCGGCGTAATCTCCGTCCGATAAGTAGGGCGTGATTTTTTCGCCTATGTAGTCTATTCCGGCGTCTGTAAATACAGTAATGGCATAACCGCAGGTGGATATTGCCCAATCGCGGTCGTCTATTGATATTAGCAGTAAAAGTCCGTCCTTTTCAGAGCCGAAGCCGTAGCCCGAATTATCGTAAATATCGTCTGCGCAGGCGTTGACGGTATTATATCCGTCAAAATTATTAACGGTTGCAACCGTCACGTCTAATTGCTGCCGCTCGCTTATTTCGTCCAGCTTATAAAGCAGGTCTGCCCTCTCGGTTTCGGAAAGCAGGCTTGCGGTGTCTTTAAGCCTTGTGCTTTTCTCTGCGGCGAATGACGGAATTGCAGCCGATAGGCATAACAGAACGGAAAAAATAATTGCGGTAATTCTTTTTTTCATAATTTCCGCCCCCTTAAATTATTCCTGCTATGTGCAGCAGCCATATAACGGCATATGCCGCAACGCTGCACACCGCAGTTAAGCCGAGCGTCCATTTCCTTGCCGCCGCCTTATCTACGGGCAAATCGCCTACAAATTTACCGGTTTGCCCGTTCATGGCAAAGGTGTATTTATTGCCGTTCCAGGTGGTGTTTAAAAGCCAGACGGGATAAAGCGCGTATTTAGCCTTGCCGCCGTGCAGCTCTATATTGCTGCTTTCGGTTGTAACCGTGGCATAGCCCTGCACGGTTGAGGCAAACGCCTCCTCGGTAGACCTTTTCACGCGCTCGTTTGCGCGCTCAACGCTCTGCTCGGCGGTCACATCGTATTTATCCGCAAAATAGCCCGCCAAATACGCCGTTTGGAAGTCCACCGCGTCGGCAAAGTTATATGGCTCAATTGATTCCATTAAATCGTCTGCCATTTTAGAGGAGCCGTCTACCGGCACATTCTCAAAGGCAATACTGCCGCCGCGTCGTACCAAAAAATGGCTTGTTTCGGTGTAATCGTAATCACTGTCGCTCCAGGTGCGCACCTTTGTAGCCCTGTAACGCACCTGCGCATCCGCCTCGGTATCAAATAGCCAGAAAGGAACATAAATGCCCTTAATTTCGTCAATATGGTTTTGGTCCTTAAAAATTTTAGGCAACAGTCTTTTTCCGGTAAGGTGCTTTTGAAGCCCCGCCTTTGCCGCTTTTTTATCCAGCTTAAAGGGAATTACAAAATCGGGTTTCAGCTCACCGGAAAGCTGCCCCATCATAACAACCGGGTTGCCGCAAAACGGGCAGGCGGTTGCCGCGGTGTTTTCATCACCTACTATTTCGCCGCCGCAAGACTTGCACACATATGAGCGCAGCCCGTCCGTTTCGCCCTCCTGCCACTCACCGCCGGCAGAGGTTTCCCAATTCATATTATCCTGTTTGCCGTTTAAGCCGTCGTCATAGCTTGCCAGCGTTTCCATATCAAATTCGGTGTCGCAGTAAGGGCACTTCATTTTTTGAATACCGCTGTCAAACGCAATTGCGCCGCCGCAGCAGGGGCATTTATACTCCTGTAAGGTTTGCATATTTTTTTCCCCCGTTAAATAATATCGCCGTCGTCAAATGGGTCGCCGCACTCAGGGCAGAATTTAGGCGGTTTTTTCGGGTCTTCAGGCTCCCAGCCGCATTTATCGCAGCGATATTGCGGCACGCCCGCAGGTTTCTTTGCGCCGCAGTTCTGGCAGAATTTGCCCTTATTTACCGCGCCGCAAGTGCAGGTCCAGCCGCCTTCCTCCGCAGGCTTAGGCGAGCCGCACTCAGGGCAGAAATTACCTGTAGCCGTTGTGCCGCACTTGCATTTCCAGCTGTTTGCCGCAGGTGCTGCGGGTGCGCTTTGCTGAGGCTGATTTTGCTGCCCCTGCTGACCCATAGCAAATAAATTTTGCGCGTTCATTCCGCCGCCTGCGTTCATTGCCATGCCCATACCCATAAAGCCGGTCATAGCGCCAGCTTCGTTTGAAGCCGCCGCCTTCATAGCGTCCGCCTGTGCACCCACAAGTGTAGCCGCCGCCATGGTCGGGTCGCGCATAATAGCGGTGCGCTGCGCCTGTTTTATCATCTCAGCGTCTTCCTCAGGCAGGGTAACAGAGCCTAACGCAACGCTTACCACCGCAAGCCCGCGCAGGGTTCTCCATTTTTCCGAAAGCGCCGCGTTCATTGCGTTTTCAAGCTCGGTATTGTGGCTTACTATCTGGTTAGGGCGCATTTCCATATCGGAAAGCTTGCCGAATGCCGGCTGCAACGCGCTTATAAATTCGGTTTTCAGCTGACCGTCCAGTTCATCACGGGTGTATTCCTGCTCCACATTGCCGCACACATTTGTGTAGAAAAGCAGCGGATCTGCAATTTTGTAGGAATACACGCCCGAGCAGCGCACTGAAACGTCTATATCCAGCCCTATCTTGCTATCCACCACACGGAACGGAATGGGGTTCGGCGTGCCGAATTTGTTATCAATAAGCTCCTTTGTGTTGAAATAGTACACGCGCTGATCCTTGCCGGTATCGCCGCCGTAGGTAAAGCGCTTGCCTATTGTTTTAAAGGTTTCCTTAATGCTCTCACCGAGGCTGCCCGAAAAAATTGAAGGCTCTGTTGAGGTATCATATGTAAATTCGCCCGGCTCAGCGCAAACCTCAACAACCTTGCCCTGCTCCACAATTATCATACACTGCCCGTCTGCCACGGCAATGCCCGAGCCGTTCGAGATGATGTTGTCGCTCGCCTTGGTGTTTGAGGAACGCCCGCTCACACGCTTTTGTCCCTTAGTAACAAGCACTTCCTTCGGAATTGCCTCGCAGCAGAAAAATTCCTTCCACTGGTCTGCCAATGTGCCGCCCAAAGCGCCTACTCCCGCTTTAATAAGTCCCATAATAAAAAGCTCCTTTCGGTCTTAATACATATTTAGTATTACCTGTTTATCATTATACACTGGTTTTTCGCAATTGTCACGGTTATTTGCGACATTATTCGGGCAAAAATGCATTTTTATTGCTTATTTCTACTAAAAGCGACTGTTTTTAGGCGATTTTCACATTCAGACTAATAAAAAACAGCCCCGCCGCCATTACAATCCGGGTTGCAATAGCGGCGGGGCATTAAATTATATGAAATAATACTGTGCTGTCAATTAAGACCGAAGCTTACCGAAAGCGCCTTATCAACAAGCCCCATTGAGCTCATATCAAGGCAACCCATTTTTTCCTTCAAGCGCTGCTTGTCTATGGTTCTGACCTGCTCCAACAATACTATTGAGTCTTTTGCAAGACCGCAGCCGTCGGCATTTACTGAAATGTGCGTAGGAAGATTGGTTTTATCGCGCTGGCTGGTTATAGCGGCTGCAATAACCGTAGGGCTGTATTTATTCCCCACATCGTTCTGTATTATAAGTACAGGGCGCACTCCGCCTTGCTCAGAGCCTACAACAGGGCTTAAATCGGCATAGTATATTTCTCCCCGCTTTATATTCATTTTTATTTCACACTCCGCTTAAATACTGGTAGGTTCGGCTCTCGTCAGCCTAACCTGATTATATTTTTACCTGTATTTACAGAATTTAATCAAACAAAATTTATTTGTCCGATAATATTTTATGTTTTTTTATGCGAAGTGTTACACAAAGAGCAAGCCGGCAGAATCCCTCCTGCCGGCTCAGTCTGTCGATAAACCCAAGAATTTATTTTTGCGGCGGTAACGCCGCTTTTTTTGTTTTTCCGCTGACAAGTGCGGCGGAAAAACACCTTCCGCAATTATTACGGAAAGCAGAGGCGCCGCTATAAGCGCCGTTACACATTTTTTATCCTTTTTAATAAAAAGCTGCTTAATAATACAGGAAAATAAAAGCAACATAAGTGCAAAGAAAAAAGTATAAAATATACTTCCGTTGTACCAATAGAATGCCCCTACTGCCGATTCAGGAAGCTGCGTACACAGCACAAGAATTATACAGGTCAGGGTTATTGTGCTGTATTTTGAAAAATTCAAAACATCACAGCAAAGCAATTTCATAAAATAAGCTGTGGAGCCTATAAGCGAAATAAGCAAAATAGGCGTTGTCAAACAATAAAATGCTTCTCCGAATATTGCCGGATGCAGCGAAAAAAGGAATATAGCAGAGTAAGTGCCCTGCCACGCATAATAACTAACCTTAATTTGTTTCAAAGCAGCAGCAATTATTGAAGAATGTTCCCTGTATGCTTTTACGTTAAGCGCCGCATAACCAAAATCATCATAACTCGGATGGTCATAAAAACCGATAATAACCATAGGGGTAAGCAAAACGGTTAATACCGCAATGCTGCAAAAAGCAATTTGTTTTTGCGACAACGAGTATTTCAAACGATTCATATTTCCTCCTCATTATATATTATTACAACATTTACGCCCCAATTTTGTAAACCGGGGCGTAAATGTTATTCAAATAAATATTTTTTATTCGCCGTAAAGCTTTAAGAGCTTTTCAAGGTGCGCTCTGCGCGCCTTTGCGGTCTCGGCAGCCTTATCGAACAGAACCTCTGCGCGCTCGGGGAAGGAGCGTGTGAGTGAGGAGTAACGAGCCTCGCCCATAATGAAGTCCTTATAGTCGGCGGTAGCCGGCTTGCTGTCGATAGTGAACGGATTCTTGCCCTCTGCCTTAAGCGCGGGGTTGTAACGGAACATATCCCAGTAGCCGCAGTCAACAGCCTTCTTCATTTCCTTCTGGCAGTTAACCATTCCGCCTTTAATTGAGTGCATTTCGCACGGAGCGTAACCGATAACGAGCGACGGACCGTTGTAAGCCTCAGCCTCTTTAAGAGCCTTAAGGGTCTGGTTCATATCAGCGCCCATAGCTATCTGCGCTACATAAATGTAGCCGTAGGACATAGCAATTTCGGCAAGGCTCTTCTTGGCGATTGCCTTACCGGCAGCCGCGAACTGTGCAACCTGACCGATGTTGGAAGCCTTTGAAGCCTGACCGCCTGTGTTGGAGTAAACCTCGGTATCGAATACCATAATGTTTACGTTGTTGCCCTGTGCCAAAACGTGGTCAACACCGCCGAAGCCGATATCATAAGCCCAACCGTCGCCGCCGAATATCCAAACGGACTTCTTGGAAAGGTATTCCTTATGGTTAAGAACATCCTTGCAGAGTGCGCAATCGGAATTTTCCTTTTCAAGAACAGCGGCAAGTGCCTTTGAAGCGTCGGAATTCTTTGCGCCGTCATCAAGAGTAGCAAGGTATTCTTCCGCAGCGGCTTTAAGCTCTGCGCTTGCCTTATCCGATTCGGTCATCTGCTTAACTTCGCCTATAAGACGGTCGCGTATAGCTTTCTGACCGAGGTACATACCGTAGCCGTGCTCTGCGTTATCCTCAAACAGAGAGTTAGCCCATGCAGGACCGTGACCCTCGGCGTTTGTGGTGTACGGAGAGGTAGCGGCAGGACCGCCCCAAATGGACGAGCAGCCGGTAGCGTTGGAAATATACATTCTGTCGCCGAAAAGCTGGGTTACGAGACGTGCATAAGAAGTCTCGGCGCAGCCGGCGCAGGAGCCTGAGAATTCAAGCAGCGGCTTTTTGAACTGAGAGGTGATAACGTTTGCGTCGGTCGCAACGTCCTTCTTCTCGGTTACCTTTGCTACGCAGTAATCGAAAGACTTCTGCTCTTCAAGCTGCGATTCCTGCGGAACCATTTTAAGGGAGTTGGTCGGACATACACCGATACAAACTCCGCAGCCCATACAATCGAGCGGGGAAACGGTCAAAGCGTACTTGTAGTCTGTCTTAAGGAACGGCTTGGGAGCAACCTTTAATGTAGCGGGTGCGGCAGCCACTTCTTCATCGGTCAGAACAAACGGGCGGATTGTAGCGTGCGGGCAAACAAACGCGCACTTATTGCACTTGGCGCAGGTATCGGGGTTCCACTCAGGAACCATAACCGCAACGCCGCGTTTCTCATAAGCGGATGCGCCCTGCTCAAACGTACCGTCGGCATAGTCTACAAATGTAGAAACAGGCAGTGAATCGCCGTTCATAAGGCCTACGGGTTTCATTATATCGTCAACCATTTTAACGAGCTTAGCGGGGCCCTCTTCCTTAACGGGAGCGGTGTTGTCCACAGCATTAGCCCAGTCAGCCGGAACGTCAATCTTAACGTAAGCAGTAGCGCCCGCGTCGATAGCCTTTTCGTTCATTTCAACTATCTCTTTGCCCTTCTTCATAAACTTCTGGGCTTTTTCCTTCATATAGCCGATAGCCTCAGCCTCGGGAAGAACCTTTGAAAGCGAGAAGAAAGCAGACTGCAAAACGGTGTTGGTGCGCTTACCGAGACCGATTTCAGCCGCAATGTCGATAGCGTTAACGGTGTAAAGCTGAATGTTATTCTTAGCGATATAGCGCTTAGCTTCAGCCGGCATATGGTGGTTAAGCTCGTCAAGATTCCACTGGCAGTTAATAAGGAATACGCCGCCGGGTTTAACGTCATTAACCATCTTGTAGCCCTTTGTTACATAAGACGGGTTGTGGCAGGCAACAAAGTCAGCCTTGTTTATGTAATAGGGGCTCTTTATCGGCTTATCGCCGAAACGCAGGTGAGAAATGGTAATACCGCCGGTCTTCTTCGAGTCATACTGGAAGTAAGCCTGAACGTATTTATCGGTATGGTCGCCGATAATCTTAATGGAGTCTTTGTTAGCACCAACAGTACCGTCACCGCCGAGACCCCAGAATTTACATTCAATAGTACCCTCTGCCGCGGTGTTCGGAGCTTCCTCCTCGGGGAGTGAAAGGTTGGTAACATCATCGTTAATACCGATGGTGAAGTTGTGCTTGGGCTCAGCCTTATCAAGCTCCTTGTAAATAGCAAAAATGCTTGAAGGCGGTGTGTCCTTAGAGCCGAGACCGTATCTGCCACCTACAACAGCGTCGATATGTCTGCCTTCTTCTGCAAGAGCGGCAACAACGTCAAGATAAAGCGGTTCGCCCAAAGCGCCGGGTTCTTTAGTTCTGTCAAGCACTGCGATCTTCTTAACGGTGGACGGAATAGCCGCAACCAGCTTGTCCGCTTTGAAAGGACGGTAAAGGCGTACCTTTACAAGACCTACCTTTTCGCCCTTTGCGGTTAAGTAATCAATAACCTCCTCCGCAACGTCGCAGATAGAGCCCATAGCCACAATAACCTTTTCGGCGTCGGGTGCGCCGTAGTAGTTAAAGAGCTTGTAATCGGTGCCGATCTTCTCGTTGATCTTGTCCATATACTTCTCAACGATACCGGGTATAGCGTCGTAATACTTATTGCAAGCCTCGCGGTGCTGGAAGAAAATATCTCCGTTTTCGTGAGAGCCGCGCATTACGGGGTGCTCAGGGTTTAAAGCGCGCTTTCTGAATGCCTCAACTGCATCCATATCGCACATTTCTTTAAGATCTTCGTAATCCCAGATCTGAATTTTCTGAATTTCGTGTGAGGTTCTGAAACCGTCAAAGAAGTTGATAAACGGAACTCTGCCCTCAATAGATGCTAAGTGAGCAACAGGACCTAAGTCCATAACCTCCTGCGGGTTGGTTTCGGCAAGCATTGCAAAGCCGGTCTGACGACATGCGTAAACGTCCGAATGATCGCCGAAAATGTTAAGCGCATGGCTTGCTACGCAGCGAGCCGATACATGGAAAACGCAGGGGAGTAATTCGCCCGCTATTTTATACATGTTCGGGATCATAAGTAAAAGTCCCTGCGAAGCGGTGAACGTGGTGGTTAAAGCACCGGCTGCCAAAGAGCCGTGTACCGTACCCGCGGCACCTGCCTCCGACTGCATTTCGGCAACGTTTACGGTAGTGCCGAATATGTTTTTAAGTCCCTGTGCCGACCACTGATCAACATAGTCTGCCATAGGGCTGGACGGGGTTATCGGGTAGATACCTGCTACCTCGGTAAACGCATAGGCAACATGTGCCGCGGCGTTATTTCCGTCCATGGTCTTGAATTTTCTGGCCATTGAAAATTCCTCCTGTTATAAATTTAATGAGATGTTCTCATACGATATATATAATAACACTTTTTTCTTTCCGTGTAAACAGGAAATTATTTAATTTCGGAAGAAAAGTTTGTTAAAAATAGATTTTATGTGCGACAGCGTAGCTTTTTCCGGACTCTACGGCGATAATTCCGTCCTTTTCCTTTAATTCATAGCTTGAGTTTTCAAGCGGAGTCACACCGCTCCATGGCTCTAAGCAAATATAGGGCGCACCCGGCTTTTGCCATAAAAGGAAATAATTAAAGCCCGTAAAATCAAGGCTTACGCTCTTGCCCGTAACGCGGTTTCTCAGCGTTACAAGGTTTGACTTTATATCCTTAAATACAAGCGCGTCCACCGCGAAATACTTTTCGTAAAGCGGCAGCACCCTGCTTTCTTTAAGCACGGGCGTTACCGTGCCGTCAAGCAGATTGCCGTTAAGGTTCCAGGCGTTCAGCGTTTCCTCACGCTCAAAAATAACGTCGTACTGCTCTATACCCTCGGGGCAGGCGTAAGCCTCGTGCGCACCGAAGGACATATACATAGTATCGTCAGATAAGTTTTTAACATCGTATATAACGGTCACCTTGCCGCCGTCAAGCGCAAATTTTACCCTGAATTCAAACTCCCACGGGAACTGCTTTAAGGTTTCTTCATTGCTTTTAAGCAATAAAACCGCAGCGGTTTCGGTTTTGCTTTCAACCTCAAAATTCATCATTTTGGCAAAGCCGTGCTTTGCAAGGTGATATTCCTTGCCGCCGTGAGTAAATTTATCGTCGCGAAGACCGCCGCACATAGGGAAAAGCACCGGCGCCGTGCCGTGCCATATAGCGGGGTCGCCGCTCCACAGCCTGTCCTCGCCGTTTACGGTTATGCGCCTTATTTCAGCGCCGAGGGTATCAATATCAACCGACAGAATATTATTTTTTAAATTTACCATTATTCACCAACTCCTTGAATTTGATTATATAACATCAGAACCTATTTTTCAACCCCTGCATAAAATATCATCGGGGTGATATTCTATGGATAAATCATTGATAGAAAAATACAGAAAAGAAATGCTTGAAAAATACGGCGGCACAGCCCCCGCTGAAGCCGCGCCCGCCGCGGCGATGAATGTAAGCCCGACGGAAACGGAAGAAAAAACCGCATCATCAGAAAAAGGCATGCTTTCGGCGTGGGTCACATCGGTTGCAAACATATATCCAGTAAAAAACGCAAGGGTTACGGTTTTTACCGGCTCGCCTGATAATATGACGGTGGTAGATTCGTGTGCAACCGACGAAAGCGGCAAAACAAAGGAATTTTTGCTTGACGCACCGCCGAAATCGCTTTCAATGTCCTCGGGCGCGGCGGCTCTGCCCTACACGCTTTATAACCTGCGGGTCTCGGCTGACGGTTTTCTCGATAACATACACCTTAACATACCCGTGTTCTCGGGTATTGCGTCGGTGCAAAAATCGGATATGCTGCCGAAAGCCGTTGCGGGCGGCAGAACCGACCCTGTTATTTTCAACGAGTTTTCATCGTTTGAGCTTTAAAAGGGGGTAATATTATGCCTAATATAGTCGCTCCCGTAATACCCGAAACCATAACGGTGCACCTCGGCGCGCCCGATTCTGCTGCACAAAACGTGGTGGTGCCGTTTGTTGATTACATTAAAAACGTCGCTTCGAGCGAAATTTACCCTACCTGGCCCGAAAACGCGCTGCGCGCAAATATTTACGCAATTATAAGCTATGCGCTCAACCGAATTTACACCGAGTGGTACCGCTCGCGCGGGTATGATTTTGATATAACCAATACCACAAGGTATGACCAAGCATTTGTTCCCGACAGGGATATTTTTGAAAACATAAACGATATTGTGGACGAAATATTTGACGAATACGTGGTGCGCGAGGGCAGCATACAGCCCCTTTTCACTCAGTTTTGCAACGGCACCACCTCAACCTGCGCGGGGCTTTCGCAGTGGGGCACGGTTTCTCTTGCCGAGCAGGGGCTTTCCCCGCTTGAAATACTCAAAAGATTTTACGGTGACGATATTTTAATTCTTACCGATACGCCCGTAACGTCTGTCGGCGAATCATACCCCGGCGAGCCGCTCCGCCCGGGGGATGACTCCAACAGCGTTAAGGTAATACAGACCGAGCTTAACCGAATAGCGCAGAACTACCCCGCAATACCGAAAATCCGCCTTGAAAACGGCTTTTACGGCGTTGATACAGAGGACGCGGTGCGGGAATTTCAGCGCATATTTTCGCTGCCCGTAACGGGTGAGGTGGATAAAGCCACATGGTACACAATTAAGCGCTATTATAACGGTGTGAAGCAGCTTTCCGAGCTTACAAGCGAGGGTATAAGCATAGGCGAGGCGTCTCTGCCCTACACGCCCGAGCTTTCTGCGGGAATGGAGGGGCTTCCGGTCAGGGCGCTGCAATATTATATGGACGTTATAGCCTACCTTAACCCCGAGCTTGACCCCGTAACCGTAAACGGCGTGTTTGACCCCGCTACGGTTCAGGCGGTTGAGAATTTTCAGCGCTTTTACGGGCTGCCCGTAACGGGCAGGGCAAACGCCTCGCTTTGGAACGTTTTAAACCGCGAATACCGCGCAAGCGTGCAGTCGCTGCCCGCGGGCTATGAAAACGGGCTTGCAAAAATATACCCCGGTTATGTTTTGAGTGTAGGCTCGCAGGGCGAAAACGTCAGCGATATTCAAACCTATCTGTCATATATCGGCAGGTTATACCCCGAAATACCTGAAATTCCCGTTACGGGGTATTTCGGCACGCAAACGCGCGACGCGGTTTATACCTTTCAGCGCCTTTTCGGGCTGCCGCAAAGCGGACTTGTGGGCTTTAACACCTGGTTCAGCATAGCAAACGAGTACAATATGCTTAAATCTCAGGAATGATTTAAGGGCTATAACAATTCGTTAAATAACGAAAACGCGGGCTGTCGATTTTACTCGACAGACCGCGTTTAAAGCATTATACATTATTAAAATTTATTGCTGTTATTAAGCCATAGCCGCATCCGGCATATCATCGGCATCAGTCGGAATACCTTCATCGGATATTTCTGTTTCGTCATACTCCGGCGGGTTTATTTCCGCACAGCGCATACCTGTTCCCGCAGGAACAAGCTTACCGATAATAACGTTTTCCTTAAGACCGAACAGCGGGTCAACCTTGCCCTTAATGGCGGCCTCAGTAAGAACCCGCGTGGTCTCCTGGAAGGACGCAGCCGATAAGAACGATTCGGTAGCCAAGGAAGCCTTTGTAATACCGAGCAGCGTTGCGCGGTAGGTTGCTTTTGTAAGCCCCTCCTCGCCCGCGTCAATACGCGCTTGAACAGCGGCGTTTGCCTCGGCAATTTCCTTGTACTCATAGCTTACGTTCTGCAGCAGGTCGGTTGAGCCCGGGTCGGTAACGCGCAGCTTGCGCATCATCTGGCGAACTATAACCTCAATGTGCTTATCGTTAATATCAACACCCTGTGTGCGGTATGCATTCTGAATTTCGGCTATGATATATTCTTCAACAGCCTCGGGTCCCTGCGCCTCAAGAATATCCTGCGGATATTTAGCGCCCGGTATCAGCATATCGCCCGCCTTAACCTCGTCGCCGTCCTTAACAAGGCAGCGAATACCGTAAGGAATAGTAACCTTTTCCTCGGTTTTAAGCTCATCGTTGGTTATTATAACCACATTGCTCTTCTTTTCCTCTGCAATGCGAACAGTACCGTCCATTTTGGCGATAAGTGCGCAGCGCTTCGGTCTGCGTGCCTCAAACAGCTCCTCAACACGCGGAAGACCCTGTGTAATATCCTCCGTGCTTGCAATACCGCCCGTGTGGAAGGTACGCATGGTAAGCTGTGTACCCGGCTCGCCTATTGACTGCGCGGCAACTATGCCGACAGCCTCGCCCGTGGTAACCGGTTTGCTGGTTGCAAGGTTGCGCCCATAGCACTTTTTGCACACGCCGTGGTGGCTGTGGCAGGTGAGCACCGAGCGAATTTCAATGCTTGTAATTCCGGCGTCAACAATTTTCTTGGCGCCCTCGCCCGTAACCATATCCTCGTGGGACCAAATAATCTCGCCGGTATTCGGGTCAACTGCGTCGTGGAGCAGGTATCTGCCCTCAAGACGTTCCTCAAGCGGTTCAAGAATGTGGTTGCCGTCCTTAATATCGGCAACGGTAAGACCTTCCTCAGTGCCGCAGTCGTCCTCACGGACAATAACATCCTGCGCAACGTCAACCAGACGGCGGGTAAGATAACCCGAGTCGGCAGTACGCAAAGCGGTATCGGCAAGTCCTTTACGCGCACCGCGCGAAGAAATAAAGTATTCAAGTACGTTAAGACCCTCACGGTAGTTAGCACGGATAGGTACTTCAATAACCTTACCGGCGGTATTCGCAATAAGTCCGCGCATACCTGCAAGCTGTCTTATCTGGCTCATAGAACCGCGCGCGCCCGAGTCAGCCATCATAAATATCGGGTTGAACTCATCAAGGTTGCCCTTCAGTGCGTCGGCAACGTCCTCGGTCGCCTTGTTCCATATTTCAATAACATGGCGGCTGCGCTCGTCGTTGCTTATAAGACCGCGCCTGTAATCGCGGGTTACCAAATCAATCTGAGATTCGGCACCTGCAAGTATTTCCTTTTTCGCCGGCGGGATAACCGCGTCTATAACCGCAACGGTAATAGCGCCCTTGGTGGAATACTTAAAGCCGGTCGCCTTAATATTATCAAGAACTATAGCGGATTCGCTTGTTCCGTGCATTGTAATGCAGCGGTCAATAATTTTACCGAGCTGCTTTTTGCCAACCTTGTTTTGAATAATATCGTCGTTGCTCTCAATAACATTAGCGTCGGGATTTTTAACGGTATAGGTCCATTCAAGGTCAAGTGCGTGCTTGGGGTCGGTTCTGTCAACAAAGCCTAAATCCTGCGGAATCGACTCATTGAAGATTATAAAGCCGACGGTGCACCAAACAAGACCGTGCTCACCCTTATCGTTGGTCATACGCACTCTGATAGGCGCGTGAAGACCCACAATACCGTCGTTATAAGCCATTATAGCCTCGTTTTTATCCCTGAATATCTTGTTTGCGCCCTTTTCATCGGACTTAACAATGGTAAGGTAGTAAGAACCGAGTACCATATCCTGCGTAGGAACGGTAACAGGCTTACCGTCGGACGGCTTTAAGAGGTTGTTTGCCGCAAGCATAAGGAAACGCGCCTCTGCCTGAGCTTCTGCCGACAGCGGAATATGAATAGCCATCTGGTCGCCGTCAAAGTCGGCGTTGTATGCCGTACAAACAAGCGGGTGCAGCTTTAACGCCTTACCCTCAACCAGTACCGGCTCAAATGCCTGAATACCGAGTCTGTGAAGAGTCGGCGCGCGGTTGAGCAGCACGGGGTGCTCCTTAATAACCATTTCAAGCGCGTCCCAAATTTCGGTGGACGCACGCTCTACCATTTTTCTTGCCGACTTAATATTTGTAACAGCCTTTGTTTCAACAAGGCGTTTCATAACAAATGGCTTGAAAAGCTCCAGCGCCATTTCTTTCGGAACGCCGCACTGGTACATTTTAAGCTCAGGACCTACAACTATAACCGAACGTCCCGAATAGTCAACACGTTTACCGAGCAGGTTCTGACGGAAACGTCCCTGTTTACCTTTCAGCATATCCGAAAGGGATTTAAGCGCGCGGTTGTTGGGGCCTGTTACAGGCTTGCCGCGTCTGCCGTTATCAATAAGTGCGTCCACTGCCTCTTGCAACATACGCTTTTCATTGCGGACTATTATATCCGGCGCGCGCAGCTCAAGCAGTCTCTTTAAGCGGTTGTTACGGTTAATAACACGCCTGTAAAGGTCGTTTAAATCGCTCGTTGCAAAACGTCCGCCGTCCAGCTGCACCATCGGGCGCAAATCGGGCGGAATTACCGGAATAACGTCAAGTATCATCCACTCGGGGCGGTTGCCCGACTGTCTGAACGCTTCAAGCACCTCAAGCCGCTTTAACAAACGTATACTCTTCTGCCCTGTTGCATCTTCAAGCTCGGCACGCAGCTCATCGCAGGTTTTATCAAGGTCAATTTCGCAGAGCAGCTTTTTAATAGCCTCTGCACCCATGCCCGCCTCAAAGTCGTTTTCATACTTTTCGCGCATATCGCGGTACTGCTTTTCGTTTAAAAGCTGCTTTTTCTCAAGCGGCGTAGTACCGGGGTCGGTAACTATATACTGTGAGAAATAGAGCACCTGCTCAAGCGCCTTGGGAGTAATATCAAGCACCAGACCCATTCTTGAAGGAATAGTCTTGAAATACCAGATGTGCGAAACCGGGGCTGCAAGTTCTATTGAGCCCATACGCTCGCGGCGAACCTTTGCGCGAGTTACTTCAACGCCGCAGCGCTCGCAGACCTTGCCTTTATAGCGTATGCGCTTGTACTTTCCGCAGTGGCACTCCCAGTCCTTTTGCGGCCCGAAAATGCGCTCGCAGAAAAGTCCGCCCTGTTCGGGTTTTAAGGTGCGGTAGTTAATGGTCTCGGGCTTTGTAACCTCACCGTGCGACCAGCTTCTTATCTGTTCGGGAGACGCAAGTCCTATTTTTATTGATTCAAATTCAATTTCTGCCATATCTGCCCCTCCGTTTAATTTTCGTCGTCAAATTCGCTGTCTGATGCGAATTCGTCATATTCATCCTCGGTTATTGCGTCGCCGTTTTCATCTTCAAGCCCGAATCCGGTTAAATCATCGGCAACCGAGCGACCGTCAAAATCAACGTCCTCGCCCCCATTTTCGGGAATAGACGGTGTTCCGAGACCTATATCGTCGTCATCCTCAAAGCTCTGCTTCAAGTCGATTTCCTCGTTATTGCGGTCGAGCACCTTAACGTCAAGACCCAAGGACTGTAATTCCTTAATAAGAACCTTAAACGACTCAGGCACACCCGGTTTCGGAATGTTCTGACCCTTAACGATTGACTCATAGGTCTTAACACGACCCACAACGTCATCCGACTTAACGGTGAGTATTTCCTGCAGGGTGTAAGCCGCGCCGTATGCCTCAAGCGCCCAAACTTCCATTTCTCCGAAACGCTGACCGCCGAACTGAGCCTTACCGCCGAGCGGCTGCTGAGTAACGAGCGAGTACGGACCGGTAGAACGCGCGTGAATCTTATCGTCAACCAGGTGATGCAGCTTGAGGTAGTACATATAACCAACGGTTACAAGGTTATCAAACGGCTCACCGGTACGTCCGTCATAAAGCTGAGTCTTAGCGTCAGCCGTCAGCGGAATACGCGAGAAGTCAAGCTTTGCGCTGTTCTTATATTCATAATCATCAGACTTTGTAAATTCCTCTGCCATTGAGAAGCACTTACGTATATCGTCCTCGTGCGCACCGTCAAATACAGGTGTGCAGATGTTCCAGCCGAGTGCGCGCGCGGCATAGCCTAAGTGAACCTCAAGCACCTGACCGATATTCATTCGGGAAGGAACGCCCAACGGGTTCAGAACAATATCAAGCGGAGTGCCGTCCGGCAGGAAAGGCATATCCTCACTCGGAAGAATACGGGATACAACGCCCTTGTTACCGTGACGTCCCGCCATTTTATCGCCGACGGAAATCTTACGCTTCTGCGCTATATAGCAGCGAACAACAACATTTACGCCGGGGCTTAACTCTGCAGAATTTTCTCTTGTAAATACCTTAACGTCAACAATAGTGCCGTATTCGCCGTGCGGAACGCGGAGAGAGGTATCTCTTACCTCGCGCGCCTTTTCGCCGAATATCGCGCGGAGCAGTCTTTCCTCGGCGGTAAGCTCGGTTTCGCCCTTGGGCGTCACCTTACCTACAAGTATATCGCCTGCGGTAACCTCTGCGCCCACGCGGATAATGCCGCGGTCGTCAAGGTCCTTAAGCGCATCTTCACCTACGTTCGGTATATCCCTTGTTATTTCCTCGGGTCCGAGCTTTGTATCGCGCGCTTCAAGCTCGTATTCCTCAATATGAATAGAGGTATAAACGTCATCACGCACCAGGCGCTCGTTTATAAGAACTGCGTCCTCGTAGTTGTAGCCTTCCCATGTCATAAAGCCGATAAGGGCGTTTCTGCCGAGGGATATTTCGCCGTTGCTCGTAGCCGGACCGTCGGCAATAACCTCGTGCTCCTTAACCTTTTGACCAACTGCCACTATCGGGCGCTGATTTATACAGGTGCCGTGGTTTGAACGCAGGAACTTTATAAGCTTATATTCGTCAATTTCGCCGTTTGTCGCACGAATCTTAATGTAATCTGCGCTTACATAGGTAACCTCGCCGTCGCGCTTTGCAAGCACAACAACGCCCGAGTCTACCGCCGCCTTGTATTCCATACCGGTCGCAACAATCGGGTTTTCGGGGCGTAAAAGCGGCACAGCCTGCTTCTGCATGTTTGAGCCCATGAGTGCGCGGTTGGTATCGTCGTTTTCAAGGAACGGAATCATAGCCGTTGCAACGGAAACCACCATTTTCGGCGAAACGTCCATATAATCGGCACGGGAGGACTCAACCTCACGGAAACCGTCAAGATAACGGGCAGTAACCTTTTTGTTTATAAAATGACCTGCCTCGTCAAGCGGCTCGTTCGCCTGAGCTACAATGTATTCGTCCTCTTCATCGGCAGTCATATAGCGGACCTCGTCAAGAACTCTGCCGGTTTCCTTATCAACCTTGCGGAACGGGGTTTCTATGAAGCCATACTTATTGATTTTTGCAAATGTTGCAAGATAGGAGATAAGACCGATGTTAGGTCCTTCAGGTGTCTCTATCGGGCACATACGTCCGTAATGCGTATAGTGAACGTCGCGCACCTCGAATGAAGCGCGGTCGCGGGAAAGTCCGCCGGGACCCAGTGCCGAAAGACGGCGCTTGTGCGTAAGCTCTGAAAGCGGGTTTGTCTGGTCCATAAACTGCGAAAGCGGTGAAGAACCAAAAAACTCCTTTATAGCCGCCACAACCGGACGTATATTTATAAGCGACTGGGGCGTAATGCTGTCAGGATCCTGCGCCTGCAGGGTCATTTTTTCACGAACAACGCGCTCCATACGGGAAATGCCTATACGGAACTGGTTCTGCAAAAGCTCGCCTACCGAACGTATGCGGCGGTTGCCTAAGTGGTCTATATCATCAACAGTGCCCACATTATGCGGCAGTCCCAGGAAATAGTTTACCGACGCGAAAATATCATCAAGCGTTATGTGCTTCGGAATAAGGTTATCGGCGTTAGCCAAAATAGCCTCGCGCAACTCTTCCTTGCCGTTTGTTTCTTCAAGCAGCTTTTTAAGCGCCTCAAAGGAAACGTTCTCGTTAATTCCAAGCTCATCAAGCTCAGCTAATTCTTCGGGGGTGAAATCGGTAAAGTCGCAAAGCCTTACCATACCGTTTGAAAGCACCTTTACCTCGGTAACGTTGCCCTCAAAATCCATTACGTTAATGTAAGCCTCTTTTACGCCCTTACGCTCTATAGTATCGGCAAGCTCACGGCTTACGGTTACATCAGCCTCGGCGAGAATTTCACCGGTAACAGGGTCTGCAACCGGGCGCGAAAGCACAGCGCCGCGTATTCTGGCGCCTATTGCCAATTTTTTATTGTATTTATAGCGGCCTACGCGTGAAATATCATATCTGTGCGCGTCAAAGAAAAGCTGATCAAGATAAGACTTAGCGCCCTCAATGGTTACAGGCTCGCTCGGTCGCAGCTTTTTATAAACCTCTACAAGCGCGTCCTCAACCGATTTGGTATCGTCCGCCTCTAAGGTTGCGGCAAGACGCTCGTCCTCACCTAAAAGCTCTCTTATCTGGTCGTTTGTACCCTTACCCAGCGCACGTATAAATGTAGTGATGGGCAGTTTACGGTTTTTATCAATACGTACATAAAGCACATCATTAGGTGATGTTTCGTATTCGAGCCATGCGCCGCGGTTAGGAATTATGGTGGAGGAGAAAAGGCGTTTGCCGGTTTTTTCATCAGTCTTTTCGGCAAAATAAACGCCCGGCGAACGCACAAGCTGGGAAACAATAGCGCGCTCAGCACCGTTTATAACAAACGTGCCCGATTCGGTCATGAGCGGGAAATCGCCCATGGACACCTCGCTTTCCTTAATTTCCCCGGTTTCGCTGTTTACAAGGTGTGCGGTAACGCGCAGCGGCGCGGCATATGTTGTATCACGCGCTTTGCACTCGGTAACATCGTATTTCGGAGTATCATCAAGGCGGTAATCAACAAAGCTGAGTCTCAGGTTTCCGCTGTAGTCCGTTATATCGGACATATCCCTGAATACTTCCTTCAGCCCCTCCTCAACAAACCATTTGTACGAATCCTTCTGAATTTCAATGAGATTAGGCATATCAATAACTTCATTGATCTTAGAAAAGGTCATTCGGTTATTATTGCCCAACCGTACCGGTTTTACCATTGAAGTCGGCTCCATAGGTTTACAATCACTCCTCCGTATATTTTGCGGCTGTAAAGCCGCAAGAGCAAGCATTAACAACGGGTTTCAGCGCTTTTGAAAATTGCTCCGAGGCAAAATAGGCGCACAATCCCCCATCATCATTAGTAATTCATTATTATAAACCTAAAGGAAAAAATAGTCAAGCATTATTTTTATAATTTTCAAATTTTTAGTATATATTTATTCTCCGCAGCCGTGTTTACCTGTGCAAAGCATATCTGCACACCGCCGAAATTTTAAGATTTCTTTCCTGCCGCAAAATAAGTCACATACAAATTTTAATTTGACAGCACCGCATAATTACAATTTATGGAATGTAAATGTGTTTATATAGAAATAAAACGGTGAAACATATGTACTCCCTTGAACAAGTTTAAAAAAATTGCATTGTGCGGTAAAAAATTAAAAAAACTGTTGACAAACGCAGCTTGTTTTGATATAATAATCTGGCACCGTAAATTTGAGTGTTAAATATATGCGAGTGTGCTGGAATAGGCAGACAGGCACGTTTGAGGGGCGTGTGTCAATGACGTACGAGTTCAAGTCTCGTCACTCGCACCACCTTAAAAACCTTACAAATGGCTTTATTAAGCGGTTTGTAAGGTTTTCTTTTTATGCTTTCGGCTCTTTGATCTTTATGTTGTTCTTTATTTTGGTATTATCCAAGTAAATCAGCCATAAGATTAAGCGCCTTTGTATTTGCTCTTTGCACCGTATGAGCATAAATATTTAATGTTGTGCTTGTTTGGCTGTGCCCTAATATAGAAGAAACGGTTTTAATATCCACACCGTTTGCTATTGCCTCGGTTGCTACGGTATGCCTGAAGCTATGCAAGCCTTTAAATTCAATACCTTCACTGCCGCAAAACCGTTTTAACCAATTATACGGTGTGTTGGGGTGCATGGGGCTGCCGTACCAAGTTATAAAAAGCCTGTCGCTTTCTACCCATAAATCCCCGAGCATTGCTGCCGTTTCTTCCTGCTCTCTTTTTAATTGCTTTATCATATTGAGTATATTCGGTTGAAGATAAAGGCAGCGGCAGCTTGATTTTGTTTTGGGTGTTCCCGTATAAATTCCCTTTTCCGAATTATAATTTGAAGTTCTGTTTATAGATAACATTCCCGTTTTAAAATCAATATCCTTGTATTCTATACCGAGAGCTTCACCGCGCCTTAAACCGCAGTATGCAAGCAAATTGAAAAACACCTTATAATCCGTGCTTGCCTTTTCGTCTATTTCGGATAGGATATATTTAACTTCATCCAATGAATAAATCTGTTTTTCTTTCGTTTCGGATTTAACCGTTGCAATATCTTTGCAGGGATTTAAAGAAATCAATCCGCATTTTAACGCGTATTTCATAACACTGCTTATAAAGGATAGGTATTGCTTCTGACTTTTTTGAGATAATCCCTTACCCGTTTTTTGATTAACGCCGTCACCCGATAAGGTGAGTATAAAATATTGAATTTGCTTATATGTCAATTTATCCACATAAATATTACCTATTGCATCATATGTACGCTTTTTCAATGTTTTAAATCTCACAATCGTAGCAGGCTTAACCTCTTGTGTTCGTTCCATTAACTCCAGCCATTCATCAGCCAATATCTGAAACTTAACGCGCCTGTTATTCAAACCGAAAGCCTTACATTCTTCCTCAAACAATATTGCCTCTTTGTTTGCAGCTTTAAGGGCTTGCTTTTCTGTCAGACTTTTATCAGGCTTGAAGGTTTTCGATTTAATTATCTGCCTGTTTTGACTGTCGTACCCTAAAGAAACCCTTATCAAAAACGACATTGATCCGCATTTACCGGGTCTTTTTAATATGGTAGCCATATTTTCGCTCCTTTACTGCATATAAATATTTTCACCGGAAAGTGTTTGAATTAACACATCGAGATTAAGTAATGTTTTATTACCTATCTTAATTGTCGGTATTTCCTTATCGGCACACATACGGCGTAATGCACGCATTGAAAACGAAGTTTCGCTGTCGAGCTTTTTAATCTCCTTATATGCCTTTGGTATAGTCCTCATTCTGGGTGTTTTTATTATATTATTCATAATTTTTTCCTTTCCGTACCGCTCGGTTGCAATACCTTGTCTTTATTTAAAATTAATTTAATCGGGTTATCCATTTTACTGATACCCCATTCTTCGGGTATAAAACCATAAGGGCAAATACCCAATTTTTCTAATTCCTTACGGAACTTTTTATATTTATATTCAGATAATTCGCTGATAGGAATATCCAAATTGATTTTTAAATTATTATCGGCAATTATTTTCTCTGCCGTTTTCTTTGAATAAAAGTCGCCTGTACCGAAAAATCTTTTTAATTGATGACAAATAGCATATTGTGCTATTGTAGTATTAAACAAGTTATCAAAAGAATTTTTTATTTTGAATGTCTTACATATTTTATGTAAATACTCATATCCAACCTTACATTCAATTCGGAGTATATTTTTAGCTTTCGCTATATCTTCCGTTTTGATGTTTGATTTATGATAATTGACGATATTCTTATCGTGTTTATCACTCATTTGGACTGACTTATTGTAGATGTTAAGACAAAAATTTATCAAAGTATTTTTGTCGTAATCACCGTTAGTTTTTAAATAAAAACTACTATTTATTTCTTTTGAATTTTGTACGGTAAAATCTTTATATTTTTTAAATTTACCGTTTATATTTTTAATATAAATCAAATTGAGAAACTCAATATATTTATCCTTATTTTTAAAGTTAATATTATAGCTGTATTCTATTTGAGTCACAGTCGTTTTTAAAATATCGAAATTATAGTCTTTAAGTTTTGAGCTTATCAAAGCGTTTGCTTTTTTTATAAAGTGATCTCTAACTAATTCAAAATTTCCCAAATCATCAAAATTCATATAACTGTTTTCGGTTATTAAATTTATTATTCTGCCATAGATATACATGGTTTGATTTTCTACTGAATGAGATAGCTTTATTTTTCTTATGTTAGTTCTGTACCATGGCATCATTACTCCCCATCTGTTTGGGTATTTGTATCTTTTCCATAATTCGGTTTTAATATATATAGGGGGAATAGATATTTTCAGTCTCACATAATCTAACACAACAATCACCTTCTGAAATTTTAATTTTCTTCATTGACATCATCCTTTTTATAATTATATTTTTCGTGTTTCTTCAATGAGGCTGAATAACATCCTCATTTCCGAAACAATTATATTAGAATAAATATTATATTTTAATTTAACTCGCAGAAAAACAAAAACCTTATATGTTTTTCATCATCTGAAGGCCGATACATTTTGATGCTTCAATTAAAGCAAAATGCCGGCATAGTGAAAAACATATAAGGTTTAAAGTTAAATAATATAATATTTTATTGTAGTGCTATTATAACATATATAATTTGATTTGTCAAGGCCTAATTTAAAAAAATTAATAATCTATTTACACATTATGATTTGATACCTGTTATAATAATTATTTGCGATAAAGCGTACAGGCAAAAATACATTGAAATATAAAATTATAAAGAGCTGTTATGTTCCCTAAATCGGAAATACAACAGCTCTTTTTTTATTCTTTTGAAAATTCAAGAATTAAGGAATTGAGGATGTTTATTTGTTGGTCTGTAAGGCTATCTACATTTATAGATTTATGCTCCTGCAAGCCTAATAAATAATCGGTGGTGACATTAAATTCCTTTGCGTACTTAATAAGCATATCAAGGCTCGGAGGGCGCGCGTCTGTTTCATATGCCGATATAATTGATTTCTTTACCCACATTCTTTCGGCAAGCTGCGTTTGAGTAAGGTTTTTAGATAATCTAAGCTCCTTTGCAATCTCCGAAAAGTCACGCATTACATTACCCTCTTTCCACATTTATAAGATTATTTTATTATAATAATATTTATTTATGTGGAATTATATCTTGATTTTCGTGGAATGGCGGTGTATAATAAATCAAGAATAAAAAGGGGGATTATTATGTTAGAATTTGATATTAACTTTTTTAAAAGCCAACCTGATGATTTACCAAAGAGCTTGTGGATGAAATCGAAAGCAATGAGTACTTAGCGAACAGCCTTTCTATCTTATTGAAAGATATCCCACAAGAAACAATAATCAACATTACAAAAGCACTTGATAGCTGTAATTTTTCTGAAAACTCAAAAGCATTAAAAGACTTGTTGATTTTTGGATAAGGTACATTTTGATCGTAAATGGAGCAGTAGAGACGGATGCTATAATAGAATTAGCTAAGAACGCGAAAACTTCATTTGAAGACTTGGTAGATACCATAAGTCATATAGAAGTATTAAAAGCCGATAAGGATATTTTCCCGTTTGTTACAAACTTAAAAAACGGCTGTTATTTTGAAAATAATGTGAAGCAACTATTAGATGATTATTCATCGTTTTTAACAGCCGTAAGTGTAGCGGTAATACATTAAAATCAATATCTTACTTAGGGGTTGAACAAAGTGAAAAATAACATTAAATTAATTTCTTTAGTAGTATGTTTAGCAGCAATAATATTGTCGTGTTGTTCATGCGGTAAATGCAAAGACGGTGAACACAAGTTCAAAGCGACTACCATTAAGGATGCTACCTGTACAGATGAAGGACTTGTTGGTTATAAGTGTGATAAGTGCGGTTATGAAGAAGAAAAAAGCACATCGGCAATGGGACATAATTATACGCAGCAAAGCACGACCGCAACCTGCACAAAAGACGGGAAAGCTACATACAAATGTTCGCGTTGCGGAGATGTTAAGGAAGAAGATATTAAGGCTACCGGACACAACTGGATTGAAGCAACTTGCCAAAAACCAAAATATTGTTATAATTGTGGGATAACAGAAGGAAGCAAAAATAATAACCATAATTTTGTTGACGGCAAATGCACAATTTGCGGCAAAGAAAACACAAAAACAATCACTTGTCAAGGTGTAAATTTTGTTGTGCCAAATGAATTTACAGGAAACGATTATGATACAAAATTTAAAGTTTCAAATGTAGCAATTAAATTTGAAGGGAATTTTAGCGGTTACAGCAGTTTTTATGTTAATTATTCCGTAGAGTGTTTACAAAAGGACACTTATGGCAGTATTAGCTTCAAATACTCATTATATGACAAAGACGGATATGTTGTTACTTCTGGCAGCGAATACTCAAATGACTTAAATGCCGGTGAAAAAAGCAATACACAATCATTTGAAATTAAATTGCAACACATAAACGGTACAGATTTAAAAGCCGGAGCTACTTACAAATTGAAATTTTCACAAAATCAGTAGTTGGTTTGTGCAATAGTATTCTATTATTTTAAATAGCATTAAAAATTTACATATGAAACACATATTTAAAGGGGTTAGTATATTAAATGGGAAATAAAATTTTAAAAAACTTATCTATATCTTTAGTTTTATTTTTAAGTTTATGTACTTTAATATCATGCAGAAAATCAAGTAATGTTGATTTTTCATCAAATAATTCATCTTTATATTCCAGCGCAATCAATTCTAATGATTTAGAAAATCAACTTGATAATAGCAATATAAAAAATGATAACAATACCAGTACATCTTCTGAAACTTTGAGTGTGTTGGATTCAGGGTCAGATTTATCTACAGAGAAAAATAACGGAACATCTAAAAAAACTACCGCTGAGAAAACTGCTATTGAAAAAGCTGCCGCTGAAAAAGCTGCCGCTGAAAAAGCTGCTGCCGAAAAAGCTGCTGCCGAAAAAGCTGCTACTGAAAAAGCTGCTGCCGAAAAAGCTGCCGCTGAAAAGGCTGCCGCTGAAAAGGAAAAACGCATCAAAGAAATAGAAAATGAAATAACCTATAAAAAAAATCAAATTAAACAAAATGATTATCAAATAACTGATTTGAACGAGACGAGAGGTTATTACCAATCGCTGTTAAGTCAAGCACTTTCCGATTTGAGTTATGCTCGTAGCAATAAAACTAAAGTTTATATTCCCGGAATAGGTTGGACTTATCAAGTAAACCAAAATGCTATTAGCGCAGCTGAAGCGAGAGTTGAAAATTATAAGTCATATGTAAATCAATGTGATTTACAACTATCTTCGTTAAATGAAAGTAATAATATTTTAAAGCAAGAAATAGAATCGTTAGAAAAGGAAAAAGAACAAATATCCAAATCATAATATAACATATCAGGAGGAATTATTATGGCATTAATCAGTTGTCCCGAATGTGGTAAAGAAATATCTGATAAAGCAGTAGCGTGTCCTAATTGCGGTTGTCCAATTAAAGTGACAGAAACTCAAATTATTGTAAAAGCTTCCAGTAATTTTATTGGATTAATAGGAGCATATATTATCTATGATGATAAAAACAATGAAGTTGCAAGATTAAAAGCAGGTGAACATTTTGCAGCCAAATTGCCTGATAAAAAAACTATATGTTCAGTTAAACTCAAGGGAACATTTGGCGCTCCCAAGCAAATGATTTGCGAGCCGCACACGGTAAATAGATTTAGTGTTTCGCCAAGTGAGACTCACTATGGATTTGTAGTATCAAAGGTCGATGTTTTTGACAGCCGAGATTAAAATTCAGCATTATAAATAATCATTTTGAATTATTCTTTTTAATAAAAGATTGGGGGAAGAATAAATGTTTGATTTCAAAAAACAAACGGTCGAAAATCAGATTGGAATGAGAAAGGAAGATAATCCCCGATTATTTGATTCGGTTTACCGTCAATTATTCGGAACAGACTATGAGGAGAGCGATAAAAGTAGATTTGATTTCTCCGATAATGACAGCGACATGTTTTAGAAAATTGTTATTATAAAAAGTACACCGCCGACTACCAAATAGCAGGTAATCGGCGGTGTACTTTTATATCTGCTTGACCTTTCTGTAAAATGTGCTCGGTTTCATATCAAGGCGTTTCATAGCTTCTGTGGCGGTTATGGCACCGGCTTTCCAAAGAGAAGTAATTTCGTTAAACCTCGGGTGTTCAATCGGTTTTCTACCCTTGTAAACACCATTCTGCTTTGCTATGGCTATACCCTCGCGCTGCCTTTGTAAAATGTATTCTCTTTCAAGCTCTGCAACCGCTCCGAAAACCGTAAGCATAAATTTACCGGTCGGGGTTGAGGTGTCAATGGCTTCTTTTTTTGAGACAAACTCAACGTGTTTTTTGGCAAGCTGTTCTACAAGCTCCAATAAATCCTTTGTGTTTCTTGCAAAGCGGCTTATGGACTCTACTATAACGGTATCGCCCTCACGGACAAAGCTCATCATTCGTTTAAGCTCGGGTCTGTCGGTATTCTTTCCGCTCATACGGTCTATAAACACCTGCTCTGCGCCAAGTTCTTTCATTAGAACCTCTTGACGTGCTGTGTTCTGGTCGGTTGTACTGATACGAATATATCCTATTATCATATTGTCCTCACTTTCTCAATAGGGTCGGTTTTTGTTTTGGAATATCCCGAAATTGCGCAACCGACCCTATCGGCATAATTTTAAAATATCCCATAAGGGTACACCCTAAAGGAATAAAAAAAGAAACACTGCCGAATTTTCGTTTTTCAGCGGTGTTATAAAGTAAATATATTGATTTTAAATTGACAAACAGGCAAGAATTGTGTAAAATAAAGTTGGTGAGTAATCACCCTTAAAGGCAACCTACAACGGTAGGCGGTTAAGTTCAGCCCTCGAAAGGGGGCGTTGCCAATGGGGTACATAACAGCAAACGATTTATTTTCGTTCGGGATTTTGATTGTTTCAATCATTACTCTTGTTATTACCATTATGCGCAAAAAGAAATAACCGCCCTTCGCCAAAAGTAACGGTTATTTCTTTATAACATGTTTCTTGAGGGCTAACCGTCTATCGGTTGCCTTTCTGTATTTATTATAACATATTTTCCTGTTTTGTCAAGTTCAATCGGATAAATGCAATATCCACGAAACCAAAAGCATAAATAACCAAAATAACAAATCAGCCATTGTCATCTGCCCCCTCGTAATCGGATATGATTTCAGCCAATAAATCCAGCTTTTCTTTATGCTCGTTATACTGAACCTCAAAGCCTTTCTTTGCCTTCTGCAGCATATAATCGGCAGAATAGCAGGAAAGGTTATATTTTTCTCTTTCATAAAGCTCAACCAGTAATTTAATCTTTGTCATTGTGCTAACTCCTTTACGGTGGCGTTGTCGGGTATGTATAGATCTCGCTCAACAGTTAAACCGAACGGCAGCCTTAACGCCTGTAATTCGTTTAAGGAAACATAACCCCATTCCCAACAAGAAATATGACAATAGCCGAATAACAGCCAATCGCCGTCCTCCTGTTCCTCTGCTTCGGTTATAAGCCAAGTACCCGAACCGACAGGATTAAAATACTTTACTATCACGGTGCTGTTTATACCCTTGCTTTCCTGTGAATACAATGGATACCGCTCAAACCTTTGTTTAATTTCATCTATTAATAATCTCATCTTTTAAAAACTCCTTTGCAATAAAATTGCGGTTTTATATTAAACCGACCGCGTCTTTCCGAAATGCTGTTTGCTCCATAGGTGAGTTGCTTTTAAAAACACTTCCTTCCCCTAATAATTCAAGCTGCTCCATAGGAATTTTTTCTCCTGCGGAGCAGCCTATATAATCGGCATATACATCACCCTCTTTCGTGAGATATATCGAGTATAAATCGTGAAAACCACTCTCATATTCTTCCGTTCTGCCGTCATTAAAGCATACAACCTCATTTCTTTTAAGCTGCATTAAAGGCATCTCGGAAAAGGTATCGTCATAGAACCACTCGTCATAAAGGTTAAGGCAGGTGTTCATATATGAACAGTTGGAATAATAGTTCCCGTCCGCGCCCTTATGAAAGCCCTCTGTTGCGGTTATATCACCGTTACCGTTCAGTATAGCCATTTTAGAGTTTATAAGCTCATATATAAGCTCGGTATTTTTCTTATTGTAAAACCAATTCCTGTTGCTGCCGATTTTTGTAAGATAGTCTCTGATGAAAAGCATCGTGTCCGAAAGTGGGCTTTTCTTATCCGCAGTCAAAAAAATAATGCCGTTGTGAATTACGGCATAATCCGAAATTGTTTTTGATTTTTTAAGCTGTTTCTCATTTGAGCTTATGGGGAACGGATGACAGCAGCCGACATTTACACCGCCGTGTGTTGCAATGCGAAAGTGTATTAACACCCCTCTTTGCTTAAAACCAAATTCGGCATCATACTTTTTAAATGCAGCTATAAAGCCTTTGTAATCCATAAAGCCCTTTACTATATGTACCTTACCGCCTTTATTAAACGCAAACCCTGCGCCGTCGGGATTATTAAGAAAACAGGTTTTAAGTATATCCTCGCTCGGAATATCCGTACCCTTTAATGAATAAATTGCAATGCACATAGCTTATCTCTCCTTTGCTCTTTCCCAATAAGAACGGACAACCTCATTACTCCCAAGCAAATCTTCAAATGACATTTTAGAAAGCTCCGCTGCCGTTGTATTCTTACATATTTCTGCCAGCCTTGCCGTAAATCTCAAAGTAGCTTCAAAGGTTTCGGGGTTGAGCGTACCCTTCCAAAGTCTTATTTCAACTGTTTCCGAATTGGTGAGATTAACCGCATAATATCTTGCGCTGTGCTCCTGATAGCCCTTTGAGTCCTTTACCGCTTTTTTAATCCAAGCCTTATTGCTTGTCTCGGACTTTCTGCTTCTTGCCCAGCTCTCGCTTTCCTGCTTTGTTCTGCGTGAAAACAGCATAAGCTCGGGTCTGTATTTTTCAAATATGTATAACAGCTTTGCTGCTCCGCTATCCTGTCTGTTTTCAAAATAATCTCGGTCTATGTGTATGTGAAAACCGCAGGTGTCCGTATCGTGGGAGCGCAGGTCATTATCAAGCAGCAACGTAAACATTTCCCTGTATTTTTTCATATTATGCAGATGATAGGAAAGGCTTGCGGGCTGACTTATATTTTCCCAACCGTAGCGCAAAGAGCCGTCATTCTCATAATGGAGAAAATCCCCGAAAATTGATTGTAGCTTGTTTACAACCGTTATTCTTTTAACCGCAAAATCCGAATCGACTTCAAGCTCAAAGCCCATATACGGCGTTTGAGAGCGGTCTTCATTTCCGTAGAACCGAATATCCCCGTAATCCTTGAATGTGTGATAGCTTGCTATAAGGTCACGGTGATTATCCGCACAGTCTTCGCAGTAGCTTTCACCTTCGATATTTGTAAGGGACCCTGAATATCTGAAATGCCTTCCGCAATCCGCGCATACATATGTTTCGGTGTTATAGCAATGCTCGCAGTAATAATATTCGGAATCCTCGGGTCGGTGCATATTATCTGCCGTGTGGTATTCTCCGCAGTATTCGCAGCAGCAAACGCACTCGGGGCAGTAATACGCGCCGTCTGCATAAACGGCAGTTTCCTTTAATATTATTTCTCCGCAACTTTCACAGGTGATAAAGAAGCTTTCAAAGTCACTTTCGTTGAGCGTTATATTAAGATTTATAACGCCGTTTTCATTTTTGATTTTATTGATGTTCATAGCTTTTAATTTCCTTTCGTTTTTAAATATTTATTGCAGGGGTAAAATTTCAATTTTTGTGTTGCTCTCTTCCTTTCAAAAAATCTGTATATATAAAAAGCTCCCGGACAAGAGTAATTAAACTCTCATCCGGGAGCGGATTTTTAACATTCGTTTTCAGTGCTTTTTCTTAACAGAAACGCTTATATAAAAGGCATAGCCTTGTGGGTAAGGTATTTATATTCTCTTAGCGTTTGAAGTGTGAATTATAGTTGTTTTATTAAATATAAAAGGGGAAATATAAGGCGTTAGCATATAATCCCGTAAAACAAAAAAGACCGTCTTCAATTTAATGAATGAGCCGACCCCCAAAAGTTAGACCAAAGAACTAACGATTTGGGGGTCGGTTTTTTATGGCAAAATATAGTCTTGAATTTAAACTGGAAGTAGTACATGAATACTTAAATGGCGAAGGCAGCTATGACTATATTGCAAAAAAGCACAATATGCCTGCTTGCTCTCTAATAAAAGAGTGGGTTGCAGTATTTAGAAAATTAGGCAAGGAAGGATTAATTCGTTCCGGACAGAATAATACTTACTCTTTTCAATTTAAAGTTCATGAGGTAGAATTATATTTATCAAGTAAAGTATCATATCAGGAATTAGCACTTTCACAAGGTATAAATAACTATGCTTTAATCGCAAGATGGGTAAATGATTTTAAAATTGCCGGTCCTGATGGATTGAGACCCAAGAAGAAAGGTCGTAAGAAAATATTGGATATCAGGGAATCAGAAAAGTCTTCTAAAACTATTGAAGAAAGGTCCATTGATACAAGCACCGAACACGTCAAAAAACTTGAAGATGAATTACTTAAGCTTAGAATAGAGAACGCATATTTAAAAGAATTGAGGCGACTGCGTTTAGAGGAGGAAACTCTTCTGAAAAAACAGCGAGAATCGTCCACAGTCTCCGAGGACAGTTCAAACTAAAAGACGTTCTCGCAGTAATTGGATTCCCCAAAGCGACATATATGTATTGGCAAAAGCGGTTTGACAGAGAAAAAACCGATAAATATTTAGAAGATGAAATCACAAAAATACATAATGAAAATAAGGATTACGGTTACAGACGAGTATATAACGAACTACGGAACAGAAACATTTTTGTGAATAAAAAGAAAGTTCAAAGGATTATGCAAGAATCAGGGTTTCAAGTTACTTCGTTTACCCGTAAAAGCCGCAAATACAGTTCATACAAAGGTAATGTCGGTAAAATAGCACCTAACAGAATTAACAGACGCTTTAATACAAGTGTTCCGCATCAAAAAATAACTACCGATACTACCGAATTTAAGTATTATGAAATAGATAGCAAAGGCAGAATGGCAATCAAAAAACTGTATTTAGATCCGTTTCTGGATATGTTTAACGGTGAAGTTTTAAGTTACAGTATAACACAAACACCATCATCTGTCGGTATATTATCTGCTCAAAAGCAAGCAATAGAAATAACGTCTGACTGTCCGTATAGAAGAACATTCCATTCAGACAGAGGGTGGGCGTATCAAATGGTTGCGTATTCGTCCGCTCTTAAAGAAAACAAAATATTTCAAAGCATGTCACGAAAAGGTAATTGCTATGACAATTCTGTTATGGAAAACTTCTTCGGAATATTGAAACAGGAAATGTATTATGGGAATACTTATTACAGTTTTGCTGAGCTTAAAGACGCCATTGAAAGATATATAAAATATTACAACGAAAAAAGAATCAAAGAGAAACTTGGGTGGATGAGTCCGGTGCAATATCGGCTTAACTCCTTAGCTGCATAAAAACAGCGTAGCAGCCATCAAAACTACTACGCTACAAAAAGTCTAACTTTTTGGGGTCACATCAGAAAACGATCTTGGCTCTTTTTTATGATTTGTGTAAACACGGAAAATGGCATAAAATACAGAATGG